>Ga0307288_10000038_pt1 | contig 56167 bp, 65 predicted proteins | sample ER_DNA_142_FD_194469 | JGI IMG/M metagenome (GOLD analysis project Ga0307288, IMG submission 194469) | Bulk soil microbial communities from the East River watershed near Crested Butte, Colorado, United States - ER_DNA_142 | ecosystem: Environmental > Terrestrial > Soil > Floodplain | place... | reverse complement strand
GAGCTCAAAGACAGGTTTGGCTCCCCGTTCGGATGGGGCGAGTACTTCCGCGGCGGCATGGGCGCCGAAGCGGTGCGCGACCTGCTCGAGCAGGTCGACCTCGCCGCCGACTGCGAGGAACTGGAGCAGATCATCAACAGCTCCAAAGGCCAGAAACAGGCCCGCGCGGTGAAGCGGCTGAAAGTCGCCTCCGCCTTCCTCAACTCCGACAACAAGCCCGACTGGATGATCCTCGACGCGGTGCCGGTAATTCCGCCGGAGCTGCGCCCGATGGTCCAGCTGGACGGCGGCCGCTTCGCGACCTCAGACCTCAACGACCTCTACCGCCGGGTGATCAACCGCAACAACCGGCTGAAAAGGCTGCTCGATCTCGGCGCTCCCGAGATCATCGTCAACAACGAGAAGCGGATGCTGCAGGAGGCGGTCGACGCCCTCTTCGACAACGGCCGCCGCGGGCGCCCCGTCACGGGCCCCGGCAACCGGCCGCTGAAGTCGCTCTCGGACATGTTGAAGGGGAAGCAGGGGCGCTTCCGCCAGAACCTGCTCGGCAAGCGCGTCGACTACTCCGGCCGCTCGGTGATCGTCTCCGGCCCGAACCTGCGGCTGCACCAGTGCGGGCTGCCGAAGCTCATGGCCCTGGAGCTCTTCAAGCCGTTCATCATGGCTCAGCTGGTCGAGCGCAAAGCGGTCCAGAACATCAAGGCCGCGAAGAAGATGGTCGAGTCGATGATCCCGGAGGTCTGGGACGTGCTGGAGGAAGTCATCCACCAGCATCCGGTTCTGCTCAACCGGGCGCCGACCCTGCACCGCCTCGGCATCCAGGCCTTCGAACCGGTCCTGGTCGAGGGCAAGGCGATCCAGGTTCACCCCCTGGTCTGCCACGCCTTCAACGCAGACTTCGACGGTGACCAGATGGCAGTGCACGTGCCGCTCTCCGCCGAGGCTCAGGCCGAGGCGCGGATCCTCATGCTCTCCGCCAACAACATCCTCTCTCCGGCCCACGGGGCGCCGCTGGCGACCCCGACCCAGGACATGGTCCTCGGCATCTACTACCTGACCTACGGTCCGGAAGCCGAGGAGCTGGCGAAGGTCGACGAGGAGCTGAAGGCGGGGAAGGGCGGCAACGGCTCCGGCCCGAACGTGAAGGTGTTCCGGTCCTCGCAGGAGGCCGAGCTCGTCTACGAGAACGGCGGCTGCAAACTGCACGACCAGGCCGAGTACCGGCGGGCCGGACGCGGACACTTCCTGACCACGGTCGGGCGGATCATCTTCAACGAGAAGATCGAGCGCGCCCTCGCCGACGCCCTCGAAGAGGATTTCGATCCGGAGCAGTTCGAGTTCGTCAACTTCTCGCTGAAGAAGAAGGACATCAACCAGATGGTCTCCGACCTGGTCGAGTCCTATGGCGCGCCGGCGGTCTCGCAGGTGCTCGACGCCTTCAAGGACCTCGGCTTCCACTACGCGAGCCAGGCCGGGATCACCGTCTCCAAGAACAACGTGGTCTCGCCGCCGGAGAAGCCGGAAATCCTCGATCGCTACGAGAAGGAGACCGAAGCGATCCAGGCCCAGTACGACGAAGGCTATATCACCGCCGAGGAGCGCCACGAGGCTGTGACGGCGCACTGGAACCGGGCTACGGACGAGGTCGCACAGGCGATGGAGGACAACCTCGAAGAGCTGAACCCGATCTTCATGATGGCCAACTCGGGCGCTCGCGGATCCTTCAAACAGATCCGCCAGCTCGCCGGGATGCGCGGCCTGATGGCCAACCCGAAAGGGGAGATCATCGAGCGGCCGATCAAGGCCAACTTCATGGAGGGTCTTTCCGTCCTGGAGTACTTCATCTCCACCCACGGCGCCCGAAAGGGCCTCGCCGACACGGCGCTGCGGACGGCCGACTCCGGCTATCTCACCCGCCGCCTGGTCGACGTCGCCCAGGACGTGATCGTCCGTGAGGAGGACTGCAAAACCAAAGAACACATCGAGATGGTCATCCGCAAGGACGACGGCTCCCTCAACGACAACCTGATCGGTCGCCTGGCGGCGAAGAAGCTCGAGACCAAGCGCGGTCGCGAACTGCTGAAGCGAAACCAGGAGATCACCCAGACCGATGTCGAGGAGATCGCCGAGGCCTTCGGCGACGAAGACGTCAAAGTTCCGGTTCGCTCCGCTCTCAAGTGCGAGGCGGAATCCGGCGTGTGCCGGTCCTGCTACGGGATCTCGCCGGCCACCGGGTCGATGGTCGACATCGGCGACGCTGTCGGCATCATCGCCGCCCAGTCGATCGGCGAGCCGGGGACCCAGCTGACCATGCGGACCTTCCACACCGGAGGCGTCGCCGGCCAGGACATTACCCAGGGCCTGCCGCGGATCGTCGAGCTCTTCGAGGCGCGTAAACCGAAGGGCCTGGCGCAGATGGCAGAGGCCGCCGGGAAGGTCTCGATCGAAGAAACCGACAAAGCGCTGAAAGTGATCGTCACCGAGTCCAGCGGCGAGGAGCACAGCTACAGCTTCCCGCTCCGCACCCGGCTCCACGTCGCCGACGGCGACCGGGTCGAGGTCGGGCAGCAGCTGAACGAAGGCTCGCTCTACCCGGCCGACCTGCTGGCGATCCGCGGCCGCACCGCGACCGAGCTCTACCTCGTCGACGAGGTGCAGAAGGTCTACCGCGCCCAGGGTGTTGACATCAACGACAAGCACATCGAGCTGATCGCCCGACAGATGCTGAAGAAGGTGCGGATCGAGTCCAAGGGCTCGACCAGCCTGCTTCCGGGGCAGCTGGAGGATCGCGGCAGCCTCAAACGGCTCAACAAGAAGACCAAGGAAGATGGCGGCACGCCGGCCAAAGGCGAGGAGGTCATCCTCGGGATCACCAAGGCCTCGCTGGCGACCGAGTCCTTCCTCTCCGCGGCCTCCTTCCAGGAGACGACCAAGGTGCTCACCGACGCCGCCCTCGAGGGCAAACGCGACCGCCTTGTCGGCCTCAAGGAGAACGTGATCATCGGCAAGCTGATCCCGGCCGCAACCGGCCTCAAGCACTACCGGACGGTCGCGATCGAGCCGGCGGAACCGATCGAGCCGCCGAGCGACGACGACCTGCTCGAAGAAGACGAGCTGGCGGCGGAACTCGGCGTCGACGGGGTCGAGGCCCCGGTCGAGGGCTTCGGCACCTCCTTCGCGGAGGAGCTCGAGGAGCTCGCGCAGGAGATCGAGTCGACCTCCGAAGAGTCGAAATAGGGGCCGCGGCCAGTTTCGAGGTGTTATAGCCCACGAAAGTGGGTAATCAGGAGGTACCCCAAGAACACATCATCTTCTTGCTCTTGAGGTACTTCATTTCTCCTTGACGCCGAAGGCCGGGTCCACCTTTCCCCGGCCTTCGGTGCATTCGGGGGAGGCTGAACTGGCCAGCTGGCCAGTCCGGTAGATTGGCGGCCATGAAGCACGCGGAGAAGGTCTGCATCATCGGGGCCGGCAGCTCCGGCATCTGCGCCGCGCAGGTGCTGGACGCGCGTGGCATCCCCTTCGACTGCTTCGAGAAGGGGTCGATGATCGGCGGCAACTGGCGCTTCGAGAACGACAACGGGATGTCCTCCGCCTATCGCTCGCTGCACATCAACACCTCGCGGCGGGTGATGGCGTTCAAGTCGCTGCCGATGCCCGAGCACTTCCCCGACTACCCGAACCACTTCCAGATGGCTGCCTACTTCGACGAATTCGCCGACCATTTCGGGTTGCGGGAGAAGATCAGCTTCCGCACCGAGGTGGTGAGGGTGGAGCCGGCCGACGGCGCCTGGGCGGTGACCGTGAAGGGGGAGGACGGGGGAGAGCGGACGGAGCGCTACCGGGCGGTGCTGGTGGCTAACGGCCACCACTGGAACCCGCGCTGGCCCGAACCGGCCTTCCCCGGCTCCGAGCAGTTCGCGGGTGAGCAGCTGCACGCCCACCACTACCGCGAGCCCGACGTCCTCCGCGACAAGCGGGTGCTGGTGCTCGGCCTCGGCAACTCGGCCACCGACATTGCCGTCGAGTCCTCGCGGATCGCCGAGAGGACCTTCCTCGCCGTCCGCCGCGGCGCCTACGTGATCCCCAAGTACATCAATGGCAAGCCGATCGATGAGCTCTCGAACCCGATCACGTCGATGACGCCGCTGGCCGTGCAGCGGTTCTTCGCGATGCGGGCCCTGAGCGTAGCCTCCGCCGCCGACCCCACCATCTACGGCCTGCCAAAGCCCGATCACAAGCTGTTCGAGGCGCATCCCACGGTGTCTTCGGAGCTGCTGCCCCGTCTTGGGCACGGCGACATCACCGCGAAGCCGAATATCGACCGCTACACGGGCGGGAGGGGGGTCCGCTTCGTCGACGGCAGCCGCGAGGAGATCGACCTCGTCGTCTACTGCACCGGCTACAAGATCACCTTCCCCTTCTTCGACCCGAAGGTGCTCTCGGCGCCGGAGAACCGGCTGCCGCTCTACCGCCGCGTCGTCTCGGTCGAGCGGCCGGGGCTCTACTTCATCGGCTTGATCCAGCCGCTGGGGCCGATCATGCCCCTGGCCGAGGCCCAGTGCGAATGGGTCGCCGACCTGCTCGACGGCCGGGCGACGCTACCGCCGCCGGGGGAGATGAAGCGGGAGATCGCGCGCGAGGAACGGAAGCAGGCGAAGCGCTTCGTTGCCTCTAAGCGTCATACCGTCGAGGTCGACTTCCACCCTTATCTGCGCGAGATCCGGCGCGAGCGAAAGCGGGTTGCGCAGCCGGCTTGACGACGCGGGTGCGCCCGCCGGGCGGGCAGTCCGGTACCGGCAGCGCGGCCCCGCCGCCGTGCGGGCCACCACGGCGCGGCCCGCGAGGCAGCCGCGGCTGCGGCCGGCGCTTGGAGCCGCCACTGTCCTCGTCGGTCACGGCCTCCGGTTCGTCGTGCTGCTTGGCGGCCCAGTAGACCAGCCACATCGATGCCAAGACCGGGATCTTGAGCACGACGGCGAGGAAGAAGATGGGCCAGAACCCCGTCACCTGACTCAGTGTAGAGAGGCGGCCCAGGCGGTCAGGGCATCGACGTGCCCCTCCTCGAGGCCCAGGTGCGGCTCGGTCGGGACCAGCAGGGTCGGCGCCGCCCGCCGCTCCGCCCACTGGTAGCAGCTCGCGTCGAAGTTGTCGTCGACCCAGGCAGTCGCCCGCGCTCCTGCATAAGCCTCCAGAGCCGCCAGCTTCCAATGGGCGTCGCCGCTGCGGGCCGCGACGTCGAACGAAACATGCGGCAGCTCCGGCAGCCCCAGCAGCTGCGGCAGGTAGAAGTTCGCTTTGTCCTCCCAGCCACTGGCCCAGACCAGCTCAAAGTTCTCGGAGAGCCGCAACAACCGATCTCCGCAGACAAGCGAGATGCAATGAGGAACCCCATCCACCAACTGCACCTGCGTGTGAGCAGGTCTCTCCTCGAACCCAAAGAGACTGATGACCCCGTCAATATCGACTGCCAGCAGCGGCTTGTCCGGGGGCGGGGGATGCCCCTCGAACGGGCGGATACTCAAAACGGCGGCCTAATTAGGCCGCCGTTTGTCCGGGCGAGGGGCATCCCCCGCCCCCTCTACCACCTGTAATGAGCGAATGCTTTATTTGCCTGCGCCATGCGGTAAATATCGTCCTTCCGCTTCCAGGCGCTGCCCTGCTGCTGGTTGGCGTCGAGGATCTCGGCGGCGAGACGCTCGGCCATCGAGTACTCGCGGCGGGCCCGCGCGAACTGAACCAGCCAGCGCACCGCGAGGGTGCGGGCGCGGCGGGCCGGGACCTCGACAGGGACCTGGTAGGTGGCGCCGCCGACGCGGCGGGAGCGGACCTCGAGCACCGGGGTCAGCGTTTTGATCGCCGACTCCAGGGTCTCGACCGGATCCTCGCCGGTGCGCTCGCCGACGATCGCGAGAGCGTCGTAGACGATCCGCTCGGCAAGGCTCTTCTTGCCGTCGCTCATCACCTTGTTGATCAGCTGCTGGACCAGGCGGTTGCGGTGCCTGGCGTCCGGCTCGACCGGCCGTATCTGTGCGGCGGAGCGACGCGGCATTACGAAGCTTTGACGCCGTAGCGGGAGCGGGCTTGCTTGCGGTCGGAGACCCCGGCGGCGTCGAGGGTGCCGCGGACGACCTTGTAGCGGACGCCCGGCAGGTCCTTGACGCGACCACCCCTGATCAGGACCACCGAGTGCTCCTGCAGGTTGTGGCCCTCGCCGGGAATGTAGGTGGTGACCTCCATCCCGTTGGTCAGCCGCACACGGGCGATCTTGCGCAGCGCCGAGTTCGGCTTCTTCGGGGTGACCGTTGCGACACGGGTGCAGACGCCGCGCCGCTGCGGGGCGGCTACGCGCTTCTTGCGACCCTGGCCCGACTTGAGGCCCGGCGTCGTGGTCTTCTTCTTCGGGCGCTTGCGGCCCTTCCTGACAAGCTGATTCGTATTCGGCACGGCCGCGCATAGTAGAGGAGTCCGGCCAAGACCATCGCCCCGGCCGCGGCCAGCTCCGCGTAGAACCCGTCCTCGAGCACGGCCGAGGTGCCGGCGAAGCGGGCGGCCTGACTCCCCTCGTCCAGCCCGCGGGGGAGGTCGACGAGCAGGATCAGGGCGAGGGAGAGGACTCCCAGGGCGGCGACGAGCAGCCCCAGTCGCTTTCGCTCCCGCCGCAGCCCCAGCGCTCCGAGGGCAATCGCCGCGACCCCGACAGGCACCAGCAGATAGAGATGGGCGGCCCCTGCGGTCTTTTCGCCGACGGTCGGGACCTTCGCCACCTCGGGCAGACCGGCGTAGCCCGGCTGCCCGATCTCCACGGCCCGGTAGTCGACGAACTGCGAGGCGATGAGCAGGGCCCCGGTGGCGATCAGGACGAAGGCGGCGGCCCGGGGCGGGGTGATCAGGCGGCTGAGGGCGGTCGCCAGCCGGACCAGGGTGGCGCAGCCGCGGCGGCCCCGGCTCTCTGCTGTCGCCAGCGCCTTGAAGAGCAGGGCCAGCAGCGGCCGCAGCCGCGGCCAGGCCCAGGCCCAGCCCCGGCGCGCCCAGCCCACCAGGTGATGCCACAGCAGGAGCAGAGGCGGATAGGCCCGCTCCAGCCCCCTGTTCGCCGCCCGGTCGACCTGCCTGGACCTGCGGCGAAGCGCTGCTATCATCGCCCGTCGCTCAGGCAGTTTTCGCTGTTTCTTCGCAGGACGCTTCGCCGGGCCCTTAGGGCCCTTTTTTTGCGGCTTATCACGACTACTGGACTTAGGACTCATGGCACGCAGCTTCCCACTCGAGAAAACCCGGAACATCGGCATCATGGCGCACATCGACGCCGGTAAGACGACGACGACGGAGCGCATCCTTTACTACACCGGCCGTACCCACAAAATGGGCGAGGTCCACGAGGGCGCCGCGGTCATGGACTGGATGGAACAGGAGCAGGAGCGCGGGATCACGATCACCTCGGCCGCGACCGCCTGCGAGTGGAAGGGCCACCGGATCAACATCATCGACACGCCGGGTCACGTCGACTTCACGGTCGAGGTTGAGCGCAGCCTCCGCGTCCTCGACGGCGCGATCGCCGTCTTCGACGCCGTCGCCGGTGTCGAGCCGCAGTCGGAGACCGTCTGGCGCCAGGCCGACAAGTACGGCGTCCCGCGCTTCGCCTACATCAACAAGATGGACCGCACCGGCGCCGACTTCTTCAACTCCGTGCAGACGATGACCGATCGGCTCGGCGCCAACCCGCTGCCGATCCAGCTGCCGATCGGCGCCGAGGACAACTTCCAAGGCGTCGTCGACCTGGTCAGGATGAAGGGCCTGATCTGGACCGACGAGCTCGGCGCCGCCTACGAGGAAATCGAGATCCCCGATGACCTCAAGGCCCAGGCCGAGGAATACAGGACGGCCCTGATCGAAGCCTGCGCCGACTACGACGAAGAGCTGATGGAAGCCTTCCTCGGCGAGGAAGAGATCCCGCAGGACAAGCTGATCGACTCGCTGCGCCAGGCGACCCTCTCGACCAAGGTCACCCCGGTCCTCTGCGGCACCTCCTTCAAGAACAAGGGCGTGCAGCCGCTGCTCGACTCGATCGTCGAACTGCTGCCCTCACCGCTCGAGGTGCCGCCCGTCACGGGCGTCGTCCCCGCCGGCAAGGGCCGGGCCGAGGACGTCGAGGACACCCGCGAGGCGAGCGACAGCGCTCCCTTCTCCGCGCTGGCCTTCAAGGTCATGTCCGACCCCTACGTCGGCAAGCTCACCTACTTCCGCGTCTATTCGGGCAAGCTCGAGAAAGGCGGCCGGGTGCTGAACGTGAAAACCGGCAAGACCGAGCGGATCGGCCGCCTGCTGATGATGCACGCGAACAGCCGCGAGGAGATCGACGAGACCTACGCGGGCGACATCTGCGCCGGCGTCGGCCTCAAGGAAACCGGGACCGGCGACACCCTCGCCGCCCCGGACGCCCCGATCGCGCTGGAGAGCATCGAATTCCCCGAGACCGTGATCGCGGTCGCGATCGAGCCGAAGACCAAGGCCGACCAGGAGAAGATGGGCAACGCTCTTGCCCGCCTCGGCGAGGAGGACCCGACCTTCAAGATCGAATCCGACGAGGAAACCGGCCAGACCCTGATCCACGGGATGGGCGAGCTCCACCTCGAGGTGATCGTCGACCGGATGCTGCGCGAGTTCAAAGTCGAGGCCAACGTCGGCAAGCCGCAGGTCGCCTACCGCGAGACGATTCGCAAGCGGGTCGAGAAGGTCGTCGCGCGGTTCGTGCGCCAGACGGGCGGTCGCGGCCAGTTCGGTCACGTCGTCATCAACCTCGAGCCGGCGCCCGGAGAGGGATTCGTCTTCGAGAACAAAATCAAGGGCGGCGTCATCCCCGGCGAATTCATCGGCCCGGCCGAGCAGGGGATGCGGGAGGCGCTGGAAAACGGCGTCAAGGCCGGCTACCCGATGGTCGACGTCAGGGCCGAACTCGTCGACGGCTCCTACCACGACGTCGACTCCTCGGAGATGGCCTTCAAAATCGCCGGTTCGATGGCGATCCAGGACGGCGCCCGCAAGGCCAACCCGGTCCTGCTCGAGCCCACGATGGCGGTCGAGGTCGTCACCCCCGAGGACTTCCTCGGCGACGTGATCGGCGACCTCTCCCGGCGCCGCGGCAAAGTCCAGGGCCAGGAGCAGCGCGGCAACGCCCTGGCGGTTCAGGCTTACGTCCCGCTCGGCGAGATGTTCGGTTACGCAACCGAACTGCGGTCGATGACCCAGGGCCGAGCGACCTACACGATGCAGTTCGAGCGCTACGAGGAGGTCCCCGGCAACATCGCCGAGGAGATCGTCGAGCACCGCTCAGGAGACCCGGTTGGTGCAGCCTCATGAGGCCAACCGCGGACGGGCACTGATCCTGGCTATATTTCCCGGGTTGCCCGCAGGCAGGTAGAAGTTCCTGCGGAAAGTCCGCCCACGAGACTCAAGCACTTAGACCAGACAGAACACACGATTTCGAAAGGCGAAACGGAGAGAGATGTCCAAGGAGAAATTCGAGCGCGATAAGCCGCATGTGAACGTCGGGACCATCGGTCACATCGACCACGGCAAGACGACGCTGACGGCCGCGATCACCAAAACCCTCTCCACCGTGGGCGGTGCTGAGGCCCAGAGCTTCGAAGAGATCGACAACGCTCCGGAGGAGAAAGAACGCGGTATCACGATCGCGACCTCCCACGTCGAGTACGAGACCGACAACCGGCACTACGCCCACGTCGACTGCCCGGGTCACGCCGACTACGTCAAGAACATGATCACCGGCGCCGCCCAGATGGACGGCGCGATCCTGGTCGTCTCCGCCGCCGACGGCGTCATGCCGCAGACCCGCGAGCACATCCTGCTCGCCCGCCAGGTCAACGTCCCGCACGTTGTGGTCTTCCTCAACAAGATCGACCAGGTCGACGACGACGAACTGGTCGAGCTGGTCGAGGAGGAGGTCAAGGAACTCCTCGACGAGTACGACTTCCCGGGCGACGAGACCCCGATCATCAAAGGCTCGGCGCTGAAGGCCCTGGAAGGCGACGAGGAGGCCCAGAAAGCCGTCTTCGAGCTGGCTGCGGCCCTCGACTCCTACATCCCGGAGCCGACCCGCGAGCTCGACAAGCCGTTCCTGATGCCGATCGAGGACATCTTCTCGATCACCGGTCGCGGCACCGTCGCCACCGGCCGTATCGAGCAGGGCGTCGTCAACACCGGCGACGAGGTCGAAATCGTCGGGATCCACCCGGAGACCAGCAAAACCACGGTCACCGGGGTCGAGATGTTCCGCAAGATCCTCGACGAGGGCCAGGCGGGCGACAACGTCGGCTGCCTGCTCCGCGGCACCAAGCGCGAGGAGATCGAGCGTGGCCAGGTTCTCTGCAAACCGGGCTCGATCACCCCGCACACGAAATTCAAAGCCGAGGTCTACTGCCTGAAGAAGGAGGAGGGCGGTCGCCACACCCCGTTCTTCTCCGGCTACCGGCCTCAGTTCTACTTCCGGACCACCGACGTGACCGGGATCGCCAACCTCCCCGAGGGGACGGAGATGGTGATGCCGGGCGACAACGTCGAGATGACGATCGAGCTGATCCAGCCGATCGCGATGGACCAGGGCCTGCGGTTCGCCATCCGCGAGGGTGGCCGCACCGTCGGCTCGGGGGTCGTCTCGGAGATCACCGAGTAGCACCTCCTAGGGGCGGGTCCTCCACCCGCCCCGACCCCGCCCAGGGGGCGGGAGACAACTGCAAGGACATACGACCGGGGCGGCGCCCCAAGCACATGGGGCCCCGCCCTCTTTGCGCGGTAAGAACGACAAGAGAGAAGAAGAGACGGAACAGCAGTGGCAACGATCGCGGCACAGAAAATTCGGATCCGGCTGAAGGCGTACGACCACGACGCCATAGACCGGGCTGCCAAAGAGATCGTCGAGACCGCCGAGCGAACCGGCGCCACGGTCTCGGGCCCGGTGCCGCTGCCGACCGAAAAAAACGTCTACTGCGTGATCCGCTCGCCGTTCAAGGACAAGGATTCGCGCGAGCACTTCGAGATCCGCACTCACAAGCGGCTGATCGACATCCTCCAGCCTTCGCCGAAAACCGTCGACTCGCTGCAGCGGCTGGACTCGCTGCCGGCGGGCGTCGACATCGAGATCAAGCTCTAGGTGCTGAGATGCCTGCCTCCGCGACCCCGTACACCTGGATGATCCGCGTGGCACTTCGCATCTCTGCGTCCTCGGGTTTGCCTTTGGCACCGCCAAAGGCTTCACCCTGCGTCCTTGATCTGCTCGACCACGCGTGCCCCCAGGCGCACGCGGCCACGAAGGCAGGCATCTAGTGGCGGCGATCCTCGGCAAGAAGCTCGGCATGACCCAGGTCTTCCAGGAGGACGGCAGCGTCATCCCGGTGACGGTGATCGAGGCCGGTCCCTGCAAGGTGACCGCCGTGCGCGACTCCGACCGCGACGGCTACTCGGCCGTGCAGCTCGCCTTTGGCGAGGTCAAGCAGGGGAAGCTCTCCAAGGCCGAGGAAGGGCACCTGAAGAAGGCCGGCGCGCCGCCGTCGCGGCACCTGGTCGAGTTCCGCGACGAGGATCTCGGCGCCGAGGAGGGCCCGAAGGTCGGCGACGACGTCACCGTCGAGGGCTTCGAGGCCGGTCAGAAAGTCAAGGTTGCCGGAATCTCGATCGGCAAGGGCTTCCAGGGCGGGATCAAGCGCCACAACTTCAGCCGCGGCCCCGTCAGCCACGGCTCCCACAACGTCCGCGCCCCCGGCTCGATCGGGGCCAGCGCCTTCCCCGCGCGCGTCTTCAAAGGGATGCGGATGCCGGGCCAGATGGGCAACAAGCGGGTCACCCAGAAGGGCCTGGAAATCGCCGACGTCGATGCCGAGCGCAACCTGCTCCTGATCAAGGGCTCGGTTCCCGGCTCCCGCAACGGGATCGTCGAGGTGAGGACCGATGGCTAGCGCCAAAGCCACCGTGCTCGGAAAAAGCACGAAAGCCGATCTGCCGAAAGAGATCTTCGCCGAGCCCTTCCACCAGTCGCTGGTGCACGAGGCGGCGCGCGCCGATCTCAACGCCCGCCGCCGGGGCACCGCTTCGACCCTGACCCGCGGCGAGGTCTCCTTCACCACCGCCAAGGCCTGGCGCCAGAAGGGCACCGGCCGCGCCCGCGTCGGCACCCTCGGCGTCCCGAACCGCTTCGGCGGCGGCGTCGCCTTCGGCCCGAAGCCGCGCAAGTACACGGTCAAGGTCAACCGCAAAGCCCGCCGCCGGGCAATGCGCTCCGCCCTCTCGGTCCACGCCGAGCGCGGCTCGGTCGCCGTCCTCGACGCCGCCGGCTTCGAGACGCCCTCGACCAAGTCAGCCGCCCAGGTGCTGGAGAAATGGGGTGCGAAGAACCCGCTGCTCGTCATGGTCACCGCTGAGGAGATCGGGGCGATGAAGAGCTTCCGCAACCTGCCGCGCACCCAGGTGCTCGAGGTGGGAGCCGCCGGGGTCGCCGACGTGATCGGTGCCGCCGCGGTCGTCGTCTCCGAAACCGCTCTCGAGACGCTGAAGGAGAGGCTCGGCTGATGGACGCGCGCACGATCCTGATCCGTCCGGTGATCTCGGAGAAGAGCTATGCCCTGATCGCCGAGGGCAAGTACACCTTCCGCGTCAACGACCGCGCCCACAAGACCCAGATCGCCCAGGCGGTCGAAGAGGTCTTCGGAGTCAACGTGGCCCAGGTGCGGACCGCCAAAGTGAACTCGAAGCCGAAGCGCCGCGGGCTGACCAAAGGCCGCAGCCGCGCCTGGAAGAAGGCGATCGTCCAGCTCGCGCCGGGCGAGCGGATCGAGCTGTTCGAGGGCGCCGAGACCGCTTAGGGAGACCGAGACTTATGCCGAACCGCAAAACCAAACCGACCAGCCCGGGACGCCGCTTCGCAACCTACCCGCTGCGCGAGCAGGTGACCGCCTCCGAGCCGGAGCGGAAGCTGACCGAAGGGCTGAAAAAGTCCGGCGGTCGCAACGTCAACGGCCGCGTCACCTCCCGCCATCGCGGCGGCGGCGCCAAGCGGCGGTACCGCAAGATCGACTTCAAGCGCCTCAAGGACGGGGTGCCGGCAAAGGTCGCCTCGATCGAGTACGACCCCAACCGCACCTGCTACATCGCCCTCCTGCACTACGCCGACGGCTACAAGGACTACATCCTCGCCCCGTCGCAGCTGGCGGTCGGCGACGTCGTCAAATCCGGCCCCGAGGCGGACATCAAACCCGGCCACGCGATGGAGCTGGGCCAGATGCCGACCGGCACCATCGTCCACAACGTCGAGCTGATCCCCGGGCAGGGCGGCAAGCTCGGCCGCTCTGCCGGCACCTCGATCCAGCTGGTGGCGAAGGAGGGGGAGATGGTCACCCTCCGCCTGCCCTCCTCGGAGATGCGGATGGTTCGCGCCAACTGCCGCGCCAGCATCGGAGTCCTCTCCAACGCCGAGCACCAGAACATGAAGGTGGGCAAGGCCGGCCGCAGCCGCCACAAGGGCAAGCGCCCGCAGAGCCGCGGCGTCGCGATGAACCCCGTCGACCACCCGCACGGCGGCGGCGAGGCGCACCACACGCCTGGTGGCCACCCGGTAACTCCCTGGGGCAAGCCGACCCTCGGCTACCGCACCCGCAAGAAGGGCAAGCAATCGGACCGCTACATCGTCCGCGGCCGTCGCCGCGGCAAGAAGAAGGGCCGTTAGTCATGGGTAGATCGACGAAAAAGGGCCCGTGGGTCGAGGAGCGCCTGATGGGGCGGATCACCTCCCTGAACGAGGCCGGCAAAAAACAGATGGTCAAAACCTGGTCGCGGACCTCGACGATCTTTCCCGAGATGGTCGGGCACACGATCGCCGTCCACGACGGCAAAAAACACGTCCCGGTCTTCATCTCGGAGTCGATGGTCGGGCACAAGCTCGGCGAGTTCGCCCCGACCCGGACCTTCCGCTCGCACGGCGGTAAGGAATAGCCATGGCCGACGAGAAAAAAGCCGCGGCCAAAAAAGCCGAGAAAAAAGACGCCAAAGCGTCGAAACCGGCGACGAAAAAAGAGGCGAAAGCCAAAAAAGCTCCGGAGAAAAAAGCCGCGGCGAAAAAACCGACTGCCAAAAAAGACTCAAAAGCCAAAGGCAAAGACAAAAAAGCCGCGGCCAAAAAAGAGACTTTGAAAAAAGCCGCCAAAACGAAAAAAGAGCCGGCGAAAAAAGCTAGAAAAGCGCCGGCTGCCCCCCCGGTCGTCAAGGCCAAAGCCCGCTATGTGCGGATCGCCCCGCGCAAGGCGCGGCTGATCGCCGACCAGGTGCGCGGCATGGACATCGAAAGCGCCCGGGCGCTGCTGCAGTTCTCGCCCCGCGGCGCCGCCCACCCGATCCACAAGCTGATCAACTCGGCCGCCGCCAACGCGGAAAACAACCACGACCTCGTCGGTGACGAGATGCGCGTCGCTTCGATCACCGTCGACGAGGGGCCGACCCTGCGTCGCTTTCGCCCGCGAGCGATGGGGCGGGCGACCCCGATCAACAAGCGAACCAGCCACATTGCCGTGGCCCTGACCCCCGTAGAGGACTAGGAGAAGCCTGATGGGACAGAAGATCCACCCCGAGGGTTTCCGCGTCGGCTACATCCACGACTGGAAGTCGAACTGGTACGAGGACAAAAACTTCGCCGACGTCCTCCAGGAAGACCTGCAGATCCGCGATCACATCGTCAACAAGCTCTCACACGCGGGGCTCTCGAACATCACGATCGAGCGCCGCGGCGAGGTCGCCGTCGACATCCACACGGCCCGGCCGGGGATCGTCATCGGCAAGTCCGGCAGCGAAGTCGACGCTCTGCGCAAGGAGCTGCACAAGCTCACCGGCAGCCCGGTGAAAGTGAACATCCGCGAGGTCAAGCGCCCCGAGCTCGACGCCAAGCTGGTCGCCCAGTCGATCGCCGAGCAGCTGCAGAACCGGGTCGCCTTCCGGCGGGCGATGAAACGCGCCCTCACCTCGGCGATGCGCTCCGGCGCTAAGGGGGTCAAGGTCCAGGTCTCCGGCCGCCTCGGCGGGGCCGAGATGGCGCGGACCGAACAGTATTCCGATGGCCGGGTGCCGCTGCACACCCTGCGCGCCGACATCGACTACGGCTTCTTCGAGGCCCGCACCACGACCGGCCGGATCGGCGTCAAATGCTGGATCAACAAGGGCGAGGTGATGCCGGAGGGGTTCCGCTCCGACCTCGTCTCCGGCGACGGCGAGGGCCAGGGCCAGAGCCGGGGCGGTGGGCGTCGCGACGATCGCGGCGGCGGCGGGCGCGGACGCGGTCCCGGCGGCGACCGTGGCGGTCGCGGACCGGGCGGAGATCGTGGCGGGCGTGGCGGCGGGCGTGGTCCCGGCGGCGGCGGTCGCGGTGGACAACGCGGGGGAGGACGTTAGCCATGCTGATGCCGAAACGGGTCAAGCACCGCAAACAGTTCCGCGGCCGCATGCGTGGCAACACCAAGGGCGGCAGCACCGTCGCCTTCGGCGAGTACGGAATCAAGGCGCTCGAGCGCGGCTGGATCACCAACCGCCAGATCGAGGCCGCCCGTGTGGCGATGACCCGCAAGATCAAACGTGGTGGCAAGGTCTGGATCAACGTCTTCCCGGACAAGCCCTACACGAAGAAGCCGGCCGAGACCCGGATGGGCTCCGGCAAGGGCAACCCCGAGGGCTGGGTCGCCGTGGTAAAGCCCGGCAAGGTGATGTTCGAGCTGGCCGGCGTCCCCGAGGACCTGGCCCGCGAAGCGCTGCGCCTGGCCGGCCACAAGCTCCCTGTCAAAACCAAATTCGTCATGCGCGAGGGGGCGGGTGACTGATGAAGGCGGCTGAGGTGCATAACCTCAAAGACGACGAGCTGGTGGCGAAACTGATCGACGCCAAGCAGGAGGCCTTCAACCTCCGCTTCCGGCACGCGGCCGGCGAGCTGGAGAACACTGCCCGGCTGGGCCAGGCGAAGAGGGACATCGCCCGGCTGCTGACCGTGGCCAAGGCCCGCGGCATCGATGTCGAGAAAGAGACCCGACGGATATGAGCGACGACGAGCAGAAAAAAGACGAGACGACCGAGGAGCCCCAGGCCGAGGAGACTCTCGCGGCCGAGGAGCCCCAGGCTGAGGAGACTCCCGCCGAGGAGGCCCCTGCGGCCGAGGCGGAGGATACGCTCGAGGACGGGGGAGACGCCCCTGCCGCGGAAGAGGCGCCTGCCGAGCCCAACCCCGAAGACGACCTGCCCTGGAAGGAGCGGCTGCGGCTGCAGAAATCGCGGCGGCAACCGCGCAAGGCCAACCCCTCCGACCCGGAGGAGCGCAAGGCGCTGCGAGCCGAGCAGCGCAACCGCAAGGCTGCCCTGCGCCGCAAACAGCGCGCCGCCGCGAAGGCCACCCACACCGCCGGCACCGGCACCCCGCCGGCCGAGCGCGAGTCCAACGCTGCCAAGGTGCGGCAGGGGATCGTCGTCTCCAGCAAAGGAGACAAGTCGATCACGGTCCGTATCGATACCGCCCGCCGTCACCGCACCTACGAGAAGATCGTCCGCAGCTCGACCAAGCTGCACGCCCACGACGAGCGCAACGAGGCCGGCGAGGGCGATGTGGTCCGCGTGATCGAGACCCGCCCGCTCTCCAAGACCAAGCGCTGGCGCCTGGTCGATGTGGTGGAGAAGGCGAGGTAGGGCGATGATCCAGCAGGAGTCCAGGCTCAAGGTTGCCGACAACTCGGGCGCGCGCGAGATCCTCTGCATCCGCGTCAAAGGCGGCTCGCACCGGCGCTACGCCAGCGTCGGTGACGTCATCACCGCGACCGTGAAATCGGCCAGCCCGCAGGGCGGCGTCCGCAAGGGCGAGGTCGTGCAGGCCGTCGTCGTCCGCACCCGCAAGCCGCTCAGCCGCCCCGACGGCACCTACATCTCCTTCGACGAGAACGCGGCGGTGCTGATCGATCCAGCCAGCAACAACCCGCGCGGGACCCGCATCTTTGGCCCGGTCGCGCGCGAACTGCGCGATCGCAATTTCATGAAAATCATCTCCCTCGCCCCGGAGGTGCTCTAGCGATGGCCAAGTCCATGCGCATCCGCACCGACGACACGGTGCTGATCATCGGCGGCAAGGACGCGGGCAAGAAAGGCCGCGTCACCCGCACCGACCCGAAAAAGCGCCGAGTCTACGTCGAGAACCTCAACATCATCAAGCGCCACGAACGGCCGCGCTCCCAGACCGACCTGAAAAATCCGCAGTCCGGGGGGATCGTCGAAAAGGAGGGGCCGATCGACGTCTCCAACGTGATGCTGCTCGATCCCAAAGACAACAAACCGACCCGCATCGGCGTCCGCGTCGACAAAGGCGGCAAGCGGGTCCGCTACGCGAAGCGGACCGGAAACGAGATCGGCTGATGGAGGCGACCGTGGCACCCACCTCACAGGCCGCGCCGCCGCCGCGGCTGCGCGAGCGCTACGAGCAGGAGGTCCTGCCGGCGCTGACGCAGAAATTCGGCTACACGACGCCGATGGAGGCGCCGCGCCTGGAGAAGATCACGCTCAACATGGGGCTGGGCAAAGAGAAACAGGACAAGCGCTCCTTTGAACTCGCCCAGGAACAGCTGGCGACGATCGCCGGCCAGCACCCGAACGTGCGCCGGGCCCGCAAGTCGGTCGCGTCCTTCAAGCTGCGCGAGGGGATGCCGGTCGGGGTCTCGGTGACCCTGCGCCGGGCCCGGATGTGGGAGTTCCTCGACCGCCTGGTCTCGATCGCGGTGCCGCGGATCCGCGACTTCCGCGGCCTCAACCCGCGCTCCTTCGACGGCCGCGGCAACTACTCGATGGGCGTCAAGGAGCAGCTGATCTTCCCCGAAATCGACTACGACTCGGTCGACGTCGTCCGGGGGCTGGACGTGACGATCACGACTTCCGCTAAAACTGACCTCGAGGCTTTCGAGCTTCTCCTCGGGCTGGGGATGCCGTTCGCCCAGGAGGGCCGTCCCGGACAGGCCGAGCGCGAAGCGAAAGAAAAAGAAGCCGAAGAAGAGCAGCTCAAAGAGGAGGCCCGCCAGAAGGCTGAAGTTGAGCAGGCGGCCCTAGAGCAGCTGAAAGAGGAGAACCCCGAGGCCTACGCCAAGCCGGAAGGCGAGGACGAGGGCGCCGCCGAGAGCGGAGACGAAGAGGCCGGAGAGACGGCCGAGGAGAGTTCGAACGATGGCTAAGACTTCGATGAAGGTGAAGCAGGCGCGGAAACCGAAGTTCAAATCGCGCGGTTACAACCGCTGCCGCCGCTGCGGTCGCCCGCGCGCCTACTTCCGCAAATTCGGCCTCTGCCGGATCTGCCTGCGCGAGGCCGCCCACGAGGGGTACATCCCCGGGATGACCAAGTCGAGCTGGTAGGACGAGACCGATGCACACTGACCCGATCGCCGATTACCTGACCCGGATCCGCAACGCGATCCGCGCCGGCCACGACGAGGTGGAGATTCCCCTCAACGGCCTCAAGCTGGAGATGTCCCGCATCCTCAAGGAGCAGGGCTACATCAAGGACTTCAGCCGCAAGCCGGCTGCCGTCGGCGAGGCGATCAACGTCGAGCTCAAGTACACCGAGGACCGCCAGCCGGTGATCCTCGGGATCGAACGGGTCTCGCGCCCGGGCCGCCGCCGCTACGTCGACCACAAAAACGTCCCCCGCGTCGACGGCGGGACCGGAACCGCGATCGTCAGCACCTCCGCCGGCGTGATGACGGGCCACGAAGCCCGTCAGAAAGGCGTCGGCGGCGAGGTCGTCGCCTACGTCTGGTGAGTGAGATCTGAATGAGTCGGATCGGAAGAAAGCCCGTCCCCGTGCCGGACGCCGTTTCGGTGGAGATTGCCCCTGGCAACATCGCCGTCAAGGGCCCGAAGGGGGAGCTGCGCCAGACCCTCTCCGCCGAGATGAAGGTCGAGCAGGATGACGGAGCCGTTACCGTCACCCGCCCCACCGACCGCGGCGAGCACCGGGCCCTGCACGGCCTCACCCGCAGCCTGATCGCAAACATGGTCGAGGGCGTCACCGAGGGCTTCGAGAAGCGCCTGGAGATCCAGGGCGTCGGCTACCGCGCCGCCCTCAAAGGAAAAAATCTGGAGCTGGCCCTGGGCTACTCGCACCCGGTGGCGATCGACGCCCCCGAGGGGATCGACTTCGAAGTCCCGCAACCGACCGAAATCATCGTCAAAGGGATCGACAAGCAGCTCGTCGGCCAGGTCGCAGCGGACATCCGCAAGCGCCGCCCGCCGGAGCCCTACAAGGGCAAGGGCATCCGCTACAAAGACGAGCAGGTCCTGCGGAAGGTGGGTAAGCGCGCATGACCGTCCTCACCAAGCGCCAGCGCCGGCTCAAACGGCGCCGCCGGGTCCGCGCCCGCGTCCAGGGCACGGCCGAGCGGCCGCGGCTCTCGGTCTACCGCTCCAACAAGGGCGTCTTCGCCCAGCTCATCGACGACACCAAGGGCCACACCGTGGCCGCCGTCAACTGGATCGAGCCGGAGCTACGCGAGCTCAGCGCCTCCGAGCAGGCGAAGAAAGCCGGGGAACTGCTGGCCGAGCGGGCGAAGGGCGCCGGCGTCGAGGCCTGCGTCTTCGACCGCGGCGGCTACCAGTACCACGGTCGCGTCAAGGCTCTGGCCGAGGGCGCGCGAGAGGGGGGTCTGGCTTTCTGAAGCCGTAGTTCCGCTACGGTGAGCCGCTGCTTATGAAGGGCATGGACGTCAGAAACGTGGAAACGGTCAGTCCCCGCGGGCTGGACCTGCAGGAGCGGGTGATCGAGATCAACCGCGTCGCCAAGGTGGTCAAGGGCGGCCGGCGCTTCTCCTTCACTGCCCTCGTCGCCGTAGGCGACGAGGAGGGCGTGGTCGGGATCGGCTACGGCAAGGCTCGCGAGGTTCCGCTGGCGATCCAGAAGGGCGTCGAGGACGCCCGCAAGAACTTGATCCGGGTGCCCAAATACGGGAACACCATCACCCACCGCATCATCGGCCGCTTCGGCGCCGGCCACGTCGTCCTGCGCCCGGCCAGCCCCGGTACCGGGGTCATCGCCGGCGGCGGCGTCCGCGCCGTGCTCGAGCTCGGCGGCGTGCGCGACGTCCTGACCAAGAGCATCGGCACCCAGAACCCGATCAACCTGGTGAAGGCGACGATGGACGGGCTGGTCCGTCTGCGGCGGCCGGAGGAGGTTGCGGAGCTGCGCGGGCTGACGGTTACCCAGGTGTTGGGGATGGACGGGAATGGGAACGGGGCCGCCGGGGCCGCGGGTCCTGTCTCCGATTCCGGGCTCTCCCTGGCGGGAGAGTCCTCGGAATCGTCGCCACCCGCGGCAGAGACCGGACCGGCTGCCGCTGAGCAGCCGTCCGAGGAGGCTGCGGAAGAGAAAGCTGCCGAGGGTGCTGAGGCGGAGAAAGAGGCTCCGGCGCAGCCGGCTGAGCAGCCCGCCGAGGGTGAGAGCTCGTGAGCAAAGTGAAGATTCGCCAGGTTCGCTCGGCGGCGAAGACCAACCCGAACCAGAAAGCGACGCTGAAGGCGTTGAAGCTGGGGCGGATCGGGAAAAGCGCCGAGCTCAAAGACTCCGACCAGCTGCAGGGGCAGCTGCGGGTCGTCTCCCACCTCGTGGAGGTCGACGGTGGCTGAGAAAGCCGCGAAAAAAGCCGAGAAAGAGACCTCTCGAACCGAAGAGATCGGCCTGCACAACCTGAAGCCGAAGCCCGGCTCGAAAAAGCCGCGCAAGCGGATCGGTCGCGGCGAGGGAAGCGGCCTCGGCAAGACGTCGGGTCGCGGCCACAAGGGCGCCGGCTCCCGTTCGGGCCGCAAGCGCAAGGCCGGCTACGAGGGCGGCCAGAACCCGATTCACATGCGGATGCGAAAGCTGCGCGGTCCGCACAAAAAGCAGTCGATGCCCTTCGAGAACTTCCGGACGAAGACCCAGGCGGTCAACCTCGCCGACCTCGAGGAGCGCTTCGACGGCGGCGCCGAAGTGACGCCGCAGAGCCTTAAGGAGAAGGGCCTGGCGAAGCGAAAGGACCCGGTCAAGGTCCTCGCCCGCGGCGAGATCAAGAAGAAGCTCGAGGTCCACGCGCACGCTTTCAGCGCGGCTGCCAAAGAGAAGATAGAGGCGGCCGGCGGTTCCTGTCACACTCTGGAGCCGTAATGCTCAAAACCATTCTCAACGCCTTCAGCGTTGCGGACATCCGCAAGAAGCTCGCCTTCACGGCGGCGATGCTGGCGCTGTACCGGCTCGGGTCCTACATCCCGGCCCCGGGCGTTGACTCCGATGCCGTCAAGGAAGTCTCCGAAAACTTCGGCGGCGCCAGCATCCTCAACTTCCTCAACACCTTCTCCGGCGGAAGCCTCTCGCGGCTGAGCATCTTCGCGCTGGGGATCATGCCCTACATCACGGCCTCGATCATCCTGCAGCTGCTGACGGTCGTCGTGCCGTCGCTTGAGCGCCTGCAGAAAGAGGGTGAAGTCGGTCAGCAGAAGATCACCCAGTACACGCGGTACCTGACCGTCGCCCTAGCCTTCGGCCAGTCCCTCGGCTACGTCTTCCTCTTCGACTCCTTCAGCACCAGCCAGACCAGCGTCGTCGGCAACCTCACCTTCCCGCGGCTGATCCTGATCGTGATCTGCCTCACCGCCGGCTGCACCCTGCTGATGTGGCTGGGCGAGCTGATCACCCAGCGCGGGATCGGCAACGGCATCTCGCTGATGATCTTCGCCTCGATCGCCTCCTCGATCGTCCCCGGCCTCTCGAAATGGTGGAACAACCCCGATCAGGTCTTCATCGTGATGATGCCCTTCATCGCCCTGGCGGTGATCGTCGCGATCGTCTTCGTCCAGGAGGGCCAGCGCCGGATCCCGGTTCAGTACGCGAAACGGGTGGTCGGGCGCAAAATGACCTCCGGCGGCTCGACCTACCTGCCGCTGCGGGTCAACATGGCGGGCGTCATACCGGTGATCTTCGCCGCCTCGATCATGGCCTTCCCGGCGACCCTCGGGCAGATGCTCAACACCAGCACGACGCTGGACTTCGCGGCCTTCTTCGGCCCCAACACCTGGGCCTACGTGGTCGGCGAGGTCTTCTTCATCATCATCTTCACCTACTTCTACACGGCGGTCACCTTCAATCCGGTCGACCAGGCCGACAACCTGAAGAAATACGGCGGCTTCATCCCCGGTGTTCGCCCAGGCCGCCCGACCGCCGAGTACCTGGACAGAATCCTCTCCCGCCTCACCTTCCCCGGTGCCCTCTACCTGGGTGCGGTGGCGGCCCTGCCGACGATCCTGATCAGCCAGACGGCGGCCAACTTCTACTTCGGCGGGACCTCGATCCTGATTGTGATCGGCGTCGCGCTCGACACCGTCAAGCAGCTCGAGGCACAGTTGATGATGCGCAACTACGAGGGCTTCCTCAAATAGGTTGAGAGCCCTGCAAAGCGGCGCATCTCGGGGTCCTCGGTCGTCTCCTCGGGTCACGCACTAGAGTGCGCTCCCCTCGTTGACTTCCCTGTGTCCCCCGATCTGCTTGCTTTTCGGACTCTCAATCCAATTTGAAGAAGGCAATCAATGGCTGAGCTAAATCTCGTCCTTCTTGGCCCGCCCGGGTCGGGCAAGGGCACCCAGGGGGAGCGACTGAACGAAGACCTGCGGCTGCCGTATTACGCGACCGGGGACATCCTCCGCGGGGCCGTGCGCGAGGAAACCGAGCTGGGGCGCGAAGCGAAGGAGTACATGGACCGCGGCGACCTGGTGCCCGACGAGGTGATCGTCGGCGTCATCGCCGAGCGGATCGGCTCCAGCGAGGCGCTCGACGGCTTCATCCTCGACGGTTTTCCCCGCACGACGCCGCAGGCCGAGGCGCTCGACGCCAAGCTCAGCGAGCTGGGGCGGGGCGTGACCGCAGTGCTGCTGATCGACGTCTCCGACGACGAGGTCGTGCGGCGGCTCGGCGGCCGGCGCACCTGCGAGGCCAACGGCCACGTCTTTCACGTCGAGTTCGAACCGCCGGAGCAGGAGGGCGTCTGCGACATCGACGGCTCGCCGCTGATCGTCCGCGACGACGACAAGCCCGATGTGATCCGCAAGCGGCTCCAGACCTACCACGAGAAGACCAAGCCCCTCGTCTCCTACTACGACAGCCGCGGCGTCCTGCGGCGGATCGAAGGCGAGGCGGCGCCGGAATCGGTGGCGGAGCAGATCCGCGGCACCCTGGCGACGCTGCGGATGGAGCAGGACGAGACCGTTTAGCTTCGCTCGTCTCCCACCGCGGGCGACCACTAGCTTGTACCGAATGATCATCAAGAAGACCCCGGAGCAGGTCGACCAGATGGCCGCCTCCGGCGCCATCCTGGTTCGTTGCCTGAAGATGCTGGCCTCAAAGGCGCGGCCCGGGGTCACGACCGGGGAGCTCGACGCGGCGGCGGAGAAGTTCATCCGCTCGCAGGGCGCGACGCCGGCCTTCAAGGGATACCGCGGCTTCCCGGGTTCGATCTGCGCCTCGCCCAACTCGATGGTCGTCCACGGCATTCCCGGCAGCTACGAGCTGAAGCGCGGCGACGTGATCTCGGTCGACGTCGGCGTCGTCAAGGACGGCTGGGTCTCCGATGCGGCGATGACGCTGCCGATCAGCTCGGTCAGCCCGGAGGCCCAGAAGCTGCTCGACGTGACCAAGGCTTCGCTCTTCGCCGGGGTCGAGCAGATGCGCCCGGGAAACCACCTCGGCGACGTCTCCAGCGCGATCCAGCGCGCGGTGGAGATCGAGGGCCTCTCGATTATCCGCACCCTCGTCGGCCACGGGATCGGGCGCGACATGCACGAGGAACCGCAGGTCCCGAACTTCGGCGAGCCCGGCAAGGGGCCGGAGCTGGAGGAGGGGATGGTGCTGGCGATCGAGCCGATGGTCAACGCCGGGGGTCCCGAGGTGCAGATGGGGGACGACGGCTGGTCGGTCTACTCCGAGGACGGCTCGCTCGCCGCCCACTTCGAGTTCACGGTCGCCGTGACCCCGGAGGGGCCGCGGATCCTGACCCCCTGGCACGAAGACTCCGACTAGCTGGGCAGCCGGCCGGGTAGTCTTCTTCTTGCGGTGGGGCGCCGCAACGGGAAGGAGAGGTTGTTGCGTGTCCGAAGCTACGCCCGCCCCGCGCTCCTGCTGCTGATCGCGCTGGCCGCCTTCGCGATCGCCGCGCCACTCGCTCCGGCTGCCCCCGCGCCTTACGGGACCAATGACGCCGGCGGCTTCCGCAACGTCCTGCCACCCGGGGAGAACGGAACTGCGAGCTTCAGCGAGACCCTCGCCTTCCGCGGCCCCGGGCTCTTGCCGCCGCACTTCGCCGACCAGCAGCCGCTCTACGAAAACCTCCTCTACGCGGCGCCGACGCTGACCGAGGACCAGATTCCCGACTACTTCAAGGACGCGACCTTCGGCGTCCCCGCGGGCGAAGTCGAATCGGAAATCGAACCGCGGCCGGGGGCGACGATCGTCCGCGACAAGGCCTTCGGCGTCCCCCACGTGTACGGCGACACCCGCGCCGACACGATGTTCGGGGCCGGCTACGCGGGCGCGGCCGACCGCCTCTTCCTGATGGACGTGTTGCGCCACACCGGCCGCGCCGAACTCGCCTCCTTCCTCGGCGGCTCCAACGCCGGCGCCGACGCGGGCCAGTGGCAGTTTGCGCCCTACACCGAAGCCGACCTGGAACGGCAGCTGGCACAGGCGCCGCAGCTCTACGGCGCCCGCGGGCAGCAGGCGGTGGACGACGTCAACGCCTACGTCGAAGGGATCAATGCCTACATCGCCGCCGCCAACCTCGACTCCAGGCTCAAACCGGGCGAGTACACGCTGCTGAACAAGCCGATGGAACCGTGGAAGGCGACCGACGTGATCGCGATCGCCTCGCTGGTCGGCGGCATCTTCGGCCAGGGCGGCGGCAACGAGCTGAACTCGGCCCTGACGATGCAGGCGTTCGTCAAGCGGATGGGGAAGGTGGCCGGGCGCAGGGCCTGGGCGGACTTCCGCTCCAAGAACGACCCCGAGGCGCCGACCACCGTCTCCAAACGCTTCCCCTACGAGACCCGCAGCGCCTTCGCCAAGCGCGGCCTGGCGCTGCCGGACCCCGGCAGCGTCCGCTTCACCGAGACCGCCAGCGCCTCGGTCGCCCCGGGTGCGGCGCACGGGCTCGCCACCGTCGGCGCCCGCCTGCAGGCGGCGCTGGAAGCGGCCGGCCACGCCTCCAACTGGGAGCTCGTCTCCGCCAGGGAGTCGGCGACGGGGCACCCGATCGCGGTGATGGGCCCGCAGGTCGGCTACTTCGTGCCGCAGATCCTGCAGGAGGTCGACCTGCACGGCCCGGGGATCGACGCCCGCGGCGCCGCCTTCCCCGGGGTCAGCCTCTACGTCCAGCTCGGCCACGGCCGCGACTACGCCTGGAGCGCGACTACCGCCACCTCCGACAACGTCGACACCTTCGCCGAGGTCCTCTGCAAGGACGGGTTCCACTACCTCTACCGCGGCAAATGCCTGGCGATGGAAAAGCTCGAAAAGAGCGAGAGCTGGACCCCGAACGCCGCCGACCCGACCCCTGCCGGCTCGCAGACCCTGGTCGCTTACCGCACCGTGCACGGGATCATCTACGCGCGCGGCAGGGTCGGCGGCAAGAAGGTCGCCTTCGCCCGCCAGCGCAGCACCTACGGCCACGAGGCCGACTCGGTCGTCGGGTTCGCACAGCTGAACGAACCCGGCGTGGTGACCGGACCGGCCGGCTTCAAGAAGGCGGTCTCCAACATCAACTTCCTTTTCAACTGGAGCTATGTCGACTCCGAGCACATCGCCTACGCGCTCTCGGGATGGATGCCGCAGCGGGCAAAGGGGACCTCGCCGGACTTCCCGGTCCTCGGCACCGGCAAGTACGACTGGCAGGGCTACAAGCCGGCGAACCGGACCGCGAGCTGGCTGCCGTTCGGCAAGCACCCGCAGGCGGTCGACTCGCCCTTCCTCGTCTCCTGGAACAACAAGCAGGCGCCGGGATGGGCGGCGGCCGACGACAAGTACAGCTACGGGCCGCTGTTCCGCTCGCAGATGATCTCCGACAAGGTGAAGGCGGCGACCAAGGGCGTGAAGAAGATGACGATCGCGCAGCTCGTTCAGGCGATGGAGGAACCGGCGACCCAGGACCTGCGGGGCTACCGGCTGCTGCCGACGATCTTCAAGGCTGTCGGGAAGCCCTCCTCGCCGAAGTTGCGCCAGGCGCTGGCGAGGCTGAAGGCGTGGCACAAGCACGGCGCCCATCGGCGCGACCTCGACCGCGACGGCGTCTACGAGGAAAACGAGGCGATGCAGCTGGTGGACGCCTGGTGGCCGAAGCTGGTCGCCGCCGAGTTCAAGCCCGTGCTTGGGGGGAAGGCCTACGCAGCGCTGGAAGGGATGGTGCGGACCGGCAGCTACGCCGGCGGCTCGCCGACCGAACCGGACTTCTCCGACGGGTGGTGGAGCTACGTCTCCAAGGACCTGCGCGACCTTTTCGGCCCCAAGCCGAAGGGGGCCTGGAGCCGGATCTACTGCGGCAAGGGCTCGAAGCGGAGGTGCCGCCGCATCCTCCAGCGCACCCTCGCGGCGGCGCTGAGGACGACCCCGCAGCAGCTCTACGGCGGCGGCGACGGCGCCTGTGCCGGAAACCCGCAGCCATCCTGCTTCGACCAGAACCGGCCCCAGGTGACCGGTGGCATCTCCCTGCCCCCATTCCCCTTCCAGAACCGCCCGACCTTCCAGCAGGTGGTAACGGTGGGCCAGAAGCTGCCGCGGTGAGGGCCAAATTCACTGTTCTGTGTGGAACTTGATTCAGAACATTTTGTCTGAGGTGTAGTTTGGTGAAACATGGACTGGCACGCTCTCGACATGGAGATCGAGCGAGGCAATCGCGATTTCGAACGGCGCATGGAAGAAGCCGGCAACGAGATCCAGGAGCACCTCGAACGGGCTTATCAGCGTTGTAAGGAGTTTGAGGAGGCCCGTCGTCGCGACTGGGAAGAGCTCCGGGGCCAGTTGATGACCGCGGAGGAAGAGGCATCAGCTCGAGATGGACGGCATCCGGCGCCTGTTCGCCAACATGACGGAGGAGTACGTGCGGGTAATCAGTTCCGCCCGAGAAGACATCGAACGAAAATCGGCCGAGGGCCGTGCGGAGGCCAGGGCGGCATTCGATGAGTTGCTTGCCGAATCTCGGGCCCAGCGCCAAGCCACTCTGAGGATGCTGGACCGGCTGCCGCCGTCTAAGGACGAGGAGGGCAGCTGATGGCGGGGAAGGCGCGGGTCAGCGCCACCACCGCCCAGACCGTCGGCGCCAAGGGCTACGATGGCTTCCTGATCGCTCTCGTCGAGCCTGTGTGACCAGGCGTCGCCGAGGCGGCACCCCTGCTATCTTTCCCGGTCGGCCTAGTTGGCCGGTTGGTTCGTCCTGCCGTCCGATTCCTGGGGCGTGTGGGAATCCTGTTGTCGATACGAGATCCGGAGCGATGAAGGTTCGAGCTTCCGTCAAGCCGATGTGCGAGAAGTGCAAGGTAATCCGCCGAAACGGGGCGGTATTGGTGATCTGCCAGAACCCGCGCCATAAGCAGAGGCAGGGCTAGACGTGGCACGGATCGCCGGCATCAACATCCCGGTCAACAAACGGGCCGAGATCGGGCTCACCTACATCTTCGGGATCGGCCGTTCGACGGCGAAGCAGATCCTCGCCGAGACCGCCGTCGACCCCGGCACCCAGGTCAAGGACCTGACCGAGGACGAGGTGATGAAACTTCGCGAGGCGGTCGAGAACCGCGAGGTCGAGGGCGACCTCCGGCGCGATCGCTCGCAGAACGTCAAACGGCTGATGGAGATCGGCTCTTACCGCGGCCTTCGCCACCGGCGCGGGCTTCCCGTCCGCGGCCAGCGGACCAAGACCAACGCCCGCGGCCGCAAGGGCCCCCGGCGCCTCAGCGTCGCCGGCAAGCGCAAGGTATAGGCGGAGAGATGGCCGAGAAAAAACCCGCGAAAGGGCGCACGCGCCGCCGCGTCAAAAAGAACGTCACCTACGGGCAGGCGCACATCAAGACTTCCTTCAACAACACGATCGTCACCCTCACCGACACCGACGGCAACGTGATCGCCTGGGAGTCGGCCGGCTCGGCCGGGTTCAAAGGCTCCCGCAAGTCGACTCCGTTTGCCGCCCAGGTGACCGCCGACGCGGCCGCCAAAAAGGGCATGGAACACGGTCTGGAGCGGGTCGAAGTCTTCGCCAAGGGCGCGGGCTCGGGCCGCGAGACCGCGATCCGCTCGCTGCAGGCCGCCGGTCTCGACGTCACCACCGTCAAGGACGTCTCCCCCCAGGCCCACAACGGCTGCCGGCCGAAGAAGCGGAGGAGGGTCTAGTGGCCCGCGACACCGCCCCGCAGTGCAAGCAGTGCCGGCGCGAGGGCCAGAAGCTCTTCCTCAAGGGTGAGCGCTGCTTCACCGACAAGTGCGGCGTCGAGCGCCGTTCCTACCCGCCCGGCGAGCACGGCCGCGGCCGCCTGCGCCAGAGCGAGTACCGGGTGCAGCTGCGCGAGAAGCAGAAGACCCGCCGCTACTACCAGGTCCTGGAGAAGCAATTCCGCGCCTACTACGAGAAGGCCTCCCGCCAGGACGGCGTCACCGGCGAGAACCTGCTGCGCCTGCTCGAGTCCCGCTTCGACAACGTTCTCGTTCGCCTCGGCTTCGCCGCTTCGCGGCGCCAGGCGCGCCAGCTGATCACCCACGGCCACTGGCAGATCAACGGCCGGCGCGTGAACATCCCCTCGTACCAGGTACGACCCGAAGACATCATCTCGATCAAGGCCGGATCCAACGCCACCGACACGATCCAGCGGGCGACGGAACTCGTCTCCACGGTTCCCGCCTGGCTGCAGGCCGATCACGATGCCCTCACTGCCAAGGTCCTGCGCTACCCCGAGCGCTCCGAGATCTCGGCGCCGGTCCAGGAGCAGCTCATCGTCGAGCTGTACTCCAAGTAGTCCGGAAACCGATTTCTGAACCACCAGAGCAAGGAACTCATGACCACCGATTTCCAGGTCCCCCGCATCACCTCCGAGAAAGTCGACGACCGTCGCGGTACGTTTACGATCGAGCCGCTCGACAAGGGCTTCGGCTACACGTTCGGCAACAGCCTTCGTCGCGTCCTCCTCTCCTCGCTCGGCGGCGCCGCCATCACCAGCGTCCGCATCGAGGGCGTTGCGCACGAGTTCTCGACCGTGCCCGGCGTCAAAGAGGACGTCACCGACATCATCCTCAACCTCAAGGACCTCGTCGTCCGCATGCACACCGATGCCGACGAGGTCGAGGCGCCGCTGGTCGCCACCGGCCCCGGTGAGGTGAAGGCGAAGGACATCGACCTGCCCTCCGGCGTCGAGATCCTCAATCCCGACGCGCCGATCGCGACGCTCGAGAAAAAAACCAAACTCGAGGTATATCTGACGATCGGCCGCGGCCGCGGTTACTCACCGGCCGAAGAGAACAAGTCCGACGAGCAGCCGATCGGCGTGATCCCGATCGACTCGATCTTCTCACCGATCCGGCGCGCCTCCTACGCCGTCGACGCAGCCCGCGTCGGCCAGCGCACCGACTACGACAAGCTCAGCCTCGAGCTCGAAACGGACGGCTCGATCGAGCCGGGGGCGGCGCTGCGCGAGGCTTCCGAGATCCTGATCAAGAGCCTGGCGATCTTCACCGACGCCGACCGGGTCGAGGAGCTGACCGCGCGGGAACCGGTGCCGGTGGCGCCGAGCGACGGCTTTTCCTCGGCTGGGGACGGCGGCGTTGCCGCGGCCAACGGCCTCGACGAGATCCTGATCGAGGAGCTCGAACTGGGCGTTCGCTCCTACAACTGCCTCAAGCGCGCCGGGGTGCAGACCGTCGGCGACCTCGTGCGCAAGTCCCGCGCGGAACTGAACGCGATCCCGAACTTCGGTCAGAAGTCGATCGAGGAAGTGATCGAGACCCTGCACTCCCGCGGACTCGACCTGCAGGCCGACTAAAGGTCCCGACGAGAGCGGAGCGGAGGATCAGGTGCGGCACAAAAAGAAGCGGAACAAGCTCAGCCGCGACTCCGCCCACCGCGAGGCGTTGCTCTCGAACCTCTCGAAGCAGCTGATCGAGCACGAGCGGATCCAGACCAGCCAGGCCAAGGCGAAGGCGGTTAAGCCCGAGGTCGAGAAACTGATCACCCTCGCCAAACGCGGCGACCTCCACGCCCGCCGCCAGGCGCTGGCGACGCTGCACAACGACAAGTTCATCGTCCACAAGCTGTTCGACGAGGTGGCGCCCCGCTACGCGGAGCGGCCGGGCGGGTACACCCGCATCGTCAAGCTCGGTCCGAGGAAGTCCGACTCGACCGAGATGGTTTACCTCGAGTTGGTCTAGTGGTCGAGGGCGGGGACACCCTCGCCCGGGCAAGCCGCAGCGCTAATTAGCGCTGCGACTTTGAGTATCCGCCCGTTCGAGGGTGTCCCCGCCCTCTGTCAATACGACACCGACTCGAGGTACAGGCCATGAGGCGGGGCCGTCTCTCCTGCCTCGGTTCGAGGAGCGCCCCCTAGGAGGTCTATGAAGTTCTCGACCGTGCGCCTTCCTGACGCCACTTCCAGTTGGGTGCCGACGAGGACTCTGACCATGTTGCGCATGAAGGCGTCGGCGGTGATGCGGAAGGAGAGGATGTCGCCGTCCTGGTCCCAGGAGGCGCTGAGGACGTCGCGGTCGAAGCGGACGTGGTCGGTCTGGGTGGGGGTGAAGGCGGTGAAGTCGTGGGTGCCGGGGAGGGCGGCAGCGCAGGCGTCGAGGGCTTCGCGGTCGACCTGGTGCGGCCACCAGAGCGCCTTGCCCAGCTCGAATGGGCTGGGGGAGGAGCGGGCGAGGAGGCGATAGCGGTAGCTGCGGGCCTTGGCGTCGTGGCGGGCGTTGAAGCCATCGGCGACGGCGGCTGCGGCGGTGACGGCGACGTCGTCGGGGAGGAGGCCGTTGAGGCGGCGCATCAGGTCCTCCGGAGGCTCGGCGGGCATGTCGAAGCTCGCCACCTGTCCCGTGGCGTGAACGCCGGTGTCGGTGCGGCCGGCGACCGTCAGCTCGACCGGCTCGCGCAGGATCGTCGCCAGCGCCGCCTCCAGCTCCCCCTGCACCGTCCGCAGCTCGGGCTGCCGAGCCCAGCCGCGGAAGTCGCTGCCGTCATATTCGAGGTCGAGCCTGATCGTGGGCACGGGCGGCAGTATCTCCGACACCGGGTGAATCTCGCGGCCCTCGTAATATCGGGTCGGTGCGCATTCTCCTCACCAACGACGACGGCATCTCGGCGCCGGGGCTGCAGGCCGCCCGGCGGGCCCTGGTCGAGCTCGACGGGGTCGAGGTCGACGTCATCGCGCCCGATTCCAACCGCAGCGCCATCGGGCGCGGCATCACCACCCGCTCGCCGCTCACGGTCGAGGAGGTCAGCTTCGAAGACGGCCGCGTCGGCTACGCCACCGATGGCACTCCCGTCGACTGCGTCCGCTTCGCCGAGCTAGGGCTTGTCGGCGGCCGCCCCGACCTGATCGTCTCCGGGATCAACCATGGCGCCAATCTCGGCGACGACATCACCTACTCGGGCACGGTCGCGGCGGCGCTGGAGGGGATCATCCTCGGCATCCCGGCGATTGCCGTCTCTCAGCAGTCCTCCGCCGGCGGCCTCGGCTACGTCAGCGGCAAGTTCGACTTCGCTGTCGCTGCTCCCTTCACCGCCCAGCTGGTCAGCCGGCTGCGCGAGGTTTCGATGCCGGAGGCAACCCTGATCAACGTCAACTGCCCCTGCACCGAGCCGACCGGGGTCGAGGTGACGAAGCTCGGCAAACGGATCTACAACGACGAGCTGAAGCTGGTCCGCGAGAGCGACGGGCGCAAGCATTACGAGATCTACGGCTGGCAGCCCGGCTACGAGGAGATCGAGGGCACTGACCTCTACGCGGTGGCGAACGGGCGCATCGCCGTCACCCCGATCCACTTCGACCTCACCGATCACGGCGGCATCGAGCGGCTGCGGGGCTGGGGGTTCGAGGAGATGCTGGCGAGCTCGGCAACGGCGTGAGCACGTCGTTCGAGCAGCGCGCGGAGGAGCTGCGGGAGCTCCTTGCCCACCACAACCACCTCTACTACGTCCTCGACGATCCGGAGATAGGCGACGACGAGTACGACGCGCTGCTGAACGAGCTGCGGGCGCTGGAGGAGGAGCACCCGGAGCTGCGGACGCCGGACTCGCCGACGCAGCGGGTCGGGGCGCCGCCGCTCGACCGCTTCGAGCAGGTCGAGCACGCGGAGCAGATGCTCTCGCTCGGCAACGCCCGCAACGAGGAGGAGCTGCGCGGCTGGGAGAACCGGATCGCCAACCACCTGAAGCGGATGGACATCGCCGCCTCGGAGTTCAGCTACACGACCGAGCCGAAGATCGACGGCCTCGCGATCACCCTCACCTACGAGGACGGGGTGCTGGTCCGCGGCGCGACCCGCGGCGACGGGCGGATCGGCGAGGACGTGACCCAGAACCTGCGCACGATCGGCTCGGTGCCGCTGCGGATCAAGGGCGACGCCCCCGGGCTGGTCGAAGTACGCGGCGAGGTTTACCTGCCGATCGCCGCCTTCAAAGCGCTGAACGAGCGACGGGCGGAGGCCGGGGAACCGACGTTCGCCAACCCGCGCAACTCTGCCGCCGGCTCGATCCGCCAGCTCGACCCGGCGCTGGCCGCCGAACGGCCGCTCTCGTCCTGGTTCTACGGGCTCGGCGCGGTGCGGGGCCTCGACCTGCCGACCCATATGGACGAGGTCGAATGGCTGCGGGAGAAGGGCTTCAAGGTCAACCCCGGCACCGACCACCACCAGGGGGTCGAGGGCGTCGTCAAGCGCTGCCGCTGGTGGGAGGAGCGCCGCGACGAGCTCGACTACGAGATCGACGGCGTCGTCGTCAAGGTCGACGAGAAGGCGCTCTGGCGCGAGCTCGGCGTCGTCGGCCGCGAGCCGCGCTGGGCAATCGCCTGGAAGTTCCCGCCGACGACGGCGACGACGAAGCTGAAGAAGGTCGTCTGGAACGTCGGCCGTACCGGGCACCTCGTCCCCTTCGCGATGCTGGAGCCGGTCCACGTCGGTGGCGTCACCGTCACCACCGCCACCCTCCACAACGAGGAGGACCTCGCCCGCAAGGAGGTGCGGGAGGGCGACGAGGTGGTGGTGATGCGGGCCGGCGACGTGATCCCCCAGGTGGTCTCCCCGATCACCCAGCGGCGGCCGAAGGGGACGCGGAAGCCGAAGCCGCCGAAGAAGTGCCCCGCCTGCGGCACCGAGACGGTGAAACCGGAGGACTCGGTCTTCACGATCTGCCCCAACCGCACCGGCTGCCCCGGGCAGTCGTTCCAGGCCGTCAAACACTTCGTCAGCAAGGGGGCGATGGACATCGACGGGATGGGGGAAAAGCAGGCGCTGCGTTTCCTCCAGGAAGGCCTGATCGCCGACGTCGCCGACATCTACGACCTCACCGAGGAGCGGCTGGTCGAGCTGGAGCGCTTCGGAGAGACCTCAGCCCGCAACCTCGTCGCCTCGATCGAGGCCTCGCGCCAGCGTCCTTTCAAACGCGTCCTCTACGCCCTCGGGTTGCCCGGCGTCGGCTACGTCACCGCGGAGGCGCTCGCCGACCACTTCGGCTCGATCGACGCCCTGCACGAGGCCGACCCGGAGGCGATCGAGGAGGTCGAGGGGGTCGGGCCGGTGATGGCGGTGCAGATCAGCGAGTCGATCACCGACGACGCCACCTGGGCGCTGGTCGAGAAGCTGCGCGGGAAGGGGCTGCGACTGGAGGCCGACCCCTCCGAACGGCGGCAGGAGGGCGGGCCGCTGGAAGGGAAGACGGTCGTCCTCACCGGCACCCTGCCGGCGCTGACCCGCGGGGAGGCCGCGGCCATGGTGAAGTCGGCCGGCGGCAAGGTGACCAGCTCCGTGTCGAAAAAAACCGACTACGTCGTCGCCGGTGACAACCCGGGGTCCAAGCTCGCCAAGGCGGAGAAATTCGGCACCGAGATCCTCGATGAAGCGGGCCTTCGGTCCCTCCTCGGCGATTCGCCGAGACCGCAAAAACCCGTATAGAGCCCGGGTTTTTGCGGTCTCGCGGTGACGTAGGCCTTCAGTAACCGGCGACGGCGGCTGCGATCCGGTCCTGGTCGAGGTGGGCGAGGCTGAGGCTGCCGACGCCCGCCATCAGGATCGAGAAGGCCATCACCCGGCCGCTGCGGTTGAAGCAGTAGCCGGAGAGGTTGCTGACGCCGCTGATCGTACCGGTCTTGGTGCGGCAGCGGCCGTAGGCTGCGGTGCCCTCCATACGACTGGCGACGGTGCCCTCCTGCCCGGCGAGGGCGAGGTCCTGGATGAACTCCTCGCCCGCCGGGTCCTCCTGCATCCCCAGCAGCAGGTCGACGATCTCGCGCGGGCTGGAGCGGTTGGAGCGGGTGAGGCCGGAGCCGTCGACGGCCTGCACGGAGGCGTCATGGGAACGGGCGAAGGCCTCGACTACGCCGGCGCCCGCCGCGGTGGTGCCGGCGCCGGCGAATTCGGCCCCCAGCAGCTTGATCAGGGTCTCGGCGAAGAAGTTGTCGGAGTAGACGTCGGTGAGGTTGACGATGCGGTCGAGGCTGGGGGAGCGGACCAGGGCGACCCGCTCGGCGCTCGGCGGCGTCGGGCGCAGCGCGACCTGGGTCGGCACACGGACGCCGGCCTTGCGCAGGGAGCCGGCCAGCTTCGACGCCGCCAGCTTCGCCGGGCTGGAGGAGAACCCGCTGGCGCTGGTGGCACCGCTGAACCCCGAGTTGAAGGCGAGGCCGGAGAGGGGGCCGATGTAGGGGCTGGTCGCGTAGCCGGAATCGGCGACGCCGCGGCGGCGGTCGAAGATCGTCTCGTCGGCGTAGAGGCGGCCGGTGATCGCGGTGATCCCTGTCGCCTTGATCTGCGGCGCCAGGGCGAAGATGTTGGTGCCGAGGCCGCCGAGGTAGCTGCCGTAGAAGCCGGGCGTGCCCAGAGTCGGGTCGCCGCCGCCTTTCAGGTAGAGGCTGCCGTGCAGGACCCCGTCGGCGTCGACGCGGCCGTCGCGGAAGACCTTGGTCGAGATCCGGTGGTCGGGGCCGAGCTGCGAAAGCGCGGCGGAGGTCGTGAACAGCTTCATGTTCGAGGCCAGCGGCCGGGCGCGGCCGGGCGCACTGGCGCACATCACCTGCCCGGATGCGGTGTCGACCACGAGCAACCCGCTCGCCGAACCGCCGCCCTGGCGCAGCCACGCGCGCATCTGGTCACACGTGCTGCTGGCCTGGGCAGCACCCGCCAGGAGCAGGAAAAGGCCTGCTGAGGCGACCAGAAGGGGGAGCAGGATGCGTTTCACCGGGTTTCCGAACACGCGCGATGCGGAAGGTAGCGGTCGAGGATGACCTATCTCCCTGGAATACTGCACGTATGGGTGAAGTCGTAGACATCGAGTCCAAACCGCGAAAGCGGAAAGGCCGGCGCAAGAAGCCCTCGAAGACCGCGCTGGTGCTCGGTGGCGGCGGCTTCACCGGCGGCGTCTACGAGATCGGGGCGCTGCGCGCGCTCGACCTGCTCGCGGTCAACAGCACCGTCAACAACTTCGACGTCTATGTCGGCACCAGCGCCGGCTCCTTCGTCGCCGCGATGCTTGCCAACGGGGTCACCCCCGAGGAAATGATGCAGGTGATCAATTCCGACGACGACATGGGGCTGGAAGACCTCGACCTAGACAAGGTGCTTAAGCCCAACTACCTCGGCTTCCTCGCAAAGGGGGTGGCCTTGCCCTTGCGGACGCTCGAGCTACTGCGCTCCCTGGTCCGGATCGGCGAGTTCTCGGCGATGGACATCGGCGTCGGTCTGGCCGAGGCGCTGCCGACCGGCCTCTACAGCGGCTCCGGCCTCTCCGAGTACGTCGAGGAAGCGCTCAGCGACGCGGGCCGCGTCAACGACTTCCGCCTCCTCGACCCCGAGCTGTACCTCACCGCCACCGACCTCGACACCTGCGAGCGGATCGTCTTCGGCGAGGACGAGTGGTCTGACGTGCCGATCTCGAAAGCGGTCGAGTGCTCGACCTGCCTGCCGGTCGTCTACAAGCCGGTCGACCTGAAAGGGCGCCAGTTCGTCGACGGCGGCATCCGCTCGACCACCAACGTCGACATCGCCGTCGAAAAGGGCGCCAAGTTCATCGTCGTCGTCAACCCGCTCGTCCCCTACGTCAACGACTTCGAGAAGACGATCCCGACCGTCTTCGGCCGCCGCGTCCGCCGCGTCTCCGACATGGGCCTGCCGGCGATCGCCAACCAGACCTTCCGCCTGATCGCCCACCAGCGGCTCCACCAGGCGGTCCAGCAGTGGCAGGAGCGCTACCCGGGCGTCGACATCATCCTGATCGAGCCCGATCCCGACGACGAGCTGATGTTCGGCACCCCGATCATGGACTACTCGCGCCGCCTCAAGATCGCCCGCCACGGCTTCGAATCGGTCACCGCCGCCCTCGCCCGCGACTACGACCACTTCCACGAGATCGCCGAGCGCCACGGCCTCGAAATCTCCGAGCGCCGCGTCCGCCGCGTCGTCGAGCAGGCCTCCGAAGAGGAGCCCGAGCAGACCTCTGCCTGGAAGCGCGTCCTCGAGCAGACGACGTCGGTCCTGCTGCGGCAGTCGGGCGAGGCTTCTTAGCTTCTAAACCCTCGGAGTCAGGCTCTAGCTCGTCCACTAGAACCTGTTGATGAGGGGATGTGGGTACCCCCTCTGGGTACTCAGCATGGAGCCGCGCCGGCAGCGCTTGAGGCGTCAGCAGGGAGACGATCCTCGCGGCGGAGGTGCTCCCAGAGGGGGTACCCACATCCCCTCTCCACCTACCGCTGGACGAAGCTAAGCCGCGTAGAGCTGCTCGATCGCGCCTTCGTGCTTTTGGGCGACGACGGCGCGCTTGACCTTCAGGGTCGGGGTCAGCTCGCCGGACTCCTGGGAGAGGTCGTGGGGGAGGATCGTGATCTTCTTGACCTGCTCGACACGGGCGAAGTTCTCGTTGATCTTGTCGACGTGGGCTTCGATCGCGGCCTTTACATCGGGGTTTGCGGCGAGCTGGGCCGGGTCCTCGGGAAGGTTGTGCTCCTGGGCGTATTTGACCGCCTCTTCGGGGTCGAGGGTGACCAGCGCCACCAGATAGGGGCGGCGATCGCCGACGACGACGCACTGGGAGACCAGCGGGTGTTGCTTGATTTCGGCCTCGAGGTTGGCGGGGGTGATGTTCTTGCCGCCCGCGGTGATGATGATGTCCTTTTTGCGGCCGGTGATCTTGATGAAGCCGTCGGGGTCGACCTCGCCGATGTCGCCGGTGTGGAGCCAGCCGTCGACGATCGTCTCCGCCGTCGCCTCCGGGTTCTTGTGGTAGCCCTGGAAGACGTTCGGGCCCTTGACGAGAATCTCGCCGTCGTCGGCGATCTTCACCTCGCAGCCGGGGAACGGTTTCCCGATCGTCCCGACCTTGAAGTCCTCCGGGGTGGAGATCGTCGCCGCGGTCGAGGTCTCGGTCATCCCCCAGCCCTCGAGCACGAGCACCCCGGCGGCATCGAAGAAGCGCAGGATCTCCGGGTTGATCGGGGCGGCGCCGGAGACGGCGAGGCGGATGCGGCCGCCGAAGAGGTTGCGGATCTTCGACAGCACCTGCTTGTCGGCGAAGGCGTACTGGCGCTGAAGCAGGAATCCGGGCCGGCGGCCGCTGCGTTCGGCCGCGCGCATCTTCTCCCCGACCTTGATCGCCCAGTTGAAGATCGCCTTTTTGGCCCCACCCTCTTTCTCGATCCCGCTGGTCGCGGCGGTGTAGATCTTCTCGAAGATCCGCGGCACCGAGGGGAAGTAGGTCGGTTTCAGCTCGGCCAGGTTCGGGAGGATCTTCAGCGGGTCGCGCTCCCAGTAGGCGAGCGTGGTGCCGAGGTCGAAGGTCCCGAACTGGATCAGCAGGGCGAAGGAGTGCGCGAGCGGGAGGTAGAGGTAGGCGAGGTCCTCGTCTTCGATGACGCTGACCTCGTTGACCATGTTCAGCATCGCCCGGTAGTTGCCGTGGCTGATGATGCAGCCCTTCGGCGGGCCGGTGGTGCCGGAGGTGTAGATGAAGGTGCAGATGTCCTCCGGGGTGACGGCTTCGTAGAGCGTCGCCCAGGTGGCGGCGTCGCCGCCGGCGCCTTTGGCGGCCAGCTCCTCCATCGAGATCGCGTCCTCGGCGCTGCCGGTCATCAGCACGATCTGCTCCAGCTTCGGCAGCTGCTCGCGGACCGCCCGCACCTTCTCCAGCTGTTCGGCGTCCTCGACGACTACGACCTTCGAGTCGGAATTGTCGAGGACGTAGCGACACTCCTCGGGCGAGTTCGTCTGGTAGATCGGGACGACGGTGGCGCCGATCGAGAGCGCCGCGAAATCGAAGTACGTCCACTCCGGCTGGGTGTTGCCGAGGATCGAGACCCGGTCGCCTTTCTCCACCCCGAGGGTGACAAGCCCGAAGGCGAGGGGCCGGACGATCTCCCGCACCTCCTCGAAGGTCTTGCCGACCCACTGGCCGCCTTCCTTGTAGCGGACGGCGACTTTGGTGCCGTACTGCTCGGCCGCCCGCGGCAGCAGGTCGGCGACGGTCTTCGAGTTGGTGCCTCTCCCCGACATCGGCGGGGAGTCTAGTTCAGCTCTGGTGCGCGCGCGAAGCCTGGCGGGAGACGCTCGCGCCGAGGTTGCGCAGCGAGACTTCGAACAGCGTCCTGTCGATCCGGCCGTGGTAGATCGGGACCCCCATCTGCACGCATCTCCCGATCACCTCCTGTCGCTCCATCTGCAGCTGGTCGGCGAGCTGGGCGGGCGTCAGGTGATGGGCCATCGATGACCTCCAGGGTCGTTGAAAATGGGTAGCACCATGTCTACCGCGCCGGCCGGATGACGTCAACGGGATAATGGGGGGAAGTGTCCTCTGAAGTCGCAGTTAAGCCTCTGCCCCGGCGGGGCAGGCTCTGGGTCATCGCCCTGCTCGCCCTCGGCCTGTTCGCGCTCGGCTACACGATCGTCGAGATGGCGACCCAGGAGCCGGGCGACCCGGTCGTCCACGTCGCCGGCATCTCCGAAGCCCAGGGCCTTTTCGGCGGGATCCCGCAGGAAGGTGACCGGCTCGGCTCCGACGACGCGCCGGTCACGATTCAGGTCTTCAACGACATCCAGTGCGACGACTGCCGCGAGGACTTCCTCTCGACGATCCCGGCCTTGACCGAGCGCTACGTGCGGCCCGGCGAGGTGAAGCTGCTCTGGCGCCATTACTCGAACAGCGTCCAGCCCGAGCAGCTCGCCTTCTACGGCGCCGAGGCGGCGGCCGACCAGGGTTACGGCTGGCCGTACATCTACCTCTTCTTCCGCAACCAGGATGAAGCCGAACGCTTTGGCATCGACCAGGACTACCTCGCCTCGATAGCCGGGGGGGTCGAGGAGCTCGAAATCGAAGAATGGGAGAAGGACCTCGAAGACAACGGCCAGAAGGGCGGCCCGATCGAGCGGCGCCTCGAAGGCTACGAGGAGCTCGGCCGCAACCTCGAAATCCGCACCGGCCAGGGGATGGTCATCAACGGCCCGAACGGGACCGTGACGCTGCAGGAAGGCCCGTCGCTGGCCGAGGTCGAAGCGGCGATCGCCGAAGTCGAATAGGCCCTCCGAGATCGACCCCGCCAGAGCGTGGTCAAGTGCGTAGGTGGCGTCAGGCGACGCGGCGCAGCCGCGCTCGGGGCGCGATCACGTCCCGCCACTCGGAGTCGACGATGTGGGCGGGCGCGGTGGTGGCGAGGAAGTCGCCGAGGACGTTCGCCAGCCCCTCCGGGTCTTCCAGATTGGGGAAGTGGGCGGCGCGGGGGAGGGTCTCGAAACGGCAGTTGGGGATCGAGCGCTCGGCCTCGAGCCCGTGCTCGAGCGGGATCGTGCGGTCGCGCTCGCCCCAGACGATCAGGGTCGGCATCTCCTTCAGCAGGTAGAGGCGGTCGCTGGCGCTGACCTTCTGGCCCTGGACGTCGATCACCGACCGCAGCGTCTGCAGGAAGGCGCGGCGGGAGCCGGGCTCCTGCAGCGGCCCCAGCGCCCGCGCGACCGCCTGCAGGTATACGCCGTTGGGATTGCCGCGCCGGCGCAGCTTCCCCCCGGCCCCCGCGAGGGCGCCGACCAGGCGCGGCCGCGTCGCCAGCCGCAGCAGCGCCGCCGAGCCGGGCAGCGCCGCCCCGCGCAGCAGCGGGCTGACGTCATGCCCGAGGCCGCCGCTGGAGATCAGCACCAGGCGCTCGGTGCGCTGGGGGAACTGGTAGAAGAACTGCATCGCGACGCCGCCGCCGAGCGAGTGCCCGACGATCGTCGCCCGCTCGACCCCGATCGTCGTCAGCAGGTCGCGGATGCTCGCCGCATGAGCCCCCAGCGAATAGTCCCCCCGCGGCGTCGCCGCGTCGCCGTGCCCGATCAGGTCCGGCGCGATCACCCTGTAGTTCGGGGCCAGCCGCTGCGCCACCGCCTCCCAGTGCCGGGAGGAGTTGATCATCCCGTGGATCAGGACCACGTTCGGCCCGCTGCCGACAGTCCGGTAGACGGCGCGGTGCCCGTGCAGGTTTGCCTCGTGGACCTCGAAGGCGGGGGCGGGGGGCATGTGGAGACACACTAGCGCCGCCGCGGACGGCGGAGGACGGAATCAAGAGCCGGTGTACTTGGAGCGACGGAACCTGAGCGCATAGGCTCTACCCTCATGATCCCGGATCTGCCGCCCGGAGCGCCTCGCTGGGACCCGACTACCGAAATCTTCCCCGGTGGCCCTCACCCGGCGGCTGTGGCTCATATGCACGCGATCCGGGAGGAAGAAGAGCAGAGGCGGGTGCTGCAGGTGCATGCACGGGGGCAGGAGCGGATCAACCATCTCTTGTTGCTGCGGTGAGCCGTCGCTGGGAGTACATGGCGTCTTTTTCACTTACGAGACGTGGCTGGAAAGGTCGGGACCGCAGATGCGCACTGTTACCGGCGAAAGCCTCGGAGGCACCGGCGACGAGGAGATAAGGCGCTGGCGATACGACTACGCGATTTCGCGCCCCGGGAAGGAGCGCGAAGTGCGGACCGGCTGGTCATCGGCGGAAGGGGTCAATGCCGCGTTCAACCTTCTGGACCTTCTCAACGAGTTCGGTGCCGAAGGCTGGGAGCTGATCTCCGAGAGCGTTCTCGACAGCATCATCTTTTCCGAACGCCACGGGTGGTCTCAGGTAGGCGGACCGGTTCAGATCAAGTGCATCCTCAAGAGAGAGGTCTCCGGCTAACCCGGGCCTCCCTCGCTTCAGCCCCTGCGGCCGGAGGGGAAATTTCTATCGGGGCGCCCGGATTTGAACCGGGGACCTCACCGACCCGAACGGTGCGCGCTACCAGGCTGCGCCACGCCCCGAGAGGGGCGATTATCTCAGAAGCGGGGAAGGGGCCGCCGAGGAGGGCCTGCCGCTACTTTGGGCGGGAGAGCGGTTGCAAGCGATGACGATGGCGCGCAGGCTGATCCCGATCCTTGTTTTGGCGCTGCCGGCGGTGTGGCCGGCGGGCGCTGCCGGGTACCTGCCGCCGGGATTCATCGGGGTCTCGCCGCAGAACTCGGGGACGGCCAGGGACTACCGGCTGATGCGCGAAGCCGGCGTCTATAGCGTGCGCATGCCGCTCAACTGGAGCGCGGTGGAGGCGGAGAACCCGGCGTTCGCCGAACGCGACTGGGAAGGGTTCGACCACGAGGTGCGGCTGGCGGCGCGGGAAGGGATCGAGATCTTCCCGTTCATCACCAGCTCGCCGGAATGGGTGGCCAGACAGGGGATCGACCTGCCGGTCGCGACGTCCTGGCAGCGCCGCGCCTGGGCCTCGTTCCTGCGGGCGGTGGTGCGGCGCTACGGTCCCGAAGGCTCCTTCTGGCGCGAAGAAGCCGAAGCCGAGGAACTGCCCTACCTGCCGATGCGGCGCTGGGAGATCTGGAACGAGGAGAACATCGTCTCCTTCGCCTCCCGGCCCGAACCGAAGCGCTTCGCGGTCCTGCTGAGGATCGCCGGCCGGATCATCCACCGGGAAGACCCCGGCTCGAAGGTGATCGTCGGCGGCCTCTTCGGGCGGCCGCTGCAGATCCCGCCCAATGTCGCCTCCGGCGAGTTCCTCGCCCGCCTCTACCGCGCCCGGCCGATCAAGCGCTTCTTCGACGGCGTCGCCCTCCACCCCTACGTCGCCGAGGCGCGGGCGATGGGGGCGCAGCTGACCAACCTGCGGCGGATCATGCGCCGCCACCACGACGGCGCAACGCCGCTCTACGTGACCGAGCTGGGCTGGGGCTCGGAGAGCGGGCCGACGCGCTGGCAGCGCGGGCTCTGGGGCCAGGCCTACCAGCTCTCCAAGGCTTTCGCGATGCTCTCCGCCAACCGCACCCGCTGGCAGGTCCGGGGCGCCTGGTGGTTCACCTGGACCGACGAGGGCGGTAGCTGCGTCTTCTGCCGCTCGGCCGGCCTGCTGACGGGGAAGCGCGAAGCCAAGCCCGCCTGGTACCGGTTCAACGAATGGACCGGCGGCGACGCGGCCACCGTTCCGCGGATCGGCAGCGACCGCGACCCGCTCGACGAAGCCGAAGTGCCGCCACGGGGCGAAGAAGCCGCGCCGGAATAAGTAGGCTCCGCTCGGACTTCAAAACGACCGAAGGAGCAGTTGCGATGGCCTTTTCCGTACCGGACCTGCCGTACCCCTACGACGCGCTGGAGCCTCACATCGACGAGGAAACGATGCGCATCCACCACGACAAACACCACCAGGCCTACGTCGACAAAGCCAACGCCGCCCTCGAGGGCACCGAGTGGGCCGACCGCGACGTCGAGGACGTCCTCCGCAACCTCTCGGCGCTGCCGGGGGACAAGCAGGCTGCGGTCCGCAACAACGCCGGCGGCCACTACAACCACACCCTCTTCTGGCAGATGATGAGCCCCGACGGCGGCGGCGAGCCGAGCGGCGAGATCGGCTCGGCAATCTCCGAGACCTTCGGCTCACTCGACTCCTTCAAAGAGGAGTTCAAAAACGCGGGCATCGCCCGCTTCGGCTCCGGCTGGGCCTGGCTGGTCAAAGACTCCTCCGGCCTCGCCGTGATCTCGACCCCGAACCAGGACTCGCCGATCTCCGACGGGACCACGCCGCTGCTCGGCGTCGACGTCTGGGAGCACGCCTACTACCTGAAGTACCAGAACAAGCGCCCGGAATACCTCGACGCCTTCTGGAACGTCGTCAACTGGGACTACGTCGCGGAGAGGTTCGCCTCGTAGATCCGCTGCTCTTGAGCGGGGGGAACCTCGCTCATCGCGTGCTCGGCGAGTGCGGTGATCGTCAGGCTGGGGTTGACGCCGACGTTCGCCGGCACCGCCGAGCCGTCGCAGACGAGCAGGTTCTCGTAGCCGAAGACCCGCTGGCGGGAGTCGACGACGCCGTCCTCGGGCCCGTGCCCGATCACCGCCCCGCCGAGGATGTGGGCGGTGGTCGGCACGTTCAGCAGCGCCTCGGTCATCGAGCTCTGGGCGATGCCGCCGGTGCGCTCTGCCAGCCATTCCGCCGCCTCGTTGGCGACCGGGATGAAGGTCGGGTTCGGTTTCTCCGGGTCCTGTTCGGTCTGCAGCCAGACGTTGCCTGACCGTTTCAGCTTCGGGCGCAGGGCGATCGCGTTGTCGAGCGTCTGCATCACCAGGAGGATGATCGTCCGCCGCGACCAGTTCTTCGGGTAGATCACCTTGGCGAAGCGGACCGGGTGGCGGAGCATCTGCCCGAGTAGCTTCAGCGGCCGGCTGACCCGGGTGCCGTCGCCGACCAGCAGGGTGTAGAGGAGGCTCATCGAGTCGCCCGCCTTGCCGTAGCTGACGGTCTCGATATGGGTGTCGGCGTCGGGGTAGATGCTGCCGCTGATCGCGACCCGCTTGGTCAGGTCTTCCGGGTAGTCCTCGGGGACGGTGACGGCGAGGATCATCTCGCTGTTGGTCCGCACCAGCTCGCCGAGGCGCTCGGAGATGCGCGGGAGGGCGCCGCCGAGGCGGCAGCGCTGCAGCAGCTTGTTGGTGCCGAGAGCACCGGCGGCGACGACGACCCCGCGCGCCCGCAGGGTGCGCCTGCCGCGGCCGGGGATCATCCCCGAGCGCTCGCTGCTGACCGTGTAGCCGTCGCTGCCGTCGTAGGCGCCGATCGGGCGGATCTCGGTCACGATGCGGTCGGGGACCACCTCGACGCCGCGCTGTTCGGCCAGGTAGAGGTAGTTCTTGACCAGGGTGTTCTTGGCCCCGACCGGGCAGCCGACCATGCAGCGCCCGCAGAGGGTGCAGCCGGTGCGGTCGGGTCCCTCGCCGCCGAAGAAGGGGTCGGGGACGGTCTTGCCGGCCTCGCCGAAGAAGATCCCCACCGGGGTCTTCTGGTAGGTGTCGCCGACCCCGATCTGTTCGCCGTACTCGCGCAGGAGGTCGTCGGCGGCGTCGTCGGTCTCGACGTTGACGACGCCGAGCATCCGCTGCGCCTCCGTGTAGTGGGGGGCGAGCTCGCTCTCCCAGTCGGCGAGGTCGGCCCACTGCGGGTCCTGGAAGAACTTCGAGGGCGGTTTGTAGAGCGTGTTGGCGTAGCCGAGGCTGCCGCCGCCGACGCCGCTGCCGCTGACCACCGAGACGTCCTTGAAGGTTGAGAGACGGAAGATGCCACGCAGGCCCAGCCGGGGCGCCCAGAAGTAGCGCCGCACGTCCCAGGTCGACTTCGGGAAGTCCTTGTCGGTGAAGCGCTTGCCGCACTCCAGCACGGCGACCTTGTAGCCCTTTTCGGCCAGGCGCAGGGCCGATACCGACCCCCCGAACCCGGAGCCGACGACGATCCAGTCGTAGTCGTACCGGCTCATCGCCCCAGGCTCACCGAGCTGTTCCTAGGCCTCGCCGGGCTCGAGCGGGCGGAAGTCCGTCGTGCGGGCGCCGCAGACCGGGCAGAACCAGTCCTTGGGGATGTCCTCGAAGGCGGTTCCCGGGGGGATGCCGCCATCCGGATCGCCGATCGCCGGGTCGTAGATGAAGCCGCAGCTGTCGCAGATCCAGAGGGTCGCGTCTTTGGTCTCGGTGGTCATCGACATGGATGTTAGAGATCCTGGCTGGGTGGCCAGGATTATTTGCCGAAGCTGACCTGCGGCGCGTTGCGCTCGGTCGCGTCCTCGATCTCGAAGTACTCGCGCTCGGTAAAGCCGCCCTGGTTAGCGATGATCGAGCCCGGGAACTGCTGGATGTCCGTGTTGTAGGACTGGACGTTGGAGTTGTAGATCCGGCGCGAGGCCTGGATCTCGTCCTCCAGCTCGGAGAGGTTGCGGCTCAGCTGCTGGAAGTTCTCGGTCGCCCGCAGGGTCGGGTAGTTCTCGGCGACGGCTTTCACGTCGGCCAGCGCCTGGGTCAGCTGCTGCTCGGCTTTGGCGGTCTCCTCGACCCCCTGCGCCTGCATCGCCGCGGCCCGCGCCTGGGTCGTTTTCTCGAAGGTCGCGCTCTCGTGCTCGGCGTAGCCCTTGACCGTTTCGACCAGGTTGGGCACGAGGTCGTGGCGCCGTTTCAGCTGCACGTCGATCCCGCTCCAGGACTCGTCGACGCGGTTCCGCGAGGCGATGATCGAGTTGCGCTTCGCGATGTAGTAGAGGACCGCGAGGATGAGGATCGCGACGACGACGATGATGGCGATGGTCATTGGGGCTCCTGTTAGGTGACCTGGTCTGCTTCAGATCCTAAACGCCGCGGAAGCGGCGTTGACTAGTGGCTGGCCGTAGGATCGCGGCGTGGGTGCGAAGGCGGAAGCGCAGGAATGGGCCGAGATCGTGCGGGGCTATGGGGAGCGCAACGGGCTCACCTACGAGCCGGTCGGGGGGATCAACCCGAAAGACGGGCCGGTGGCGCTCTGCGTCGGCGGCGTCAACCGTCTCACCGGCCAGCTCAGCGAGGGCTTCTGGGGCGCCTGCTGCGACGCCGACGAAAAGGAGGTCGGCGGCTTTTTCAGCAAGGCGGTGCTGCCCACCGCGATCCTCGCCAAGTCCCACATGCCGGACCTGGCGCAGGTGGTGCCGGCCTTCAACGTCGAGTCGATCGAGGGTCACGAGGCCGTAACTCAGCGCTTCCAGCGCAAGGTCGAGTTCGAGTCGATCGACTTCAACCGCCGCTTCCTGGCGACGGTGCCGAGCGAATACGACCCGGTGGCGCTGCGGGAGCTGTTCAGCCCCGGCTTCCTCGGCTGGGTGACGACGATGGAGGGGGAGATCGACTTCGGCGTCAACGACCGCCAGCTCTGGTTCCTCTGGCGGCTGCGGGAGCGCAGCGAGGCGGAGCTGAAGGCCGCGCTGAAGAACTCGGGGCAGCTGTTCCGGCGGCTGCAGTCGGAGATGGACGAGAGCGGGATCAACACCTACCCGCCCGGTCCCTGGCACGCCGGCCTGGAGCCGTTCCCGCAGCCTCAGGCGGGGTAGTCCGGGTCGCCTGGGAGGACGACCCGGGGTTCGGTGCCGTCTTCAGCGATCACCACGGGGAGGATCGGCTCCAAGGTGCGCTCCCGGTATGCCGTCATCGCCTCGTCGGAGGTGCGGAACTCGGCCAGCCAGCGCAGCTGCGTCTGGGTCGGGAAGGCGAGGACGAGCTCGCCGGCCTCCTGCGCCGCGAGCGCGGCTGCCGGCTCGAACCAGCGCGCCTCGGTGGTCTCGACGCCGTCCGGTTTCGGCGGCGTGTGGGCGGGCGCGAGGGCGAGGAAGAACCAGGCGTCGAAGCGGGTGGCGATCAGCTCGGGGGTGACCCAGCGGCTGAAGGGAACCAGCTCCTCGCCGGCGTCGAGCTCGATCCCCGCCTCCTCGGCCAGCTCGCGCAGGGCGCAGGCGCGGAGGCCGGCTTCCTCGGCGCCGTCGGCCGCGTCGAGCGAGCCACCGGGGAAGACCCAGACGCCGGGCATGAACTTCGCCTCCTCGCTGCGCCGCAGCATCAGCACCTCGAGCGCCCGCTGCGAGTGCTTCCCGCCCCGCCGCAGCAGCACCACCGAGGCGGCCGGCCGTGGCGTCGACGGCGGCCCGAAGTTAGGCATCTCCGCCGGTCCCCGTCGCCGCTCCTCCATGTGGAGCAGCGTAACCCTCAGCTGAGGACGCGGCGGCGCTGGCGGCGGACCCAGGCGCGGTGGGTGAGCCAGGCGAGCAGGGCGATCAGGGCAATCGGCCCGGCGATCGCCAGGGTGAGGAGAGCGGCCCCGGCGGCGACGGCGAGGACCTTGCCGGCGTCGCCGAGGGCGTCGTCGATGCCCCAGATGCCGCCGCCGGAGGAGTCCTCGACAGCATCGGTCTCGATCCGAACCGTGACCAGCGAGAATTCGGCCTTGCGCTGCAGCTTCTGCAGGTTCGCGCGGAGGCGGGCCCGGTAGTGCCGCTCCTGGCGCAGCTCGGCTTCGACGGCTTCGCGCTCGGATTCGGTTTCCGCCGCCCCGAGCTGGCCGAGCAGGCTGTCGATCCGGGCTTTCGAGTCCTGCAGCAGTTCGCCGACCTTGACGATGGGGGCAGTGATGTCGAGGCTCGTGTCGTAGCGCGAGCGGAGTTCGCCGATCTCCGAGAGAGCGGCGAGGGCGCCGGCGAGCTTCGCGCTCGGGAACCGCAGTTCGAAATGGGCCCCGGCCTCACCCTCGGGTCCCTGGTGGCTGGAGGAGCGCAGGACGATGCCGTCGTAAGCGCGGACGGTTTCGAGAACCTCGCTCGCGTTCTCGGCGACGCTGGCGGGGTCGGTGCCAAGGACCACCTGGGCCTCGCGTCTGACTGCGCGGTTGGTGAGGTGGGCGCTGCCGTGAACGTACCCACCGCTGCCATCGAAGCTGGGGGCGGAGCCCGCGGTCTCGATGCCCTTCGAGGGCTGCGCTTCTTCGGCAGGCGCTTCCACGGGGGGAGAGGTCGTCGGGGCGGGTTCCTCCACATCACCGTCATAGGAATTGAGGAAGCCAAGCTGTGAGGGGCCGTTTTGTTGCTCCGAGGTGTCGTTGGTGGCGACAAGCACTCCGGTGACCGCGATCGCCACCACAACTAGCGCTCCCGTCGCCAGCATCAGGCGCCGCGGCGGGAGCGCGCGCAGGCGGGCGAAGGAGAAGCGCGGCAGCCGCGAACGCCGCGGGAAGCCCGCGGCGGCGCGCCGGTCCAGCTCGGCGGCGAACTCGGGATGGGGGGTGGGACGCTGGGCGCGCAGCTCCTCGATCAGCTGGTCCTCGCTAAACGGCTCCATCGCACGCCTCCCTCAACTTGGTCATGGCTCGGTGCAGCTTGGTTCCGGCGTTCGACTCGCTGATGCCGATCACCTCGGCGATCTCGGCGTTGCTGAGGCCGGCGAAGAACTTCAGGGAGATCAGCTCGCGCTGGTGCGGTTCGAGCTGCTCCAGCGCCGCCGAGACGGCAAGGCGCCGCTCGCTGTGCTCGGCTCTCTCCTCGAAGCCGAGGCTCTCCAGGTCCGCCGGCTCAACCGTCAGTGCCGCCTGGCGACCCCGCCGCCGCAGCTCGTCCAGCGCCGCGTTGCGGGCGATCCCGAAAAGCCAGGCCCGCGGCTCGCCGCGCTCGGGGTCGAAGCGGTTGCGCTTGCGGTAGGCCCGCTCGAAGACGGCGGCGGTGACTTCTTCGGCCGCCGCCGCGTCGCGCAGCAGGCCGGCGACGTAGGCGTAGACATCGTCGCGGCTGGACCGGTAGAGCCGGTCGAAGGCGAGGTCACTCGCCCTCGGCGCCTCCTTTGCCTCAGCGACAAGTGCCTGCTCCATGTCCCTACTACGGGGGACTTCAGAATCCGTCACACGGGGAGTATCGACTCGGCCACCGCGGCGTGGATCGAGTCGCGCGCGGTCGCCACCAGCTCCCGCAGCTCCTCTTCGGAGATCGAGAGCGGGGGCATCAGGACCACGGTATTGCCGAGCGGGCGGATGAAGGCGCCGCGCCTGCGCGCCTCGACCGTCACCCGGTGGCCCATCCGCAGCGCGTCGTCGTGGTTGCCGAGGTCGATGCCGACCATGAAGCCCTTCTGGCGCACCTCCGCCACCTCGTCCATCGCCGCGACCCCGGCCAGCAGCTCTTCCAGCAGCGCGATCTTCGGCTGCAGCCGCTCCAGCGTCCGTTCCTGCTCGAAGACGTCGAGGCTGGCCAGCGCCGCCGCGCAGGCCAGCGGGTTGCCGGTGTAGGTGTGGCCGTGGAAGAAGGTCCTGAACTCCTCGTAGCTGCCGAGGAAGCCTTCATAGATCTCCTCCGTCGTCAGCGTCGCCGCCAAGGGCAGGTAGCCCCCGGTGATCCCCTTCGCCAGGCACATCAGGTCCGGCGCCACGCCTTCCTGCTCGCAGGCGAACATCGTCCCGGTGCGGCCGAACCCGGTCGCCACCTCGTCGCAGACGAGCAGGACCCCGAAGCGGTCGCAGAGCTCCCGTGCCGCGCGCAGGTAGCCCTCTGGCTGCACGAGGATCCCGGCCGCGCCCTGGACCAGCGGCTCGACGACCACCGCGGTCACCTCCTCGCCGTGGGCCGTCAGCACCCGCTCGAGGTCCTCGGCGTCCCCGGGCTCGGCGACGTGGGTCTCGAACAGCAGCGGCCGGTAGGTCGAGTGGAAGAGGTCGATGCCGCCGACCGAAACCGAGCCGATCGTGTCGCCGTGGTAGGCCTCGCGCAGGCGCACGAACCTGGTCCGCCGGCTATCTCCTCGCTGCTGCTGGTACTGGAAGGCGATCTTCAGCGCGATCTCCGCCGCCGTCGAGCCGGAGTCCGAGTAGAAGACGCGGGAGAGGCCCGGTGGCGCGATCTCGGTCAGCCGCGCCGCCAGCTCGGTCGCGCCCGGGTGAGTCAGCCCCAGCATCGTCGTATGGGCGACGCGGTCGAGCTGCTCGCGCACGGCCCGGTCGATCGCCGGATGGCGGTGCCCGTGGACGTTGCACCAGAGCGCCGCCGTCCCGTCCAGGTAGCGCCGCCCCTCGACGTCGAAGAGGTAGGAACCTTCGCCCCGCTCGATCACCAGCGGCTCTTCCTCGCTCCAGCCCTGCTGCTGGGTGAAGGGATGCCAGACATGGTCGCGATCGAGCTGCGCGTAGTCCGGCATGAGGCGGACGTTAATCGCGGCGGCGGCGGCAGCCGGGAGTGATATGCGTCACGCCTATCCCTTCTCAGTCCCCGCTCTGCTCAAGATCTCAGGCTGCTGCGCAGATCCAGAACGCGCGCGCCGGATTCTTCGAAGGCCTCGCCGTCGAGGGCGTGATTTCGCAGTTCGCGGACGAGAGCGCGGCGGGCGGCCTCCGCCGGGCCCGGTTCGGTGAAGAGGAGGAGGTCGCAGCCGGCGCGGACGGCCGCCAGGCCGGTCTTTGCGGGGTTGCCGAAGGCGGCGACGGAGACGGTGTCGAGGGCGTCGGTCATGACGATGCCACGGTAGCCGAGCCGGTGGCGCAGCTCGCCGGTGACCAGCGAGCGCGAGAACGCCGCGGGGCGGCTGGAGAAGGCGGGGTAGGTGGCGGCGGCGACCATCACCAGATCCCCGCCGGCGGTGGCGTAGGGCCGGTAGGGAGCCTCGTCGACCGCGCGCAGACGTGCCTTGGACAGTCCGATCCGGCTGAGGTCGAAGTCGGTGTCGTCCCGGGCGGCCCCGAGGCCGGGGAAGTGCTTGGCGGTCGCCGCCACGCCGGCCTCCTGCAGCCCTTCGGCGAAGGCGACGCCGATCGCCGACACCGCCGCCGCGGAAGTGGCGTAGCCGCGGTGGGTTGCGGCGATCGGGGAGCCGGGGCGCGGAACGTCGAGGACCGGGGCGATGTCGACGTTGACGCCGACGTCGCGCAGGTTGCGGGCGGTGCGGCGCCCTTCGCGCCGGGCGAACGCGGCTCCGCGCTGTCCGATTTCTTCGGCCGAGTGGAAGGGGGCGCCGTCGATCCGCTTGACCAGGCCGCCCTCCTGGTCGACCAGGATCAGCAGCGGGTCGCCCACCGCGGGCGGGCGCGGGATCGACTGCAGGCCAGCGATCAGGCGCCGGGCGGCGGCCCGGGTGGGGAGGTTTTCGGCGTAGAGGACGACGCCGCCGACGTGTCCCGCCCGGATCGCCGCGCGAAGCGCGGCGGGAGGCGCGGTGCCGTTGAAGCCGGCGACGATCCGCGCGCCGGCCAGCTCCCCGAGCGGCAGCGAGGGGGCGCCTTCGTGCGGCGCGGGGGCGGGGTCCGGCGCAGTCGCGGTCGCGCCGCGGCCGTCGGCGGCGGCGCCGCAGCCCGCTCCCCCCGCCAGCGCCAGCAGCGGCACGAGGACCAGTGCGCAAAGCGCCGCGACGAGCCTCTGCCATCGCCTCCCAACGCCCCTCATCGCGTCGATACTAGGCGTCCGGGCCGATTCCTAGGGTGCCTGCCGATGCCGCCGCTGATCACCGCCGAGGAGGCCCGCGCCTACGGCCGCCTCACCGAGCACGCCGAGATCGAAGCCCTGGTCGAACGGGCCTGGGAGGTGCGGCTCGAGAACTTCGGCGACTCGACCGACATGTGCTCGCTGGTCAACGCCAAGTCCGGCGGCTGCGCCGAGGACTGCGGCTTCTGCGCCCAGTCGCGCTACGCCGAGGCGGACACGCCGATGCACGCGATGATGGAGCCGGTGCAGATCCTCGAGCACGCGAAGGCGGCCGAGGCTGCCGGGGCCCACCGCTTCTGCATGGTCACCCAGGGCCAGGGCCTCTCCAAGCGCGACTTCCAGAAGATCCTCGACGGCGCCAGGCTCGTCGCCGAGCAGACCAACCTCAAGCGCTGCGCCTCGATCGGCCATATGTCGGGGGAGCGGGCGAAGGCGCTGAAGGAGGCCGGTGTCCAGCGCGTCCACCACAACGTCGAGTCGGCCCGCTCCTACTACCCCGAGGTCTCGACCACGGTCCGCTACGAGGGCCGGCTGCGGACGATCCAGGCGGTGAAGGAGGCCGGTTTGGAGACCTGCGTCGGCGGCATCCTCAACCTCGGCGAGAGCGAGGAGCAGCGGGTCGAGATGGCCTTCGAGCTCTCCGAGATCAACCCGACCTCGGTCCCGATCAACCTCCTGATCCCGAAGGAGGGAACGAAATTCGGCGAGCGCGAGGTGATGGACCCGTGGGAGGTCGTGAAGTGGATCGCGATCTTCCGCCTGATCATCCCCGGCGCCCTCTTCCGCCTCTGCGGCGGCCGGGTCGAGAACCTCGGCTCGATGCACAAGCTCGCGGTCAAGGCGGGGCTGAACGGGGTGATGATGGGCAACTTCCTCACCACCCTCGGCGCCGAGCCGGCCGAGGACCGGGCGATGTTCGAAGAGCTCGGCCTCAACGTCGCCCGCCAGCCCGACAACGGCGCCGATCCCCGCCCCGACAACCGCTCCGGCTGGCTCGAGGGCGACTCACCGGGGACTCCGATCGACGAGCTGATCGACAGCCAGGAGGAGGCCAACTTCTGGGATCCCTCCACCCAGCTGCGGGTCGTTAAGAAGTCGAAGAAGCCGCCGTCCTACCCACGCGCGGCGTAGAGAGAGGCGCGGGACCGAAGTCCCGCGCTCGAGGAAGACCTAATAAAACATCAGTTGACTATGTGCATGTAAGTTTCCCTGCAGTTGCCGATTGAAACGTCACTTCTTCGATCAGCCCGACTTCCGTGCCGTTGTTCGTCAGGTGGTAATCGACTCCTGTGTACGTCTTGTCTTCCTGGCTCGTGCCGGTCGCGTTAAATTTGACAGTGATGGATTTTGATTCGGCGTCACATTTCGGACTCGTAATTGTGCCGATGACACTGCCAGCAATGTTGAAGGTGGCGCCCGGACATTCGATGGTGTTTTCCGCCATTGTTATCAGAAACCCTGGCTTATTATTGACTGTGATGGTGTGAAACGTTGCCGTTGTTCTGATTGTGTTGTTGAGAGGGCTGCCTGGAGAATGGCATGGCTGTGTGATTCCGAAAAACGAATTTATGGTGTGGCATTCTGTCAGGTCGTATTCGATCGTCCCTGTTGTGGTGCTTCCGGGGTTGAAGCTGCCGGAAACATGGTTCACGCCATTTTGTGCGCATGTAACCGGCAACGTGGTGAAGGTGAGTTCTCTCTTGCCGAATGTACCGGTGAAAGAAGTGAAACCGTCTATGTGGATTTCCTGGGCCGAAGCAGCCGCCGGCAGGGCGGCCATTACCACCCAGGCCGCCGCGAGGGCAAGCGATATCGCTTTCTTACTCATGTTTGTACCTTCCTCATCAGTCCGGCTCGGGCTGCTGAGCCCGTGCGGCCGGAACGTGGTCTTAGGACCAAACTATCCGCAGCCGTCCGAGCTTCTGCCTAGGCTGCGTATATGGCACCTCGGGTGACACCGCTGTCGCTTGACGCGTCGGCACCGTGAGGTCGATCTCCAAGCAGCTTGAGGATCTTCGGGATCGGGGTCTCTATCGCCGGCTCCGCTTGGTCGAGAGTTCACAAGGCCCAACCGTTACCCTTGACGGGCGCCCGGTCCTTCTCCTCTGCTCCAACAACTACCTTGGGCTCGCCGACCGCACCGAGGTGCGCGAGGGGGCGGCGGAGGCGGCGCTGCGATGGGGGGCCGGCTCGGGGGCTTCGCGGCTGATCTCGGGGAACATGGAGCCGCACCGGGAGCTGGAGTCGCGGCTCGCCGCCTTCAAGGGCTGCGAGGCGGCGCTCCTGTTCGGCGCCGGCTACCTCGCCAACACCGGCGTGATCGCGGCGCTGGCCGGGCGCGGCGAGGTCGTCTTCTCCGACGAGCTCAACCACGCCAGCATCGTCGACGGCTGCCGGCTCTCCCGGGCCGAGACGGTCGTCTACCGCCACGGCGACGTCGAGCACCTCGCCTGGTGCCTGCGGCAGGCGGGTGGGCGCGCCTCGCTGATCGTCACCGACGGCGTCTTCTCGATGGACGGCGACGTCGCGCCGCTGCCGCAGCTGCTGGAGCTGGCGCGTCGGCACGGGGCGCGGCTGATGGTCGACGAGGCGCACGCGACGGGGTCAGTCGGCCCCGGCGGGCGTGGTTCGGTCGCAGCCGCCGGCCTCAGCGGCGAGGTCGACGTCGTCGTCGGCACCCTCGGCAAGGCGCTCGGCTCCTACGGCGCCTACGCCTGCGCCGGCGCCGAGACGATCGAGTTCCTCGTCAACTCCGCCCGGCCGTTCATCTTCTCGACGGCGCCGCCGCCCTCGGCCCTCGGCGCAGCGCTGGCAGCGCTGGACGTTCTGGAAGCCGAACCCGAGCTGGTCGAGCGGCTGCAGGCGAACGCGGAGACGCTGCGAAGCGCACTTGCCGCCCACGGGCTCGACGTCGGAAGCTCGACCACGCAGATCGTCCCGCTCAGCGTCGGTGAGGCTGAGGTGGCGATGGAACTTTGCGAGCGAGCGCTGCTCCGTGGCGTCTTCGCCCAGGGGATCCGGCCGCCGACCGTGCCCGATGGCTCCTCCCGGCTGCGCTTCACCGTGATGGCGACGCACAGGCGGGACGAGCTCGTCCAGGCAGCGGCCAAGGTCGCCGCGGCGGCCCAGGCGGTGGGCCTGATCCGGTCGCAGGCGCTGGCGGCGTAGCGGGCCGTGACGCACGGGGTCTTCGTCACCGGCACCGGCACCGAGGTCGGCAAGACCGTCGTCGCCGCGGTCATCGCCCGCACGCTCGCCGCCGAGGGCCAGAAAGTCCACGTCTTCAAGCCCGCCGTCACCGGCCTCGACGAAGAAGCCGAGACCGACCACGTCCTGCTGCGCCGCGCCTCCGGCTCGAGCCAGAGCGACGAGGAGATCGCCCCCTCTCGCTACGGCCCTCCCGCTTCGCCGCACCTGGCCGCCGAGCTGGCCGGCGAAGAGATCGACCCGGAGCGACTGCGCCAGGCCGCTCGTGCCGCAGCCGAGAATGCCGACGTGATCGTCTGCGAGGGCGTCGGCGGCCTCCTCGTCCCCCTCACCCCCACCTATCTGGTCCGTGACCTCGCCGCCGACCTCGGCCATCCGGTAGTCGTCGTTGCCAGCCCCAGCCTCGGCACGATCAACCACACCCTGCTGACGCTCGAGGCGGCACGCGCCGCCGGGCTTGAGGTCGCGGCGGTCGTCCTCACCCCTTGGCCCGACGAGCCGTCCCAGATCGAGTCCTCCAACCGCGAGACGATCGCCACCCTGGGCAATGTCGAGGTCCTCACCCTCCCCCACCTCGACCTAGCGGACCCCGAGGGCTGGCCGGTGCTGCGCGTCTAAACGATCACGTCGAGGTTGCGGGGGGCGGCGCCTATGCCTCCGCCATCGCCACCTGGGAGCTGGTCGAGGTCTTTGCCTTGGAGCGGATCGCCGTCGCCCCGATCACCGCGCCCAGCAACGCGACGCAGCCAGAGACGGTCATCGCGTGGCTGAGCGCGTAGACGAAGGCTTCGTTGCCCGCCGCCGCGACTTCTTGCACCTGCGCGGCGGGGAGGCCGTTCACATGCGGAACCGTGCCGCCGCCGAGCTGGTCGGAGATCGACTGCCGCTGCGCCGCGGTGATCCCGGTCCCGCCGAGCAGCGAGTCCAGCTTCGAGCTGACCAGGCCCTGGAAGATCGCGCCGGTGACGGCGATGCCGAGGCTGCCGCCGACCATGCGGAACATCGAGAGCACCCCGGAGGCGATCCCGGCTTTCTGCACCGGCACCGCGTTCATCGCCGCGCTGGTCATCGGCGACATCGTCATCGCGATGCCGATGCCGAGCAGCATGAACCCGGGCAGCAGGTCGAGGTAGGTGGAGTCGACCGCGATGCGGCTGAAGCTGAACAGCGAGGCGGCGACGATCGTCAGGCCGATCGCGATCAGCCAGCGCGGCCCGTAGCGGTCCGAGAGCCGCCCCGCGACCGGCGCCACGCCGACGATCATCAGGGTCGAGGGCAGGAACCGAACCCCCGCCTCCAGCGGCGAGTAGTCGAGGATGTCCTGCATGTAGAGGGCGAGGAAGAAGAAGACGCCCAGCATCCCGAAGCTGATGATCATCGCCACGCAGACCGCGGCGAGGAAGTTGCGGTCGCTGAGCAGGTCGAAC
>Ga0307288_10000034_pt1 | contig 59867 bp, 54 predicted proteins | sample ER_DNA_142_FD_194469 | JGI IMG/M metagenome (GOLD analysis project Ga0307288, IMG submission 194469) | Bulk soil microbial communities from the East River watershed near Crested Butte, Colorado, United States - ER_DNA_142 | ecosystem: Environmental > Terrestrial > Soil > Floodplain | place... | reverse complement strand
GGTGCTCTCCTTCTCCTCCAGAGAGCTCAACCACTTCGGGGCGCCATCGCTGATCACCCGCAACACCAACGATGTGCAGCAGGTGCAGATGCTCGTACTGCTGAGCTGCACCATGTTTGTCGCGGCTCCGATCACCATGATCGGCGGCATCATCATGGCGCTCCGCACCGATGTCGGCCTCTCCTGGCTGGTCGCCGTGGCGATGCCGGTGCTAGCCTTATCGATCTTTTTGGTGATCCGCAAAATGGGTCCCTTGTTCCGGCTGATGCAGACCCGAATCGACACTGTCAACCGGGTGCTGCGCGAGCAGATCACAGGCATCAGAGTGGTTCGCGCGTTCGTCCGCGAACCCTACGAGACGGCACGGTTCGCACGGGCCAACACCGAACTCACCGACACGACTATCTCGGTAGGACGGTACGTGGCGACGATCTTCCCGATCGTGATGTTCATCTTGAACGTCTCCAGCGTCGCGGTGCTGTGGTTTGGAGCGCGGCGCATCGATGCCGGCGAGATGCAGATCGGAGCGCTGACGGCCTTTCTGACGTACCTGATCCAGATCTTGATGTCGGTCATGATGGCGACCTTCCTGCTGATCATCGCGCCGCGTGCGGCCGTCTGCGCCGAGCGGATCCAGGAAGTGTTGAACACCGAGTCCTCAGTATTGCCACCGGCTCGTCCGGTCACCGAGCTGCCCGCGACAGGCGTCGTGGCGTTTCAGGACACCGAGTTCACCTATCCCGGAGCCGAGTCGCCCGTGCTGCGCAAGATCAGTTTCACGGCTGAGCCGGGCGAGACGACAGCGATCATCGGTTCAACGGGTGCCGGCAAGACCACCTTGATCTCGCTGATTCCGCGGCTGTTTGACGCCAGTGCCGGGTCAGTCAAGGTAGATGGGGTGGAGGTGCGCGATTGCGATCCCGAGATGCTCTGGAGTCGGATCGGATTAGTGCCGCAGAAGGCCTTCCTCTTCACCGGCACCGTCGCCAGCAATCTGCGGTATGGCAATCCAGACGCCACCGACGAAGAGCTCTGGCACGCCCTGCGAGTAGCTCAGGCAGAGGACTTCGTACGTGAGATGTCCGGCCAGCTGGAGGCGCCCATCTCTCAAGGCGGCACCAATGTTTCGGGCGGTCAGCGACAGCGCCTGGCCATCGCGCGGGCGCTAGTGAAGCGACCGAGGATCTTCGTCTTCGATGACTCGTTCTCGGCGCTGGACGTTGCCACGGACGCGCGGTTACGCGCGGCGTTGCAGCGCGAGACGGCCGAGGCTGCGGTGATCATTGTCGGGCAGCGCGTCGCGACCATCGCTGACGCCGACAAGATCCTTGTCATGGAACATGGGGAGATCGTCGGCAGCGGTACTCACGAGGAACTGCTGGCGCATTGCCCGACGTACGCGGAGATCGTCGACTCTCAGCTGAGCGCGGCGGAGGCTGCGGCATGAGCGGCAATGGTCAAGATCGCTTACGCTCTGAGCGCGGCATACCCGATGCGTCTGCGAGCGGCAATGGACAGGCCGCGCCCAAGGCACCTGAGCGACCAAAATATGGCCCGCCGGCCACCGGTGGTGGTGGACGGATGTGGGGGCAAGCACGGCCTGTCGAGAAATCGCTGCACTTCTTTCCTTCGCTCAAGCGGCTGTTCGGACACCTGGCGCCAGAGCGGCTGATTTTGGCCTTGGTCGTGCTGCTTGCCGTCGCCGGCATTGTGATGAACGTACTGGGACCCAAGATCTTGGGCATGGCCACGGACGTGATCTTCACCGGCGTACTCGGAAAGAACCTGCCGAGCGGGGCGACCAAGGAGCAAGTGGTAGCCGCACTGCGTGCCCAAGGCAAGAACACCTTCGCCGACATGGTTGAGCGGCTGAACGTCATCCCTGGGCACGGCATTGACTTCGTGCTGCTGGAAAAGTTGCTGCTGGTGGCGCTCGGTTTGTACCTGGTGGCGTCGTTGTTCCTGTGGCTGCAGGGCTACCTGCTCAATGGCGCAGTGCAGCGCTCGATCTACAGCCTGCGTAGCCAGGTCGAGGAGAAGGTCAATCGGCTGCCACTCAGCTATTTTGACAAGCAGACCCGCGGTGAGCTTTTGAGCCGGGTGACCAATGACATCGACAACATCTCGCAATCGCTGCAGCAAACGCTGAGCCAGTTGCTGACCTCGCTGCTTACCGTCATTGGTGTCACCGTGATGATGTTGGTCATCTCACCAGTGCTGGCACTGATCGCGTTGGTGACAATCCCGGTGTCAATTCTTGTCATAACGGTGATCGGCAGACGCTCACAGCGGCTTTTCATACAGCAGTGGAAGACCACCGGCGAGCTGAACGGGCACGTTGAGGAGGCGTTCACCGGACAGTCGCTGGTGAAGGTGTTCGGTCGGCAGCATGAGGTCGAGGCGGTGTTCGCGGAGCGGAACCATACGTTGTACAGCGCCAGCTTCGGCGCTCAGTTCATTTCCGGTTTGATCATGCCGACGATGTTCTTCATCGGAAACCTCAACTACGTGGCGATCGCTGTGGTGGGAGGCCTCCGAGTAGCAAGCGGCACCATGAACCTTGGTGACGTGCAGGCATTCATCCAATACACCCGTATGTTCACCCAGCCGCTGACGCAACTGGCCTCGATGGCCAACCTGCTGCAGTCCGGGGTTGCATCAGCGGAACGGGTCTTCGAGGTACTTGATGAGGAAGAGCAGGTGCCCGAGGAGGCCAGCTCGCTCAATCCGACCTGTGGTCGGGTGGCATTCGAGCACATCTGGTTCTCCTACGATCGGGACAGGCCACTGATCACCGATCTGTCCCTGGTAGCTGAGCCGGGCAGCACAGTGGCCATCGTCGGCCCGACCGGAGCAGGCAAGACGACGCTGGTGAACTTGATCATGAGGTTCTATGAGCTGGATGGCGGCCGTATCACTCTCGACGGAGTAGACATCGCCACGGTGCCGCGGGCAGCGTTGCGGTCCAACATCGGGATGGTGCTGCAGGACACGTGGTTGTTCCATGGCACCATTCGCGAAAACATTGCCTACGGTCGGCCAACCGCGACTGAGGAAGAGATCCACGCGGCTGCCGAGGCGACCTACGTTGATCGGTTCGTGCACGCACTGCCAAGCGGTTATGACACTGTCCTGGACGAGGAAGCCAGCAACATCAGCGCCGGCGAGAAACAGCTGATCACCATTGCTCGTGCCTTCCTCGCTGACCCGGCGCTGCTGATCTTGGATGAGGCGACGAGCTCTGTCGATACCCGCACTGAGGTCCTTGTGCAACGCGCGATGGCGGCGTTGCGCTCGGATCGGACCAGCTTTGTGATCGCTCACCGGCTCTCCACTATCCGAGACGCCGACGTAATCCTGGTGATGGAAGACGGCAAGATCGTGGAGCAAGGCACCCACCACGAGCTGCTCGATGCTCGTGGCCACTACTTCGACCTCTACAACTCGCAATTCGCGGCGGGCAGAGAAGAGCTGGAAGAGTTACGACCCGCGGTTCCCGTTGGGGCCGGTTCAGCTCGTGGCCCAAGACCGTTCTGAACTATTCGTTCAGAGCGCCGCTGCAGTCAGCATCTTGATCGCGTCGCGCACCATTGCGAGGACTTTCTCGGGATGGTCTTCGATCATGGTCCAGGTAAACCGCAACACGCACCAACCGTTCAGGACGAGGAGGTTCTGCCGCCACCGGTCGCTCTCGAAGACCTCCGTCCCGGTGTGATACAGCCGGCCGTCGATCTCAATCGCGAGCTTGAGCCTCCGAAAGATGACGTCGACATACACCGTGGAGCCATCTAGTACCACCAGTCGGTTGGCTTTCCATCCGGTGATGCCAGCGTCCCGAAGCAGCTGGTGGAACAAGCGCTCCGCCTTCGACCACGGCTCCTCGCGAGAATCGAGTAGGAGCTGTCGCCTGATTGGATTGCCGACCCGTGCGGCCGTGAGTTCGATTGCCCGGTGGAGCTGGGCAAGCGTTGTAGCCCGACTGCGTAGAGCCTGATCAATCGCGTCGCCCTCCATCGCCCCGCACAGGTCCAACGCCGTGAGCGCTGGCGCGGTGTAGCGCAGGACGCCCCGGTTGACGACAAGCTCGGCCGGGATCTGCCGTCGGGCGAACTCATAGCCCGGCTGAGGCTGGCGATGATGCTTGAGGTTGCACGTGATGCAGGACACCCGAATCTCGGGCCAGAAGGACACCCAGGCGGCTGCCGCACCGATCAGGATGGCGTCCGGATCCCAACGCATCACCGCTTGAATCCGCGTTCTGCTCGAGTCGCACGCTCGCGGCTCGGCATATACGCCGGGCAACACCGCGCGGAGGTCGCCATTGCGGACTAGCCGTTCGATGGTGCCGACGAGCTTGGGATGCTCACGCCGAACGATTACGCCGTCCGTGGCGAGAACCTGCTGAATGTCTTCGTGAAAAGCCCTCACACTTAGGGAAGGCCTCAAAAAGGGCCCCGATGTTAACGAGAGCACGAAATTCGCTGGAAACTTCACTCCAGATGGTGTTTAGAGCCAGATTTGCGCCGAAATCGAGCGTCTAGGGTGAAGTTTCCAGCGCGGCAGGTATGGTAACCAGCCGGAAGCGCCTGAAGGTGAGGTTCATCCGCGGCCCGACCGGGCGAGACGTCTTCGGAACTGCATGGGCGTAGTCACTCTGCGACTCATCCCGCATGACTAAGAGGTCACCGTGGCCGAGATCCCAACTCCATCGCTCCCGAGTCGTCCGATGCCGCAGCAGGAAGCGTCGCCGATCTCCGAGGCTGATCGAGGCGATAGTGGGTCGTCGGCCCAACTCGGGCTCGTCATCGCTGTGATAACCCATTGAGTCAGTGCCGTCTCGATAGAGATTGGCCAGGCAGGAATTGAAGTCAACACCCAGCTCCTTGCCGAGCCGCTCTCGCAACTCTGCGAGAGCTTCCGGCCAGGGAGCTGGCATGTTCACGATTCCGGAGTAGCGGTAAGCACTGTCTCCCATCCATGCCGTCAGCCGCGGGGTGGGGACAGTGCGGCCGTAGAGTCTGATGGTGTGCTGTTCCCAGCAAATGTCGCCCCGAAGTTGGTCAAAGAGCCGGTCCGCAGCATCAACCCAGCCGGGGTAGTAATCGACGCAGTCTGGCGTTACAGCCATGATCGATAGCCTGCCGTGACCAATGCGTAAGCACTAGTTCGTTGTCCGACGGCCGGCGCGAGCGCAGGATGGTGAGGTGCACAGCCGGGACGAGCGGGAGGTGGCACGTGCCACCCGATGGTGGGCGCGACTCGCGGGAGCTGTGGCTGGCTTGGCCGGTCTCGCCATCGCCATCCTCGCCACATGGGTCGTCGCGCCAGCCGGCTCGCCGGTACCGGCAGTCGGCGAACTGATCATCAATCTGCTGCCCGCATCACTGGTCAACTTCGGCAAGGAAACTCTCGGCCTCGCGGACAAGCCCGTGCTGCTCGCCATCATCGTCGTCGGGGTTCTCGTTCTCTGTGCCATCGCCGGCCAGCTCGAGTGGCGCCGTCGCTTCGCCGGTGCCGCCGTGTTCGCTGTCGTGGCGGTGCTCGGAATCATCGGCATCGCCGCCCAGCCAGAGGCCACGATCGCCGCCTACGTCCCAACGATCGTCGGCCTGCTGTTGGGCTACATGATCTTGAGCTCGCTGATCGGCAAGTTGCAACGGTGGCGCTCGGCACCGGCAGCGGCCAACGATGATGCAGCGCAATCCGCCGCGCGACGGAACTTCCTGGGATGGACAATTGCGGTCGGCGCGGCGGCCACGGTTGCAGCGATCACCGGCCAACTGCTCGCCAGTGCAGCCTCAGCCGTCGACACCGCACGCCAGAAGCTGAAGCTGCCGACTCCCGTAAAACCCCCGCCCGGGCCGCCGGCGGCCGCTGATTTCCACATCGACGGCCTCGCATCGTACGTGACCCCGAACGACCACTTTTATCGGATCGATACCTCACTCCAGGCGCCCGTCGTCGATCCAGAGACCTGGACCCTCAAAATCACCGGGATGGTCGAGAATCCAATCCAGATCAACTACGCCGACCTAACGGCCAAGCCGCTCGTCGAGCACATGACCACGCTCACCTGCGTCTCGAATGAGATTGGCGGCGATCTGGTCGGCAACGCGCTGTGGCTCGGGTATCCCATACGCGAGCTGCTGGCCGAGGCGAAGCCTGTTGCAGGCGCCGACATGGTGCTCTCGAAGAGCCACGACGGTTGGACTGCTAGTACGCCCCTGTCGGCCCTCACCGATCCGAAGCTGGAGGCCATCCTGGCGATCGGCATGAATGGCGAGCCGTTGCCCATCGAGCACGGATTCCCGGTCCGCATGGTCGTCCCGGGCCTCTACGGCTATGTGTCGGCGACGAAGTGGGTGACCTCCTTGAAGGTCACCATGTACGCCAAGGAGCAGGCGTATTGGACCCCACTCGGTTGGGCGCCGAAGGCTCCCATCAAGCTGGCCTCGCGGATCGACGTACCGCGTAAGTCGACCGTCAACGCAGGAACGGTCGTTGTCGCCGGCGTCGCCTGGGCACAGCACACCGGAATCTCGGCTGTCGAGGTCCAAGTGGACAAGAACGGATGGCAGCCTGCACAGCTCGCCGAGACCGTTGGCCCGGACACCTGGCGGCAGTGGAAATACGAATGGGCTGCCACCCCAGGCACCCACACGCTGAGCGTTCGAGCCACCGACGCGAACGGAATGCTTCAGACGGCCGCGGAGGCGCCGCCGATGCCTAACGGCGCAACGGGATACCACTCAATCAATGTCAAAGTCCGCTGACTCCAACAATTCTGACAAGTCGGCGTGCATTAGGTTCGTGATGTGCGCATCGCGGTAGCCCGGGAACAGGCGCCCGGCGAGGCCCGTGTTGCCATGGTTCCTGAACTCGTGGGCAGGCTGCGCGCTGCTGGTTACGAGGTAGCGGTGCAAGCGGGAGCCGGCGCGGGTGCCCTCTTCTCCGATGGGGCGTACGAGGCGGCCGGTGCCCTGGTCACCGAGCATCCCTTCGACGCGGCAGATGTGGTGCTCAGTGTGCAGCCGCTCGACGCTGCCTGCCTAGCTCCGCTGCCATCTGGAGCGGCGACGATTTCGTTCTTCCCGTCCGCCGAACGCCCAGGTGATATCACGCTTCGTAGTGACCGGAAGCTCACCACCTTTGGGATGGAATACGTGCCGCGCATCTCCCGCGCGCAGTCCATGGATGCTTTGAGCTCCCAGGCCTTGGTGGCCGGCTATCGGGGAGCAATCGTTGCTGCCAGCATGCTGGGCCAGTTTTTCCCCCTGAGCATGACGGCTGCTGGTACGGTCCCGCCGGCGCAGGTGGTGGTGCTAGGCGCCGGCGTCGCGGGACTTCAGGCGATTGCGACCTGTCGGCGTTTGGGTGCGGTAGTCAAGGGCTACGACGTACGCGCCGCCGCGGCCGAGGAGATCCGATCCATGGGCGCCCAAGCCATCGAGCTGCCGCTGCCGACGCTCGAGGGAGCAGGCGGCTATGCCCGGGAGATGACCGAGGAGCGTGCCCAACGGCAACGCGAACTGCTTGCCGGCTATATCGCCGCCGCCGACGCATTGATCACAACTGCAGCTGTGCCGGGACGACGAGCGCCATTGCTAGTCACCAACGAGATGATCCTGCGGATGGCACCTGGTTCGGTCGTCGTCGACCTGGCAGCCGAGGCCGGCGGTAACGTCGAAGGCGTGGTGGCCGGTAAGGTCGTGCGAGCGGGTGCCGTGCAGTTGTGGGGTGGCGCGAACGTACCGAGCCAGATGCCGGCGCCTGCCAGCCGGCTGTATGCCCAGAATGTCCTGAACGTGATCATGCTGATGACGCGGGACGGCCGTTTTGCTCCGGATTTTGAGGACGAAATCACTTCTGCGATGTGCATAACCAACGCGGGACAGGTGCTGCAGACATGAACACAGACCCAATCATTTGGCTGACGATCTTTGTGTTGTCGATCTTCGTCGGCGTCGAGGTAATCTCCAAGGTCTCCTCCACCCTGCACACTCCGCTGATGTCAGGTGCCAATGCCATCCATGGCGTGATCTTGATCGGGGCCATCCTGGTTGCTGGTACGGCGCAATCATTACCGATTCTTGTCCTAGGCCTGGTCGCCGTGTTCTTGGCCTCGATCAACATGGTCGGTGGATTCGTCGTCACCGACCGCATGTTGATCATGTTCTCGCGCCCCAAACGAGCCGTAGAGGAATCTGCACGCCGGGAGCTCGAGCAGTGACCCTGGCTTGGGCTCAACTCGGGTATCTGGCAGCCGCGGTCTGCTTCATTGTCGCCCTGAAGGGCCTGTCCTCACCTAGGACCGCCCGACGCGGCAACCTGATCGGCGCGGTCGGTGCGCTGTTGGCGTGTGTGATCGTCTTTCTGGTCTCCGACATCCACCACCTGCTACCGATCTTGGCGGCGATCGCAGCAGGCACGGCCATCGGGGTTCTCGGCGCCTATCGCGTACGGATGACGCAGATGCCCCAACTGGTAGCTTTGTTCAACGGGGTCGGAGGCGGCGCGGCGGCCATCGTGGCTTTCATCGAACTGACCGAACTGCGCGCTGGCACGACACCGGTGTTCGACCTAATCGCGACCGCCTTCACAATTCTGGTCGGATCGGTCAGCTTCGCCGGCTCGGTGGTTACCTTCCTCAAGCTGCAAGAGCTGATGACGACGCGTCCTGTGGTATTTCCGGGCTATCCCATCCTTTATGGACTGGGATTGCTAGCAGCGTTGGGTTTTAGTGTCGGATTGGTCCTCATCCCCAGCCTGATATTCGCCGCGCTGTTGGCTGCCGTCGGTGCCGGACTGGGGGTACTACTTGTGCTCCCTGTCGGCGGTGCGGACGTGCCCATCGTGATCTCTTTACTGAACGCGTTCACCGGTCTGACGGTCGCCGCCAGCGGCTACCTGCTGGAGAACATCTTGTTGCTTGTCGCCGGCACGCTGGTCGGTTCCGCTGGCACCCTGCTTACCCGGCTGATGGCCAATGCGATGGGCCGCTCGGTGATCAATATCTTGTTCGGCGCACTTAAGGGCGGCTCGACGCTCGGCGTCACTACGGTGAGTGATCGCCCTGTGAGGTCGGCGAGCCCCGCCGATGTGGCGATCTTGCTGGCGTACGCCCAACGCGTGATTATCGTGCCTGGATACGGCCTGGCCGTTGCGCAGGCCCAGCACACCTTGCGCCAGCTTGTCGATTTGCTTTCCGAACGCGGCGTTCAAGTCGATTACGCCATCCACCCGGTTGCCGGCCGGATGCCGGGCCACATGAATGTGCTGCTTGCCGAAGCTCAGGTGCCGTACGAGCAGCTCAAGGAAATGGACGAGATCGATCCGGAGTTCAAGCAAGCCGACGTGGTGCTGGTTGTTGGCGCTAACGATGTCGTCAACCCAGCCGCCGAGACGACCCCTGGTGCGCCGATCTACGGCATGCCGATCCTGCACGCCAATCAGGCCCGTCAGGTGGTTTTCATGAAGCGATCAATGCGGCCCGGCTTCGCCGGTATTGAGAACGAGCTGCTCTACGAACCGACCACAACGCTGCTCTTCGGTGACGCCAAGGACACCATGAATAAGTTGCTTGCCGAGCTGAAGGCCCTTACCGTCTAGGCTCTTCGAGGAATCGCTGGAATGACGAGCCGCCGATCTTGGTGCCTGGATCGGGGAGATTAGCTCCGGCCTGAAACGCCCGGAGCGTGCCACCGACAGGTGGAAGGGTAATCAACCGCGGCGACCTCCTTCCCTCTGCGACGCGAATCAATGCAACCGCATCGGCGAGACTGAGACGCTCGGGCCCTGCTCGATCGGCCGCCCGGTCATAACCCGACGGTGCAGGCCCGAGTGCGATATCGGCCAGCTCACTGGCGACCCAACGGTGGTCGCACGGTTGGAACGACATTCCGTCAGGCACGACTGCGACTGGGCCCAGCGTCACAGTCCGAGCGACGGCAGCGACCACCGTATGGAATTGCGTGGCACGTACCACTGTCACCGGCAGCTGGCTCCGCTCCAACACCAGCTCGGAAGCGTACTTCGCGCGATAGTAGCGAAAGGGGATGCGGTCGCAGCCGACGATCGAGGGATAGATGACGTGTGGCGGCGTGGACCGACCGACCAAGATCTTGATCAACCGGCGGGTACCGTCGAAGTTGACTTGGCGATGACGCAGCGGATTAACGGCGGCATGGACCACACACTCAACCCCGTCAAGCGCTGCTTCCAGCCCGGCGCCAGTGGCAAGATCAACGCCGGTACGCCGGCTCGCAGAGCTCACCGTTACGCCGCGAGCTTCGAGCCTTTGTACTAGCGCCGTGCCGAGCAGACCTTGGCCTCCAACTACCACGATCCTCATCGGGCGAGAATAGTTCTCCTCATCCTGCGGGCCTGGCAAGGAGGTCACCATGGCGGTCGCCAGTCGAGGAGCGGCGCTGAGCGCCTTCCGAGAGTTGATCAACAACGACCCGGTGGAGGCGAGAAGCATTCTGCGGCGCCCGTACTTGCCTGACGGTTTGGAGCCATCAGACGATCCGGTCGGGATGGATCCCTCGACGCTGATCGGTGGATATGGCAACGAGGCACGTTACACGCTCGGCGGCGAGGATCCGGCCACCAGGCTCGCAATCGCCGGTCCGCCGGCCGATGTGTTGTCCGGACGGCCGTCGATCACTAGCGACACCGTTGCCGCGTACGTGAAATCCAGCCTCGATCTCACTATGGAAGGTGGCACCACATCGGGCGTGGTCTATCCACTCGCCGTCTGCGAGTTGGCTACCAACTTCCGCTTTCGCAATGTCGGTGGTGCATCGGCGGGTGCCATTGCTGCGGCGCTCACCGCCGCAGCAGAGCTGGGTCGCAGTAGCCAGGTGCTGGCAGCGGGCGGCCTGAGTCGACACGAAAGCAAACGAGACGAAGACTCCAATCAGAAAAGCGGTTTTCACATACGTACTGGTTTCACCGGTCTCACCGATATCATCAGCTGGCTGACCCAGACTCGGCCGGGTGATCAAGAACGAGACGAATACCGACTCGCGCAGCTCTTCCGGGCCGGGAACGCCACCGCTGCGATCTTCCGAGTAGCGGTCGCGATCATGCGCGGTCAGAGCTGGCCGCTGCCACTGCTCGCTCTGTTTGCGTTTGGCTGGATCCCGCGCCTGTTCACCCTCGCCTTGATCTCCGGTGCGATCGTGCTGACCGGATATCTGGAATGGAAGTTCACCGGCGAGCCCCGCACCATCTCAGAGATCATCGGTCTGGGCTTCGCGGGTGTGCTGGCATTCATCGCCACAGTCGTAGGTATAGCCCTTATTCTCCAAGGAATCCGCTCCGGGCTCCGCAAGCCGCCGGCAGAAGATGGCATAGCCCCAGGTTGGCTGGAGAAGTTGCGGCTCTACACCAGCGCGTACGCTACGCCGCGGTCCATGATCATCCGGCAGTTGATCATTGGCGCCGCTCTGATCCTGCCGGTAGTGATCTTTGGTATCTTCCGGCCAGCGCTGTACGCCAGCGCAGTCCTGGTGGGCTTGGCGGCCAGCATCGTCATCGCGGTCGGATTGCTTACTTCGATCTTGAGCTATGTCGGCCACTTTCGATCCCGCGCCTTCGGGTTCATTGCGGGAACCACACCGCAGCGGAGGCGCAACCTTCTCGATGTGATGGCTGCTGTCCCCAAACCAACGGTTAAGAAGTCCGTGGTTCCCTGGCTCGGCGACTCCATGAACGCGCTTGCCGGCCTGCCAGATGATCAAGTACTGCGGTTTGGGCATCTTTGGTCCGGTCTGGATTACCACGAACGGAGGCTAACTCCCAACCAAGAAGATCTTGCTGCCTGGCGGCTGATGGCAGAGCGAAGCGATCATCGGCTGGTCAATCTCGAGCTGATGACCACTGATCTCACCCGGCAGCGCCCGTTCCGCTTTCCGCTGGATCCGACCGAGGACGATGATCCTGAGCAGTTATGGATCTGCGTTGATCAGCTGCGGGCTGGTGAGTCACAGGTATTTCCGGAGCCGATCTTGCAGGCGCTGTCGGAGACCGAGAGCCGTGAGGTCCATGATCGTCACGGAGCCGTACGGACATTGCATAAGCTGCCGCAGCCGTGGGACCTTCCGGTGATCTTCGCAGTACGGATCAGCATGTCGCTCCCGGCTCTGTTCCAGGCCGTTCCGATGTATCGGATCCGCCGTCCTTCAGCAATCCAGGACGATCTTGGCCGAACCATTTTTGATCATGGCCAGCCCGTGGCGCTGCTGAGTCCGCCAGATCTGGCACAGGATCTGTGGTTCTCTGATGGCGGTATTACCTCAAACTTTCCGGTGCATTTCTTTGACAATGCCCTGCCGCGCTGGCCGACTGTTTCGCTCAACCTCGGCATCCATCCTTATGACACACCGCACCAAGATATTTGGCTGCCGCAGGACTGGGACGATCTCAGCATTCCTGTCAAGAGTCTCGGCGGCTCCGGCCTGGGCTTTGGCAAGGCGATCTTCGACACCGCAATGTCGTGGCGGGACAGCATGCAGTCTGCCCTGCCGGGTTATCGCAACCGGATCGCCCAGGTTCGGACCAGTCCCGGTGAAGGTGGCACCAATCTGTTCATGCCTCGCGAGATCATCGCCTCCATGGCGCTGAGGGGAGCCCTGGCCGGAGCCCGATTGCGCACCCGCTTCGTCAGCGACGCCCAGTGGAACCGCTTCCGCTGGCTGCGGCTGCGTACCGCGATGAGCAACATCGAGAAACTCCGCGCCAGCACCTTCGAGCGCCGCGGCTTCTACGCGGACGCCTTGTCCGGCGCGGCGTGGCTCGATGAGCAAGAGGCCAACTTTTGCGAAAAGCCATCCACGTTGGCGATTCCTTGGTATCCGCCTAATCCAGGATTCTGGCCGAAGGCTGCGAGGCTGCTGAACACATTTGCTGACGGATATCGCCCTGATGAAGATCAGCAAAACGTCATGACGTACGGCGCCCCTCAGCCGCAGCCGGTCATCCGCCAAGTGCCCCGGGAATAGGCCTCCACCTCCGCCGACTTGTCAGATTCTCAGGGGGCTATAGCACTTTGAGAATCTGACAAGTCAGCACATTAAGGTGGCTCGTATGTCCCAATCCGCGGTCGATCAGGTCAATCACATTCCAGACAGCATGCAGGCCGTGATCTGCCACGGCCCCGAGAACTACCAGTTAGAGGAGGTCCCGGTCCCGACGCCGGGGCCAGGTGAAGCGTTGATCAAGGTCGAGGCGACCGGCATCTGCGCCAGCGACCTGAAGTGTTACCACGGTGCGGCGAAGTTCTGGGGGGACGCCAACCGTGCAGCCTGGGCCGAAACCGAAGTCATTCCTGGCCACGAGTTCGTCGGAAAAGTCGTTCAGCTTGATGATGTGGCGGCTGACCGCTGGGGAATTGCCGTTGGCGATCGGGTCGTCGCCGAACAGATCGTGCCGTGTTGGAAGTGTCGCTACTGCGTGGACGGCAAATATTGGATGTGCGCCCCGCATGACATGTTCGGCTTCAAGCGTCGTACGCCGGGCGGTATGGCGGAGTACATGGTCTACAACAAAGACGCTCTGGTGTACAAGGTCTCGTCGGAGCTGCCACCCGCACACGCCGCCTTTACTGAGCCGCTCTCGTGTGCTCTGCATGCCGTAGAGCGGGCCGAGATCAAATTCGAAGATCTCGTCGTGGTTGCTGGCTGCGGACCGATCGGCCTGGGCATGATCGCCGGTGCCAAAGCCAAGAATCCTAAAGCCGTTGTCGCGCTCGACATGGCGCAGGACAAGCTGGACATCGCCAAAGAGTGTGGCGCCGATGTGATCATAAACATTGGTCAAGAGGATGCGGTCTCGGTGATCATGGACATGACCGACGGATACGGTGCTGATGTCTATATCGAGGGGACCGGCCATCCATCTGCAGTCAGCCAAGGCCTGAACCTGCTACGCAAGCTTGGCACGTACGTCGAATACAGCGTGTTCGGGAGTGACGTGACTGTCGACTGGTCGATCATTAGCGACGACAAGGAGCTCGATGTACGCGGCGCCCACCTAGGCCCGGACTGCTGGCCCGCGGCCATCCGGATGATCGAGTCCGGCAGGCTGCCGATGGACAGAATTTGCACCCACCAGCTGCCACTGGCCGAGTTTCAAAAGGGTCTCGACATGGTGGCCGGCGGCCAGGAGTCGATCAAGGTCTCGCTGATCCCGTAGTCAGCGGCTCTCGGCGGCCCCCGCCATCCGATCTGCGGCCTGCAGCATGTGGTCCTGGAGGACTCTGACCGCCTGGGCCCTGTTGCCGGCCTCGACGGCATCGACGATCGGGGCGTGGTTACTGCCCGACATGAGGTGATCGTCGCCGACGCTGAGGATCGTGATACGTACCCGACCCTCCAGGTGCCGCCAAGCGTCGATCAGTACGGAATTCTCGGACAATTCGCAAAGCAACAGATGGAAGCCAAGATCGGCGTCCATGTGGGCGCTGAAGTCGGCGTTCGAGTCGTCGAGATCGGATAGCGCCTTGCGCAGTCTCACTACCGCGGCATTCCGCTTCGGCGAGGCAATGAGCAGCGTGATCGCCAGTCCTTCCAGTGCTCCACGTACCTGGAAGAGCTCCCGGATTTCAGTGGGGGACAGGCTGTTCACCCGCAGCATGCCGCGCGCTCCAGCGGTGACTAACCCCTCCTGCTGCAGGTGCCGGAGCGCCTCGCGGACCGTGCCGCGACTCACTCCAAGCCGACCGGCCAGCTCCTCTTCACCAAGGTGACTCCCTGGACGGTACTCGCCTGAGGTGATCGCACTATGAAGTGCCTCGAGCGACCGCTCGCGCAAGGTACTGCGGTCCAAGCTGGTCAGTGGCTGTGCAGCCATCGTCGGTCCCTCCCACGTATGCAGACGACCTTACCGCATGATCGTCAACAGCTAACGGCTAACTGCCGAGTGTTGATTGTGACCAGTTGACAACGACGCTATGGTATTTTACACTTTTTGCCAACAGGTAACTGTTAACAATTGACTACCGACAAATTGCACTGGGATATCCGATGACTGACTTCAGCGATCCGGCCCAAAGCTCTCGACGTGTGACGCCAGACAAGAGCCTGCAGTCACCGTCGGCTAATCGGCCGGAGCGAATGCCGACTCATATGCGTGGCAGGGCGCAAGCGCTGAACGGAAACAGTTGCGACCCAACACCCGCCGAGCTCATCGCCCACTTGGTCATGGCGTTATCTCGGTATCACCGCCAGTTACGCGCTGAAGGCGGCCGAGTACCGGCCCAGATCGAGGAACTCATTACTTTCCTGGCCGATCGCGTCAGGGCTGGCCAGGTTCTGCCAACGCACGGCGCCGCGTCCGCTCCCACGGCCGTGCCTAGACGATTGCTCGTAACCAAAAGAGACGCCGCCGAGCAGCTCGGTGTCTCCTTGCGCACCATCGAGCGGCTGATTTCCGCCGGTCGGCTGCCATTGGTGCATGTGGAGGGCGCTGCCCGGGTACGTGTCGGGGACCTAGAGGCATATGTGGAGAGTCTTGAGGCGAATGGTGGGCTTGAAACCGATCACCAGCTGCGAACCGTGTCTACAACACATCCCTAGTGGATGTGTGCACCGCCGTTGACGTCGTAGGTGACGCCCGTGATGTAGCCGGACTCCTCGCGGCAAAGGAAGGTGATGAGGTCGGCAACATCGTTAACGTTGCCCCCGCGGCCGACCGGGATCTGTGCGACAAGCTGCGCCTTACGCTCGCCAGTGAGCGCCCCGCCGCTGATGTCGGTTTCAATGAAGCCGGGGGCGACGGAGTTGACTGTGACACCGTTCGGCCCCAGCTCTCGGGCCAGCGCCCGGGCGAATCCGAGCTCCGCGGCCTTCGCCGCCGAGTACGCCACAGCACCGAATACCCCGCCACCCCGCTCGGCTGAGACTGAGGACAGAAACACGATGCGACCGAAACCGCGGTCCACCATGGCCGGCGCGACGCGGCGGGTGATGTTGTAGGAGCCGCGGACGTTGACAGCGAAGATCCGGTCCCACTCTTCCCCGGTGACGTCAAGGAATTGGGTTGGGGACGTGATGCCGGCGTTGTTGATCAATGCTCCGACGGGAGGCATCGATCCGTCGAGAGCAGCCAGCGCGGCCTCCACCGACGCCTCGTCGGTCACGTCGCAGCCGATGCCAGCTGTCTGCACTTGGCCCCGCTCGGCGACCTCGTCAGCAGCCTCCTTTGCGCTGGGCTCGTCAAGGTCGAGGATGGCGACGTTCCAGCCGGCCGCGGCCATGGCATGCGCGGTGGCGCGGCCGATCCCGCGCTTCGAGCCGGCTCCAGTGATGATGGCGGTCTTGTCGGACACGGGCATGGCTTCCTCCAAGGTGTCTTGTCAGCGCTGTAGTAGGGATGTGATGTAGCGGCCGGCGCGGCCGGCTTCAGCCGGCCGCTCGGCGTCGGAGATGTCGTGAATTTCCAGCTCCAGGCTGTAGTGGCCCTGGTATCCGCTGGCGGTGAGCACATCGATGGCGGCGGGGAAATTCACCTTGCCGCGTCCGATGCTCAAGTTGATGTCGCCGAGGACGGCATCGCGGAGATGCACATGCCCGATTCGGCCGTCGAGGCGGCGTACCGCCTCAACCTCGTCGTCACCGCTTGCCACGACGTGGCTGAAGTCCAGTACGGCTCCGACGGGTGCGTCGCCAAGTGCGTCGTACAGCATCACGGATCGCTCGACGTTGGCGCACAGCCGCCGCGAATGGGGAGCCTCCACGAGCAGGTTAAGTCCCGCAGCGTTGACGAAATCGGCGGCTGCGGTGAGGGTTCGCGCGACCGTGTCAATGTCACGGGACAACTCGGTCCGTGGCTCGATGCCCTGTCGGCCGCACGGAAGCATGATCGTGGATGTACCGACGCCCTGGGCGAGGTCAACCAGGGTCCGCAGCCGGCGCTGCATCTCGGCTCCGTTTAGATCTGGGTCATCCATGTCGGCGACGTCAGCGTTGATCAGCCGGACCGTCACGCCGCTGTCGAGGATCTGTTCGGCAAGCGCGTCGACACGGTCCGCGGGCAGCGGGATCGGGATGTGATCGCAGACTCCGGGTAGGGAACCAAGGTCAGTCTCGCCGAAGCCTTGCGCCTTGATCTCCGCCAATGCCGCCAGCAGCGGCCAACGCCGAAACGAGATGGTTGAGCAGCCGAGTCGGGAGTCGATGGTCATTGTCTGTGTGTCATTGTCTGGTGTCATGCGGGTGGTTCGTCCTCGGCTGCCCATGGTCCATGGCCGTGGGCCGTGGCGCCCAACTCGATCTTGATTCGAGCGATGACCTCGTCGGTCGACAGTCCATACCGGTCGTGCAGTGTCGGGAGGGCGCCGGCGGCGAGGAACTCATCGGGCAGCCCGATGGGCGCGATGCGCCGGCCCCTTCCAGCGAAGGCCAGTGTGGCGGCCACGGATTCGGCGAGGCCGCCCACGATGGTGTGGTTTTCGAGGGTGACGATAAGCCGGTCGGTGTCGGCGGTCTGCAGGATGGCCTGCGTGTCGAGGGGTTTGATGGTCGGAACGTGCAGCACCGCCACATCAACATGGTCCGCCTCGAGCCGCTTGGCGGCTGCCAGCGCTCGCATGGTCATCAACCCGGTAGAGATCAGTACCACGTCGCGGCCGGTGCGCAACTCGGCGGCCTTGCCCAGTTCGAAGCGGTAGTCGTACTCGTCCAGCACGGTGGGTACCTTGCCGCGCAGTAGCCGCATATAGGTGGGTCCGGGATGCGCGGCCAGTGCTGGCACCGCCTGTTCGATGTCTACCGAGTCACACGGATCGACGATGGTCAGGTTTGGCATGCCGCGGAGAATCGCCAGGTCCTCGGTCGCCTGGTGGCTGGGGCCGTATCCAGTGGTCAGCCCGGGCAGCCCGCCGACGACATTGACATTGAGCGACGGCTCGGCGATGTCGAGACATAGGAAGTCGTACGCGCGCCGCGTGGCGAACACCGCGTACGTGGACGCGAACGGCACCAATCCCACCTCGGCCATGCCGGCGGCGGCGCCGAGTAGCGCCTGCTCGGCCATGCCGATCTGGAAGAACCGATCCGGGTGCGCATCGCGGAAGATGTGCATGTCGGTGTACTTGGCCAGATCGGCGGAGAGCCCGACGATCTCGGGGCGTTCGTCGGCCAGCCGGGCGAGCGCGTGGCCGAACGGGGCGCTCGCGGTCTTTTGACCCGGGTCGGCGAACGAAGCGATCATCGCCGAGGTAGTGAGCTTGGGGCTAGTGGTCTGGGTGTTCATCCGCGGAAGCCTTCCTCGAGCTGGTCGCGGGCGATTTGCCATTCGTCGGCGTCGACGCGCATGAAGTGCGCCTTCTCCCGGGTTTCCAGCAGCGGTACGCCGCGACCGATGCGGGTGTCGCAGATCAGCACGGACGGCGAGCCGGGGTGGTTCCTCAGCTCCTCGAAGCCCGCCACGAGTGCCTCTACGTCGTTGCCATCAACACGTACGGCGTACCAGCCGAATGCCTGCCACTTGTCAGTGATGGGTTCGGTGCGCAACACGTCTGCCGTCGGGCCGTCGGCCTGCAAAGCGTTGACGTCAACAATCGCGGTCAGCTTGTCCAAGCCGTAATGCGCGCAGACCTGGGCAGCTTCCCAGGTAGAGCCTTCATTCAGCTCGCCGTCGGAGAGCAAGTTGTACACCCGGGCGTCGTTACCGCGATACCGCAACCCGAGCGCCATCCCGGTGGCGACCGTGAGCCCGTGACCAAGGGATCCGCCGGAGATCTCCATGCCGGGGGTGTAGGAGGCCATCCCCGACATAGGCAGCCGGCTGCCATCCGAGCCGTAGGTTTGCAATTCGGCGACCGGGATGATCCCCGCCTCGGCCAGTACCGCGTACAGGGCGATGGCATAGTGCCCGATCGAGAGCAGGAACCGGTCTCGACCTTCCCAGTGCGGGTCATCGGCGCGGTACCGCAGCTGGTCCATGTACGCCACGGCGAGGACGTCGGCGACCCCGAGGGCCTGGCCGACGTAGCCCTGGCCTTGTACCTCGCCCATGTCCAAGGCGTTGCGCCGGATCCGGTACGCCGAGCGGCGCAGCGCGGCAAGTCGCTCAGTCCGCTGGTCGGTGGTGGATGTCATCCCCCTGCCTTTCTAACTGGGCCTTACTAACTGGGCCTTTCTATTGGGCTTTCCTAACTGGTCAGCTCCGGCCGGTGCGCCCACGAGGCATGCTCGGGAACGACAAGGCGGCCCTCGGCCCGCTCGCGTTCAACCTCGCGCTCCAGCCGCGCCACCTCGTCCCGCTTGTCAGGTCCCCAGGTGTCCTGGGTTATCAAGGCTGCGACCAGGCCGATCAGTCCGTAGAAGCTGAAAAGCAGGGCCGGGCCGATCCAGCCGAAACGGCCGTAGAGAGCGGTGGCCAGCAGCGGGGTGAATCCAGAGACGACCGCTGAGAATTGGTACGACAGCGACGCACCGCTGGTGCGGGTCTTGGTGTCGAACAGCTCGGAGAACCAGGCGCCCTGCACCCCGGCGAGAGAGTTCTGGCAGATGGCGTAGCTGACGATAAAGGCCAGCACGATCATCACAGCCACGCGGGTGTTGATGGTGAGGAACAGCGGAATCCCCCAGATCACCATGACTGCGCATCCAAACAGGTAGACCGGTCGCCGGCCGATCCGGTCGGTCAGCGCACCCCAAGCCGTGGTGGCGAAGATTCCTAGGGCGGCGGCGATGAGAAGCGCGGTGAGGGTCACCGGCCTGCCGGCGATCTTGTTGAGGCTGATGTACGACAGAATGAAGGTGACCGATACCGCGTAGCCGGCGGTCTCGGCGATGCGCAGGCAGAACGCGCGCAGCAGGTTCCGCCAGTCGTCACGTATTACCTCCACCAACGGGTTCTTGGAAACCGCGCCTTCCTCCTTAAGCTCCTCGAACTCGGGTGACTCATCGATCTTGAGCCGGATCATGATGCCGACGACGATCAGAATCGCGCTGAGCAGAAACGGCACCCGCCACGCCCATGATCCCCCCAGCGGCACGCTGGCCAGGAAGGCAAGGTTGGCCAGCAGCAACCCGACCGGGAAACCGGACTGAGTGATGCCGGTGTACAGGCCACGTTTGCGCCACGGCGCGTGTTCGAAGACCATCAAGATCGCGCCGCCCCACTCGGCGCCGAACGCCAGTCCCTGCACCACTCGCACGGTGACCAGCAGGATCGGCGCCCAGACACCGACCGACTGGTAGGTGGGTAGCGCTCCGATGAGCACGGTGGCGACGCCCATCAGCAACAGCGAGCCGACCAGCACAGGCTTGCGGCCGATCTTGTCTCCGAGGTAGCCACCTACAACGCCGCCCAGCGGCCGCACCGCGAACCCGATGCCCAACGTCGCGAACGACAACAGTGTGGCGGACAGCGGGTCGGACTTCGGGAAGAAGACGGTGCCGAAGTACAGCGCCGCGGCCGTGCCGAAGCCGATGAAGTCGTAAGTTTCGATGACCGCTCCAACCGAGCAGCCGATCGCGACCCGCTTCTTCTCCGGGGTGCCGTCGATGGGATGCCAGTGCGCAACCTCTTGCAGATGTGGATCGCTCATGCCGATCTCCTCGGGATTGAGGGCTGCCGCCGGGTCAATGTGCGACGCTGCTGGCTGCCGACGGTGTCACGGTGTCAGTGGTGCCTGCCGTTGTGGGTAATGGAAGCTGTTGTCATGTGTCCTCAGTGGATGACGGGGCGGTTCTACGAGCGGCATCCAGGCTTTGCACGTACGCCCCAAGATCAGCCACACGCACGCGGGCGGCGCCTGCCACATGCACCAGCGGCAGCCGGCCAGCGGCTATGAGACGCTCAATGGTGCGCAGGGAAACACCGAGTTGCTCCGCAGCTTCGCTCTTGGTTATTAGCAGGCGCCCGGACACATTCGAAGAATCGAACTCGGCCCATCAGCGGGTCAAGCACTGGCACGTCCTGGCATTTCCTGACATAACTTGGGGAGAAATGCGGTGACTCCTCATGAAGGGATCCGCTACGCGGTTGACCTCACCACTGGACAAGCGGAAGCCTTCGGGTAATGACGTTCGCTGGAGGCTCTCAATGACCCACATCTACAACGACCCTGCCGAATTCCCGAGCGACGTGATCATGGGCTTCGCCGCGGCGTACCCGCAGTACGTGCAGCGAGTCGAAGATGCCTCTGGCTTCGTCCGGGCGGGTGGGCCGCTGGAGGGCAAGGTCAGCCTCGTCATTGGCGGCGGCTCTGGCCACTACCCGTCCTACAACGGTGTGGTGGGCACCGGATTCGCCGACGGAGCCGTGCTCGGTGGTGTCTTCGCGTCGCCGTCAGCGGAGCAGATCTATCGGGTGGCGAAGGCGGCTGACGGTGGTGCCGGGGTGGTACTGGGATTCGGCAACTATGCCGGGGACAGGCTGAACTTCGGGGTGGCCGCAGAGCGCTTGATCAACGAAGGCATCGACACCCGGATCGTGTATGTGACCGACGACGTGGCGTCGGCCAGCCCCCAGGAGCAAGAGAAGCGGCGTGGCATCGCGGGCACCTTCACGGTGTACAAGATGGCGGCCGCCGCGGCTGAGGACGGCGCAAATCTCGATGCGGTGGAGCGCATCATGCGCGCGGCCAACGGTGCGACGTACTCGTTCGGCGTTGCCTTCCACGGCTGCACGCTTCCTGGCGCGGATAAGCCGCTGTTTACGGTTGCCGAGGGGCATATGGACTTCGGGCTTGGCATCCATGGCGAGCCGGGAATCACCTCGGCTCCCTGGATGTCCGCCAAGGACCTCGCCGGCAAGCTCGTGGAGACGGTGCTCGCCGAACGTCCCGAGGGAGTGAGCGGACGGGCGGCGGTGCTCCTCAACGGGCTTGGGGCCACCAAGTACGAGGAACTCTTCGTGCTGTACGGCCATGTCAACGAGCTCCTGGATGCAGCAGGCGTCGTGCAGGTGGCTCCTGAGGTGGGGGAGTTGGTGACCAGCCTCGACATGGCCGGATGCTCGCTGTCGGTGACCTGGCTCGATGAGGAGCTGGAAGGCTACTGGCTTGCGCCGGCGGACACGCCTGCATTCCGGCGCGGCAACGCCGTGGTCAGTGAGCGCTTCACCACTCGGCGTACCGGAGCGGGCCACGTCGCTGAGAAGGTGACAGCGGAAGCGAGCGAGGCATCGATTGCGGCTGCCATGGTGGCACGTAAGGCAGTCGATGCGATCTATGCCGTGGTCGAGGAGAACAAGGACTACTTGGGCCAAATCGACGCGATTGCCGGCGACGGTGATCATGGCATCGGCATGTCACGGGGCTCGAAAGCCGCAGCGGAGGCGGCGAATGAGGCCGAAGGTGGCGTCGAGACGGTGCTCAGTGACGCCGGCCACGCGTTTGGTGACAAGGCCGGGGGCACAAGCGGCATCTTGTGGGGGCTGCTGTTGGAGGGTGTCGGCAAGGGGCTGGGCAACACCGAGGCAGTGACATCAGAGCGGCTTGCCGGTGCTGTGCAGTCGTCGGCTCAGCACCTAAAGGCTTTCAGCAAGGCCGAGCTCGGTGACAAGACCATGCTGGATGCCTTGTTCCCATTCGTCGACACGCTGGTTGGGCAGGTCGATGCAGGAGTCTCAATCTCTGAGGCGTGGCGCTCGGCGGCGGAGGCCTGCCGGACTGCAGCCGAGGCCACCGCCTCACTGGTTCCGAAGATCGGGCGAGCGCGGCCGCTGGCAGAGCGGAGCGTTGGCACACCAGATCCGGGCGCCGTATCGCTCGGTTTGATCGTCACCGCAATCGGCGACGTACTTGGCGAAGCGGAGGCTGACACTTCCGCAGCGAGAGATTCCATGGACAAGGAAGGACAACCCACATGAGCGATCGCATCCGGCTGTTAGTAGGAAGCGACAGCGCGGGCTTCGATTACAAGGACCACATCTTGGCCGATATGCAGGCTGATGATCGGGTCGAGGTTGTTGATCTTGGCGTCTTCAAAGAAGATATTGAGGGGTCCTCATATCCGTCGGTGGCCATTGCCGCAGGCGAGAAGATCGCTGCCGGCGAGGCCGACCGCGCGATCCTGCTGTGCGGTACCGGCATAGGAGTGGCGATCGCCGCCAACAAGGTGCCGGGGATTCGGGCGACGGTTGCCCACGACTCTTTCAGCGTCGAGAGGTCAGTTCTGTCCAACAACTGTCAGATCCTCACCCTTGGCCAGCGCGTGATCGGTCTTCAGCTCGCTCGACGGCTCGCCAAGGAGTGGCTCGACTATGTCTTCGACCCGAAGAGCGCATCCGGGCCTAAGGTTGCCGAGATTAGTGACTACGAGGACTCCATTACCGGATAGTCGCGTTCATCCCTCTCCGGGCTGGGGCGTGAACATCCCACGCAGCGTGGGATGTTCACGCTGTACATGGCGTGCACATGCCAGGTACAGCGTGAACAAGCTAGGTACAGCAGGAGCCAGTTCACCGATGGGCTGTGGTTGAGGCTTGACAGGACGTGCTCTCAAGACGGTGCGGTTGGATCGCGTACGGCACAATCTCAGGGTGATCGAGTATCGAACGCCGACCGAGATCGAGCAGATGCGACCGGCTGGGCGGTTCGTCGCCGAGGTGCTGACGGCGTTGGTGGCTCGTGCCGACGTCGGGGTGAACCTTCTCGAGCTCGACGAGTTGGCGCATCAGATGATCAGGGAACGCGGGGCAGAGTCGTGCTACATCAACTATCACCCGTCGTTCGGTGCCAGCCCTTTTGGCAAGGTGCTCTGCACATCGGTCAACGATGCGGTGTTGCATGGATTACCCCACGATTACGGTCTCCGTGACGGCGACCTGGTCAGCCTGGACTTTGCGGCATCGGTGAATGGCTGGGTGGCGGATTCGGCGATCAGTGTGATCGTCGGGTCGCCCCGTGAACAAGATCAACAACTGATTGCTACTGCCGAAGCGGCTCTAGCTGCTGGGATCGAAGCGGCCCTGCCCGGAAACAAGATCGGCGATATTTCGTTCGCAATCGCCCGTGTTGGCTCGCAGGCCGGTTACAAGATCAACACCGAGTTCGGCGGTCACGGGGTGGGACGTACGATGCATGGTGACCCGCACGTACCGAACAACGGCCGTCGAGGTCGCGGGCTGCTCTTGCGACCTGGTTTGGTGATCGCGATCGAACCTTGGTTTCTGGCCGGGACGGACAAGATCTATACCGATGGGGACGGCTGGACACTGCGCAGCCGAGATGGCTCACGAGGCGCGCATGCCGAGCACACTGTTGCGATTACCGCCGACGGCCCGGTGGTCCTGACTGCGCGCTGAAGTGCCTCATTCTTTGCGTGGCTTTCCATGAAGAGCGGAGACGTTCCCGCAGGAACGTCTCCGCCCATAAGAGATAGTGCCGTCAGCGGCGCGACTTGGCGGCTTCCTTGAGCTTGCCGATGCCGTCCTTGATCTTCTGCTGGTTCTCAGGCTTGGTCAGCTCCTGCTGAGCGACCTGCAACAGCTTGGCCACCACTGCGGCCTTCAGGAGGCCCTTGACGAAATTCATTAGTTCTCCACATTGACGTCGGGGACAGTGCACTCGAGATTAGCCGCCGTCTCCAACTGCCCGGTTGCTCGATGACTCGGCTGGCAACCTGGCGATCTCGGCGAATGGGAGTGGACAGCCATCCGTAGTCGCACATGTCATCAGGTCGTCGCAGCCGGCTTCCATGGCGGTGACCAAGCTGGCGCGGATGAGGTGAAGATCAGCTATGCGCGCCTCGATCTCGGCGATCTTCGCCGCTGCATGAGCCTGGAAACCAGCATCGAGGTGACCATGACGGTGGCGGCCGGTTTGCAGGAGATCAGCCACCTGATCCAGACTGAAGCCGAGCCGCTGTGCTGCCTTGATCACCCGAAGCACGGTAACGGCCTCGGGTGGATAGAGCCGATGACCGCCGGGACTGCGGGCGGGTTCGGCAAGCAGGCCGCGGCGTTCGTAGTACCGCAAGGTTTGATGATTCACTCCAGCGGCGTGAGCTACCTGGGCGCTGCGCATACGGGAGGACCGGCTGGTGCTCATTCCGTAGCCTCATTGATCGCAGCGGCAGCTCGATCCATCAGAGTTTGCAGTACGTCGTCGTAGGTCTGTGGCACACCGACCCGAAGCACAAGCTGATCTTCGGCCGAGGGCTGACTGCGCTGATCAATCGTGAATTCGAAGAAGGAGCAGCAGGCTGACTCTCGAGCCACAAGATCAGATACCTGGGCGTACAGACCGTCGGCGCTGATAAAGGTGAACTCAGCTCGATGTGGGCCGATCCTGCGCGGCGCACTGACCTGGCGGCGAAAGAGCTCGTCAAACTCCATCAAGCGCGCAGGCAGAGCTGCGGCCGGCAGCGTGCAGAAATCTTCAATAGGCAGCGCCCACATGGTATTACCTCGATCTGCGGTGGTTTTTCGAGGCTAACCCTGTACCCCGGTACCAAATGCAAGCCCCAATTTGCGCCGAAAAGCACGGACTGCGACACGTCGAGTGTTGTCTAAGCAAATCTAAGGAATGCGCTAGACGGGCTGATACGGTCCGAGACGTGGACCCGGTGCGGAACCCGTACGCGCCCGGCGCAGGCCAGCGCCCGCCAGAGCTGGCTGGCCGTGACGCGGAGCTCGCCGCATTCGATGTCGCCTTGGAACGGGTCGAGCGGGGGAGACCGGAGCGCAGCCTGATACTGACCGGGCTGCGAGGCGTCGGCAAGACAGTCCTTCTGAATGCACTGCGCTCCAAGGCACTGGACCGGGGATGGGGTACTGGAAAGGTAGAGGCTCGGCCTGACACGAGCCTCCGCCGACCATTTACCGGAGCGCTGCACGCGGCCGTCCGGGAGCTGTCCGTACGCCACCGAGCACCGGATCGCGTCGGTGAGGTGTTGGCGACGCTGAAGGCATTCGGGCTGCGGAGCAATCCGCGCGGCGGCAAGCTGATCGAGCGCTGGACCCCAGCGATCGACGGACCGCCATCCTCGGGACGGGCCGACTCCGGTGACATGGAGATCGACCTGCTGGAGTTGCTCACCGATGTGGCGAGTCTCGCTGCTGACGTTGGCGTTGGCGTGGCGGTGTTCATAGACGAGATGCAAGACCTCACTCCAGAAGATGTTTCGGCGCTCTGCGCGAGCTGCCACGAGCTGTCGCAGACCGGGGCGCCGCTCATGATCGTTGGAGCCGGGCTGCCACATCTGCCTAGCGTGTTGTCGGCGTCCAAGTCGTATTCGGAGCGGCTGTTCCGTTACGTGCGCATCGATCGATTGGATCCGGCGGGAGTGGAGCGGGCACTGCTCGCTCCGGCCGAACGCGAGGGTGCGACCTGGGCGACCGAAGCCCTTGCCGCGATGGGCGCTACCTCAGGTGGTTATCCCTATTTCGTGCAGGCGTACGGGAAGGCTGCCTGGGATCATGCGCCTGACTCACCGATTACAGCCGCGGACGTTGCCGTGGCCGCCCCCGAGGCCGAAGCTGAGCTAGCAGTCGGATTCTTCGGTTCCCGGTACGAGCGGGCGACGCCCGCTGAGCGTGACTACTTGCGCGCGATGGCAGGTCTCACCAGCGAGCTGGCTCCGGATGTGCCCGTCTCCACCACCGACGTTGCCGACGTGTTGGGCCGCAAGCCGTCCTCGCTGTCGCCCGCTCGGGACGCGTTGCTCAAAAAGGGTCTGGTCTACTCTGCCGAGCGGGGCACCCTGGCGTTCACGGTGCCGCACTTCGGCCGTTGGCTGCGGACTCACCCACCAGCCTGAAGGCCAGCGTCACACACCGAGAGCCTCGGGGAAGCGCTCCCGCAGCGCCCGGTGAACCGCATCGGCCTGCGGATCCGCCGCCGTAATTGCCTCTTGGACCATGCGTAGCGCCGCATCTGTGCCAGCGCCGAGCACATGCTGGGTCGGGGCTACGGACAGCAGGTCGTGAGCCAGCATGAGTTCGATCGCCAGCAGGTCCTCAAGCATTCCCAGCGCCACGTCGGTCTTGCGTGCAGTCAGCGGCGCAGCGGTGCCGTGGTCCTCAACGCCGAGGTCCAGTGTCGGTATATCAAGCGTTGCAGGCCCGGCGAGTTGCTTGAGCTCTGCGAATAGCGCCGCGGCTGGGTATCGGACCTGCAACCCGTACATCGGCGCCGTTGGGGATGTAGGCATCTGCTGCATGCAGCCGTCCCACAGGTGGGCCATGCGACGCTCGCTAAGCTGCCCGACCTGAGCAATGGCTATCCGTAAGGCATCACAGGCGATCGCAAGCACTATGGGATGGAAGTTGCCGTTGCTGATCATGGCCTGGTCCGTGACGGAAGCCAGCGGGTTGTCATCGGAGGCGTTCAGCTCTGTCGTCACAGCGTTCCGGGCGGCGGTGACGTATTCGCGAAGCGCTCCGTGGACCTGCGGTACCACTCGGAACGAGAGGGCGTCTTGTACCGACTTTGCCGCACCCGGTTCTAGCAGCGCGCTTCCTGCCAACAGTTTCTGGAGGTGATCAGCCGCATCCACTTGTCCCGGGATGGGTTTGGCGCGCCCGACGGCCGGATGGATGATCGAGGGGTTTGCCGAGGTCGCCTCCATTGAGAGGGCCGCGGCGACGTCAGCTGCGCCGGTCACCCGGTCAGCACGAGCGACCACGAGCGCAGCGTGGCCAATCGACACGCCGTTGGCCGAGATCAGCGCTAGGCCGTCTTTGCCGCTCAGGACGAGTGGCGTGATCCCGGCCCGTTTCAGTGCCTCGCCCCCGGAAAGCAGCTCGCCGCGGTATTCGGCCTGCCCTTGGCCGATCGCAACCTGAGCCATTCCCGCCATATGTCCAAGATCAGCCGCGCCGACCGATGCGATCTCTGGGACGACCGGGTGTACGCCGGCGTTCAACATCGCCGCCAGCACATCGGCGGCCGCAGCCGAGGCGCCGGAGCCGCCCCGGGCGATCCCATTGAGGCGAACAGCCAGGGCTGCTCGCACCTGGGGCGTCGGCAGCGACGGCCCAACGCCCCCGCTGTGTGTCATAACGAGGAACATCTGTTCCCGCCGGATCTCCTCCTCGGCTAGCCGGGTGTCCTTGCCGTGGCCGACCTGCGTTGTCAAGCCGTATACGGCGGCCTTGCTCACCAGGGCGCGATCCACGACCGCTCGGCTCGCCTCGATCACGGCTCGTACCTCGTCCGACAGCGCCACCTGTGCACCGTCGACAATGGCGAGAAGGTCCTCAAAGGCCAGCGGCTCCTCCGTGATCGTGACGGTCGTCATGGCACGTCACTTAATCAGAGATACTGAAACGTCCAGAAGCCGGTGTGCATCTCGAAGGGTGACTCATGCGCGAAGCGGAGTTGATGGCACGTGACCGCTGGACACGAGAAGAACTGTTGGCGTTCCAGCGCGAGCGCGTGCAGGCACTCGTTGCGCACGCGGTGACTAATTCGCCCTATTACCGCGAAGCACTGAGTACTGATGCTGCGGAGCGACCGCTGTCCGAGCTGCCGACCTTGCCGAAGGCCACAATGATGGCCGAATTCGACCGTGTCGTGGCCGATTCTCGGCTGCGGCTGGCCGATCTGCAGGCCCACCTCGCCGGTCCGGACCCCTCGCAGTCCTTTCTTGGCGCGTACCGAGTGGCGACTACGTCGGGTACAACCGGCCGCAGATCCATCGTTGCGTTTACCCACGACGAAGCAGCGGCCTGGCGGGCAGTCAGCGCCCGACCCATGATGCGCATCGGAGTTGGGCCTGGGCCGCGGTTTGCAGCGCTCGGCAGCCCAAGCCCCGTCCACGTCACCAAGCAGGTGCTCGTTCCCCCCGGCGTGCCAATCCCACCGATCTCGGCTGCCACGCCAATTTCGGAGTTAGTTGCCGCGCTGAACGCTCAGCAACCCGAGGTCCTTGTCGGCGCTGTGGGCGTTTGGAGGGCGTTGGCTGAGGAACAGATTGCCGGCCGTCTGCGGATCGCTCCCCGCGCGGCCTTCTTCAGCAGTGAAGCGGTGACGGCCGATGTGCGGCGACGGGTACGCGAAGCCTGGGGAATTGAGCCGGTCACCGGCTATGCCGCGACGGAGGCGCCTACGATCGCGGCCAGCAGTCCAGAACATCCTGAGCTGGAGATCGCCGAGGACGTCGTCGTACTCGAGGTTGTGGACGAGGATGGTAGGCCGGTAGCACCGGGCCGGCCCGGCGCCAAGGTGCTGCTCACCAACTTGATCAACTACGCCCAACCGCTGATTCGCTACGAGCTGACTGATTCCGTCGTCGAGTCGCCGCTGCCGAATCCCGCGGGTCGGCCCTGGCGCTGCCTGATCTCGATCGACGGGCGTACCGCCGACATTCTGTACCTTCGCGGACCAGATGGCACGACTGTGCCCGTTCACCCGTCAGTGCTCGGATCGGCAGTCGCGCCCATCGCGGAGGTTGCGGAGTATGCCTTCGTGTACGACGCGAACGGTCTGCATGCCCAGATAGTGCTGACTTCCGGAGCCGCGCCCGACGTCCCGGAACGGCTGCGTAAGGCTTTAGTTGCGGCTATTGGCGCGACCGGAGCCATCCCGCCAGCGGTTCATGTCCAGCCCGTCCCCACCTTGAAACGGGAGCCGGGTGGCAAGATCCGGCTGGTTCGATCCGTCTAATCAAGATCAGAAGATGATCGACTTCGAGAACAAGCGACCCGAGCCGCTGCGTCGCCTGGTCCACAAGGCCGCGGAAATCATCCCGATGTCATGGATACCGCCACACGCCTTGGTCCGTATCGACCGCGCATTCTTCCGGATCAGCCGAGGCGGGACCACCTTGTCTGCTTGGGTTTCCGGCCTCCCGATCATCATGTTGACAACCACGGGTGCGCGTAGCGGGCAGCCGCGTACGCTGCCTGTGCTGGCGCTGCCCGACGATGGTCATCTTTTGGTGATCGCGTCAAACTTCGGCCGGCCATCCAATCCCGCTTGGTACTACAACCTTCGTGCACACCCGTCGGTGATGATCACCTGGAAAGGGTCTTCAAGTCAGATGCGTGCTCGGGAACTGGTGGGCGAGGAACGGCAGCGATACGTCGATCGGAGTCTGCAGGCTTATCCGTGGTGGGCGCCGTATCATCGCCGGGCTGCACCTCGGCAAATCCCGGTGATCATCCTGGAGCCGCTCGACGACGCTGAACCTCATGGCGATCAGGTCAGCTCTGCTCCGCCACCTTCTTGAGACCGTCAAGCATCATCTGCCAGGTGGCTGCGGAGTGTTCAGCTTCCTCGGCGCTGCTGCTGTTGTCCTGAGTCAGCCGTAGGGATGTGCCGCCATCTGTTTGCTGCAGCTCGTAGCTGACCCGGTGATAATTCTCCGGCCGATCCTCTTGGCCGGTCAGTGGGCTGAAGTGGGTGATTTCCAGTCGCCGACCGGGCTCGACAGTAATGATTTCTCCTTTGTCCATGTATTTGCGGCCCTCAAACTCGCCCTGCCACGTAATGGGGCTGCCGGGCTTCCAATCGGTTCTCACCTCCGAGCCGAACATGTACTTCTTGATGAGCTGGGGGTCGGTGAGTGCTCGCCAGACCTTTTCGGGTGGGGCATCGATTTCACATTGAGCAGTCGCAACATGTCCTGACATAACGGTCCTCCTAGCGCGGCAAAACCTCGGTCTGCGAAAAGAGATTCACTGGTGTGACATACCCGTCGTTGAATCGCGATAACCAGCACGCTGCGCGTCGACGAACTTCGCGATCTCTTCAAGGGTCGTCGGGTCCCTCTCAAGCTGCGGCAGGTGCGCAACGTCGTCAAGCCAGAGCAGTTGAGCATGGGGAATCATCGTGGCGGCGGGCTCGTTGATCGCCAGAATGTCTTCGGCTTCGAGTCGGCCGATCATGATCAAAGTCGGTACCGTGATCTCGCCAAGACGTGGCCAGGCCGCTGGGATCTCGGCCTGCTTGCCTGGATTCTCCGCTCGTAGTGCCGTCCCGTTCATCTCGAGAAAGAGGTCACGAGCTGGCCCGATCACACGGCCTTCGTCGGCGGTCGGACCATCGAGCCACATTCTGGCTTCCAGCCGATTGACCTCAGCAATGTCACCGGCCGCCTCGGCCGCCTCGATCTTGGAATTGAGCTCGGCCGTTGGGCCATCCACGAGCTCTGGGTACGGCGCACCGCGTATGGCGGGACCGATGAGTGCCAGCCCCGCCACCGTGTCAGGGTGTCCGAGGGCAAGATCGATGGCAGTCTGGCCGCCCATTGAGGATGCGACGACGACGGCCTCCCCGACTCCGGCTGCATCCAAGACTGCGACGGCGTCGGCCACTGGCGACCAGCGGTCCTCATGTTCATACTGTGTCTCGCCATAACCACGCATGTCGTACGCAATGCAACGGTGGCGCGGAGCTAGCCGCTTCACCACGTGCTGCCAGCTCCGTCGATCAGTGACTCCAGCATGGATTAGCAAAACATCGGCGCCGTCGCTGAAGCCGGTGATCTCGTACGCCAGCTCGGCAGGTCCTGACTGCGCAAACATCTGCAGCTGAGCCGTTAGCTTGGGCGGTTCGCCGGACGGTAGATCAAAAGCTGTACGTCAGGCCCGGCCTTTCGGATCTCGACAAGCGCGAGGTCCACCGGAGTGCTGCCCTCCTTGAACAGCCGCTTGCCTTGGCCGAGAACGACTGGGTGCACCATCAGCCGGTACTCATCGACCAAGTCGTGTTCACGGAGTGACTCGATCAGCGTGGCACTGCCCGGCACAAGGATGTCGCCGGCGTACTCCTCCTTCAGAGTGGCAACAGCACTAGGAAGGTCGCCTTCTGCGACGGTGGTGTTCTTCCAGGCGGGATTGCTGAGCGTTGTGGACACCACCACTTTGGGCATCCCGTTCATCTTGGCGCCGAACTCGCCTGCGGATTCCTCCATGTCGGGCCAGGCCTGTGCGAACTCTTCGTAGGTAATCCGGCCCATCAGCTGGACATCGCTGGCCATCAGTTCCCCGTACTTGAACTGTTGACCCTCTTCGGCCGGAAACCGAAAGCTCCAGCCGCCGAACTCGGTGCCCTCCGAGCCACCCGGGTCCTCGATGACGCCGTCGAGGGTAATGAATTCGCTGACAACTACCTTGCCCATGCGCTGATCTCCGTCCTCGTCAGTCCTACTGTTGATTAGCCCCCGGCCATCGCGCCGATCACCAGAAATGGCTCCTCGCCGTGGACCACGCGTTCGGGCAGCAGCGCGTCCGGTTCCTCGTGCGACAGGTCCTCCTCGCAGGCGTAGAAGCGCACAAATGGACGGCGTTTCGCCGTCGAGCGGTCCCGGATCGTGCCGAGCAGCATGGGGAATTCCGCCTCGACCGCGTCGAGCACCGCTCGCTGCGTGACCTCCCCTGGGATATCAACGCGGATCTCGCCCTGAATTTTCGCCAGCGCACGTAGGTGGGCAGGCAGAATCACCCGGACCGAGGTGTTCGCGGCGTCGGTCATGGAAGCGTCTGCACCTCGACGGACAGCACCGCCGGCAGGTCATGGACGATCGGTGCCCAGGTGTCGCCGGAGTCGTTGGACGCGTACACCTGGCCGCCCGTAGTGCCGAAGTAGACGCCGCAGGACTCGTGTTGGTCAACGGCCATCGCGTCCCGCAGCACGTTGACGTAGCAGTGTTGCTGCGGCAGCCCCGTCGTTAGCGGCTCCCACTCCTCACCGCCGGTACGGCTGCGGTAGGCCCGCAGCTTTCCCTCCGGCGGGAAGTGGTGAGAGTCACTGCTGATCGGCACAACGTAGACGGTCTCGGGCTCGTGTGCGTGTACCGCAATCGGGAAGCCGAAATCAGAAGGGAGGTTGCCGCTCACTTCATGCCAGGTGTCGCCCGCGTCTTTGGTACGCATGACGTCCCAGTGCTTCTGCATATAGATCACATCTGGATATGACGGATGCATGTCGATGCGATGGACGCAGTGGCCCACTTCCGAATCCTGATCTGGGATCTCACCGGATCTCAGCCCTTTGTTGATCGGCTGCCAGCTACGGCCACCGTCGGCGGTCCGGAAGGCACCGGCGGCAGAGATGGCGACGTAGAGCCGCTCTGGGTCGGTCGGATGCTGCAGGACCGTGTGCAGGCACATGCCGCCGGCGCCGGGCTGCCACTGAGGACCGGTGTCGTGCTGGCGCAGGCCCGCAAGCTCGGTCCACTGGTGACCTCCGTCGGTGGATTTGAAGAGCGCCGCGTCCTCGACGCCGGCGTAGACCGTCTCAGCGTCGTGCAGCGAGGGCTCCAGATGCCAGACGCGGGTGAAGTTCCAGGGCCGTAGCGAGCCGTCGTACCACTGATGCTCGCCGACCTCGCCCTGGTAGCTGAAGTCGTTGCCTACCGTGTCCCACGATGCGCCGCCATCGTCGGAGCGCTGGATCACCTGCCCAAACCACCCGCTGGTCTGGGAGGCGTATATCCGGTCAGGATTTAGCGGCGATCCCTTGACGTGGTAGATCTCCCACCCCGGAAAGTGCGGGCCGTCAACGGTCCACTCCGTGCGCCCCTCGTCTGAGATAAGACGGAAGGCACCCTTGCGGGTCCCCACCAGGACACGTGTGCTCGCCATGCTCACATCCCTTTCGTGCGTCGTTGCCTTGAGGCTATTCGGCCCGTCTGACAACAAGGACTCTGGGCCTGGCCGAAAGTCATCGGGTCAGGGGTGCCGCCTGTAGATGAGGTGGAGAAATGCGGCAACCTGTCGGTAGGGATCGCGGCGTCCTGCTTCTTGTTCGACCGCCACGATTCGAGCCAGCTCGAGGGCGGCCGGCGGATCTTCGTCGAGGTGGTCAGTCAGTACGCGTACGCCAAACCATCTGTCGAGGTACCACTCGAATGGGGCCAGTACGGAGTCGAGCTCGCTTGCCGTGTGCAGGCGGGCATTCAGACCGAGCCTGTTGACGTATTCCTGGCTGTCGAACGCGGCCAGTGCCTCGTCCCACTGACGCAGCAGTCCTGGTCGCACGGCTGGCGCCAGTCCGTTGCGAACGAGCAGCGACAGAACCGCCTGATCGGCGGAGACCTGAGACAGGGCGGCCAGCATGTCGCGGTCGTTGTCGAGATACATCAGTACGCCATGGCAGAGGACGACGTCAAAGGGACCCGGCGTGAGTTCAGGTGCGGCCTCGCCGGCGCCCCGCACCAAATGCACTCGCCCACGTACCTCGGGCGGCTCGTCGGCAAGGGTCTCTTCAAACTGAGTCAGCAGATAATCGGACGGATCGAGCCCAGTTACCTCATGACCAAAGCGGGCCAGTATCAGAGCCTGCGTGCCCTGTCCGCACCCCACATCCAGAACACGCTGTCGCGGCTCCAAGACGTCTCGCAGCTGCGCCGCGACGAGCTCTTGACGGACGACGTCCCGCAGTTGACCGAGTCGGTGGATCCAGCGTTCTTCGGCGCCTGCGAAGCTCACACACAGATACCTACCAGGCCCGTAGGACACGTGCCGTCGGCCGCGCCAAGGATCGACGGGATCAAGGCTTGGCTTTCACGCGCATGTCGAGCGAAATCGAAGTTGAGCTTGGGGGACTAACCATCGACACATCACCCGTCGTGTCGCGCGACTGGGCGCCGCTGGGTGCGGGATGATCCGACTGGCCGGCGTATTGCCGGCTCTCGCAAACTCTGACCTTCCGTTTTCCGGAGTGACGTGTCGCAAACGATGTCCGGCCGCAGTGATGCGCCTGATCGCCTCTGGGTGACCGGGTTGGCTCTGGTCTTCGGTACCGCCTTTCTCGGCCGACTGGTCCCCCTGCTCAACGGCGGTGGTCTGTACGCCATGGGAAACTACGACGACGGGGTGCACTATGCGGTGGCCATGGGATTGGTGCACGGGCTGCTGCCGTACCGGGACTTCCTCTTCCTGCACCCGCCCGGAATAGCGCTGTTGCTGGCCCCATTTGCTTCGCTGGCTGACCTGATCGGCGAGCCGCAGGCGATGCTGGTCGCCCGGCTGTGCTGGATTGCCCTCGGTGGCGTGAACGCCGTCCTGTGCGCGCTGGTGCTAGCCCCGCTGGGACGGTTGGCGGCGGTATTGACCGGTCTGATGTACGCGCTGTTCTTCGGCGCCATCTACGCCGAGCACACCGTCCTACTGGAACCCCCAGCAACAGCGATGCTGCTGCTCGCGCTGGTGATCACTCGCGCGGTTGGCAGCGGCGATAGGCTCGGCACCCGGCACTACGTCGCGGCAGGGCTGCTGCTAGGGCTGTCTCCAGCACTGAAGATCTGGGGCGTACTGACGGTTCTCGTCGTGGTCGGCGGAATCGCCTACCGTCGCGGCCTCCGCCGCGGCCTCACCGTACTGATCAGCGCCGTCGCATCATGCACTGTCATCTGCCTGCCCTTCTTCCTGGCAGCGCCGGGCCAGATGTGGACGATGGTGGTAGCGGACCAGGTCGGGCGCCGGCACGACGGTCTCGATGAGGCCCGGCGGATCGACGGCATGTTGGGCCTGAGCCTCTGGACGAGCCAGCCTCGGCTGCACTTTGGCACCGCATTAGTCACGGCTGTAGCACTGGCCACTCTGGTGGTCTGCCTGATCCGTCCCCAGCTGCGGCTGCTGGCCGCACTGCTAATCACACATGCCTTGATGCTCGCTCTTACGCCGATGTGGTTCCTCCACTACGCCGGCGCCATCGCCGCGCCGCTGGTCCTGGTGCTCGGTGGCGGCCTGGCGGTCGCCCTGATGAAGGTCGGTACAGTCCGGATCAGATTGCTGCCACCCGCCATCGCAACATTGGCAGTGATCGCCGTCATGCTGAGCGCGCTACCGCTTACCCAGCTGCGTCTCGGCCGCGCGTTCCCGGGCCGCGCCGCAGCCGCGGTAGTTGCTGATCTGCCTGGGTGCGTGGTCACCGATTTCCCCATGGCCTTGATTCAGATGAATCTGCTGCGGCGCAATCTCGCCCGCGGTTGCAGGTACGAGGTCGACCTCGGCGGAGCGAGCTATCACCTTGAGGCCGGCGCCGATGAAGAGCAGCCACGTGCCCGCAATCTCGTGTGGCAGGCGTACGCGTTGGACTACCTACGCAGCGGTGATGCGTCGATTATCGTGAAGTTTTCCTCAGGCGTCGGGTTCAGCCGGAAGACGGCCAGGATCGTCCGCAGCTGGCCGAAGGTCGGCCGCGCCGGCCCCTACGCGATTCGCGAGCCGCAGCCCTCACGTAGACCCGTCAGGATCGGACCGGAAGGGGTCGCGCATAGCTGGTGACTTCCACAGCATCAGGACGACCAGGCATCGTCGACCGGTTGGTAGCCCAGTAGCTGCATCGTGTCGCGCAGATCAGCACGACGGTAGCGGTTAGCTGAGATGCCGTTGGCCACGATGAACGTCAGACCTTCGGCCTCGACAGCTGCGCGCACTAGCTCGGCTGCGTCACGGGCACTGAGCCAAGCAGCCAGCTCGCTTGCGGGCACCGTGTCTGGGTCGGGGCGGTGCGGGGAGAAGTACCCGATCCGCAGCGCCACGACCGAGGTCGAAGTCGTGGCCGCCAGCCATGCACCCAGCGCCTCGGCCCATGCCTTCGTCGCTCCATACAGATTGCCGGGACGTGGTGGATCAGTTTCCCGAAGCTGCGTTTCGCTGGGCACAGCGGAGACGGCGTGCAAGCTGCTAGCCAGCACCAGCCGGCGGACGCCGCAAGCGGCGGCGGCCTCGGCGACGTGGTAGGTGCCCAGCACGTTGGCCGGCAGGAGCTGTTCCCAGCTGGCAGCGGGGTCAGGAACCGCAGCGAGGTGAACCACGGCGTCGGCACCAGTGAAGACCCGATGACACGCATCCGCATCGGTAACGTCCAGCGCGGCGATGTCTTCGCTCCCTTCTAGATCGGTTCGCAACACATCCCAATCGGCTGCGAGTAGCGGAAAGATCGCACGTCCGATCCGGCCGCCAGCCCCGGTCAGCACTACCCGTCGGTTCATTGCTGAGATTCCTAGATCTGCATATCGGCGAATCGGGAGTAATGACCCTGGAATGCGACAGTGATCATTTTGGTCGGGCCGTTGCGGTGCTTCGCGACATCGAAATCTGCTTCGCCGGCACGATCGGAGTCCCGATCATAAAGATCAGGTCGATTAAGCAAGATCACCACATCCGCATCCTGCTCCAAGCTGCCGCTCTCCCGGAGATCAGAAAGCATAGGTCGCTTGTCGGTGCGCTGCTCGGGCCCACGATTGAGCTGGGAGAGGGCCACCACCGGCACGTCGAGCTCCTTGGCCAGCAGCTTGAGTTGTCGGGAGAACTCAGAGACCTCCAGTTGCCGGGACTCCACCTTCTTGCCCGAGGTCATGAGCTGGATGTAGTCGATGATCACCAGCTTGAGATCATGTCGCTGCTTGAGCCGCCGCGCCTTCGCTCGAATTTCCATGATCGTCAGATTCGGCGAGTCATCGATGAACAGTGGCGCCTCCGAAACCTGCCCCATCTTCGCGGACACGCGATTCCAATCTTGATCACTCATCCGACCGCCGCGAATATGCGACAGCGGGATGCCCGCCTCTGCAGACAGCAGGCGCATCGTGATCTCGATCTGACTCATCTCCAGACTGAAGATCACTGACGTGAGGCTGTTCTTGATCGATGCCGACCGTGCAAAATCCAGTGCCAGAGTCGATTTACCGACTGCCGGTCGCGCGGCAATGATCACCATCTGCCCGGGGTGCAGGCCGTTGGTCAGCTCGTCAAGATCGGCAAAACCCGTCGGTACGCCCGATAGGCCAGCCCCGCGGGACTCGATGGCCTCCATCTCATCGAGGGTCGGCTGCATCAGCTCCGACAGTGGCTTGTAGTCCTCTGACAGCCGCCGCTCGGTGACCGAATACACCTCCGCCTGGGCTCGGTCGACGATGTTGTCGACATCGCCCTCGGCGGCGTACGACATTTGTCCGATCCGTACCGAGGCCTCGACGAGCCGGCGTAAGACCGCCTTTTCGTGCACGATCTGGGCGTAGTAGCCCGCGTTGGCCGCAACTGGGACGCTCGCCAGCAGCGTGTGCAAGTACGGCGCGCCTCCGATTCGCAACAGCTCGCCGCGCTTGCCCAATTCGTCGGAAACCGTGACGGCGTCAGCCGGCTCGCCGCGCCCGTAGAGGTCGATGATCGCGTTGTAGACCTGCTCATGTGCCGGTCGGTAGAAGTCAGTGCCGCGCAGCACCTCGACGACATCGGCTATGGCGTCCTTGCTCATCAGCATGGCGCCGAGCACGCACTGCTCTGCCTCCATGTCTTGCGGCGGCGTACGGTCCGACAGCGTTCGATCAGACCGTGTTCGATCCGACAGTGTTCGGTCGGAAAGGTGAGGCGCGTCGCCGCTATAGGGCGGCATCACCTCGGCAACACTCACCCTTACTCCTTACATAAATCCGCTGGACGCTTGCCCCCGAGCCCGCCGGACACCCGCCTCAGCACCAATCGAATACGTGTTCGGAACAGTAGTGATATCCACTGACACGTACCCTCAGGCGACAGGGGGACAGGTCAACGCCGGAAACCGTACGCTGTCCGCGAGGCTCTGAACAGCGGGTTATCCACAGGGGCTGTGGATAACAAATGGAGCGCTGTGGGGGACACGCGCTGTGCTTGTGCAGACCCTGGGTATCGATCTGGGGACTGCTGCTACCCGACGGCTTCCAATTCCACTCCGACTAGGTTAAATGAACCTCTGGATGAAGTGGATGGAAGTTCTTGGCAGTCCATCTCACGACTCGGATGGCATCCGTTGAGGCTTAGGGGATTTTCCCGACGGGAGCGTATTACCCACAGCTTCATCCGCAAGCTGTTGAAAACACCAGCGGCGGGCTTTAGCGCTTTGATCGGACAACATCACATGCTTCGGACGAAGTAGATCGATTTGACCTGAGATATACCCTAAGGGGGTACCTGTGAGATCAAGGAAGCTGATGTCTGATCACGATAGCCATCACGGCTACATCGCCAGTAAGGACGACTACCTTAAACGATTGCGCCGAATCGAGGGTCAAGCCCGTGGCTTGCAGAAGATGATCGAGGAGGAACAGTACTGCATCGATATCCTGACGCAAGTGTCGGCGATGACTCGCGCGCTCCAATCGGTGGCTCTCGGCCTGCTTGATGAACACCTGAACCACTGCGTCGTTCGTGCTGCTGCTGAGGGAGGGGAAGAGGCCGAGATCAAGATCGAGGAAGCCTCCAACGCCATCGCGCGTCTGGTTCGTTCGTAGTTCGTCTCTCTTCTATCCGCAAAGAGGAATGCCCATGTCCATTACCAGCGAGTACGTCGTGTCCGGGATGCATTGCCATCACTGTGTGAGCTCGGTCACGCAAGAGGTCTCTGGGGTCAATGGAGTGACCGACGTCAAAGTTGATCTCGACAGCGGCCAGCTGATCGTGATCAGCGACACCGAGATCCCGTTCCAGAGCATCGAGGCTGCTGTTGATGAGGCCGGCTACCGCGTCGTCACAGCGTAACCTCACCGACCCGATGACGATCACCGCCTGATCATGAATCCGCCCGCCAAGCTCGTCGCCTTCTTGACGTTGCTTGCTGCTGTCTTTGGCGTCTCCTACATTGCGGGCACCCAGTCACAGGCGCTGCTTGCGCCGGTACAGACGCACACCTCGGAGATGATCGCGCCAGCTGACACTGTTGAGGGCTATGCGTTCCGAGCGGTGCAGCCGACTCAGAAGCCAGGCAAGGAGGTGGCGGTCGAGTTCACGGTATCCGCGCCTGACGGCCAGGTGCTTTCTGACATCGATGAGGATGCGGGCGAGCACATGCATCTCATCGCCTTCCGACGCGATCTCACCGGATATCAACACCTCGTAGCGCAGCAAGGCGAGGGCACGTCATGGTGGGGCCTGCTCGATCTGACGTCAGGTCCCTGGCACGTGATCATCCATTTTCAGTCGAAGGCCCTCGGCCGGGAGATCGCGCTGGCAACTGACTTCATGGTGAGCGGTGGCTATCATCCGGAGCCGCTGCCGCCGGCTACCGATCAGGTACAGGTCAAGGGTCTGACGGTGACGCGTACCGGTGATCTGACTACCAACGCCGATAGCAGCAGTGGGGTGATCGTCAACGATCATGGTCAACCGGTCACCGATTTGCAGCCGGCGCATGGCGAGATGGGCCACAGTGTGGTGATCCGGCCAAGTGATCTCGGCTATCTGCACCTGCACTCGACGTCACAGGGCACCGGGCCGCAGCTGGATTTGCTCGGCAGCGTGCCCGACAAAGGTAGCTATCGGATGTTCGTCGAGTTCTATCGCGCCGAGAAGCCGTACCTCGCCGAGTTCACCGTGCAGGTGGCACGATGACGCAATTACGCGTCCCGGTTCAGACCATTGAGCTCGACGTTCAGGGCATGACCTGCGCATCCTGTGCCGCCCGAATCGAGAAGAAGCTCAACCGACTCGAAGGTGTCAACGCCACCGTCAATTACGCGACGGAGAAGGCGACGGTCCACGCAGCCGGCGGCACCACGGCGCAGACCTTGATCGAGACGATCGAGGAGACCGGTTACGGCGCGACGCTACCGGCGGAGAGTCCGCGGGACCCCGATCTTGAACTGCGCCAGCTGCGCCGCCGGCTGATCATTACGGCTGCACTGAGCCTGCCGGTGATGGTGATCGCTATGGTTCCGGCCTGGCAGTTTCCTTGGTGGCAATGGATCTCGTTCGCTCTGACCTGCGTAGTGGTGATCTGGGGCGCCTGGCCATTCCATCGCGCAACGCTGCTGAACCTGCAGCACGGCAATGCGACCATGGACACGCTGATCTCGATTGGCACCCTCGCCGCGTTCGGCTGGTCGGCGTACGCATTGTTGTTTGGCGCGGCCGGTGAAATCGGGTTCACCCACCCGTTCGAGTTTCGGCTGGTCAGGCATGCTCCGACGGCCAACCTCTACCTCGAAGCAGCGGTCGGCATCACCACGTTCATCTTGCTGGGACGCTACCTGGAGGCACGTGCCAAGCGCCGATCTGGCGCGGCACTGAGGGCACTGCTGGAGCTGGCGCCGTCGGAGGTGACGCTGCTAACTGCCAGCGGCGAGACGGTTGTGAACATCTCCCAGCTGCACATGGGTGACCAGTTCGTGGTGAAACCGGGTGAGCGGATTGCCACGGACGGAGTGATCATCTCCGGACACAGTGCGCTGGATTCGTCAACAGTGACAGGGGAATCCGCGCCGGTGGAGGTGGGACCCGGCGATGCTGTGATCGGCGCCACTGTCAACACCCATGGTCGGCTCGTGGTGGAGGCCACCCGGGTCGGTGCCGACACGCAGTTGGCACAAATTGTGCGGATGGTTGAGGCGGCGCAGAGCGGCAAGGCCGCAGTACAGCGGCTCGCCGACCGGGTTTCGGCTGTGTTCGTGCCAATCGTGATCGCGATTGCGGTCGCTACACTCGGCTTCTGGCTCGGCCAGGGCTCAGGTGCCTCGTTTGCTTTCACCTCCGCAGTGGCGGTGTTGATCATCGCGTGTCCATGCGCACTCGGATTGGCGACGCCTACGGCGTTACTCGTCGGCACGGGGCGGGGTGCTCAGTTGGGCATTGTGGTCAGGGGGCCCGAGGTGCTGGAGTCGGCCCGGAATGTTGACGCGATCGTGCTCGACAAGACCGGAACGATCACCGAGGGCCGGATGACTGTCGTCGCAGTGACTGCTGGCGCGTACGCGACTGAGGATGAGGCAGTGATGGCGGCCGGTGCGGCCGAGTCGGGTTCAGAGCATCCGATCGCCAAGGCGATCACTGATTACGCGCGTACCCACGGCGCGTTGGCCACCGTCACCAAGCTCAACAACCGCCCCGGACACGGCGTCCTCGCCGAGTTGTCAGAATCCAGTGCGGCTACAGCTCAACCAGCTTCTGACAAGTCGGTCGTTGTTGGGCGTTTGGAGTTGCTGGAGGCGGAAGGACTCCGGGTTGCATCGGAGCTGCGGGGGGCGTACCAGGCAGACCAGGTGCGAGGACGGACGCCTGTGCTCGTGGGCTGGGACGACGAAGCACGTGGAGTGATCGCTGTCGCCGATGTGGTCAAGCCGACTTCGGCCGAGGCGGTTCGGCGCTTCCGTGCGTTGGGCTTGCACCCCGTGCTACTGACTGGTGATCACGAACCCGCGGCCCGAGCCGCCGCCGCCGAAGTCGGGATTGATGACATCATCGCCAACGTCTTGCCACAGCAGAAGGTCGCCGAGATAGTCCGATTGCAGGACACCGGGCATCGAGTCGCGATGGTCGGCGAGGGTGTCAACGACGCGGCTGCGCTGGCGCAGTCTGATCTTGGTATCGCACTCGGCACGGGAACGGATGTGGCAATGCAGGCCAGCGACCTTACGTTGATCAGTGGAGACCTGCGGGCAGCAGCTGACGGCATTCGGCTTTCTCGAGCGACATTGCGAACAATCCACGGAAATCTCTGGTGGGCGTTCGGCTACAACGTCGTAGCCATACCGCTGGCCGCGATCGGTTTCCTCAACCCGATGATCGCCGCGGCCGCCATGGCACTCAGTTCCCTCTTCGTGGTCAGCAATAGCCTCCGGCTACTGAGATTTAACTAGTCCGGACGAACGGCGTAGCGCAACAGCGCAAAATCCGCCCCGAACTTGGTCACTTCGAGCAGTCGCAGCGGCGGCGTCACAATCCTGCGCGGCAGCAAGGGTGCCCCCGAACCGAGGAATACCGAGGCCATGCCAATGATCACTTCATCGAGTAGGACTTGATCATGAAACTGTCCGACCAGATCGCCACCGCCCACTAGCCAAACGTTCTTGCCCTCGGCCGCCTGCACCATCTCCTCATGAACCGGCCCGACATCACCTGAGACGAACCGGATGTCTGGACCCTCCACACGAGGCAGCTCCCGGCTGCTGAAGACCCACGTCGGAATGGTGTATTCCCACTTTTCTGGGTCGCTGAGGAACCCGGTGTGGTCGGCGACCCATTCATACGTTGTGGAGCCCATCGCCATCGCTCCGACGTCTGCGATGAACTTCGGATATTGATCCTCCATTCCAGTCTTCTCACTGAATTGAAAGAGCCAGTCAAGTGAGTTGTCGGAGTCGGCGATGAAGCCGTCGATGCTGCTCGCGGTGTAGTACTGCGTAGACATGCCAGTCAGCTTCGCATCCGCATCTGACACTTTCGTGTATGCGCCCTGAGCTTGTCGGCACTGCGCTCACATCAAGGGTGGTGGGCGGCCTCGTGCTCCTGGTGGCCAACTGGCTCGAGTTGGAAGGTGCAGTGTGACACGTCGAAGTGTCCACCCAGACACTCGCCGAGCCGGTCCAGCACCTCACCGGAGCGGCCCTCGCTGATGCAAGCGTGATCGACGATGACATGGGCTGACAGCACGGGTACCCCGCTGGTGATGGTCCAGGCGTGCAGATCATGGACATCGACTACCCCGCGCACCCGCCTGATGTGGTCGCGAACTTCCTCAAGATCAACTCCGTGCGGCGTCGCTTCCAGCAGTACGTCTACGACCTCGCGGAGCAACGACCAAGCCCGCGGGATGATCAGCACTACGATGGCGAGCGACGCGATCGCATCGAAAGGCGTCCAGCCGGTGATCAAGATCAGTACCGCGGCAATGATGACTGCCAGCGAACCAACGAGGTCGCCGAATACCTCCAGGTACGCGCCACGCATGTTCAGGCTCGTCGACTGCGCCGGACGCAGCACCAGCAATCCGGCAAGGTTGGCCAGCACACCGACCACAGCAACGGCAAGCATCAGACCGCTGCGGATCTCGGCGGGATTGCGCAACCGCTCGACAGCCATGATCAACACCCAGACTGCTACGCCAACCAGCAGCAGCGCGTTCGCGAGAGCTGCGAGCACCTCGGCGCGTTGCAGCCCGAAGGTGCGTCTCACCGTAGCGGCCCGAGTCGCCAGGGCGGCTGCGATGAGCGCCATGATCAGGCCGGTGGAGTCGGTCAACATATGGCCGGCATCGGCGAGCAGCGCGAGCGAACCTGCGATAAGTCCGCCAATGACCTCAGCGATCAGCACGACGAACGTAATCACGAGTACGACGAGAAGCCGCTTGCGATGCGCATTGGTCGCGGTCAGCTCGTGGCCATGTCCGCTGCCCATGCGCACCTCCTCCACTACGCCGACTTGTCAGACTCTCAGCGTGCTATAGCCCTCTCAGAATCTGACAAGTCTGCCAAGGGCCGCCACCAGTTGGTCTGTGATCTCAGGTTCGCGTACGGCGATCCGGATCCAGTCTGCTCCGAGGCCGGGAAAGGTCTCGCCGCGGCGTACCGCGAAACCGTGGTCCCGCAGCGCGAGGCGTAGCCAGCCGGGTTCGTGCATGCCGCGTGCGCCGCTGGTGTCGACCAGGACGAACGAGGCCTGCGGTTGTCCGACGACGCTGAGGCCTACGCTGGCGAGCTGTTCGACCAGGTACGCCCGTCGTTGGACGATCTCCTTTGCGGCCAGCGCGGTGTCGTTCCGAGCCTCAGGCGCTAGGCAGGCAACCATGGCTGCCAGCGCCGGAGTGGACACCGACCAGGGTGGCTGCTGTCGCCGTAGCGCCGCAATCAGGCGCGGGTCACCAATCACGTATCCGGCGCGCAGGCCGGCAAGACCCCAAGTCTTGGTCAGTGACCGAAGCACAAGCAAGCCTGCCATGTCGTCGCTGATAACGGTCTCGGTTTCGCCCGGTACGCAGTCCATGAATGCCTCGTCCACGACGACAATGCGTTCTTCTTGGCGTAATGAGTTGATCAATGCTGCTGGGTACAGCACGCTCGTCGGGTTAGTGGGATTGCCGATCATGATCAGATCCGACTCCGGCGGCACTGCGCCGGGGTTGAGCTGAAAGCCGGCGACTGAAGACAGAATGAGCCGCTGAGGGTGATGCCCTGCTGCGAGGAGCGCCGCCTCGGGTTCGGTGAACTGCGGATGGATGATCAGTGGCTGTTCGGCACGGAATGCGCGGGCGATAAGAGTAAAAGCCTCGGCGCCTCCCGCAGTCGGGAGTACTTGATCGACGCCGACACCGTGCGTCGCCGCGATGGCCTTGGTAGCAGCATCGGTATTGGGATAGGCGGCAAGATCAGCAGTAACGGTATTGATGATTGCGCTGAGCCAGTCTGGGGGACCGGATAGCCGGACATTGACAGCCAGGTCCACCAGACCTTCGGCAAGGTCTCGGTCTCCGTGGTAATGAAGATCATGAATTGGCTCGGAGCTCATCCTCGCGTGATCATGGACCGCGTTTGCGAATCGCTGGGCCAGCTCCGGATATCCAGCCCAATGCAGATGCAGATAGCTCGCGTGCAGCGTCTTCCGGCCGGCGCCGGCGGGATCGAGCGAAAAGCCGGCTGGTTCACCGTCAAAGAGCCACGCTGCGGCCGGACCAAGGGATGGCTCGACTGTGGTGCGGTGGAACTCGTGGCCAGCCACTTGAGCTCCACCACGTGCCAAAAGGTGATCATGATCGGCGACTACGGTGCGATAGCCGAGGGTCAGCCGCTCGGTCATGATCGCGTCTGCCTCGATCGCGCCTACCGTTGGGAGTCCATTCAGGTTCCGGCACAGATACAGCAGGCCGGCACATTCGGCGACCGTCGGCATGCCGTCCTTGATTGCCGCCCGGATCTCATTTCGCAAGCTGTCGTTGGCGGAAAGCTCCATCGCATGTACCTCGGGAAACCCACCGCCTAGGTAGAGTCCGGCCGTCCCAGCAGGAAGCTGCTCAGCTGAGGATGGATCGAAGATCACCGGCTGACATCCGGCAGCGCGGAGCAGCTCATCGGTCTCTGCGTAGCGAAAACTAAAGGCCCGACCAGCCGCAATCGCCACCACAGGACGCGCCTCGGACGGCGGTCGTACGTGTTGATCAGCAGACCATGGCTCAGCCTCCAGAGCCGGAGCTGCCTGCGCAATTGACATGATCGACTCGAGTGCCACATGATCGCTAATCCGTCGGGAAAGCTGAGCCACTGCCTCAGCAGCCTCAACACGTTCCGCTGCCGGGACCAGACCGAGATGACGGGATGGAATCTCGATGCCCGCGTCCCGCGGCAACACACCCAGCACCTCAAGGCCCGTCGCCTGCAATGCAGCAATGATTTCAGCTGCGTGCCGGTTGGATCCGGCCTTGTTAATGATCACGCCACTCAACTGGATATTGGAATCGAAGGTATTGAGCCCATGAACGATTGCGGCCGCGGTGCGCGACATGGCAGAGATGTCGAGCACCATGATCACTGGAGCGCGCACGAGGCTGGCTACGTGGGCAGTAGAGGCAAACCCCTCGCCACCGATTTGGCCGTCGAAGAGTCCCATGACGCCCTCAATGATCGCGACATCGGCGGGCTCTGGTGTATGTGCTCCATGCAACAGCAGGGGCGCCATTTGTTCCTCGCCGCAGAGGTAGGGATCGAGATTGCGACCGGGCCGGCTGGTGGCCAGCGCGTGGTAGCCCGGGTCGATGTAGTCCGGTCCCACCTTGAAACCCGCAACCTTGAGACCAGTCGCGCCCAGCGCGCCCATCAGTCCGGTGGCTACAGTCGTCTTGCCATGACCCGAAGCGGGAGCGGCGATCACCAGGCGTGGCAGTGCCGTAGCCGATCTTGGCAATCTCGAGTCGATCACCACTCGATCCCTCGTTGGCCCTTCTGTCCAGCGTCGAAGGGATGTTTGATCTTGGTCATCTCGGTGACCAATTGAGCAGCCTCGATCAGCTTCGGATCGGCACGCCGGCCGGTGATGATCACGTGCTGGTAGCCGTTGCGACGCGTCAAGGTATCGATCACGTCATCGATCTCGACCCAGCCCCAGTTGATGGGGTAGGTGAACTCGTCGAGCACATACAGGGTGTGCGTCTCCGCAACGAGCCGACGCTTGATCTCTTCCCACCCTTCCGCAGCGGCGGCAGCATGATCATCGTCGGTTCCGGTCTTGCGGCTCCACGACCACCCAGCGCCCATCTTGTGCCACTCGATCGACCCGCCGCGGCCGGTCGTGTCGTGAAGTTCGGCCAGCGACTCGAGCGCAGTCTGCTCGCCGATCCGCCAGCGAGCGGACTTGACGAACTGGAAAACTCCCACGGACCAGCCCTGATTCCAGCCGCGCAGTGCGAGGCCGAACGCGGCGGTGGACTTTCCTTTGCCGTCCCCGGTGTGAATGATCAACAACGGCCGTTGCCGCCGCTGCCGAGTAGTCAGCCCATCCTCCGGAACCAGATCCGGAACACCGGCCGGCATTACGCGGCCCGACCTTGACGTACGGCGCGTACGAGTTGATCAGCCGCCACTTCGTCAACCGTCAGGTATTGAGCGCCGAGGTGCAGGCTCAAAGTCTGGGCCAGACCCAATGACATCGGTCCCGACTCGCAGTCGATCACGAGCGAGGCGACGCCGGTGCGACGCAGTCGATCGGCGACCCATCGCGATCGACCCACCGCATCGGGGCCGTGCGTGGCCCGGCCGTCGGTCACCAGCACGAGCAGCGGTCGGCGGCGGGAATCTCGAATTCGCTCCAGCCGCAGAGTTTCCGCAGCGCAGAGCAGCCCTTCGGCAAGCGGCGTGCGGCCGCCTGTTGGCAGTTCCTGGAGCCGCCGTGCTGCCGTATCGACGGAAGACGTCGGCGGCAGCGCCAGGGTTCCCGTTGCTCCACGGAAGGTGATCAATCCGATCTTGTCGCGTCGCTGATAGGCGTCGAGAAGGAGGGAGAGTGCGGCGGCTTTGACGGCTTCCATGCGACGCCGCGCAGCCATTGAGCCCGACGCGTCGACAACCAGGAGTACAAGGTTGGACTCGCGTCCTTCCGTAACCGCCAGGTGCAAATCCGAGACGGCCAGGCGCAGTTGTTCGGCAGGCAGGCGACCGCGTGCGGGCTGGTGTGGCGCGGCCGCGCGGATGGTCGCGGTGAGATGCAGTCGGCCGTGATCATGGTTGGTCGGAATCGCCCCGACGGTGCGCCCGAGCGAGGTGAGAGCGCGGCTGCGACGGCCCGCCTCACCGATGCCGATGCCGGGTGCGGCGAACAGCCGGGTGTGGTACGGCGCGCCCGCCGAAAACATCCGATCTTGGGACCCTGAGCTCCTCTCATTGCGCCCTGAGCCCTGAGCGGGCTGCAGATCCTGGTGCGCGGAGCCCGTCGAAGCGCCTTCAGGGGACTCAGGCGGCTGCCCGTTGGGACTCGAGTCCATCGACGGACCACCGGGCGGCTGACGATCCGGCGGTCTCGGATCGGGCTCTGGCTCCTCATCAAGAAGTCGATCAAGAAGATCCTCGTCCAGGCCGGGCGCATCGAAGGGATTGCGGCGGCGTCGATGCGGCAACGCGAGCCTGGCGGCGGCACGGATATCGGACTTGGTGATCTCGCGGCGCCCTTGCCAGGCCGCATGGGCAGCCGCCGCTCGTGCGGTCACGATGTCGGCTCGCATGCCGTCGACCTCAAAGGCCCCGCAGACCCTGGCGATGGTCGCGAGCTGCCGATCATCGAGGCGTACCGATGGCAGCAGCGATCGGGCAGTGATGATCTTGGCCCGCAGTTCATCTTCACCAGCCGCATAGTCGGCAACGAAGGCTGCCGGATCACGATCGAATGCCATCCGACGCCGGATCACTTCTGCTCGCAACTCGGGATCGCGGGGTGCGGCTATTTCGACTGTCAGACCGAAGCGATCAAGTAGCTGTGGCCGCAGCTCACCTTCCTCGGGATTCATCGTTCCAATCAAGATCAACCGGGCGGCGTGGGCAACTGAGACTCCCTCGCGCTCAACTGTTGACCGGCCCATCGCAGCAGCATCTAGTAGCAGATCCACTAAGTGATCATGGAGGAGGTTGACTTCATCGACATAGAGGATCCCTCGGTGGGCCGTGGCCAGCAGTCCGGGCTCGTACACCACCTGGCCGACACCAAGAGCTTGCCGTAGATCAAGCGAGCCGATCACCCGATCTTCGGTTGCGCCCACCGGAAGCTCAACGAGCCTCGCCGGGCGCGACGTCACTACAGGATGATCATGAGGGCCATCCGGACAGGTCGGATCAGGGTCGGCTGGATCGCAACTAAAGCGGCAGCCTTCGATCACGCTGATGCTTGGCAACACATCTGCCAAAGCGCGAACCATAGTGGTCTTCGCGGTGCCCTTCTCACCGCGTACCAGTACACCGCCGACCTCTGGCGAAATGGTGCTCAGGATCAAGGCGAGTGCCATGTCTTCGGAACCGACGACTGCGGAGAACGGAAACGTCCGCACCTCACACCCTCCCTGCGGGTATCCACGCCCGCGGCATGTCCGGGTTGGGCCGGCGTACGCGGAATGCGACGGAGGCCAGCTCTGGCAGACGTCCTGACTTCCCGGGTCTATCGCTCTGATAGCCGCAAGGCCGGGTCACAGTGGCGGGACCGCTCCGGACTCACACCGGATTCCTCTGCCATCGCCGCCTCGCATCATGTCACATCTCGATGGGAGGCTTTGAATATGAGCGTGAATTCAGTCGCTGATCTTGTCGAGCCCGTGCGACTCCAGCAGCTGGCTACGCCTGCCAACTACCGCATGGGCCAAGGAATCGCCGCGTCCGGTGCCGTCGAATTGGACGAGTTTGGCCCGCTCAAGGTCACGGCACGTACGACGTCAGGAACCGCACGCCGGATCGAATTGACATCGACACCCGAGGGTCTGGAGTTTCGTTGCACCTGCTCGGCACACATTGCGCGACCGTGCAAGCATCTCGTCGCCGTGGGCCTTACGACATGGGAGAAAGCACCAAAACGTCGCCGGCGCTAGAAGTCGTACGCGGTGATGCTGTTGTACCAACGCCTAATCCTGTGTTCGCACGACCATTAAGACACAAGGGAGCGGCAGGCATACAGTCTGAGGCGTGATCGAGGTGGTCGGCCTGAGCGCGCGGGGGTGGGATGACCTTCCGGAGCGACTGCGGGCCATAATCCGGTCCGCGGACATGCTGTTTGGCAGCCCTCGCCATTTTGATCTGATCCCGCAGCTTCCTGATCAGCAACGGCTGCCGTGGCCTACGCCGCTACGAGCAGGGTTGTCAAGCCTGCTCAACCAGGTTGCCGGTCGACGCGTCGTAGCACTCGCCTCCGGTGATCCGTTGGTCGCCGGGATCGGTAGCACTCTGTTTGACCTGCTCGGGCCCGACGTCGTTCGTATCCATCCAGAGGTGTCCTCGGTCGCGCTCGCGCGGGCACGAATGGGCTGGCCGGAGGAGACCACCCAGCTGGTGCGGTTGCGTGGCGGCGATCTCGATGTTGTGCGTCGGTATCTGTTCCCGGGTCAACGCTTGATCATCTTCTCGCGGGACGCCGCTAGTCCCGATGAGGTCGCGCAGCTGCTCATCGATGTAGGTTACGGCGAGAGTGTGATCACGATCTTAGGTGATCTTGGTTCGGAAAGTGAGTCGCGAATCGAGGTAGCGGCCCGCGATTGGTCGGGCAAGGCGCCGGCGCTCAATGTGATCTGCGTTGCCTGTGCCGGTGTGGGCCGTGACGCGTCGCTGGCGCCGGGTTTACCTGACGAGGTGTTCGATCATGATGGGCAGCTGACCAAACGTGATCTTCGAGCATCGGCGCTGGCTCGTCTCATGCCGCGGCCGGGGGAATTACTGTGGGATGTCGGTGCCGGCGCCGGCTCGGTGGCGATCGAGTGGCTGCGCACTGACCCTAGGTGCCGCGCTATTGCGATCGAGCGCAACCTTGAGCGGGTGAAGCGGATTCGTGGCAATGCGGAAGCGCTGGGCGTTCCGGGGCTTGAGGTGTTGCACGTGGAGGCGCCGACGGCCCTGACTTCGCTTGCCCAGCCAGATGCAGTTTTTGTCGGCGGCGGTGCGGTTCGAGAGACGCTCGAGCAGTCCTGGTCGGCGTTACGGCCCGGGGGTCGGCTGGTCGTTCATGCGGTGACGCAGGAGACCGAGATGATCATTGTCGATTGCTGGCAGCGCTACGGCGGTGAACTAACCAGACACTCGGTGGAGTACCTGGAGCCGATTGGGCGCTATCACGGCTGGCGGCCGGCGCGACCGGTGGTGCAGTGGAGCGTGATCAAGGACATGGAGTGACTATTCATTTCATCGGGGCAGGCCCAGGAGCGGCGGACCTGCTGACCCTTCGGGCCGTACGGCTGCTCGAGGCATCTCCGGTTTGCATGTACGCCGGCACCTACATCGACGATCAGATCCTTGCGCATTGCCCATCCGGCGCAACCCTGATTGACAGCCAGCATCTTGATCTTGACCAGATCACCGAACACTTGGTTTCGGCTGATCAGCGTGGCGATGATGTCGCGCGGCTCTGCTCTGGGGATCCCTCGATCTATTCGGCACTAGCCGAGCAAACTCGGCGACTCGATGAGGCTGGCGTGAGCTGGGATGTGACGCCCGGCGTACCGGCGTACGCAGCCGCCGCCGCGATCATTGGGCGCGAGCTGACCGTCCCAGAGCTGGCTCAGACGGTGATCTTGACGCGTACTCAGGCTGCATCCACTGCCATGCCGGAGACAGAATCACTTGGATATTTGGCCAAGACACGGGCGACCATGATTCTCCACCTAGCGATTCGGCGGATTCGTCAGATCTGTGCGGAGCTGGCGCCTGCATATGGCGCCGATTGCCCGGTGGCAGTGGTCGCCAGCGCTACTCAACCCAACGAGCTCGTGCTCCGCGGGACTTTAGCGACCATCGCCGACCAGGTGGAAACTGCCGGTTTGCGCCAGGCCGCGGTGATCATGGTTGGGCAGGCGTTGCACGCTGCGGATTTTGTGGAGTCTCATCTGTATGGGAAGCGCCGTCGTTAATTGACTCAGCTGTCTGAGATCGGCTGGTCCACACCACCGAGCCGTGACTGCGCCGGGTCTGGCTGGAACCAATGATCAGCAGGCAACTCATGTCGATGCTGTCGGGATCAAGAGCTTGCAGAGTAGTGATGGTCAAGTTTTCAGCGTCGCGACCGACATTGCGGCCCACAACTACTGGTGTATCCGGCTGGCGTAGCTGGAGCAAAAGCCCGCGTGCTTGGACGACCTGCTCCCGCCGGGTGCGCGACGCCGGGTTGTAGATGGCGAGCACGAGGTCAGCATCAGCAATCGCGCGCAACCGCTTCTCGATCACTGACCATGGCTTGAGCCGGTCCGACAGTGACACCACAGCGTAATCTCCGCCGAGTGGGGCACCGGCGCGAGCGGCAACAGCCTGAGCTGCCGTTACACCGGGGAGCACCGTGATCTTGACGCCGGTGTAGCGATCATCCTCGGCTGCCTCGAAGACTGCCGATGCCATGCCGAAGATTCCGGCGTCGCCGCCAGAAACGACGGCAACCCGTTCGCCCGCTAAAGCAAGATCAAGAGCGTACCGGGCGCGTTCTAGCTCAACGGTATTGCCGCTCGCATGCCGCTGCTGATTCGGTCGAGCCGGCAGCCGGTTGAGATATGGTCCATAGCCCACTAGATGATCAACTTCTGCGAGCACCTGAGAGACCTCAGGCGTGGTCCAGTCATCGGATCCGGGCCCAAGACCGACCACGAAAAGCCGCGGATCATCGACCCCATCAGATGGCAGGTGCCGTTGCGCGGCGGGAGATCGATCTGCTGCAGCGAGGCGCCGATCCTGGCCTGGCACGACGATCATGGAGAAGTACGGCACGCTGACAGGGTCGACGTCGGCAACCGGCAAGATGCGTTGGTCACCGGTGGTGGCTCGCTCCACATAGAGAGCATCACCGAGTCGGCCGGACTGCCGCAGCGCCTCCCGTACCCCAGCGAAAGTCCGGCCCAGTTTCATGATCGCCGCGGCATCGGCATCAGCGAGTCGGCGGGCGAGCTCAGGCACAGGCAGGGTCCCCGGCAACACCGCGAGTATGTCCTCATGCCTTGCGAGCGGTGTCTTCAATGCGGTGGCGGCGGCGGTCAGCGAGGTGACTCCGGGGACGATTTCGCTGGGAAAGCGTGGCGAGAGCCGGTCGTGTAGATACATGTACGAGCTGTAGAAGAGCGGGTCACCTTCAGCCAGCACGACGACATCGCGCCCGGCGTTCAGATGCTTGCTGAGCCGCTCGGCAGACTCGTCATAGAAGTCATTGACGGCGCCGTAGTAGCCCAGTGGATGATCAGTGGGACCTGTCGTGACGGGATAGATGAGGAGCTCCTCGATTGCGTCCTCACTGATCAACGAACTGGCGATAGTACGCGCAATTGAGCGCCCGGCCGTGCCTGAGTGATATGCGATGACATCAGCATTCTTGATCAATCTCGCCGCTTTGAGAGTGATCAGCTCCGGATCACCCGGCCCGACACCGACGCCGTAGAGATGACCAGTCACAAGACCTCTGCCTCACGAGCGAGAGCGTTGATCGCCGCAGCACATAGGGCCGACCCGCCGCGGCGGCCATGCACGACAAGCCACGGAATGCGCCAGGGATTTTCAGCTAATGCGATCTTGGATTCGGCCGATCCGACAAAGCCCACGGGAATCCCGATGATCGCCGCCGGGTGCGGTGCGCCAGCGGCGATCAATTCCAAGAGGTGGAACAGTGCGGTTGGTGCATTGCCGATCGCCACCACTGCGCCCGCCAATCGGTCAGCCCACAATGAGACAGCAGCTGCGGATCGGGTCGTTCCCCATCGCGCTGCCAGCTCGCTCGCGCGCGGATCGTCGAGCAGGCACAGCACCTCGTTGTCCGCTGGTAGCCGTCGCCGCGTCACCCCGGCCGCGAGCATCGTGGTGTCAGTGAAGATCGTCGCCGCGTCTATCAGCGCAGTCCGGGCGGCAGTCACAAGTTGCGGATGAAACTCAAGGTCGTCGACCAGTCCGACGTCGCCGGAAGCGTGAATCATCCGAACCGCTATCGGGCGCATCTCCTCGGGCAGCCCTAAGAGGTTCGCTTCCGATCGGATTGTGGCAAACGATCTCCGGTAGATCTCTGCGGGCTGCCTGACATACTCGTAGCGCCGCATGGGTGCGGACATCACCGCACCTCCCCGGTGACTGTGAGCAAATCGCTCACAGCGGGTGCCACAAGATCAAGATGATGGCCGTTAGGAGCACCGCAGCGTCGTTCGCAGCCGCTGACATGGGTCCGTCGTAGCGGCGAGCCGGTCTGAGCGAGGGCAGTCGCGTAGGCACGGGTATTGATCAAGGACTTCTGACAAGAAGGTCCGCCAACGCACGCAGAGATGGCCGACCACGGGGAGTCCGAATCGGCGATCAAGCCCGCCGCCACGAGTAAGGGCAAGTGCCGGGCAGCTCCGGGCAGTACCAGACCTCGCGATGGTGTGATGACGACGGGCCCATCGGCAACTGTCTCTACCGTTGCAGCCTGAGCCGGCGTCAGCAGCGCCAGCGGCACATGGACCGAGGCAGCACCAGCAACCACACCGAGCGGAGTGCCAGCGGTCCGATCCGGTAGCTGGACCGTGTGAACACCATGGATTGTCCTTGCCCATTCCGGGAGGTGGCGGACATGCCAAACCCCGCCAGATCGCTGATTGGCGGTGAGGAATTGGTGGGCAAGATCGACCAACATCTCCACAGCATCGGCCGCCCCGACCGCAATGCCCAAAGTCCCGTCACCGATCAATACCCAGCCATGATCATCATCAACTGCCCGGTACCCAAGATCAAAAGATGCCCCGCTTACGTCCCCACGGCCGTCATCGAGGGCGAAAAGGAACCGGCTCGGCAGCCTCGCGAGGCGGGAATCGGCACAGAGTCCAGCATCGAGCCTGACTACCAAGGGCCGGATATCAGCGGCGCCACCGCTAATCCCGGTAAGCGGCGAGGCAACGATATTGCGGACCCGCTCATGGGTCTCCGACGGCAGAAAGCCCGCCTCTCGCACTGCATCGACAAGGCATATGGGCACCGGGTCAGGCAGGCCACGCAGCTGCACACTAGCCCGCGAGGTCAGCTGCAGATCGCCGCTGCCGAATTCCTGCGCAATCTCGCTCAGTCGGCCGAGCGCGCCACCGGTTGTCTGCCCGCCAGGAATGCGGATCCGTACCACGGCACCGTCCTGTGCCAGATGGGGCCGAAGTATCCCGGGGCACCGGTCCGCGCGAGTCACGCCCGCCATGGTAAGTGGCGAGGACGGGTTAGGCTCTCGTGGTGCCGCGGATTGCCCTGCTTTCCACCTCCGATACCGACCTGCTCTCTGCGCGGGCCAGCGGCGCCGACTATGTGTTGGCCAACCCGGCGCGATCAGGGCACACTCAGCTTGGCGAGGCGCTGCAGTCCTGTGACTTGATCGTGGCGCGAATATTGGGCTCACCGCAGCTGATGTGCAGCGGGTTCCATCGGTTTCGTGCGCTGGGAAGGCCGATGGTCGTGCTCGGCGGGGAACAAGCTCCAAACGCGGAGCTCATGGAGCTGTCGACCGTCCCGATCGGAGTAGCCGCCGACGCCCATGTCTATTTAGCCCATGGCGGGCCGGACAACCTCAGGCAGCTGCACGCATTTCTGTGTGACACCGTGCTGCTCACCGGTGTTGGCTTCGAGCCTCCAATCGAGCAGCCGGTCTGGGGAGTACTGCCACGCCCACTGCCTGCCGACTCGTCAGGGCCACGTATTGGCATCTTGTTCTATCGCGCCCAGTACGCCGCTGGGAACACCGCGTACGTGGAGGCGCTTGCCGACGCCGTTGATGCAGCCGGCGGAATCGGCGTACCGATCTTCGCTACGTCTTTGCGCGATGCTCCCTCAGACTTGCTCGAGTATCTGGCGAGCTGCGATGCGTTGATAACCACCGTACTTGCGGCCGGCGGGACGAAACCGGCGACCGCGTCCGCCGGCGGCGATGACGAAGCGTGGGACGTACGAGCCTTGGCTGCACTCGATATTCCCATCCTGCAAGGGCTATCTCTTACCTGGGATCGGGCGTCCTGGGCAGCCTCGGATGAGGGCATGACGCCACTTGATGTTGCTACTCAGGTGGCCGTCCCCGAGTTTGACGGCCGGATTATCACTGTGCCGTTCTCCTTCAAGGAAACCGATGCCGATGGCCTACCGAGCTACGTCCCTGATCATGAACGGTGTCGCCGAGTAGCCGAGATCGCTGTCAATCACGCTCGGTTGCGACACATTCCGGCCGCGCAGCGGCGCATTGCCATCGTTCTTTCGGCCTATCCGACGAAGCATTCGCGGATCGGCAACGCAGTTGGACTCGATACTCCGGTTTCGGTGATCAAGCTGCTGCGGGCAATGCGGGAAGTCGGCTACGACCTTGGGGCGCCCGGTGAGATTCCGGGCACCAGTCCACTCGATCCGGTTGAGGGTGAGGATCCCGATACGACGGCAGGAAACGCCCTGATTCACGCCCTGATTGCGGCAGGGGGTCAGGATCCGGAGTGGCTGACGGCCGAACAGCTATCCGGCCAGCCGGTTCGCATTCCGGCGGCGACGTATCGGCGCTGGCTAACCGAACTGCCCGATGATCTTGTGGATGCCGTCACGGATGCCTGGGGGAAAGCGCCCGGTGAACTGTTCGTCGACCGCAGTGGAAACGCAGATGGCGAGATTGTTGCGGCCACCCTGCAGGCGGGCAATGTGGTGATCTTGGTGCAGCCGCCGCGCGGCTTCGGCGACAACCCTATTGCGATCTATCACGATCCTGATCTTGCACCCTCGCATCATTACTTGGCGGTGTATCGCTGGCTGGAGAAGGAGTTTGGTGCCCATGCGGTGATCCATGTCGGCAAGCACGGCAACCTGGAATGGTTGCCTGGCAAGAATCTCGGCATGTCCGCATCTTGTGGGACCGATGCGGCGATCGGCTCACTGCCGCTGATTTACCCATTCCTAGTCAATGACCCCGGGGAGGGAACTCAGGCAAAGCGGCGGGCGCACGCCACGATTGTTGATCATCTTGTGCCGCCGATGGCGCGCGCGGAGAGTTACGGTGATATCGCACGGCTCGAGCAGTTGCTCGATGAATACGCCCAAGTGAATGCCATGGATCCAGCGAAGGCTCCAGCGCTGCGTGGTGAAATCTGGACCCTCATTCAGGCGGCGCAGCTCAATCATGATCTTGGTATGGATGCGGCTCCCGACGAGGAAGCATTCGACGAGTTTGTGCTCCATGTCGATGGCTGGCTCTGTGAGATCAAGGATGCCCAGATTCGCGATGGGCTGCATGTACTGGGACACGCGCCACAGGGTAATGAACTGATCAACTTGGTGTTGGCGGTGCTGCGATCGCCGCAGATCTTTGCTGGTGCCAGCCCAGTGCCCGGACTACGGGCGGCTCTTGGCCTCGCAGAGGGCTCATTGACACAGACAGACGCCGTTGAGGCGCAAGCCCGGGAGCTTGTGACGGCGCTTGCGAATTCCGGCTGGTCCATTGACGCGGTGCCAACAATCGTGGAGCGCACCCTCGGAGCCCAGAATGAGGCCGTTGCCGCGGCATTACGCTTTGCCTGCCGGGAGGTCGTACCGAGGCTCGCCCGCACCGGTGATGAGATCACCGCGATCTTGCACGCCCTCGATGGCGGATATGTGCCGGCCGGCCCATCCGGCTCGCCGCTGCGGGGGTTGATCAACGTGCTGCCGACCGGTCGCAATTTCTACTCCGTGGATCCCAAGGCGATTCCGTCGCGCCTGGCCTATCAGACCGGCCAGGCAATGGCCGAATCCTTGTTGCAACGACATCTCGATGAGGTGGGGGAGTATCCGCAGTCCGTTGGATTGTCGGTATGGGGCACGTCGGCAATGCGGACCAGTGGTGATGACATTGCTGAAGTGCTGGCACTGCTCGGCGTAATGCCTGTGTGGGATGAGGCGTCGCGACGAGTTGTCGGGCTCGAGGCGATCGATCTAGAGGAGCTGGGGCGGCCCCGGATTGACGTCACAATTCGCATCTCGGGCTTCTTCCGCGATGCATTTCCCCACGTAGTGGCGATGTTGGACGATGCAGTACGAATGGTGGCCGATCTTGACGAGCCGAGGCACCTCAACTTCGTCCGGCGGCATGCCCAAGATGATCTTGCTGCGCACGGTGATCAGCGGCGGGCGGTTACCCGAATCTTCGGCTCCAAGCCAGGCTCGTACGGAGCGGGCATGCTGCCCCTGATCGAGGCAGGCAACTGGCGCAATGATCATGATCTTGCCGAGGTCTACTCCGCCTGGGGCGGCTTTGCGTACGGTCGTGATCTTGATGGGATCCCGGCACGCGAGGACATGGAGGCCAACTATCGGCGAATCGCGGTGGCTGTCAAGAACGTGGACACCCGAGAGCATGACATTGCCGACTCCGACGATTATTTCCAATACCACGGGGGGATGGTGGCGACCGTACGCGCGCTGACTGGCGCCGATCCCAGGGCGTACGTTGGCGACTCGACCAGTCTGGATGCGGTTCGGACTCGATCACTCACCGAAGAAACCGCGCGAGTGTTCCGGGCCCGGGTGATCAACCCACGCTGGATCGCTGCGATGCAACGGCACGGCTACAAGGGGGCATTTGAGCTGGCGGCGACCGTCGACTATCTCTTCGGCTTCGATGCCACTGCTGGTGTTGTTACGGACTGGATGTATCAGCAGCTGGCCGAGAATTATGTGCTGGATAAAGACAATCAGGACTTCATGAAGCACGCCAACCCATGGGCACTGCGCGGCATCATCGAAAAACTCGGTGAGGCTGTTGATCGAGAGCTGTGGCAGGACCCGGATCCGGAGTTGATCGATCAGCTGCAGCAGGTCTACCTCGACATCGAAGGCGATCTTGAAGATGTTGGGGTTGACTGACCTACTCGGTGCCGGTCGAACGCTCACCTTCCCTTAGCTCGGTTGGTGGGCGTCCTCAATGGCGTCGTCGATGACGGCGGTCCAGGAGGCGAGGAGGTCGAGGGCGTGGGCGGTCGCTGAGCCCGGCTCGGCGGCGTAAAGGGTGAGGGTGAGGCCCGGCTCGGAGATCATGTCGACGCTCTCGTAGGCGAGTTCCAGGTCGCCGACGTCGTGGTGGTGGAAGTGCTTGGTGCCGGCGCCGTGGTAGCGGACGTTGTGGGCGCTCCAGCGGCGTCGGAAGTCGTCGCTGCGGGTGGACAGCTCACCGACCAGGTCGTGGAGGTCTTTGTCGTGGGGATCGCGGCCAGCTTCGGTACGCAGTATCGCGACGCAAGTGTCGGCGGCGCCGTCCCAATCGGGGTAGAAGTCGTGGGCGGCGTCGAGGTTCAAGAAGGTGAGGCGGGCGAAGTTGGGTTCCTCGCCTGCGGCGTCGTAGAGGGTGGCATGCATGGCCCGGCCGAGGTGGTTACTGGCGAGCAGGTCCATGCGGCCGTTGCGGATAATCGCAGGGGCGGTGAACTTGTCGAGCACCCATTGCAGGGCAGGTCTGGGTGTCCAGCGCTTGCCGGGTCGGCGGCGGGGTCGCATGCCGGCGCTAGTGCCGTCGGCGGCATGGGCGAGGTGGAACAGGTGGGCCCGTTCGGCGTCGTCGAGTTGGAGGGCGCGAGCGATCGCGTCCAGGACGGAGGCGGAGACGCCGGCGAGAGCGCCGCGTTCCAGCTTCGAGTAGTACTCGATGCTGACCCCGGCGAGGGCGGCGACCTCCCCGCGACGCAGGCCCGGCACTCGGCGGCTGCCCATCTCGGGCAGGCCCGCCTGCTGCGGGGTGATCTTGGCTCGCCGTGAGATCAAGAACTCGCGTACCTCGGCGCGGTTGTCCACAGCATCGACGCTACGCCGGATGCAGCGTCGGCTGGGACGCCCTATTGGTACACGTCTGGATAGAGACTCCCCCAACGACCGCTCACCGGGTTGGATGGAGACGCCGAGCCCACTGCTGCTACTGGGCTCGATCCAACTACCTGTCTGATGTAAGGAGACTCCACCGATGCGTGGAGTTGTCATGTACGCCCGTCGGCGTTTCTCATGATGTGCAGCTGCCCGTGATCAGCGCCGAGCGATCAAGTTCTTCTTCGCCCATGAGCGATACGAAGACGAGCCCGGTGCCTCACCTGGGCTAACTTGCCCGTACCCGAGCCAGGATGCCGTCGG
>Ga0307288_10000032_pt1 | contig 62048 bp, 64 predicted proteins | sample ER_DNA_142_FD_194469 | JGI IMG/M metagenome (GOLD analysis project Ga0307288, IMG submission 194469) | Bulk soil microbial communities from the East River watershed near Crested Butte, Colorado, United States - ER_DNA_142 | ecosystem: Environmental > Terrestrial > Soil > Floodplain | place... | reverse complement strand
CCCGCAACTCGACCGTCGGCTCCCGCATCTGATGCAACAGCTCGGTAGGCAGCACGCGGACACCGCTTTCTGAGCAACCGTCACCGAGATGGAACCGGCTCCATCGCAACTGGTCCGCCACAGAGGACGCGATGTCCGCGCCAGGATTACGACAGCGCGGACCCTTCCATAGCCGCGCGATGGAGAGTGTTCCATCATCGCCAAGATTGTGGCCCACGGCGAATCGCCGGGTCATGACATCACCTGGCGCGAAGAAGGTGTGCGACAGCGCCAAAGGTTCCAAGACGAGCGAAGCGACAGCTCGCTCGTACGTCGTGCCCGTGACCTTCTCCAGGATGCGCCCGGCCAGGCTGTACCCGGCCTGACTGTAGGAGGCGCGAGCACCCGGTGGGGCGATCAACTCCAAGTTGGCCAGCTTCGCCACGAACTGGGCCAGCGCATCGTCGCCCTCACCGGTATCAACGAGAAGATCCCAGCCCAGTCCTGACGTGTGGTTGAGCAGATGCAGCACCGTGATCGTCGCCGTCGCACCTTCGTCTGCGAGCTTGAGCTCAGGAATGTATCGACGCACCGGTGCTTCTAGCTCGACCTGCCCACTCGCGACCAAGCACATCAACGCCGTCGCCGTATAGGTCTTCGTAATCGAGCCGAGCACGAACAACGTGTCCTGGTCGATGGGCAGCGGGTTTTCAACGCTCGTCACGCCGTGACACGCGTAAATCTCTCGACCGTTCGACCACACACCGACGGCTACACCGGGTATGCCGAGTTCTGCGGCCGTCGCTTCGACGAAATCGGACAGCACGTCACCCGACATTCCCATGCCTTCGTGAACCGCTCAGATACCCAAAGCATCAAGTGCCAGAACGATGGCCCCGGATAGCAGCAACACCCCAGCGACAAGCGATGGAGTCACCCGGCCACCGCTCGGCGGGAGCGAGCGCGCCGCACGCCAGTAGAGGAAGACTCCGCCCACGAGTAACGCGGCCTCGAGCAGAATCGAGGCGACCGGCACCCGCCACAGCCCGAAACCAAGCAGCGGAAGATCACCTGCATTAGCCGGCAAGATGGGCATGTCTCCGCGATGGACGATGAGATCGAGCACCCAGTGGGAAAATGCCACGCCGCCAAGCAATAGACCCAGCCGCCGATCCCAGCGCCACCACGCGACGGCACCGAACGCGGCTGACAATATGAGCGCACCCACCAATGAGTGGGTGTAATAGGCATGAATCACCGACTTGCCGTATCCGCCACCCGCGAGCGTGTCGATGGTCTCGATGTGGAGCAGGAACAGCGGTGCGAACACCACGTCCAGCCACATTGTTGCCAACATCAAGGACCACAACGGCGCGCGATAATCCGCCGACTTGGCCCCAGCGGCCAGGCCGAAATGCCCCGCGATCAACTTCTTCGCCTGGGTCGGGGCGGCCAGGGCAGCCGGCTATCCAAGAAGCCGCACAGACCGATGAACAGTGCTAGGCCAACAAAGAAAGCCACTCCAACCTCCAAGCAGGAAGGTGATCAGCCTATCGTCGAGGTCGCCTGACTGGGTTGCCCTCATGATGTGAGAGCGGCAAGCATTGGGACGTGACGACGCCGCAGCACCGCGCTGACAGATTCATCGATGCCGAAGGTGACCCACGCGAGGGCGGCCCATCGCTGGGGGACGAGCGTGCGACACTGATCGAATTTCTCCGCGGCCAGCGCCTGACGCTGCAGCTCAAGTGCGAAGGCCTCGATGCTGAGCAGCTTGCCCGCCGCTCGGTGGCGCCGTCAACCATGTCGCTGCTTGGTCTGCTGCGGCATCTGGCCGAGGTCGAGCGGAAGTGGTTCCGACAGCGGTTCGCGGAACAGGACGTCCCCACTCGTTACCAATCCGACGCTGAGCCCGACGGCGACTTCGACGGTGCTGTGGCCGATCAAGCGATCGTCGATGACGCGTGGGCGGCGTGGCGTGATGAGGTCGCCTTCGCTGAGCAGTTCGCCTACGACACAGACCTTGACTTCATCGGGCGTGACGGCTCAGGCCAGCCCATCTCCCTACGGGAGCTGCTGGTCCACATGATCGAGGAGTACGCCCGCCACAACGGTCACGCCGACTTGCTGCGTGAGCGCATCGATGGACGTGTCGGCCAATAGACGGCAACGAGAACCAGGAGCAGCGATGCGCACACTCGTCATTACGCAGAATATGACCGTCGATGGCTCGATCGAGATGCTTGGGGACTGGTTCAATCCCCAGGGTCAAGCTGATCAAACTGATCTCATGGAGGAAGTGCGCCGGCAGGACAGTCGAAGCGACGCCTTCCTCATAGGCCGGCAGACCTTCCAGGACCTACGCAGCTATTGGCCTCAACAGACCGACGACCATACCGGAGTCACCCAGTACCTGAACGATGTCAGCAAGTACGTCGTGTCCTCGACGATCACCGACCCGCAGTGGCAGCACACGACCGTGATATCTGGCGATCCGGTGCCACAGGTGCAGGCGTTAAAAGAGCAACAGGGCAAGGACATTGTGACCACCGGCAGTATCACGCTCTGTCACACCTTGATCGAAGCCGGACTGGTGGATGAGTATCGCCTATTCATCTACCCGGTGGTGCAGGGTCGCGGTCGGCGGCTGTTCCCTGATGGCTTTGAGCTGCCCAAGCTGAGGTTCGTGGAGACCCGATCCTTCACTGGCGGGATCGTTTACTCCCGGTACGCCGCTGATCGCGGATGATCAAATACGCCGACGCCTTGGGAACTCATCCTGGGCCGGCTTGCGGCCGCCCGTCGCAGCCGCTATCACTCATCCAATAGCGGCCTGCTCGTATTGGCGTCCGGCAATCCGTTTAGGGATGTGTCGGCCACGCGCGGCGTACTCACGCGCACGGTGACTGGAGAGTGCGAGCAACACCATGATGCTGATCCCGACTGTCGGCAGGCTGGTGGCCAAGGTGACCGCTTCCGATCCATTGGCGTTACCGATGAAGGCGGCGGTTGTCGTGCCGACGCAGGAGAACATCAGGACCAGGCGCGCCCAATTGCGGCCGACGAATACCGCGATCGCCAACCCGATATCGACCAAAGCGATCAGGGCAACTACAGTCCCGGCCAAGATCAGAGCCGGCCGGCCGCCCTCGATATTGAGCGATTGGGCGTACTGGGCCGGTAGAAACAAGAACAACAGCGCGAGGGGCAAGAAGGCCAGCCCGCGAAAGAAGGCCACACCTGCGCCGAAGACGACCTGGGCAGGTCGCTTGTCCCGACTGTCGGTGTGCTCCACCTTGGCGATCTCGGGCACCTCAATTCGGCGCACATCGATAATCGGCAGGTCGCCGTCGGTGATGATCAAATCGCCGCCGCCGTTACGGGAGTGGTAGCCGGTTGAAAAGTCCTTGATCACCTCCACCGCAATCTCAGGCGAGGTCGCCTGGACCGTCTCGACGATGTAGTCGCGCTCGATATCGGTGTTCTCTTCGATCTTGTGAGTCACCTGGAGGGTGAACAAGGACAGTCCGACGCTCTTGTCGTAGGTTCCAGCGGCGAGCCAATCAACGGAATATCCCCCAGGGAGCAGCCAGCCTTCAGGGCAGCGCCAGAAGCGTACGTGGTGACGCTTTGACGGGCTACCCGCGACCTCCTGTTGGTAGGCGAAGTCCTGTTGGCGGTCGAACAAGTGCAGCGGGCTTACGGGCGCTTCGGCATAGCTGCGTCGGGTGAGTGTGGATGTGAAAATCCGCCTCCCGCTGGCCAGGCTGAGATCGTCCGCCCTGATCCAACCAGCTCGCGTCATCGCGGCATGGACCTGCGCCTCATGGCCGCGCAGACCGAGGTTGATCGGGTCCCCGAGCAGGCCGTCACTCGTTCGGGCGCGGCCGATAAAATACCCCGGGACATAAACCCGGGTCAGAATGCGGTGCAGCCTTGGCAACAACAGATAGGTGAGCAGCACCCAGAACACGACGAGCAACAGCATTGGCCAGCCGGGTTCGATGCCCTCCCGAAAGACCAGGTAGGCCAGCCAGAGAGTCGCAAGTCCGGCGAAGCCAAACAGCATCCCGTCCACCATGTCCAGCAAGGAGGGCCGCCGCTCCCGGCTGCGCCGGATCGCCATGCACCAATTGTGGTCTAGCGGCCCGTTTCGCGACATCCCAGAAAGTGCAGCTATGGAGCTGGACGTCGGACCCGGGAGCGAGCACGCTGTGATCAGCACAATCCACAACAAAGGGGGCAGAGCAGTGGCGCTCGAGACGACATACCGCCGCAGCGTTGAGTTTTGGAAAGGCACAGTGCAGGGCACGCCGGGGGACTGGTCAGGGCCGACCCCCTGCACCGATTGGGACGTACGTGCGCTGGTAAACCATGTCGTCGGAGAAGATCGGTGGACCAAACCGCTGGTGGACGGCATGACCATTGCCGAGGTGGGGGACACGTTGGACGGAGATCTGCTCGGCGAGGAAGATCCCAAAGGGGTAGCCCGGGCTGCGGCCGATGAGGCGTTAACTGCAGTCGCCGAAAGGCTGCCAGCGGGCGGAAAGGTGCACCTTTCCTATGGCGAGGAGGACATCGAGGAGTACATTCGCCAGCTCGTCGCTGATCACCTCATACATGGCTGGGATCTGGCCATGGCAACTGGCCAGCATCGCACCCTGGACCCCGAACTGGTGGCGGAGGTTGCGGCATGGTTCCGCGATCGGGAAGACATCTACCGGTCCAGCGGATCGATAGCAGAAAGGCCAACCTCAGCCAAAGGCGGCGACCCGCAAGCCGATCTGCTGATCGCCTTCGGGCGTAATCCCGACTGGGCTCCTAACCCGCGTACGCGCTGACCCCGAGTAAGCGGTCGATGGTGGTGAATCGATAGCCCCTATCCGCGAGTCGATCGATCAGCGGCCCGACGGCGGCCACGCTCTGATCGCGCGGACCACCGCGTGCCTCCCGGCCATCATGGAAGATCAAGATCGTGCCGGGACGCGTGAGCCTGGATGCCGAATCCGTGAGCTTGACGGCTGCGGGCTGGAAGGGCTCCAAGGGGTGGATGAAGGTTCCCGAGACGGCCTGAAGTCCGTGCTGCCGGAGACTGCTCATCACCCAAGGCCAATGGCATAGCCACGGCGGCCGATAGAGCGCAGGCGTCACACCGGCAACCGAATAGAAGACCTCCTGGGAACGGATGATCTCGATCTCTTGCCGGGGCTGCTTGACGTAGCTGGTGAACGAGTGGCTGTAACTGTGATTGCCCAGGACGTGGCCGCTCTGCACCACGCGCCGGGTCGTGGACGGAAAACGTTGTGCGCAACGCCCGACCTGGAAGAAAGTTGCCTTCACCTGGTACGCGTCCAAGGTATCGAGCAGCCGCGAGGTATATGGCTCGTTGGGCCCGTCATCGAAGCTCAGTGCAACAACCTTCTCCTCGGTCTCGCTTCCGTATGGAAACGCGCCGAAGACCTGAGAGCGGGATCGAAAGCCGGTCCAGTACGCCGCGGCCCCGAGCACGGAGACGCCGGCCACAGCAGTCCGAATTGCCGCAAGTGGGCTCACGGGCGGTTCCAAAAGTTGGCCAGACTGTCCATGGCAGCGTCGCCGGCACCTGTTGCGAAGCCGAGTGAGGTAAGCCCCACCAGCAAGATCCCGAGCACCACGCGGCGGCGCACCCATATAGGTGCCAGAGGTCGGAGCCGCTCGTGGCGAAAGGCCGGCGCCATTCCAAACGTCTGCCGTTGCGATAGGCGATTAAGCCAGTACGCCAGGACGTAATAGACCAGAAAGCTCACAAAGATGCTGTAGAGCAGCCCACGTTGCAATCGTCGGGGAGAAGTGGTTACGACGTTCTGCCGCAGCCAATTCACCAATCCACGCCGCCGCAGCCGTCGGAGAAGATCAAGTTCGTCACCACCCTGCGTGAGCTTCAGGTCATAACCTGGAAATGCGCTACGCCGGACCGCGATATTGGTCGCGCTTACATAGAAGACAAATCCAGTCAACGCGTAGATCGCGGCAACCAGACCGAAGAGCAAAGTGGGATAGGCCTTTGCCCACCACGTGGGGTTTTGATAGCGGCATGGTCCAGCAACAGCGACCACCTGGTCCGAGGCGGCGAAGCCAGCGTCGATGGTCCGCAGCCAGTCTTCCGGCTGCGTGGTATCGGCATCAGTGGAGACAATGATTTCGCCCCGGGCGCAGTCAGCGCCGCGCTGCCGGGCGGCGCAGACTCCCTGCTCCGCTTCGCTGACCACGCGCACGCCATAACGCGCAGCGACAGCCGCCGTGTCGTCAGTGCTGTTGTTGTCTACAACGATGATTTCGTAGTTCCCGTCGTAGTCCTGATGCTGCAATGAATGCAGCGCGCAGCCCAAATAGGCCGCCTCGTTGTACGCAGGGACGATGACCGAGAACCGCACATGGTCCCGCGGCTGTTCCATCCCACTCCTTCACCCAATCACTCCGCGCGCGGTGCGGACTCGACCCATTTGGTGCGAAGTCAGCACAACACTGTATGCCAAGCGACCGCTCGCCGCCGGAGGTCCGGAGAGAACGGTGATCCAAAAAGCATCCGGTCAAATCCAGCTTCTAAACCACATTCGAGACAGCCACTTGGGATACGCCAAAAGTTCGTCGGTAAGGATCGGATAGAGATAGGCAAAGTTGGCAGCGACCAGTGCGACGAACGCTCCAATGACAATGGCGCCCACCATGCGGCGATCTCCTGCTTGGGCATCGCCCAGAATCCAGCCAGCACATAGTGCGATGGCCATCACCGAGAATGGGATGATCGCGATCGCGTAGAAGAAAAACAGCGGACGCGAATCGAAGGCGAGCCACGGCAGCCAGCTGCTCAAGACACCTACAACGGGAATTCCGAAGCGCCAATCGCGGCCGCCCACCCACAAGATGGCCGCTGCCACGAGTGCGAAGATCGCAACCCACCAGAGCGCGGGTGTTCCAACACCACTGATCACTCGAATGCAGTTGTCGGGTCCAAGGCAGCCGTCGGTTCCTGGCTTGATGTTGTTGACGGCGTCAATTCCGATGGGGCGTGCCACGATGAGCCAGCCCGCCGGGTCGGCGCGATAGGTGTGCTGGGCGTGATTGATGAAGTCGCCGGTGTGAAAGTTCCAAATGTCGTACTGGTAATGCAGCAGGGAAGCAAGCGGCTTACCAAGCAATCGCACTGTGACGTGCTCTGGATGCTCTTGGCCCCACGCCCGGTCGTATCCGCCGGAGGTCAGTAGCCAACTGGCCCAGGTGCCGACGTACACCACCACGCTGAGGACTACAAGGGAGATGAAGGCGGGTATGCCGTCTCGGACGATCGACAATTTGGTGCGCGATCCGGCACCGGCGAGGCGTCGTCCGCCGACGTCCCAGGCGAGCGAAAGCAGCGCGAATGCTGCGAGTGGGAATAGTGCGTTCCACTTTGTCCCCAGGGCTAGTCCGAAGCACACACCGGCGGCGATCCGCCAGGGACGCAGGATCAGAGCGGGGCCGAACCGACCACCAAGATCAGCAAGCTCCCGGCGCTCCAGATAACGCGCGAGTCGGTTTCGGAACCATTCGCGGTCAGCGACCAAGCAGGCGACAGCAGCCACCAGGAAGAAGGCCATAAAGATGTCGAGCAGCGCCGTACGCGACATCACAAATGCGAGTCCGTCGAAGGTGAGCAGGATCCCGGCAAGCCCACCGATCATGGTCGACTTCGACACCCGGCGAACCAACCGGATGGTGACCATGATCAGCAGAGTCCCGAAGACCAGAGAGGCGAATCGCCAGCCGAAAGAGTTCATGCCGAATAGCTGCTCGCCGGCGGCGATCAGCCATTTGCCGAATTGTGGGTGAACCACGAAGGCGGCGCTGTCCTGCATAACATCGACATTGCCGGTGATGATCTTGGAGTTGGCATTGCTCGGCCAGTCGCGCTCGTAGCCGAACTTCAGCAGCGAGTACGCGTCCTTGGCGTAGTAGGTCTCGTCGAAGACCAGCTTGTTGGGGTATCCCAGGTTGACGTACCGGATGACAAAGGCAATTGCGCCGATGATCAAGGTGACGATCCAGCCGTTGATACGATCGGTCGGCATTGCAACCCGTAACCGTTCGATGGTGCTCGGCGGGTTCGGTGGCCAGTCCGGTAGGACGCGCGGCGGAGCGGAGCCGCTGGTGGCGGCGTCGGTCGATGTCACCAACCCTCGCTCAGACTCCAGGACTTGGCGCGCCACTCGCCCATCGTAGGTGCCGCCGATCACTGGAACGCGTCAACGACCACCCTCCGTCCCCCGGTTCGAAACCTAGGTGTACATAGCTTTCTGACGGTCTGCGTGGCTTGCAACCAGTGCAGACCGTCAGCAACCTGGGTTTACGTAGGAATCCAACAGCGCGGTCTGGAGTGTGATGTGGTGATGGGGGCGGATTCAGATGGAGTCGTGGTACTTGCCGCGACTCCAATCGGTGATGTCGGCGACGCATCGCCGCGGCTGGTAGCCGAGCTAACCAACGCCGATGTGATCGCCGCAGAGGACACGCGCCGGCTGCGGCGGTTGCTGGAACGGCTGGGAGTTCAGACCGAGGCGCGGATCATGTCCTATTTCGAGGGGAATGAAGCGCGGCGTACTGATGAACTGGTCGGGCTGCTGGAGCAGGGCGCGCGCGTCGTCGTTGTCAGTGACGCAGGGATGCCGTCGGTCTCGGACCCCGGCTATCGCTTGGTCAGCGCCGCGGTGGGTCGCGGCTTCCGGGTTACTGCGGTGCCCGGACCCTCCGCTGTCGTGACAGCGCTGGCTGTCTCTGGGCTACCCGTTGACCGCTTCTGCTTTGAGGGCTTCCTGCCCCGCAAGGCTTCAGAACGTTCGCGGCGGCTAGCTGAATTGGCGACCGAGCCGCGCACCATGATCTTTTTCGAAGCGCCGCACCGGACGGCCGCCACGCTGTCGGCGATGGCGCAGGCCTTCGGAGCCGACCGCCCAGGCGCGGTCTGCCGCGAGCTGACCAAGACCTATGAGGAGATTCGCCGCGGGCCGCTGCAGGGGCTCGCCGACTGGGCGGGCTCAGAAGTGCGCGGCGAGGTGACTCTGGTCATTGGCGGTGCGGCCACGCCGATCGCCGATCTTGAATCGGCAGCCAAGGAGGCAGTCGGATTGGCGGCTGATGGAATGAAATTGAAGGCGGCTGTTGCACAAGTCGCACAACAGGAGGGTGTTGCCAAGAACGCTCTCTATGAGCTCGCCCTGAAAATGAATCACTTACGTCATCCCTAAGCCCTTGAGAGGAAGCACGTGGAGCTGCCTGACCTACCCGATCCGCTGCCAGTGCCGGTGGTCGATTCGCACTGCCACCTCGATTCCACACAGGCGAAATCTGGCCTCGAGCCGGAGGAAGCCATCCGGCTGGCCGCAGAGGTAGGCGTCACCAGAATTGTGCAGATCGGCTGCGATCCGGAAGGCTGCCGCTGGGCCGTAGAGGCTGCGGAGCGCTGGCCGTCGGTGATCGCCGGAGTCGCGATCCATCCCAACGACGCTGCGCGCATGGGCGTTGACCTGCTGCCGGGCCTGGAACTGGTTGAGACCTTAGCCCAGCAGCCACGGGTCAGAGCAGTGGGAGAGACCGGGCTGGACTATTACCGGACACGCGATGCGGCCGGCCAGGCAGTGCAGCAGGAAGCGTTCGCGGCACACATCGCCTTCGCCAAGAGATATGACAAGACCCTTGTCATCCATGATCGCGATGCCCATGACGACATCCTGACTGTGCTTGACTCAGCGGGTCCACCAGCACGGATTGTGATGCACTGCTTCTCCGGTGATGATCAGTTCGCCCGGGCGTGCCTGGACCGCGGCGCCTACCTTTCCTTTGCCGGCACGATCACCTTCAAGAACAATGATCATTTGCGGGACGCACTTGCGGTGACGCCTCTTGATCGAATACTTGTCGAGACCGATGCCCCCTATCTCGCTCCGATGCCGGTACGAGGCAAACCGAACGCGTCCTATCTGATTCCTCACACCGCACGCTTCTTGGCCACCACGCTCGGCGTTGAGTTGGAACGCCTCTGCCAGGCGCTCAATGACAATGCCGATGCGGCCTTCGGTGGGAGCTGGTAGGCCATGGAGTTCGGTGAGGTGCTGCGGCGGCGCCGGATGATCCGCTCCTACGACATGACCCGGCCCGTGCCGCCGGCCGCGATCGACGCAGTGCTGGCGGCAGCGCTTCGCGCACCTTCCGCCGGCTTCACCCAGGGCATCTCTTTCCTCGTGCTGAGCTCGGACGCAGAGCGCGAGACGTTCTGGCGCCTCACCGGCGACAGCGACACCGCCTGGCTGCGGGGCATGCGGACTGCGCCGGTGCTGGTGTTGGTCTGGACCAGCGAGGAGGCCTACCTCGATCGGTACGCCGAGCCCGACAAGGGCTGGACCGACCGAGATCCGGCGCACTGGTCCGCGCCCTACTGGTTCGTCGACGCCGGCATGGCAAGCATGGCGGCGCTGCTGTCGGCGGTCGACCAGCATCTCGGCGCCTGCTTCTTCGGCATTCCGGCGGACCGGATTGCCGTCGTACGCGAAACCTTCGGCGTCCCGGCAAGTCAGCTGAGCGTCGGTGTGATCAGCTTGGGATATTCGGCAGCGGCGCCCGAAGAGCGCCTCATCAGCGGGAGCGCGCCGGCACGACGTCCGCGCAAGGTCCCGACGGACCTCATCCACCACAGCGTTTGGTAATGAAATGTCGCGTCGGACCTGCGATTTTGGCGTATGGGTGCCGGTCTCCGTTATAATTTTGTGACACATTCGAGCTGACTGCTCGACTGGGAAGAGATTGAGGTCCCAGATCACCGACGGGACCGACTCGGGGGAATCGCTGTGCGCAAGATCATTCCTGTGGTTGCCGCTGGCGCGACTGCGCTAGCACTGGCTGGAACTACCTTTGGCTATGCGAACCTCAACAAATCCGTGACACTCTCCGTGGACGGCCAGACCGCTGACGTCCGGACTAGCGCCAATACGGTCGCTGCATTGTTGAGAAGCAGGGGAATCGACGTCAACGGCCATGACGTGGTGGCACCGAATTTGGATGCCAAGGTCGAGGACGGCACTCGGGTCGCGGTGAAGTTCGGTCGCCAAGTCACCTTCACCGTTGACGGTGCGCCGCAGACGATCTGGACCACGGCAACGACCGTCGACGATGCGCTCGCGGCACTCGGGATGAACCTTTCTGGCGCGGAGTTTTCCACCAGTCGCAGCTCGAGCATCGGACGAGAAGGCCTCACCATCCTCATCGCCACCCAAAAGAAGATCATCATTGTCGACGCAGGCAAGAAGCGCACGATCACCACCACGGGTCGAACGCTGGCCGATGCGTTGGCAGCGGCCAAGATCAAAGTTGATGAGAACGACAAGCTGAGCGCTAGCCCGAATACGCTTCTCGTGGACGGGGCCAAGTTCACCTTTACCGACGTTGAGATCAGCTCCAAAACCAAGAAGGTCAAAGTCGACTTCGACACGGTCCGCAAGGAGTCGAGCAAGCTCAAAAAGGGTGTCACCAAGGTCGATACACCGGGCGAACGTGGAATCCGTGCAGTGACCTACAAGATCGTTCGACAGAATGACAAGATCGTCAAGCGCGCCAAGATCAAATCTAAGTTGATCACGAAGCCGGTGACCGAAGTCATCCTGGTCGGCACCAAGAAGACCACGAGCAGCACGAAGAAGAGCTCGGGCGGCGGCTCTGCCACTCCGTCAGGCAGTGTCTGGGACAAGCTGGCCAAATGCGAGTCCGGCGGCAACTGGTCGATTAACACGGGCAATGGCTACTACGGCGGTCTGCAATTCAGCCTCAGCACCTGGCGCGCCTACGGCGGCTCGGGTATGCCTAACAAGGCCAGCCGTGAGCAGCAGATCGCAATTGCCAAGAAGCTCCAAGCGGACGCCGGATGGGGCGCCTGGCCAGCGTGCTCGGCGAAGCTGGGCTTGCGTTAGCGCGGTGGCCAACGGGCTGCTTGATGCGACGGCGGTACGCGAGCTGGCCAACCAGTTGGATCTGCGGCCGAGCAAGCAGCGTGGCCAGAACTTCGTTACCGACGCCAATACGGTGCGCAGAATCGTCATTGCGTCAAGCGTTGCCGGGGACGACGTTGTGCTGGAGGTCGGCCCGGGGCTCGGCTCGCTGACCCTCGGCCTGTTGCAGGCAGCCCGTCGAGTGATCGCGATTGAGATCGATGATCGTCTGGCGGCGCAGTTGCCTCGCACGGTTGCCGCGCGACTGCCGGCGCGTGCCGATGGATTGACCGTAATCAACGCTGACGCGCTGCGAGTCGACGCGACGCCCGAGCCGCCCACGATGGTTGTCGCCAACCTGCCCTACAACGTGGCTGTGCCGGTACTGCTGCACCTGCTGGCAACCTTCGACTCCTGGAACCGCGGCCTGGTAATGGTGCAAGCCGAAGTGGCTGACCGGCTCGCCGCAAAACCGGGGTCGAAAACCTACGGCATACCGTCGGCCAAGGTCGCTTGGTATGCCACGGCCACCCGGGTCGGGACGGTTTCGCCGACCGTGTTCTGGCCGGTGCCGAACGTCGAGTCGGGCTTGGTGGCCATCGCGCGGCGCGAACAGCCGGAAACCAGGGCGACCCGCGCCCAGGTATTTGCCGTCGTCGATGCGGCGTTCGGGCAGCGGCGCAAGATGCTGCGTTCGGCACTAGCCCAACTGGCCGGCTCCTCGACCACCGCCAGCGCTGCCATTACCGCCGCCGGCCTGGATCCTCGAACGCGCGGCGAGATGCTGGACATCGCTGACTTCGCTCGCATCGCCGAGCAGCTCTTCGCCGCCTAATACGCTCACCCTTATGGTCTCAACTACCCCGCCGACTGCTACCGGCGTCCGCGTACGGGTGCCGGCCAAAATCAACCTCGCATTGAAGGTGGGTGCACCGCGATCCGATGGCTACCATCCGCTCGCCACCGTGTATCAAGCGGTTTCCCTCTACGACGAGGTGGAGGCCACGTGGGCCGACCCTGACGAATTCGAGGTGATGGTCAGCGGCGAGGGCGCCAAGCAGGTGCCGCTCGATGGCTCCAATCTCGCGGTTCGTGCCGCCCGGCTGCTTGCTCAACTCCACGCACCAGGCGACTCTTTGGGCGCACGTTTGTCGATTAAGAAATCGATACCGGTGGCTGGCGGTTTGGCTGGCGGCTCTGCCAATGGTGCCGCCGCTCTGCTGGCGTGTGCGGTTCTGTGGGACTTGGAGGTCAGCCCGGAGCGACTCCGGACGCTGGCGAGTGAGCTTGGCAGCGATGTGCCATTTGCCTTGCTGGGCGGCACAGCTGTGGGAAGCGGTCGTGGCGAGGAGGTGGCTCCGGCACTGGCCCGGGGGACCTACCACTGGGTACTTGCGTTCGGTCATCACGGACTGTCAACAGCCGCGGTATACCGGCGCTTTGACCAGCTGAATCCGGGCGCCGCGCCGCCAAAGATTCCCGCTGACCTCATGAATGCCTTACGCAGCGGCGACCCGACGTTGCTGGGCGCCGCGCTCAGCAACGATCTAGAACCAGCGGCGCTGGACCTGCAGCCGCAATTGCGAACCGTTCTGCAGACCGGCCTGGAATACGGCGCACTGGGCGCCCTGGTCTCGGGATCTGGTCCGACGTGTGCGTTCCTGGTGGCCGACGAGTCGGCGGCAGTCGAGCTCTCCGTGTCTTTGAGTGCCGAAGGCCTGTGCCGCGCAGTTCGGCGCGCCACTGGTCCCGTCATAGGAGCTCGCGTCATCTACTGATGGGCTGACTGCTGCGGGCACAGGTCAGCGATTACCACCGTACCGAGCAAGTAGCAGCCGCAGGCTTCGGGTCAGTTGATCATGGTCGGCAACATCCAGTGCAGCCATGATCTGGCGCTCTGCCGCGATCAGCTCAGCCAACGCCGCATCGACCGCATCCCTGCCAGCGTCGGTCAGCTCAACCAGAACACCCCGCCGATCATTCGGGTGATCTTGTCTTGTTACCAGCCCTCGCTCGACAAGCCGGTCTACCCGGTTCGTCATCGTTCCGGACGTGACAAGGGTTTCGCGGAGTAACTGACCCGGTGAGAGCCGGTACGGAGGGCCGGTGCGGCGTAACGCAGCCAGCACGTCGAATTCCCAGGACTCCAGATCATGTGCGCTGAACGCGTTGGCACGCAGCCGGTCGAGGTGGCGAGCCAGTCGACTAATGCGCGACAGGACCTCCATCGGCGCAAGATCAAGATCCGGACGCTCCCGTCGCCAGGCCTCCACAATGGTGTCGACCTCGTCGCGAGTCGGCTGGCCGGTCACAACCGGAGCTTAGACGTGAAGAGTCTTGACGTCGAGATTTAGTGAGTGGTCGAGCCGGATGGGGCCTGACTGAGACCGATGTCGGTGCGCGGCATGGTCGATGCGAGCGCAATAATGCCGACGGAGAGCAACGCAGGCACAGCCATGGCGTGATGGATGCCAAGCTGATTGACCAAGAAGCCCACAAAAGCCGGACCGATCAAGAACGCCGCATAGCCGAATGTGACGACCACGGCGAGCGCCCTGCCTCCGCCGATGTGCCCGGATAGCGCGTAGACCTGCGGTGCGATCATGCCAACACCGAAGCCGACCAGTGCCCAACCAAGCAGGAGTGCCGGCAGGCTGCTCACCAGCGTGACTGTCAGATAGCCAAGAGCCGCGCAAACGCCGCCAAAGCGAACGACTACTCGCCGCCCGAAGCGGGTAACCAGTCGGTCGCCCAACAGTCGGATCACGACCATGAAGGCGCTGACCGCAATCAGACCGAGCGCACCGGTTGTCGGATCTACGCCGGCCACATCGGTGACATGGAGCGACGACCAGTCGAGCGCCGTGCCTTCGCAAAGACCGAAGGCCAGAGCCATGGCAGCCAGCACCCAGGCGACCGCGGGAATTGGAGTCCGTACGCCGTCGACCGTGTGATGCAGCACGGCCGCTTTGGGCGTGATCTTGAACAGGATGGCGAGGCCGATAAGTGTAAGCACCGCGAGCGAGATAGACAGTGGCGTCACGACTTCACCGCCCTTCAGCCCAAGCACAGTCGCAAGCAGCAGCACAGCTCCTGCCCCGATGAAGTTGCCGATGGACCAGAAGGCGTGGAAGGAGCTCATGATCGGCCGTTGCCGAGCCGCCTCCACTTGCACGCCCATCGCGTTCATAGCAACGTCCATGGCCCCATTGCCGAGCCCGATGAGGATGGCACCGACGATCGCAACTGGATACAGCTGCGCCAGCCCGATGATGATCATTCCAAGGGTAAGGAACGGTACAGCAGCCAAGGTGATCTCGCGGGCGCCGATCGCATCGGCGAGTCGGCCGCCGATTTGCATAGAGAGAATCGCCGCAGCGCCGCCACAGAAGAGCATGATCGCGATCTGGGTGGCGTCCAAGCCGAGCTTGTCACGCAGTGACGGAAGAGCGCCGCCAAAGCCGCCTATCACCGCGCCGTTGACGACGAACATCACCGTCACAGCGATGGCGGCCGCCCGGGTCGAGAGCCGATTTATGACAGCAGGTGAGGTAGCCATTGTAGTTTCTGTATCGATTTAGAAGCCTGGGTCACTACTGTACGCAGGATCGCAGCGCATGGCAAAAGCGCTGAGGTGTTAGCCGGAAATGCAGCTCCAGAGCGCGATGCGTACGCTTGGCTCTGGCCGATCGAAGGGTTGGTCACGTGGGGTCAAGCGATCTGTATTCGAAATCAGCAACTCGCAACCGAACTGGATGGGAAGATTGGCCGGGCCCCACATTCCCCGGTTGGTCTGTCGGCAGGGCCCGCCTGACTTTGAATCAGGAATAGCGACGTAGGTTCGACTCCTACCCGGGGAGCGGAGCGTCACTCAGCTAGTAAGGAGCCAGCTGTTGTCCGTTCACTCCGACCAAGCTTCCAGCCCGGTCGCGGCTGTCGTCATCTTGGCCGCGGGGGAGGGCAAGCGGATGAAGTCCTCACGTTCCAAGTTGCTGCACGAGATCGCTGGTCATTCCATGCTGAGTTACGCGGTCACAGCAGCAACTGAGGTACAGCCCGAACACGTTGTCGTCGTAGTCGGTCACCTTCGTGATCAGGTGGAAGCACATCTTGCGGAGATCGCGCCCCATGTATTGATCACGGTGCAGGAGCAACAGCTCGGCACCGGGCACGCCGTTCAAGTCGCGCTCGGTCAGCTGGCAGATCTCGGCGGCGACGTGATCGTCACTTATGGAGATGTTCCCATGCTCACCGGGGAGACTCTTGGCGCCCTACTCGAGGAGCATCGGACCCAGCAAGCTGTCGTCACCGTACTAACCGCAGAGGTTTCGGACCCCACCGGATACGGGCGAATCCTGCGCGACGGCGACGGCATGGTGAGCGGCATCATCGAGCATCGAGACGCCGATGAGATTCAGCGCCAGATCACCGAGATCAACTCCGGAATCTATGTCTTCGATGCTGCGTCCTTGGCAGCCGCGCTGGCCGAACTCGCGCCTACGAATGATCAAGGTGAGCTCTATCTCAGTGATGTACCCGCTGTGGTGCGCCGAGCCGGCAAGCCTGTGGCCGCGCTGTTGATCGACGACCCGTGGCAGACCGAGGGTGTCAATGACCGGATGCAGCTCTCCCGCATGAACGCCGAGGTCAACCGGCGCATTCTGCACCGCTGGATGCGCGAGGGTGTCACGGTAGTAGACCCAGCAACGACCTGGGTGCACGCCTCAGTAGATCTTGCAGCTGATGTGATCTTGCTGCCCGGAACCTCGCTGGAGGGCGCCACCTCGGTCGGAGCCGGGGCACGGATTGGTCCGGACACGACACTGATCGATGTAGAAGTGGGGGAGAACGCCGTGGTCACGCGTACCCACGGATCACTCAGCGTGATCGGGCCAGCCGCAAACGTCGGCCCGTATGCCCATCTGCGACCCGGTACGGTTCTCGGCGAGGGCGGCAAGATCGGCACATTCGTCGAGACCAAGAACGCTCGGATGGAAGCCGGAGCCAAGGCAGCGCACCTGGCCTACCTCGGCGACGCGGTGGTCGGTAAAGGCGCCAACATCGGGGCGGGCGTGATCTTCGCGAACTACGACGGCGTACGCAAATCCACAACCAAGGTTGGCGCGTACGCCTTCGTTGGCAGCAATTCGGTACTTGTCGCACCTATCGAGGTGGCCGACGGCGTCTACGTGGCAGCTGGGTCGACGATCACCGGCGACGTGGCGCCTGGTGATCTTGCGGTGAGTCGCAGCCGGCAACGCAATGTGCCGGGCTGGGTGGCGCGAAAACGGGCCGGTACCAAAACCGCGCGAGCCGCAGAGGCAGCGCTGGAGCAGAAGGAGCCGTCGTGAGCGGTCTCAAGCGCGCGAACGATAAACATTTGATGCTGTTCTCGGGGCGTGCTCATCCAGAGCTGGCTAACGAAGTGGCCGAACTGATGAAAGTCGAGCTCGTACCGACGCGCGCGATCACCTATGCCAATTCCGAGATTTACGTCCGATTTGAGGAATCGGTGCGCGGCTGCGACGCCTTTGTGATTCAAAGTCACTGTGCGCCGGTCAATGAGTGGACGATGGAGCAGTTGATCATGGTGGATGCGCTGAAGCGTGCGTCTGCCAAACGGATCACTGTTGTCGCACCGTTCTATCCCTATGCCAGGCAGGATAAGAAGCATCGTGGCCGCGAGCCGATTTCGGCTCGCCTGATCGCGGATCTGTTTCATACCGCCGGCGCCCATCGGATCATGTCGGTGGACTTGCACGCGGCACAGATTCAGGGTTTCTTCGATGGGCCGGTTGATCATTTGTGGGCGCTTCCGGTGCTTTCGGATTACCTGATCACTAAGTACGACACGTCCGAAATGACAGTTGTCTCGCCGGACGCGGGTCGAGTGCGGGTCGCCGACATGTGGACCGACAGGTTGAACTGCTCGCTGGCGATCATCCACAAGCGCCGCGACCCGAACGTAGTCAATACGGTGGCTGTTCACGAGGTCGTAGGCGACGTGGAAGGGCGCGTCTGTCTGCTTGTCGACGACATGATCGACACCGCAGGCACCATCTGCCAGGCGGCAGAGGCGTTGAAAGCACGTGGTGCAAAGGCGGTGATCGCAGCTGCCACCCATCCGGTGCTGTCAGGGCCTGCCATCGACCGGCTGAAAGCGACGGGATTTGAAGAGGTGATTGTCACCAATACCTTGCCGATCCCAGAGGAGCGTCGCTTCGATTCGCTTACCGTGTTGTCGATCGCCCCGTTGATCGCACGGGCGATTCGGGAAGTCTTCGAGGATGGTTCGGTGACCAGCCTGTTCAACGGGCAGGCGTAACGGGGCGGCGCGAGATTCGTTAGCCAGCCTTCGGGCAAACCCTGATTTCGCATCAATCGTGCGTTCAAAACGGCCTAAACGGGGCTCTGAGAAGCCGCTCATGATGCATTTTCAGTGCGAGTTGGCCACTATGCGGCCTTGTCGGCTAAGGTTGAGCGGTTGCCTCGGCGAGGGTCGCAGGACCGTGATCGACTAGGTCGAACGAGCTGCGTCCCCCTCGCTGAGTCTTGATCGAGATTGTTGACGCAAGTTTCCGAGGAGTTCGTTTCGTGCCCGAGGTAAAGCTCACAGCCGAACTGCGTACGGAGTTCGGCAAGGGCGCTGCCCGCCGGATCCGTCGCGCACACAAAGTGCCCGCCGTGTTGTACGGCCACGGCACGGCCCCGATTCATATTTCCCTGCCCGGTCACGAGACCTTGCTGGCGTTGCGTACGGCAAACGCGCTGTTGTCGATCGAGGTCAATGGCAGCTCGCAGCTCGCATTGCCCAAGCAGGTCCAGCGGGACCCGCTGAAGCACACCATTGAGCATGTTGACCTGGTTATTGTCCGCCGCGGTGAGAAGGTGACCGTTGACGTGCGTGTGCACGTCGAGGGCGAGGCCGCTCCAGACACGTTGATCGTTGTCGATCACAACAGTGTTCCGGTGGAGGCTGAGGCCACTCACATCCCGCAGCAGATCGTGGTTTCGGTGGAGGATCTGCCGCCTGGTACCCAGATCCTGGCTCGTGATCTTCAGCTTCCGGCGGGATCGACGGTGGTTGATCTTGATCCGGAGACGTTGATCGTCAACATCACGAACGCGCCGACTGTCGAGGCTATGGAGGCCGAGCTGGCCGAGGCCGAGGCAGAGGCTGGCATCGAGCCGACTATGGCTCCGGCCGCCGAGCCGACCCCGGACGAGGCGCCTGCCGAGTCCGAGACCGCCTAGCTGCCAGCTGCGGATGCCATGACCTCATGGCTGGTTGTTGGCCTCGGCAATCCTGGTCCCGCCTTTGCATCGCACCGGCACAACATCGGCTACCGAGTGGTCGAGGAGCTGGCGCGGCGCATGCAGTTACGGTTCCGGGTCGTACGCGGCATACGAGCCGAGGTCGCAGACGGCAGAATCGGACCTCCTGGAGGTGATGGCCCGCGGCTGATCTTGGCCAAGTCACGCACCTTCATGAACGAGACGGGCTGGACGGTTACGCGGTTGCTTGCCTACTACAAGCTCAAGCCCCCGCAGATGATCGTTGTGCACGATGAGCTCGATATCGATGTAGGCCAGCTGCGGGTCAAGTTCGGCGGAGGGGACAACGGTCATAACGGCCTGAGGTCGATCCGGGCCGCCCTCGGTACAGGGGACTTTTATCGGGTACGCATGGGCGTTGGCCGTCCACCCGGCCGCCAGGATCCAGCCGATTTTCTGCTCAGCGACATCCCTGCCAGCGCGCGTGAGGACATTGACGTCGAGATCGGTCGCGCCGCGGATGCAGTGGAATCACTTGTTGCGTTAGGGCTCGACAGAACCCAGAACGTGTTCAACAGTTAGCGGCCGCCGTAGCCCCACGTCGACTCCTAGACTCCTCGATTGTGACCGAGTATCGGGCCCATTTCGACGCTGAGGTTGAGTTCACGAACGGTGGTCGACTTACTGCAGAGGGCTTCCGTCTCGATCTTCCAGGCGCTGATCTGTCGAGCGAACAGATCGCTGAGCTCTTCGTACGGCACCTCGGCCTGGCCCTAGTCGGCAGCGTCCAGCTCCGGTCGCTTCAGATCATCGAGGAGGCCCATAAGGGTTCTCGTGGCATCGCTGCGGCATCAGCGCCCAACTCACGCGGCCAGCTCGTGGACCTGAGCCATACCATCTCCGCCGGCCTGGTTACCTGTCCAGGCATTCCAGAGCCTGCCATTCGGCCGTACCTGACAAGGGAAGAATCGCGGTCCCACTACGCGGCGGGCACGGAGTTTGAGATCGACATCATCACCTTGGCCAGCAATACCGGCACTTACCTCGACACCCCATATCACCGTTACGCCGATGGAGCGGATCTTGCCGATCTTGAGCTCGAGACGCTGGTAGACCTGCAACTCGAGCTTTTCCGGTTGACGGATTCGACCGAGCGGAGAATTCCAGCGACGGCCTTCTATGATCGCGAGGTAACAGGCGCGGCCGTGCTGCTCCACACCGGCTGGGATCGGCATTTTGGTACGCCGGAGTACGCCAAAGGAGCCCCGTATCTGGCAGCCGAAGCAGCCGCGTATCTGATCCAGGCGGGCGTTGTGCTGGTCGGCATCGACTCGATCAACATCGACGACGCAGAGACCAGCCGCGAGCGTCCCGCGCATTCGCAGTTCCTCGCGGCGGGCGTACACGTCGTCGAACACCTCACCAATTTGGCTGCCGTACCGCCAACAGGTGCCCGTTTCACGGCGGTGCCACCCAAGGTTCGGCAGTTCGGGACATTCCCGGTGCGCGCGTTCGCCCGATTGCCCTGAGGAAGCGTCAGGTGCCGACGCCGGGGTAGCGGATTCGATCCACCTTGCGAGGCACACCGTTCTCAACCCTCTCCCAGCCGCCGTTTCGCATCACCTCATAGCTCCGGAAGGCACATGGCACTCCCTTGGCTCTCATCAGGTCAGGTGAATCCATCAGTTGGAAGTGCAAGTGCGGCGCCGTCGAGTTGCCTGTGTGGCCCACGCGGCCGAGCACGTCGCCGCTTCGTACGATTTCGCCTGGCTTGACCGCGACTGAGCCGGGCACCAGATGTGCGAAGCCGGCAAAGACCTCGCCACTGCGCATGATCACGTGATTGCCGAGGACCAAGGGCAATCGAGCCGGGCTGAATGTTACGGCGTTCTTGAACGCGAAGACCGGCTCGAGCAGCGGATGGATCCAGCTTCTCTCGGAGATGCCATCGGCGGCTTGCACGATCTCGCCGTCGAAAGGTGCGTGGATCGCGGCTCCCCAGGCGTAGCAGTCGCGAGTCCGTACTCCGATCAAGAAGCCGCGGAGGATCCCAGCTGGGTGGTAGCGCAGACCGCGGCGCGTGTCGACCATGAGCAGGTCGTAGGCGAAACGCTGCCCCAACATGTCGGTGCCGTGGCTCGGGATGCGGTCGCCGGGCGTATTGACGGCTACCCATCCTTCGCCGCGGAGAGGGAAGTCCACGACGACGGCCCCGTCGAGCTCGTTCACCATGGGTTGATGCTAGGGCTGCTGGGTCGACAGTAGGGAGAAGCAGAATCGCGGTCGATCAGCGGTTGCCGAGCCGGTAGCCTCTGTGGGTGACCCTCACGGGACTCGTTGATCTTTTCTGCACTGAACCCACCGTCGCCGAGACCATCGCTGATGCGCGGGCTCGGCGACAGGCCGTGCTCGACGTCACTGCCCCCGCTTCCATGCGGCCGCTGATCGCTGCCGCATTGAGTAGCGAGCCCGAGCGTGGCGGCGCCGGTCGCCCGGTGCTCCTGGTGGCCTCGACTTTTCGCGAGGCAGAGGAGTTGACCGCCGCGTTGCAGTCGGTGGTGGGCGAGGAGGCGGTGGCGTACTACCCGGCGTGGGAGACATTGCCGCACGAGCGGCTGAGCCCTCGCTCCGATACGGTCGGCAGGCGACTTGAGGTGCTCCGGCGACTTGCCGATAACAGCCAGCTTCCGGCGCCGCGGATCGTGGTTGCTCCGGTACGCAGCGTTCTGCAGCCACAAGTGAAGGGCCTGGCGGAGATGACGCCGATACGCCTTGCAGTCGGCGACGAGACAGATCTCACTGACCTCGCGACCGCTTTGGTTGGCGCGGCGTACACCCGGGTCGATTTGGTCGAGCGACGTGGGGAGTTTGCGGTACGCGGTGGCATCGTCGATGTCTTTTCACCAACTGAAGAGCACCCAGTGCGCATCGACTTCTTTGGCGACACCGTCGAAGAGATTCGCTACTTCTCCGTCGCCGACCAAAGGTCCAGCGAAATCGCCCTGACCGAAATCACCGCATCGCCTTGCCGCGAGCTGCTGCTGACCGAGGAGGTACGGACCCGCGCGGCCAGGCTCGCCGAGCAACATCCCGAGCTCATCGAGATCCTGGACAAGATCGTGCAAGGCCATCCGGTTGACGGCATGGAAGCCCTTTCGCCGGCCCTCGTGGACGGCATGGAGCTGCTGATCGACCTAATGCCACCCGATACCCACGTGCTGATCAGCGATCCCGAACTTGTACGCGGTCGGGCAATTGAACTGGTCAAGACGAGCGAGGAGTTCCTGCATGCCTCCTGGGCAGCGGCCGCAGGTGGAGGCAAGGCGCCCATCGATCTTGGCGCATCCTCCTACCAGCCGCTCGCTGAGGTCCGTGCTGCTGCACTCGCCCGGGGGATGGCCTGGTGGACGCTGTCGCCGTTCAGCGCCGGTCCGGGGCAGGACTCCATGGCGGATGGGGGTCGCGGCATTCCGATTCGGACCGAGGATGGGGAGATCATCGATCTCTCTGATCGGGTCACCGCGCCCGGTGTGGACTCCAGAACAGTGCCAGGACAGATCGGCGAGACCTATCGGGGTGATACCGAGGCGGCAGTCAATGAGATCACCAAGCGAGTCGGTGACGGCTGGCGCGTGGTCGTGTCGGCCGAGGGTCGGGGCACCGCGGACCGCATCGTGGAGGTCCTCGCTGAACATGCGGTGCCTGTGCGTAGCCCGTCAGCGCTAGACGAGCCACCACCCACGAGTTTGGCTACCGTTATCACCGGCCAACTCAGTCACGGTTTCGTCGCCGACAGCATCCGGCTCGCGCTCTTCACAGCTTCTGACCTCTCTGGTCAGCGAGTGCCTGACAAGGCCAGCCGGAAAATGCCGGCACGACGCAAGAACCAGATCGACCCGCTCGAGCTGGTCTCTGGCGATCCGGTCGTCCACGGCCAACACGGAGTCGGCCGCTATGTCGAAATGTCACAGCGCACCGTAGCCGGGGCGACTCGGGAGTATTTGGTGATCGAGTATGCGCCGTCCAGGCGCGGCCAGCCAGGTGACCGGCTCTATGTCCCGATGGACTCTCTTGATCAAGTAACTCGATACGTTGGTGGAGAGAACCCGAGCCTGGACAGGCTGGGTGGCGCCGACTGGGCGAAGCGCAAGGGGCGTGCCCGTCGAGCGGTTCGCGAGATTGCCGCAGAGTTGATCAAGCTGTACGCAGCCCGGCAGGCCACCCGCGGTCACGCATTTTCTCCCGATACGACGTGGCAGCGGGAGCTTGAGGACGCCTTCCCCTTCGTCGAGACTCCGGACCAGCTCGGAGCGATCGACGACGTCAAACGCGACATGGAACAGATCGTTCCGATGGATCGGCTCATCTGCGGTGACGTCGGTTATGGCAAGACCGAGATCGCGGTACGCGCCGCGTTCAAGGCAGTGCAAGACGGCAAGCAGGTGGCGATCTTGGTTCCGACGACCCTGCTGGTGCAGCAGCATTACGCGACCTTCGGCGATCGCTATGCCGGCTTCCCCGTCAACGTTGCACCGCTCAGCCGGTTCTCCACCGAGGCTGAGGCCAGGGCAACCATCGAGGGTCTCGTGGATGGCAAGGTCGATGTCGTCGTAGGCACCCACCGACTGCTGTCGGATGAGGTGACCTTCAAGGACTTGGGTCTGGTGGTGATCGATGAGGAGCAGCGCTTCGGCGTCGAGCACAAGGAAAGGCTCAAGCGCCTGCGTACCGCCGTCGATGTGCTGGCGATGTCGGCCACGCCGATCCCGAGGACTCTTGAGATGGCGGTCACCGGGATTCGTGAGATGAGCACGATCATGACTCCGCCTGAGGAGCGTCATCCCGTCCTCACGTTTGCTGGGCCGTACGACGAGGCTCAGGTGAGTGCAGCCATCCGGCGCGAACTGCTCCGTGAGGGGCAGGTGTTCTATGTGCACAATCGCGTGCAGAGCATCGATAAGACTGCCCGCCGGATCGCCGAGTTGGTGCCTGAGGCCCGAGTGGTCACTGCGCATGGCCAAATGAGCGAACAGCGGCTGGAGCAGGTCATGATCGACTTCTGGGAGCGCCGAGCTGACGTGCTGGTCTGCACCACGATTGTGGAGGCGGGTCTGGACATCTCGACCGCCAACACGCTGCTGATCGAGCGCTCGGATCTCATGGGGCTCTCCCAGCTGCACCAGTTGCGCGGTCGAGTCGGCCGCGGCAGAGAGCGCGGCTACGCCTACTTCCTTTATCCACCGGACAAGCCGCTGACTGAAACCGCGTACGACCGGATTAGCACCATCGCGGCGCACAGCGATCTGGGTTCTGGCATGGCTATCGCCATGAAGGACCTCGAGATACGCGGCGCGGGCAATATGTTGGGCGGAGAGCAGTCTGGTCACATTGCCGACGTCGGATTCGACCTCTACATCCAATTGGTTGGCGAGGCGGTCTCAGAGTTTCGAGGTTACGAGGTCGAGCCCGAGCCCGAGGTGCGAATCGAACTGCCCGTCGACGCACACCTGCCCACCGATTACATCGAGTCGGAGCGGCTGCGGCTGGAGATGTACAAACGGCTCGCCGAGGTTCGTGTCGAAGCTGACGTCAAGGCAGTCGAAGCCGAGTTGCATGACCGCTACGGGATGCCACCCGCTGAGGTGCTCAACCTCGTCGAGGTGGCGAGATTCCGATTGCTCGCCCGCTCTGCGGGGCTGACCGAGATCGTGGGGCAGGGTCGATTCATCCGCTTTGCACCGGCACACCTTTCCGAGTCACGAGTCATGCGGCTGCAGCGGCTCTATCCGGGCAGTCTTGTCAAGGACGCTGTGGGTATTGTGCTCATTCCTCGGCCCACGGGCACCGCTGTCGGCGGCGAGCCCCTGAAGGACACCGACCTTCTGCGTTGGGCATCCGAGCTGATTAGCTAGCTCTTCACAGACTCGTGAGAAGCAATCAAACGCGTAGGATCTCCTGCGGTAGTCGTTCCCGGACGCGCATATGCGTGAACTCCGGAGGTCATCGCAGAGGATGGTGAATGAGTCTTTCCGCTCACCGCGGATGGCGCGCGGTACGAGTCACAGTGCTTGGCGGCGTTCTGCTGCTCACACTGCTTATGGCCGGCTGTGCCAAGCAGGGTCCCAGCGTTGTGGCGTACGTCGATAACTCAAAGATCACCCAGCAACAGGTGGATGACGCTGTCGAAGGGGTGTCGAGCATCCTGCAGGAGGGCCAGTCGGTATCCCGCGCCGCCGTCGTCAACGCCATGATCCACGGTGTCATCGCGGAGAATCTCGCTGCTACGAACAAGATCACCATCACTGATGGCGATCGTGATGCGCTGATCAAGAACAGCAACCTCGCTGGCCTGCTCAACGTACCCAAGGGACGACCGATTGCCTACGACGTTGCCGATCAGCAGATCGTGTCCGAGAAGCTCGGCAGCGAGGCCTACATTGCAGCCCTAGCCAAGCAGCAGGTGATACTCAATCCCCGCTTCGGTGTGCTGGATCCGAATCAGAAGACGATCATCACCGATAAGTCGGCATCGCTGACCGAACCGCTGCCCAGTCCAACGCCGTAGTGCAACGTGCCGCTACCCGAGCTCCAGCGACTGGTCCACGTAATGGCGCGGCTGCGCCAGGAATGTCCGTGGGATGCCCAGCAAACTCATCGATCGCTAGTGCAGTACCTCGTCGAGGAGACCGCCGAAACGATCGAGGCCATCGAGGGTGCAGATCAAGATCATCTTCGGGAGGAGTTGGGAGATTTGCTGCTCCAGGTAATCTTTCACGCCGAGATCGCGAGCGAGCAGTCACCGGGCTTCACTGTCGAGGACGTTGCACGCGGGATTGCCGACAAGCTCATCTCCCGGCATCCCTACGTTTTTGCCACAGCCGACGTGCCCACCGACCTGAATTACACCTGGGAGCAGCGCAAGGTAGCTGAGAAGGGACGTACCTCGGCGCTCCAAGGCATCCCAGATCAGCTCTCAGCGCTGGCTCGGGCAAACAAGATCATCAGCAGGCTACGATCGCGGCGTGTGGCGGTCCACTTGCCAGACGAGCCAACCACCCCTGACGAGGTGGGTACGCAGCTGCTCGCTCTAGCAGCTCGTGCTCATGCGGCCGGAATCGATCCTGATCAGGTGCTTCGGGATGCCGTACGCGTTTTGGAAGATCAAGTACGCGACGCTGAGTCGGCGTCCACCGACGCAACTCCGGCTTAGCAGCCGTCGCCTATTCTGTGGACATGTCCGAGCCCCCGCAGCAACGGCCGGCCCCTCAGGCTCATCCGCCCCAGAACTACCCTCCGCAGAATTACCCTCCCCAGAACTATCCCCCGCAGAACTACCCTCCCCAGAACTACCCGCCCCACAACCAGCCGGCACAGAATCCGCAAACTCAGCCATACCCGTTGAATCTTCAACCGCCCTATCCGGTGCAACCGCCCTACCGGCAGACCGCCCGTAGGCCGAGCGAGGAGTTGCAACGCGATGCCGAGGCTGCGTTGGCGGCACGGATGGAACTGGGTCCGGAATACAACGAGTACGTCGCCGCCGGCCTGGCCGAAAGGGTCGAGGACATCGCGGAGGCGCGCGCTGCGGAGCTTCGACAACAGGCTCTAGAGGCCAGCCGGGCCCAGGCGGCCGAGCAGAGCGGCCGAGGGCGGCAGTTCGCGTTGGCCATCGTCTCCGTCGTCATGGGTATCCCTATTACAGCGATCACTGCCAGCGAGGTCGATCCGAGTGTCGTGGGCGTAGCGGTCTCCTGGGCTGGCCTTGTCGGAGTGAACTGGGTCCACGCACGCAGCCTTCGCAAGCGGAAATAGCGCGGCCCCCAGGCAGTCATCACCCGGCGGGAGGAATCTCGATCTGGCGCGTGCGGCGCCACTGCCTCACCGGGGACCGCCGATAGGCTGAGGCCACCATCGTTTCCGAAAGGCGGCACTCGTGGCGAGCATTGAATTCATAGGCGCGCGAGAAATCCTCGATTCCCGTGGCAACCCGACCGTCGAGGTCGAAGTCATTCTCGACGACGGCTCCGAGGGCCGGGCCGCTGTGCCCTCAGGCGCATCAACCGGCGCCTTCGAGGCTGTGGAGCTGCGTGATGGCGAGGCTCGTTATGGCGGCAAAGGCGTCAGCAAAGCCGTGCTCGGCGTTATTGATCAACTTGGACCGGAATTGATCGGGTACGAGGCCAGCGAACAGCGGCTGGTCGATCAGGCAATGCTCGATCTGGACGGTACAGACAACAAGTCCAAGATCGGCGCCAACGCCATTTTGGGCGTTTCGCTGGCGGTCGCGCATGCCGCCGCGCATTCCGCTGACCTGCCGCTCTACCGCTATGTCGGCGGCCCCAACGCCTACTTGCTTCCGGTGCCGATGATGAACATCGTCAATGGCGGAGCACATGCTGATTCTGATGTCGATGTGCAAGAGTTCATGATCGCGCCGATTGGTGCTGGGACCTTCCGAGACGCCTTGGAGATGGGAGCGACCGTCTACCACTCGCTCAAGTCGGTGCTGAAGAAGCAGGGACTTGCCACGGGCCTGGGCGACGAGGGTGGTTTTGCGCCTAACCTGCCTGCCAACGTCGCAGCACTCGAGCTGATCTCCACCGCGGTGGAGTCGGCGGGTCTGAGGTTGGGCAGCGACATCGCACTCGCGTTGGACGTCGCAAGCACGGAGTTCTTCGACTCCGGCAGCTACACCTTCGAGGGCAAGGTGCTCTCGGCCGCTGAGATGACCGGGATCTATGAGCAGTGGATCAACGACTTCCCAATCGTCTCGATCGAGGACCCGTTGGCAGAGGATGACTGGGCGAGCTGGAGTGCGCTCGTGGCACGGCTGGGTGACAAGGTCCAGGTGGTGGGCGACGACCTGTTCGTCACCAACGTCTCACGGCTGCAACGCGGCATCGCCGAGCAGGCGGCAAGCGCCCTGCTGGTCAAGGTCAACCAGATCGGATCGCTTACTGAAACTCTGGATGCTGTTGATCTTGCCCACCGTTCCGGTTTCCGTTGCATGATGAGCCACCGTTCAGGTGAGACCGAGGACACCACGATTGCCGATCTTGCGGTTGCCACCAACTGCGGCCAGATCAAGTCCGGCGCTCCGGCGCGTACCGACCGGGTTGCCAAGTACAACCAGCTGCTGCGGATCGAGGAGGACCTCGATGACGCGGCCCGCTACGCAGGCGCCTCAGCCTTTCCACGGTTCAAGGCCGGATAATTGCCGTCCGGTCGAAGGCCTACCTCCCGCCCAAGCGCAGGTCCCGGGCGCGGCAGGCCGCGAGCCCGTACCCAGGTAGGCAAGGCGTCCACGTCGGCCCGCACATCTAACGCGGCAGCTGCTGCCCACGAGGAAGCGGCTGCCCCGCTGCGGCGCCGGGGATACGGCCTGACGGCCCGCGCTATCGCCCTCTCGGTCGTACTGCTGATCTTGACCATCTCGTACGCGACGTCCCTGCGAATCTACTTTTCCCAGGCCCACGAGATCTCGACAACTAGGGCGGAGATTGCCGAGCGCCAACAACGGATCCGTGATCTCCAAGGTGAGTTGGCCCGATGGGATGACAAGGCCTACGTCAGAACCCAAGCCAGGGAACGGCTGGGTTGGGTCGTACCAGGAGAAACCGGCTACACCGTCGTAGGCGCTGATGGCAAGCCGCTTGGCGGCGGAGCTCAGATCAGCGCCGAGGCTGCCACGCAGGAGCCACCACAGAACTCCTGGTGGTCCAAGTTGTGGGGCTCGATAGAGGCCGCCGATCGGCCGGCGCCAGTCAAGACATCGGCTGAGGAAAAGACGATCACCGTCAAGACCAAGCCGAAGAGGTGAATGCGCCTCGGAGTCACGGCTGAGCGGCGAGAAAGGCAGCGACAGCTTCGGCCGTCGGCAGGCTTGGGCTCGCTCCGCGGACCGTCACCGCCAATGCCCCTGCGGCCAACCCGTGCCGCAGCGCATCTGGAAGCGCGGCGCCGGCAGCCAGACTTGCACCAAGTGCACCGGAAAAGGCATCACCGGCCGCAGTGGTATCCACCGGAGTGACCTGGAAAGCCGAATACTCCGCGACACCATCAGGCCCGATGACAAGGGCGCCGCGCTCGCCTTGGGTGATCACTACGGTGGCGACGCCGCGTTCGTGGAACCATCGTGCCGCATGCTCGGCCGAGCTCCGATCAGTGACAGCGATGCCGCTGAGTACCTCTGCTTCCAGTTCGTTCGGCTTGACCAACCAAACCCCTGGCCATACCGCAGCCGGAATGGGTTGCGCAGGTGCCGGATCCAGCACAAGCTGCAACTCCCACATCTGACAAACCTCAGCCACCCGCTGCACGACCGCGAGCGGGATTTCCATTTGCACCAAGACAACCGAGATTCGATCGCGCAGCTGCCTCAAGGAGGCTTCGACATCGTCCGGATTGAGGCGGTGGTTGGCGTTCGGAATGATGACGATGTCATTTTGGCCAGAGATTGCATCAACGCGGATGTGGGCGATCCCGGTCGATCCGTCTGTGATTCGGACTGTGCTGACATCGACACCTTCCGCAGCCAGCGTGGCCAGCGTCAGCTCGCGGAACATGTCATCACCAACGGCTCCGATCATGTACGTCGGTGCGCCCGCGCGGACGGCCGCGATCGCTTGATTCGCTCCTTTGCCGCCTAGTACGAGCGAAAAGTCACTGCCGATCACCGTCTCACCCGGCCGCGGCAGCGGCGAGCCGAAGGCTGCCACGTCGGCGTTGATGCTGCCAACCACTGCCACACCGGTGCGGTCCATGTGCTGAGAGTATTGCCATCGTGCCCGAACCCATGACTCCAGCAGATGAAGCCGCGGTCGCTGTGCAGCTGCAGCGGGCGCCGCGCGGTGTTGTGGGCATCGCGTACCGGTGTCCGTGTGGGAAGCCAGCTGTCGTGGTGACCCAACCTCGGTTGGACGATGGCACACCGTTCCCCACGACGTACTACCTCACCTGCCCGCGCGCAGTCGCGGCGTGCTCCTCGCTGGAAGCGCAAGGGCTCATGGCAGACATGACCGACCGACTGCGACATGATCATGAGCTTGCTTCCGCCTATCGGCAGGCCCATGAGCAATACCTGGCCGACCGAGAAGAGCTGGGTTCAGTGCCTGAGATCGCACGCAGCAGCGCGGGAGGAATGCCCGATCGGGTGAAGTGCCTGCATGCGTTAGTGGCGCATTCCTTAGCTGTCGGCAGCGGAGTCAACCCGCTCGGTGACGAGGCACTGAAGGAAATAGGGATGTTCTGGGCTCCCCCTTGTTTGCAGGAGGTCTCGTGAGGAGGGTTGCTGCCATCGACTGCGGAACCAATTCCATCCGCCTGTTGATCGCCGAACCAGCCGGCTTAGATGGTTTGAAAGATCTAGAACGGCGGCTGGAGATTGTGCGCCTTGGTCAGGGCGTGGATGCCACCGGCGAGTTTCATCCCGACGCATTGCAACGTACGTTCGCAGCGGTCGACGAGTACGCGAAGTTGATCAAGAAGGCCGATGTACCTGCGGAGAGGATTCACTTTGTAGCGACCTCGGCTACCCGCGATGTCAAGAACCGCGAAACCTTCTTTGCCGGCATCAAAGAGCGTCTCGGGGTCTTGCCAGACGTGATCAGTGGCGAGGCCGAGGCCCGACTGTCGTTCATCGGCGCTCTGAGCCGGGTGAGACCGGAAGCTGAACCGGTCCTCGTCATGGACATTGGAGGAGGCTCAACAGAGCTGATCACCGGCGCCAGCAACGGCGACATGCAGGGTGCGATATCGCTCGACGTTGGATCGGTGCGTATCACCGAACGCTTCCTCAAACACAATCCGGTCGCAGCTGATGATCTTGAACGCGCCATTAGGTATCTGGATGGCCTGCTGGCGGACAGCGGCGTGGACTTCGGCTCGATCGGTAGCTGGATCGGGGTTGCCGGCACTGCGACAACTCTGGCTGGCCTGTATCTAGAGCTGGAGCGCTATGACCCCGAGCGAGTGCACGGGTCCAGAATCCCGCTGCCGGCGATAGCGGAGCTGCTGCATCGACTGGCTGGAATGACTGTTGAGGAGATCCGCGCACTTCCATCAATGCATCCTGGGCGGGCCGATGTGATCACTGGGGGAGCGCTGGTGGAGTCGCGGATCGCAGCACGCCTGAATGTGGACAACTTGATCGTCAGCGAATCGGACATTCTCGATGGGATTGCCCTGGAGCTCCTGGACCGGTGACAGAATGCCGCGATGACCTCTCTCGCCATCACGGTCGTCGGACATGACCGCCCGGGCATCATCGCGCAGGCTGCCGAGGTGTTGTCAGGATGCGGCATGAACCTCGAGGACTCCTCGATGACGCTGTTACGTGGTCACTTCGCAATGACGCTCATCTGCGCCGGCGACGCCGACGCCGCACAGGTCGAGGCCGCATTGCAACCACTGGTGAACGGCTCGCTGGACGTGACGGTACGAGAAGTGCCGGAGGAGCCCGACCGGCCGACGCTGGGATCGACCTACCTGGTAACGGTTCATGGTGCCGACAGACTCGGGATTGTGGCGCGGTTGGCTGCCGTGATCGCGGACGCCGGCGGCAATATTACCGACCTCACCACCCGCCTCTCAGGCACGCTCTACGTGCTGCTGGCCGAAGTCGATGTCCCTCAATCGACCGACATCGAGGCACTTCAGGCCCGGCTCGCGGATGTTTCAGCGGAGCTTGGAGTGGATTGCACACTGCGGTTGCTTGAGAACGATCAGCTGTGAATCTAACGTTGCCGAGACTGCCGGAAGGGCAAGTGCTCGATGTCGTCCGAGCTCCCAGCCATGTGCTATCCGCATCAGGCTTACAGGTCGATCCCAGCGACCCAGTGATTGTCCAGCTCTGTGCCGATCTCGTTGCGACGATGCGGATTTCACCGGGCTGCGTTGGGCTTGCAGCACCACAGGTCGGGCAGGCCGCGCAGGTCTTTTGCGTTGACGTCTCAGGCCATCCCAAGGCCCGGATCAGCCACGGCCTGATCGTGTTGGCGAACGCGGAGATTGTGGAGGCCAGTCGCAATGAGAAGGGCCGCGAAGGCTGCATGTCTGTGCCCGATCTCACCGGTGACGTCAGACGGGCGGCAAAGATTACAGTGGTCGGCCAGCTGCCCTTGAGCGGCGAGCGGGTGCTCATCACAACAGACGCCTTCGAAGCGCGCGCTCTACAGCACGAGATCGATCACTGCAATGGCATGCTCTTCCTCGACCGAGTGACGGGTGCGCATGCCGTCTTTCCGCGCAAGGTTTATCTCGAACCGAGAGACCCCTTGGCCCCGTGACGCCGCGACAGTCGGCAGCCGACATCGGAGGTGGCTAGGGGAGTCCCCCAGCGCAGGTAAGGTCGGGCATCGATGAACGGTCCGGCAGCTGATCGACGGCCGTTACGGCCTGGCGCCAATCGCCCCCAAGCTCCCCGCAATGTCGTGCCTGAAGGGGGCCGCGGCCCAGCCGAGAGCGGCCGGTGGCGAACCCTGACGAGCGTGCTGGCGCGGCACGCCGCCCTAGTGCGCTCCCGTCGGGCTCTGTTGACCGACCTTGGGAAGGCCTTGCTGCTCACCCTGTTGGCCGTCCTCGCCGCCGCGCCGCTAGCCGCGGTTTGGGGAATCAGCCATGCCCGGGTCGATGACTACCTTGGGCCGCATCGGGTGAATTTCGCCAGCAACTTCGGTGGAGAGGTCGAAGTCAATCTTGGACCGATCGGAAACGCCTACCTTGCCAGCCCGGTACGTCCGATTGGCCTCACCATCACCGTGGGCGGGGTCGGCGCAACCACAGCAAATCTCGGCTCGATTTTTTCAGAGCAAACGCTCGCGGCGTACACCAGCCTGTACACCGAGCCCAGAGAGGCCATCTCGGGGATCGTCGAGCGTTTGGCCCACGACGCGGTCTGGGAAGGGCTCAAAGCGGAGGCTGTTTTACTGCTGGGCGTTGCGACCTGGCGGCTTCGACGTCAGCTGCTGCCACCGTGGATCATCAGGCGGGTCACTACGCGCCGGGCCGTGGCCATCTACGTCGTTGTCGTCGCGCTCGTCATCGGCTCCATCCTGGTACCTCAGAAACCCAAGGATCCGCGTTATCCGGTATTGATCGCCGACGGCGGTCGTTTCTCCTCGCTGACGGTGGACAGCGTGCTCCTAGCAGACGTACTGGATCGCGGTATCAAGGGCGTCAAACTGCTCAGTGCACGCCAGCAGCAAGCAGTGAAGAACTACGTGGACACTGCAGCAGTCAGCTTGTCGGAACAGCTGGATGCCCTGCCGAAGCCCAACTCTGACGAATCGATGATTCTGGGTTTCAGTGACCTGCACTGCAATCAGGCAATGACAGAGCTGATCTCCCGGCTAGCTCGAGCGACCGAGCCTTCTGTGATGCTGAGCTCTGGCGATGACACAGTCAATGGAACTGCTGCCGAGCGGGGTTGCATCCGACGGGAGGCCGCAATTTCAACCGGTGTGCCGTTCCTGGTAGCGACCGGAAATCACGACTCCAATATCACCGAGGCTCAGATGAGGGCTGCGGGCGTGACCGTGCTCGATGGCCAAGTGGTTGAAAGGGCGGGGCTGAGTGTGCTCGGCGACGATGACCCTGAGCACAACATCCCCTTTAGCGTCGAGCGGACCAAGGACCGGCCCGAAACCGAAGAACAGATGGCGCAACGGCTTGTTGATCTTGCCGGCAACAAGCATACCGACGTGCTGCTGGTGCATCAGCCCGCTGCTGCGCGGGTGATCATGGACGCGTCGAATCCGCCCGCGTCGCTTGTGCTGTGGGGTCACTATCATGCTCAGTCCGGTCCGCGGGTGATCATGCACGAGGATGGGTCGTGGACCGTCGGCATGCAAGAGGGCACCGCGGGGGGTGTCCGAGAGCCGACGTTCACATCGTTCAGTACGCCCTTCTCGCCCCCGCTTATCAGTGCGGATGTGTACTTCTATTTCCGCGATAAGGCCACTGGTCTGATCACGGGAGTGCAGCCGGTGCACTTCCTGCCGAACGCGAAGCTTGTGATCGATGACCGGATTGCGACTGGAGATCTCGGCAAACTGCCCTTGGAGACGCGGATCAGACTGGGCGGCGCCTCCGCGACTGCGACAGTCGAACCCTCACGCTGAACGCATTCGACGGTTAGGATCGCACCGGCCGTTGGATCGCTGGCCCCCGTAGCCCAAATGGCAGAGGCAAGCGGCTTAAACCCGCTCCAGCATGGGTTCGAATCCCATCGGGGGCACTGTATTAGATTGCCTCACTCGCCAAGCTCGCTCGGCGCGGATCGCGCCCGGAAGCCGCCGACCATCGAAGCGCAGTCGGGCCAACATCACAGCTTCTTCAAAGCCTGGAAGAAAGGCCTTGACTCTTACGTTCACCTAAACTGATTCCAGTGCGCCAACCGAGGCGCCTAATCAGGAGGACACATACATGTTGCGCAGTTCGAACCCGATCCTCTCTAGGCAGGACGCGTTCACACCCGCAGCACCGCAGTACAACCAGAACCCCTATAACCAGTCACCAGCGGGGTACGGACAGTACCCGGCCCCCGGCTACCCCCAGGCACCAGTGCAACCGGCCGAAGGTCGAATGACCTTTGACGACGTCGTCACCAAGACGGCGCTCACCATGGGCGTGCTTATCATTGCGGCCGCCTTGGCTTGGATGTTCGTACCGGATGCGCTCTACTTCCCGGCGTTGATCGCCTCCGGATTGATCGGCTTCATTGTCGTCATGATCGTGGCGTTCCGGCGGAGGGTGCAACCGGGACTCGTACTCCTTTACGCCGCCATTGAAGGCGTCTTCATAGGCATGATCAGCAAGGTCTTCGAGAACCTTTACGAAGGCATCGTGGTCCAGGCCGTGATCGGCACCTTCGCAGCAGCAGCCGTGACCTTGGCGGCATACAAGTTCTTCAACATTCGCGTCACACCAAAGTTCCGGAAGGTCGTGATCATCGCGACGATCGCCTTTGCGGTCGCCCTGCTGATCAACTTCCTGCTCTCGCTCTTCGGCGTCAATCTGGGACTGCGTGACACTGGCGGTGCGATCAGCATGCTGGCTGTGGTCTTCTCGCTGATCGGCGCGACGCTCGCCGTGCTCAACCTGGTGCTGGACTTCGACTACATCGAGCAGGGTGTCGCCATGGGCGCGCCCGCAAGTGAGTCGTGGCGTGGTGCCTTCGGACTGACCGTAACCATGGTCTGGCTGTACATCGAGATCTTGCGACTGCTGTCCTACATACGCAGGTAGCTCACCAGCTGAGGGCCGCGCTTCCAACCGGAAGCTGCGGCCCTCAGTCGTTTCGCCCCCGTAGAGTCGTGAGCGTGGAGTACGTCAACTCGCTGATCGAGCTCGTCGGCCATACGCCGCTGCTCAGACTCTCTCGGGTCATCGGTGGGGCCAAGCCACTGATTCTGGCCAAGGTCGAATACCTCAATCCGGGCGGTTCGGTCAAGGATCGGATTGCGCTGAAAATGATCGAGGCCGCGGAGCGGGAGGGCAAGCTAAAGCCGGGCGGCACGATTGTGGAGCCCACCAGCGGCAATACTGGCGTCGGACTGGCCATCGTCGCGCAGGCCAAGGGCTACTCGTGCGTGTTCGTGTGCCCTGACAAGGTGAGCGAGGACAAGCGCAATGTCTTGGCCGCGTACGGCGCCAGGGTGGTCGTTTGCCCGACTGCTGTAGAGCCCGAACATCCAGACTCCTATTACTCGGTCTCCGACCGCCTCGTTCGGGAGGTAGCGGGAGCCTGGAAGCCCGACCAATACAGCAACCCCAATAACCCGATCAGCCACTACGAGACCACGGGCCCGGAGATCTGGCAGCAGACCGACGGCAAGATCACCCACTTCGTTACCGGAATCGGTACGGGCGGCACAATCAGTGGAGCCGGCCGCTACTTGAAGGAAGTCTCCGAGGGACGCGTCAAGATCATTGGTGCCGACCCATCGGGTTCGGTCTACTCCGGCGGTACCGGGCGTCCCTACTTGGTCGAGGGGGTCGGCGAAGATTTCTGGCCGCCCAACTACGATCCCAGCATCGCTGATCGGGTCATCGAGGTCTCAGATGCTGACTCCTTCGCGATGGCCCGCCGGCTGGCATGCGAGGAGGCGCTGCTGGTGGGTGGATCTTCCGGAATGGCAGCCGCGGCCGCCATTCGGCTGGCGCATGAGCTCGACGATCCACAAGCGGTGATCGTCGTACTGCTCCCTGACTCCGGCCGCGGCTACCTCACGAAGGTCTTCAGCGATGCCTGGCTGACGCGCTACGGTTTCGCGCCACGGCCCAACCAGGTCGTCCGAGTAGTCGGAGATGTGCTGCGTGAGAAGTCAGGCGACCTGCCGTCGCTGGTTCACACGCACCCGAACGAGACGATCGCCGAAGCTGTTGCGATCATGCGTGAGTACGGCGTAAGCCAGATGCCGGTGGTCCGGGCCGAACCTCCCGTGATGGCGGCCGAAGTGGTCGGTGCGGTCAGCGAGCGAGGCCTCCTTGCGGCGTTGTTCAGTAATCACGTACGGCCGGCGGACGCAGTGGCGAATGTGATGGAGGAATCGCTGCCAATGCTCGGAGTCACCGAGCCGGTCGGCGACGCGGTCGAGGTGCTGCGAACCTGTGACGCACTGTTGGTCCTTGACGACGGCAAGCCGGTCGGCGTTTTGACGCGACAAGACCTGCTGAGCGACATCAACATCTCCTAGTGATGACGACCAAGATCAAGCTGTATTGAGCAGCTCGGCAAGTATTAGCTGCCAGTTCTGGGTCCATGACACCGAACGCCACGATTCCAGTGGCACCCACCGCGCGGACTCGGTGGTGCCGCCCTGATCTTGCACGACGGGATTGGTGGGATGCGGGCAGCTGGCGCGATAGATGAGCCGCACGGCGTGGAAATCTTCGATGGTCCCGTACGGGCTACGCCCTACCCAGTGCGAGGTCTGCACCTTGATCAGCTCACCAAGAATGATCTCCTGCGATGTTTCCTCGGCGACCTCGCGGAGCACGGCCGAGGTCGGCGGCTCGTGATCGTCAAGGCCGCCACCTGGCATACCCCACCTGCCTGTGACAGCAGTTCGTCCGGAGTATTCGGTGGCCAGCAGGCCGCGCCTCGACGTTACTACCGCGTACGCCGCGAAACGCTGCCGGACAGCTGGTCGCACCTGATCACCCAGTACTAGCCCGGCGTCGCGGCCCTGGCGGCGTAGCAGCGGACGCGGCTCGTCGTCCACTGGACGTACCAGCAGCCGGAGAATCAGGTCGCCAGAGCTGTCGCGGTTGGCGTCGAGGGGATGAACGACAACGTAGCCGTGGTCATACGCGAGCACGTCAGGGTCGGCACCGTGCTCGAGACGTACCTCGAATGCGTGCCCACCCTGCTCGGTGATGCCGATGACCAGCACCTGGTCATCATGGCGCAAAGGCTGCGAGTTGTCGGGAATCGCGCGCCGCTGCAGGGAGAAGTAGTGAGCAAAGGCGCTCGTCTGCGAGGGCCGACGGCGGCGGCCGGATGCCTCGCGCGATGCGCGAGCAGCCTCAAATGAAAATGTCGCCTCAGATGCGGCCGTCGACGTAGCGCTGGACGGTCGGGCCGATCTCGGCGACCAGATCGTCTGTCTGGCGATCCACTAGCACGGGCAGCCGCAGCACGTAGCGGCCGATGACAAGCCCAAGAACCTGGGACGCGACCAGGCCTGCACGTCTGTTGGCTTCCTCTGATGGGAGATCGTCTTGGCGCAGTACGCGGCCGATGACCTCGAGGGTGAGAAACTCACCGACTGATCGAGTGAGTGCAGGATCAGTCAGCGCGGTGCGGATCGCGGCGACCAGAGCTGGCTGAAGCTCCGAATCCCAAACGCCCAGCACGGTCCGGACAAGTCGCTCCCCAAGATCAACTCTGTCTCCGGCAGCCACTTGTTCGAGCAATTGCGGGAAACCAAGCGGTAGTGCGACGGTGGCGAGAAAGAGTTGCTGCTTGCTTTCGAAGTAGTGGTGGATCAACGCAGCATCTACTCCGGCTTCGGCCGCGATGCCGCGCATCGACGCCCCCGCGAAACCCTTGGCCGCAAACGCCTGACGCGCAGCCGTAATGATCTGGCCGCGGGTGTCCTGGTTGCCGGGACGCCGGCCAATCTTCGGCTCTCGCGGGGCCGCCACTGTTCCTCCCTGACGCAGGCCTCGGACGAGGTTTGCTACGGATTCCAAGTCTGGCAGGTCAGCTGCTGCACTCCGGTAGCGTTGGGCGGCGTGCGGAGCAATCGAGTCGCTCGATGATCGACGCGCTGGGATATACCGTCGTTGCACTCGCCGGCGTGGGCGTCATCTGGGGGATCGTAACCGCAATCGCCAACAAGCCGCCGGGTAAGGCACAGCTGCTATACGCCGCGGGTCTCGAGGCTGTCACCGTCGTCCAGTCGATCATTGCCGTTGCCAAGATCATTGGCGGCTTCCGACCAGTCGAGCTGGCGACCACGATCGGCTATCTGATCGGTATCGTGATCTTGATCCCTATCGCGTGGTTGTGGGCAAACGTAGAGCGCAACCGCTTCTCTGGAGTCGTGCTTGCGGTGGCAGCTCTGGCAGTCCTCGCTATGACACTTCGGCTACTCGTGCTGTGGATTCCAGCCGGATGAGCGGCGTACGCGCACCACAGACCGGCTCCGCAGGTCGCAGGACGAACAGCGGAGCGGGCCGCGTGCTCGTTGCCGTGTATGGGATTTTCGCCCTTGCCGCCACAGCGCGGGCGAGCGTCCAGCTGATCACGAGGTTCGAAGAGGCGCCGCTGGCCTATCTGTTGTCTGCAGTTGCGGGCCTGATCTACATCGTCGCAACAATCACACTCGCCCGCGGCACCCGCGCCTCGCGTCGTCTGGCGCTCATCGCGATAATCATCGAGCTGATCGGCGTCGTTACCGTCGGTACCCTCAGCGTGGTCGACCCGGAGGCCTTTCCGCGGGCCACTGTGTGGTCCGTGTATGGCATCGGCTACGGCTTCGTTCCGCTGGTGCTACCGATCTTGGGACTGGCTTGGCTGTGGCACACCCGGCCTCAGGCCGCTAGGCCTGACGAAGGGGGTCGTTGAGTCCTTAGACGACAAGATCATCCGGCGCAAAGACGCGTAGCTCGACGTCATTCGCGAAATGCACCGGCCAGATGGATACACCGAGTTCATGGGCTGCCGAGGTCAGACCATGCGCCCAACTGCGATCCGCGTCGTTCATCGGGTTGCGGCCAGGTCGGGTCAGCAGAAAGGCTATGGATCCGCCGCTGCCATCCGGTCCGACGATGTACCGGCACATTTCTAGCAGCGGCTCGCACATCTTGGCATCGGCCGAGCGCGGTATCTCCTCGATCTGAATGAGCTGTGGGCTCATCATCTCGTCGGGTCTGATCAAGCCGATCCACAGTCTCGGTTGGCCGAAGCCGAGTGGGCCCATCAGAGCCCGCCAGTGCAGGCAAAGGTCTTCGGAGTTGCGGATGGGAGGCATCTTGTGCGGAGGCCGCAGCGTCGGAATATCAGTCATGGAACAACGCTGTGGGCAGCGTGACCGCCCATGCATCAGCTGAGCTGCGCTGTCCCCAGAATCTGTGGATAGTCAGCCGGCAGGGCTGAGGAGGTCGGAATACTCGGGATGCCGGCCCATCCAGCCTCTAATGAAGGGACACAGTGCGCGTACCTGCAAACCACGTGCCCGGGCATCATCGAGGGCATACCTCGCAATGGCGCCGCCAACTCCCTGGCCCTCATACTTCTCAGCCACAATGGTGTGCAAAAAGATGATCATGTCCTCTGTTAGTTCATACTCAGAGACGCCGGCAAGCGCACCGTCGACCCGCGCTTCATATCGGCTCACCAGGGGATTGTCCTCGACAGTCACGCTCATGCTTGCCACTGTGCCAGACGCCGCATCACCTCCCGCTGGAAACTTCACTCTAGATGCTCGAAAGGGGCCGAAATCGGGCTCTGAACCTCATCTGGAGTGAAGTTTTCAGCGTGATCGGCTGCAAGTTGCCTGGTCCGTCCTCGCGACCCACGGCTATGCTGCCGATCAAGACGGGCATCCCAGCTGCTCGCGGTCGGAGAGATGTGAAATACAACGAGGGAGCCGAGCTCGATCCGTCGCAGATGGGTGGTGGCGGCCGGGGAAGCGGCGGCAAGATCGCAATCGGCGGCGGCGCCGGGCTGATCATCTTGGTGCTCGCGTTGTTGTTTGGCATAAACCCCGGTGACATTCTCGGCGGCGCTCCGCAGGCCGAGCCGGAACAGTCCAGCAATCAGAGCCCGTTTGCGCAATGCACGCGCGGTTCGGACATCAACGCCAACCGTGACTGCCGATTTGTGGCATACACGAACTCAATCCAGGACTACTGGAATGACACCGTGCAGGGCTACCAGACCATCAAGGTGCAGACTTTCAGCGGCAGCACCAATACCGCCTGTGGGCATGCGACCTCAGCTGTCGGGCCGTTCTACTGTCCCGGCGACACGACGGTTTATCTCGATCTCGGATTCTTCGATCAGTTGACCGGCCAGCTTGGCGCGGAAGGCGGCGACGCCGCCGAGGCGTACGTGCTGGCTCATGAATTCGGTCATCACATTCAAAACTTGACGGGCACCATGCGGCGCGTGCAGAGCAGCGGGCAGGGCACCGGACCGACATCGCCCGGGGTGCGGCTTGAGCTGCAGGCCGATTGCTATGCCGGAGTGTGGTTCCGGCATGTGACGGAAGACCCGCAGAGCCCGATCACTCAAGTCACCCAGGACGATCTCGACCGAGCGGTGGACGCGGCGCAAGCCGTCGGCGACGACCGAATCCAGCAGAAGATGCAGGGCCAGGTCTCACCGGAGACCTGGACCCACGGCTCGGCAGCGATGCGGCGGCAGTGGCTTGCCCAGGGCTTCAGCACCGGCGACCCGAACAAGTGCGATACCTTCGCTAGAAACGCCCTCAATTAAGCGCGGCTAACCCGGCGATTGAGAAGGAGCGTGGAAGGTGCCGCCTCGTGCCGTCGTCGTCACCGGCGCATCCACCGGCATTGGCCGCGCGACCGTCCTCGAGCTGGTAGGTGCTGGATTCCAGGTTTTCGGCACCGTACGTCGAGAAGCCGATGCGGAGAGCCTGCGCCAGCAATTCCCGGAGCTCGTTACGCCGTTAATCATGGATTTGCTCGACGAGGATTCGGTACGCGCCGCCGGTGAGGTGGTCAATGCCGCGGGGCCGCTGTTCGGCCTAGTCAATAACGCCGGCGCCGCACTTCCCGGCCCGCTGGAGATCATCCCGATTGAGGTGTTCCGTCGTCAGATCGAGATCAATCTGACCGCGCAGCTGCTGGTCACGCAGGTGATGTTGCCGGCCCTGCATCGCTCCGCCGACCAGGTGGGCGACGCCCGAATCATCATGATCGGCTCCATTAGTGGCCGGCTCTCTGGCCCGATGCTGGGCGGATATGGCGCTGCCAAGCATGGTCTCGCGGGGTTGAGCAGCTCGTTGCGGGCCGAACTTGCACCGTTCAAGATCAACGTTTTGCTGATCGAGCCCGGCGCCATCGCCACGCCGATCTGGGATCGCGGGCGGGCTGCTGCAGATCAGGTGCAGTCGCAAAACCCCGATATCAACGCCCGCTATTCCGATCAAATCCAGGCGGCAGCCAAGATGGCTAACCGTCTAGCGGGTTCCGGGCTCGATGCCTCAGTCGCGGCCACGGTAATCCTGGAAGCGCTTCAAGATGACAATCCTCCGCCACGACAAGTGGTCGGACGCGAGGCCAAGGTGATAGCCGCACTGGCCCGGCTGCTGCCATATCGGGTGCTCTACAGCCTTACCGCCAGGGCACGGGCACGGTGAGAGCCGGGCCGTCTGGACTCAGTTGCAAGTAACGCCGGTGGCGTGAACCGGGCAGTAGCCGAACGGATTCTTTTCCAGATACTGCTGGTGGTAGTCCTCGGCGTAATAGAAGTCACCCGCAGGCGCAATCTCAGTTGTGATCCGCCCGTAACCCGCGCGACTGAACTCGGTCTGGAACTGATCGCGGACCCGCTCCGCAGTCGCCAGTTGCTCCGGTGAAGTTGTGTAGATCGCCGACCGGTACTGGGTCCCGACATCATTGCCCTGCCGCATCCCCTGGGTTGGGTCGTGGTCCTCGAAGAAGATCTTGAGTAGCTTCTCGTAGCTGACCTTGGCGGGGTCGTAACACACCTTCACGGTCTCGGTGTGACCAGTGCGAGCGCTGCAAGCCTCCTCGTAGGTGGGGTTTGGGGTAAAGCCTCCCGCATAGCCGACCGCTGTGTTTGTGACACCTGGCGTCTTCCAGAACAGCTTTTCAGCACCCCAGAAGCAACCGAGGGCAAAGTAGGCGACTTCTGAGCCCTTCGGCACCTGTTGCACCGGGATGCCAAAGATTTCATGGAATGTGGGGTTGACCAGCACTGACGTACTGCGGCCCCGGAGTGCCTGTTCAGGCTCAATAAGCTTCGTTTTCATGCGCGAGAACAACATGTGATTCAGTCTGCCTTTCTGCACCGCCGTTTGGAACGGTGGTTGCACTTACGCAACGCTGACTGGTCATGGAGATGTTCCACCGCCTCTGTGCGCCCTGAGCTTGTCGAAGGGCGCTTCCAAAGGCTCAGTGCGCATACCCGGCCACGTTGTGCCAGACACGCGTAGGCTGGCCTCTCGTGACAGCGACGCAGGGCTTCTCGACTCGGGCGATCCATGCCGGACAGGATCCGGATTCTGCGGTTGGCTCAGTCGTGCCACCGATCTACGCCACCTCCACCTTCATTCAGGACAAGGTGGGTGAAGCACGTGGCGGCTACGAGTACTCCCGCTCCTCCAACCCCACCCGTACGGCCCTGGAAGAGTGCATGGCGGCCCTGGAGGGTGGCAAGCACGGGCTGGCTTTTGCCAGCGGGCTCGCCGCCGAGGACACCCTGCTGCGGACCATCGCCTCACCGGGGAGTCATTTCGTGGTGCCGGATGACGCGTACGGTGGCACCTTTCGACTCTTTGCCCGAGTTCATCAGCGTTGGGGGATATCGGCCGATCCGGCACATCTGACTCACCTCGATTCAGTTGCCGCTGCCATTACCCCAGGCCAGACCAAGGCCGTCTGGATCGAAACGCCGACCAATCCGTTGCTGAACATTGCCGACATTGCCGCGATTGCGGACCTGGCGCATGCGGCGGACGCGCTCGTTATCGTCGACAACACCTTTGCTACGCCATACCTTCAGCAGCCGCTGGAGCTGGGCGCAGATGTCGTGGTGCACTCGACGACGAAGTACTGCGGCGGGCACTCCGACATCATTGGCGGCGCGCTGGTGGTCAACGACGACGAGCTGGCCGAGCAGCTGAGGTTCCACCAGAACGCGATTGGCGGGGTGGCCAGCCCGTTCGACTGCTGGCTGGTATCACGGGGCCTCCGCACCTTGGCCGTGCGGATGGACCGGCACTGCGACAATGCCGAGCAAGTAGCCGCCTTTCTGGATGATCATGCCCGAGTGGCCGAGGTGTACTTTCCGGGTCTCGACGCCCATCCTGGGCACGATCTGGCCAAGCGGCAGATGCGCCGATATGGCGGGATGGTGAGCTTCAGCGTGGTTGGTGGCGAACAGGCGGCGCTGAGGGTTTGCCAAGGTACCTCGGTGATCATTTTGGGGGAGTCCCTGGGCGGCGTGGAGTCCTTGATTGAGCATCCTGCAAAGATGACTCACGCCTCCGTGGCTGGCACCCGATTAGAAGTGCCTGGCGACCTGATCCGGCTAAGCGTGGGCATTGAGGACGTCGAGGATCTCATCGCCGATTTGGACAAGGCGCTGTCCTTCTAGCCTTGCTCGTGCAGGCTCCAGTTGATCGGCTCACCACCTGCCTGGACCAGCAGCTCGTTGGCCCGGCTGAAGGGACGTGACCCAAAAAACCCCGCAGTAGCGGACAACGGAGACGGGTGGGCGCTCGCAAGGTAAGGCACTGAGCCAAGCATCGGGATCAGTGACTGTGCATCGCGTCCCCACAAGATCGCAACTAATGGGCCACCACGGGCGACCAGTGCCTCTATGGCCCGCTGTGTCACCTGCTCCCAGCCCTTGCCGCGATGTGATCCGGAGCGACCGGGCTGCACAGTCAGGACCCGATTGAGCAGTAGCACCCCCTGTTGGAACCAGGGTGTGAGATCACCGCTGGCCGCCGGACGGATGCCCAGATCTGCCTGGAGTTCGGCATAGATGTTCTGCAGCGAGCGTGGAATAGGGCGCACATGGGATGCCACCGAGAACGACAGGCCCACCGGATGTCCTGGAGTGGGATAGGGATCTTGCCCGACGATGAGGATCTTCACCTGGTTCAGCGGGCGGCTAAAGGCACGCAGCACATGCTCACCGGACGGCAAATATTGCCGGCCAGCGGCCAGCTCGGCGCGTAAGAAAGCTCCCATCGCTGTGATCGTTGCCGCCACTGGCTGCAGCGCCTCAGCCCAATCAGCGCTGACCAGCTCACTCAACGGACGTGGACTCATGCATATCCCCCTTCGACGGCCCTCTCCTGGGCGTCGCTACCTGATCTCGAGGCATCCGCCACGACAGCGCGGCGGCGACGAGCATCAAGGCGGCTCCGGCGCCGAATGCGGCCGGATACGACAAGGTGTCCGCCAGTAAGCCGGCGACCAGCGGCCCGACAATCGCCCCGATGTCAGAACACATCGAGAAGACCGCGACCGCCGTGCCACTCCGGCTTCCTGCTGCATCGCCGACAGCGGCCGCAGGCGCAGTGCCCAAGAAGGCTGAGGCGATGCCGTAGAGGCAGAGCACGACGATCAAGAGCCAGATGTTCGGTGCGAACGGGACTGCCATGATCGATACCGCCGCGACGGTGCCACCAAGAATCATGGCAGGCCGCCGGCCGACTGTGTCGGTGAATCGACCAGCTGGTCCGACAGCGATCGTCTGGACGACGGAGGCGCAGGCGAAAGCGATGCCGGTCCACGACGCTGGCCGGTGCAGCAGCTCGACCACTAGTACAGGCACCAGTGATGACCGGACGCCGAACGAGGTCCATCCCTGAGCGAGGTTGGTGACACAGGCAGCCTGATAGCGGGCGTCGCGTACGAGGGCGCGAAGCGAGACTTCCGACTCGGCGTTCTCCTCCTCGGGCTTCGGGCCGCGACGATGCAAGAGCAGCAGACCTACTGTCCCGGCTACGGCAAGGGTGCCGGCATAGAAGAAGAAGGGAGCCGTTAGTGAGATCGCTGCCAAGGCTCCGCCCACTGCAGGCCCGGTTATCCCACCGATCAGGAAGCCGGCTTGGAAGAATCCAGCTGCCCGGCCGCGTACGCCTGCCTCCACCGAGGTCAGCAGCAAGGTGAACGCGGACACGGTGAACATCGCGGAGCCGATTCCGCCGACGCCGCGAAGCACCAGCAGTTGGACGTAGCTGCGCGAGATGCCAGCCAAGCCGCTGGAAATTGCCACAATGAAGATGCCCGTGGCCATGATGATCCGCTCACTGAAGACCTTGATCAGCCACCCGCAGAATGGGCTGGAGACCAGGCGCATCAAGGCGAATGCCGAAATGACCGCTCCTACTTCGGTGTTTCCAACGCCGAAGCTCCGAGCAAAGACTGGTAGCACCGGGACGAGAACGCCGAACCCGACAGCCACACAGAACGCCACCAGGCCTAACACATAGACCTCACGGGGCAGCGAACTCCGCGCGCCGACCCATGCCCGCGCAGCCCCCAGCCTGCCCACCGCCACAGTTTGCCTCCAGTTTGACTGCTCCGCTCGCTGCCGCTCGCTCCGCGCGGATCGCGCTTCATAGCCGCCTACTTCGTCGTCACTCCGGGACGAAAAGCGTGTCCCTCGTTCCGCCTCAGCACGGCGGCGCGCGATCCGTAGCGCGATCTCTGCGAGCGGAGCGACCAGCTCAGCACAGACACTAGGGTTGAGGAGCTCGACATGAAGACCCAGGAGGCACCGAATGGGATCATCAGCTCGGAATGGGCCTAGGCAATCCGCACGCCGTACTCGCCGCACGCTGCCCGTGCTGGCCTCGGGTTCCGGCAATGATCATGCAACGCCACTGCCGGAGACGGAGCCGGGACCGCAACCCGAACCGGTGGTCGCCCCCGCAAACACTGCTGACTTAGCCGGCAGCGCTGTGCCTCGCGGCCTGCAGGTCGCGGCTGCCTGGTCCTGGCGGGTGATCTTGGTGATCATCCTGATAGCGGGGATTGTTTGGCTGGCGCGCTATCTGTCCGAGGTCTTGATTCCCGTGGCAGTCGCCATCTTGTTGACTGCGCTCATGCTTCCGGTGGCCGAGGCCCTCAAGAAGGGGAGATGGGGGTTGCCGCGAGCAGCTGCGACGGCAATCACGGTCCTTGGCGCAATCGCCGCGATTGTCGCAGCTCTGATCGTGATCGGCGGACAGATTGCCGGCCAAGGCTCTGAGCTGTCAGCCAACGTCGTGAACGGCTTCAATAAGTTGAGCGACTGGCTCAGCAAAGGCCCACTGACCAACTGGCTTCGCAACGGTCCCCTGCACTTAAGCGCCAGCTGGCTGGATTCTTCAACGTGGATGTCGAAGATCACCGATTTTCTGAAGGCAAGCGGTAGCACGATCGCGGCCTACGCTGCCGAATTGGGCGCCGGCGTCGGGCATTTCCTTGCCGGGCTTGCCATCGCCCTCTTCTCCCTCTTTTACTTCATCTACGACGGCCGCGGCATCTTCGCCTTTGTGCTGAGGTTCTTCCCGCGGGCCTCGCGGGGTCGGGTGGATCAGGCGGCACTGAGAGGCTGGCGGTCGCTGTCGTCGTACGTGCGGGCAACAATTCTGGTTGCGCTGGCCGACAGCATCGGCGTGCTCATTGTGGCGTTGATTCTGGGTGTCCCAGTGGCTCCGGCACTGGCTGCGCTGGTCTTCATCGGCGCGTTCGTTCCGATCGTCGGCGCGCTGGTCTCAGGTTCGGTTGCAGTCCTTGTCGCCTTGGTCGCACTGGGATGGGTTCAGGCGTTGATCATGCTCGGCGGCGTGATTTTGGTGATGCAGGTTGAGGGCCATGTGCTACAGCCGTTCCTCTTGGGGCGGGCGGTGAAGTTGCATCCGCTAGCTGTCGTACTTGCCATAGCGGTTGGCGTCATAGCAGCTGGGATCGTGGGGGCGCTATTGGCCGTACCGCTGCTGGCGTTCACCAAGTCCTTTGTCTTGTCGCTGGCAGGAGGAGCGGAGCCACCCTTAGGCAGAGCCCATCCGCCAGCTTTGCCGCTGCATCGCCGTCAAGGATCGAAGACGGGCGAAGCGCGGGCGTAGCACACCGCGCCTAGAGCGCAGAGCCCTTCTTGTACTTGGCGTAAGACATGTTCCAGTCCCCGTAGCCGTTGCCGTATTCCATGTGGCGGCTGGTTCCGGTGGTGACGACCGGGTCCCCGATGAGGGTGTGATTGAACAGCCAGGCCGCGTTCCCGGTGCTCATTCCGACGCAGCCATGGCTGGCGTTGCGGCGGCCGAAATGCGCCGCATTCCACGGCGCGGCATGCAGGAACTCGCCGGACTGCGTGATTCGCATCGCGTACCGCACTCGGAGGCTGTAGTGCTCCTGCGCCCCGATCATCGTATTGGTCATCTTGGTGACGTAGAGCTTGTCCATGACCAGCTTGACGCCACTTCGGGTCTGCCAGCCAGGCTTTCCGCCGCTCACATAAATGGTGCGGGCTAACTTGCCATTGCGGTACACCTTGGCGACGTCAGAAGACAGGTTGATCTTGGTGACCTGGGATCGACCGACTTTGAAGTGGGTGCTCGCCGAGTTCTGACCGTAGACACCGCGGCCCGCGTCCAAGCCATTGATGTCGGCTGTCACTTTCACCTTGGTGCCCGGCTTCCAAAACTTCTGGGGCCGGTACCGCACCTGGGTGTTGGAGTACCAATGCCAGCTGCCTGCTTGGGCTGGAGAGGAAGTGACGTGCAGATTCTTCTCGAACGCTGCCTTGTTCTTGATCGGCACGTCAAAGGTCAGCACCACTGGCATGCCCACGCCGACAAGGCTTCCCTTGAGGGGATATAGCTGCGGATAGGTCTGCTTACTTAGCGGCAAGTTGTGGGTACGGAAAGTCGTCGTTGCCGTCTTGGACTCATTGACCGTGTTCTTGCCGGTAGAGATCAACTTGTAGGCGGCGGCCGGCTCCAGGCGATCGCCCGCCGTCCATGTGGTGCGGTCCTTGCTGATCTTTCCCGCGACGGTCCCTTGGTGTTTGCGACCCTGACGAGTGGTGTTGGTATAGGAAAGTTTGACCTTCGTCAGGGTCCCGGAGCTCGCTTTGACGCTTACTACAGTGTTGACCTTGATGTTGGTTGCGCCGTCCTTGACGTTCGGCTCCAGGAGAACCGGGTCAGGCATTGGCGTCGGCACCGGCTGGGTGGAGGCGGCAGCGCTCGGTGGTTGCGAGCTCGACCCCGCAGGGTCGGAGGGCGTGCCGGCACAAGCGGCCAGCGCTGTTGCCAGCAAGACCGCTCCAGCGCTGCCGTAAAGCCTGCGCATTGCCCTGGTCGGCATCAATAACCCCCCACGCTCGGAGCCTCGATCTGACAGATAGCAACATCCTCCTCGGCGTACCGAACTGAGTAACTAATGTGCCACCCGCCGACGACGTACTCCTAATTGACCTACTTAATGTGCCATTGAGGCAAGGTCGGCATCGGCCGACTCGCGGGGCGTTGCAGAATCGGAATGCTGGACCCGCGCTTTGAGTGGCTTTTCTCTCATTGTGATAGCGATGACAAACGCAACTGCCATGAATGGCACCGCCACCATGAAGACGTCATCCATGGAGCGGGTGAACGCCTCGAGGACCCAGCTCTTGATTGGTTCTGGCAGCGCCTGGATAGCGGTGACATCGTTGGTCTCTATCGGCCCGCCGGGCGCGTGGCCCTGCGCCGCTCCGACGATCGCATTCAGGTGGTGCTTGAGTCGGATGTTCAAGATGGCGCCGAGTAGTGCAGTACCGATGGCGCCGCCCATCGACCGGAAGAACGTTACAGACGCGGTAGCCACCCCCATGTTTCGCCGATCGACACTGTTTTGCACCGCGGTCACTACGACCTGCATCGTCAGGCCGAGCCCCATCCCGAATGCGAACATGATCAGCGCGATGACGTAGTACGGGGTGTCGACCTCGAGCGTCGAGAAGGCGAACAGGGCTCCGCCAACGACTAGGGCGCCGGTAATCGGCATCCATTTGTAGCGACCGGTCCGCGACATGATCTGGCCGCCACCAATCGAGGTGGTGAAGATGCCCACGACGAGCGGCAACATGGCCAGACCGGAGTGGGTCGCACTGAAGCCTCTGACGGCTTGCAGATAGATCGGTAGGAAGATCAGGCCGCCGAACATCCCGATGCCCATGATCATCGCGAAGGTGATGTTGGAAGTAAACGTCCAGTGCTTGAAGAGTTCCAGCGGAATTATCGGCTCCTTGGCCTTGGATTCCACGAGAACGAACAGTGCGCCTAGCACGACGGTGCCAACAAGGAGCCCAATACCGGTTGCTGAGCTCCAGCCCTTGTCCGGACCAGCCCAGCTGAGGTACAGCACCAGGCAGGTGACCGAGCCGACTATGGTCGCCGCACCGAGATAGTCGACCGAGGCCTGTCGACGTACGTGATGCAGCTTCAGCGCGAGTGAGGTCACGACTAGCGCAACCGTACCGATCGGAATGTTGATGAAGAAGATCCATTCCCAACCCAGATTGTCGGTGAACCAACCGCCAAGCAGCGGACCGGCGACCGATGACACGCCGAACACGGCTGCGAACATGCCTTGATACTTTCCGCGTTCACGAGGCGGAATCACATCGCCAATAACGGCGAGCGCAAGTGACATCAGGCCGCCGGCGCCAAGGCCTTGTACGGCTCGCCCGGCGATCATGACATTGATCCCGGGGACGCTGAGGAAGTCGGCGATCTCAGGGGAGAAGCCACAGATCAGCGAGCCAATCAAAAAGGTCACGATTGCGGCTTGGAAGATCGGCCGCCGCCCACGGAGATCAGAAATCTTGCCCCAGAGCGGAGTGGCAGCAGTTGAGGTCAGCAGGTACGCCGTAACTACCCAGGAGAGCTTGTCGAGACCACCCAACTCAGAGGTGATCTTGGGCAACGCCACCGCGACAATGCTTTGATCGAGCGCCGCGAGGAACATGCCGGCCATCAGTCCACCGAGGACGACAAGGATCTGACGGTGGCTCAAGTAGTCACCGCCGCCGTGGCCGTCGCCGCTGGTTGCTGCGGGCGGGGTGGAAATCTGCTTGCCCGGCGTCAACACATCTGTCGCCGGGCCGGCAGAGCCTGCGGCTCTCGGCTCCTCCTCCGGCTCATCCTCGAGTGCGCGCCGCGGCTGGTAGTTAGTCATGCTTCTCCATCGACTGGGTTAGAGCCTCGACATCAGCGGCGAAGCGGGTTAGAAGCCGGTCAAGGTCTTCAAGATCACGGGGATTCCATGGCTCGAGGCACTTCTCCAGCAGAGAGCGTCGCGTATCGAGGGCGGCTTCGAGGCGTTCGAAGCCTGTGGCGCTCAACTTGACCCGTTGGGCGCGGCCATCGGCTGGATCGGGCGTCCGCTCGATGAGTCCTGCGCTATGCAGCTGAGCAATGTGCCGCGAAACGGTAGACGCATCCAGCCCCGCGCAAACGGCCAGATCTGTTACCCGTTGGGGTCCGGCCGCAGCTAAGGTCTTCAAGAGCCAGAACGACCCGCTATCAACCGTCTCGCCCTGAGTTCGCTGCCGCATGAGCCGCCCCACGCTCAGCAGGGCATGCATAAGTGAATTCACTGACGCTGTCCGCGACGAAGAGCGCGACTTCGCAAGAGCTTGCACGCTAGCAACCATAACTAGTTGTATGCAGCACGCAAATTTTTTCTCGAAATGGCTTTATGACTGAGAGCGGAGGGAGTCCGCCGCTCCGCCACTGCGGACGACTCATCAGCCGGGGCCGCCGCTCCATCGCCGAGGCCTGCTCGGCGGTTCGTTTGCGCGGTTGTGGTGGGAAACGTACGCCTCGAGGCCCACCCTCAGGGAACCCCTGTGCCGCCCTGAAATATAAAGCCGACCTTATTTTCTCGAAAGATAGGGTTTACATTCGGTGTATGACTAATCCAGACATCACACCCATCCTTGAGGAGCTTGCCGCCGGACGCATCGACGCCGCCGAGGCAGCCCGTCGAATCGACGCGTTGAAGGCCTCGCAATCGGCCTCAGAGACTACGTCGGAACCAACCAATGAACAGCTGGCGGGGTCTGCCGCCGACTCCGATGCCTGGGCTGCAGTCACTGACCAGCCGCAACAGGCCAACTATGGCTCTAAAGCTTCCGACTCGGAGTCCAAAGCGGACGAGCCGGTACAGGCGAAGCCGGTCAATACCGGCGGCGTGGAGCGGATTTCTGTGCGAGCGATCGGCCGCCGAGTTCGCATCATCGGTGAGACCTCAGTAGCCACGCTATCTGCCGACGGGCCTCACGTGCTGCGTCGCAACGGCTCGGTCCTGGAAGTCTCCAGCGACGGTGAACTGGGTGCTTCCCTTGACGGCTTCAGCATTCTGAAGGGTGCCACCCGCAGCCTCGACGATTTCCGATCCCTCGGCCTTGGCAAAGAACTCTTCTTGCGTGTGAACCCGAATGTGATCGTCGATGTCGAGGTGACGGCTGGCAGCTTGAACACCGAACAGGTGCCGCATCTCGGCAAAGTGCGGGTGACCGCCGGAGCCGCGAAGCTGCTCGATATAGCTGAGATCAACGACGCTCTTATTCAGGCGGGGCAGGCAACGATCAAGGGCACCATTAAGTCTGGTCGTAACCGGATTCGCGCCGAATCTGGAAGTTTGTCGATCACCTTGGATGATGACTCGGACGTGACCGTTACGGGCGAGGCTCAGCTCGGCAAGATCAGCTGGACGGGCGGTCACAACGGTGCAGGCGACGAGGTTGTGATGGGCAACGGCAGCGCCAAGCTTGAGATCGAGGTCGTCATGGCTCACGCTCTCGTTCGTGTGGGTTCTGACCTGACCAGCGATGCCGGTGTCGGCTGATGGAGCGCTCCCGCAGACCGCAGGAGCGGATTGAGCACCGCGCACCGAGCGATTGCCCGGTGTGCGGTGCCGAGCTTGCGGTCATCCGGCTCGGCTGCCCCTCGTGTGGCACCGAACTAGCCGGCGTCTTTCGGCCATGTGAGTTCTGCGCCCTCAATGACAAGGAAACCGAAATGCTTCGAGTGTTCCTTGCCTCTCGGGGGAATCTTCGTGAGGTCGAGAAGCACCTAGGGGTCTCCTATCCCACGGCTCGCCTCCGATTTGCCGAACTACTGGAGAAGCTGGGCCTCGGCGAGGCGACCGAACCCGAGACGGCGTTGAGCCGGGATCAGATTCTTTCTGAGGTCGCCTCGGGGGCGTTGAGCCCGGCCGAGGCTCAGGACTTGATAAGCCGGCTTTAGCCGTGAAAGGCCTCGACACTCACAACAGTGACGTTGATCATGCGGCCATTCGGCGCTACGTAGGAGACCGCGTCGCCGGTCTTCTTGCCAAGGATCGCCGAGCCCAGCGGGGACTGCGGGCTGTAGACGTTGGTTGAGTCGACGCTGTTGTCGAGTCCCAGCAGTTCTCGCGATCCCAGTAGGAACGTATCGGTATCGGATTCATCACCGTCAAAGGCGATGGTCACTCTGGTTCCTGGGGCCACCTCTTCGGCATTTGCCGGAGCCTCCCCAACTTGGGCCTGGTTCAGCATGTAGATCAGCTGCCGAATCCGGGCCTCCTGGTGTGCCTGCTCCTCGCGCGCGGCGTGATAGCCGCCGTTCTCGCTGAGGTCACCTTCTTCGCGCGCAGCGGCGATCTTGGCAGACACCGCAGCACGCCCTGCCCCAGAGAGGTAATCAAGCTCCATTTTGAGCTTGTCGTACGCCTCCTGGGTCAGCCAAATGGCCTGGGTGGAGTTTTCAGACATCCCACTAGGCTATCAAGGACGTGCTAAATCAAAGTCAGGTGACAGTGCACCCTTTGATCACTACTGCGGTGGCTCGTCGCAAGGTGGTCAGCACGAGATTCACATTGACGATCTCGTGAGTGCTGGCCGCAATCGGCACCTGCTGTTCACCGACCGGCTGAAAATCTACGGCCTGTGCCAGCACGCGGCAGGTGACCGGCACAGTTGGATCCTGTCGCTGGACGGAGATCGTCACCGATACAGAAGTGTCGGAGGTGATCTGATATGACTGCACGTGGGCTGCGGCTGCCGGCTGCGAGTGCCGGAGCGCGGTCCAGATGAGCCACGTCAGGGCGAGCAGGACAGCAACGCTGATCAAAGCCACCAGCAGCGGGCGTGGCATCCGCGGCTTGGGGTAACGGCGGCGCAGTCGCTCAGCGGCATCGGTCACGCCCACAATTTATGTGGCGGCTTCTCGCCACGTTGCTCCGGAAGTGATGTCGTGATTCCCCTTGAAGCGCCAGCGCGTCTCGGTAGACGGGAGGCAGCGACACTCCGAGTGTGCGCGGTGGCAGCATGACCGCCATGTCTCGTCCCACACTACGGGTGGACTCTCAGGGCGATCGCTTGAGACTGTTGCACGTGCATGCGCACCCCGACGACGAGTCAAGTCGGGGCGCCGCGACGACGGCCAAGTACGTGTCTGAGGGAGTCGACGTTGTCGTCGCAACCTGTACGGGTGGTGAGCGCGGCTCGATCCTCAATCCGGCGATGGACCGGCCGGACATCTTGGCCAACATCGCCGACATCCGTCGACAGGAAATGGATCGCGCCAGGGAAATCCTTGGCATCCAGCAGGTCTGGCTTGGTTTTGTCGATTCCGGTCTACCGGAAGGCGATCCTCCGCCGCCACTCCCCGAGGGCAGCTTCGCGCGTACTGACCTCGCCCTTGCTGTGGCACCGTTGGTCAAGGTGATTCGCTCGTTTCGACCCCACGTAATGACCACGTACAACGAGAGCGACGGCGGTTATCGCCATCCCGACCACGTCATGTGTCACAAGATCAGCATCGCGGCATTCGAAGCGGCGGCCGACCCGGATGCTTACCCCGAGCTCCGTGAACCATGGCAGCCGCTCAAGCTCTATTACTCGTTTACCTTTCACCGCGATCGGACTGTGGCGCTGGATCACGCAATGGTCGCGCGCGGCCTCGAGTCGCCGTACGCCGAACGGCTCCGTGACTGGCCCGAAGACCCCAAACATGCTGCTCGTATCACTACTCGGATCGCCTGCGCCGACTACTACCACATTCGTGATCGAGCATTGCTGGCGCATGCGACCCAGATCGATCCGGATGGGCCGTGGTTCGTCGTGCCGCTGGAGGTGCACAAGTCGGCTTGGCCGACGGAGGAGTGGCAGCTAGCACGCAGCCTGGTTGAGACAAGCATTCCCGAGGACGATTTGTTCGCAGGAATCGCCGTACCCGCGGCGAGTAGAGTTTCGGCATGATCCTTCTGGACGTCGACCCGAACATTGTCAAGCCGGGTTGGACGCCCTTGTTCGTCGTGCTCCTGCTGGCTGTTGCCTTGGTGTTCCTGTACTTCAGCATGCGGAAACAGTTTCGAAAGATCCGCATTCCCGACGATGCCGAGAACCACGCAGAGGATTCCCCATCTGAACACCAGCCGGGTACGCCTAGCTGAGTCCGGTCGCCTAAAGGATGACCGGCCGCAACCGCCTCGCTTCGGCAACGAGCCCGTACCTGCTTCAGCATGCCGACAACCCCGTGCACTGGTGGCCATGGTCGGATGAGGCGTTTGCCGCTGCAGCGGAACGCCAAGTGCCGGTCTTCCTATCGGTGGGTTACGCGGCGTGCCACTGGTGCCACGTAATGGCGCATGAGTCTTTCGAGGACCCGCAGCTCGCTTCCGTGATCAACGATCAGTTCGTCGCGATCAAGGTTGATCGCGAGGAACGGCCCGATGTCGATGCGGTCTATATGCAAGCCACCCAGGCGCTGACCGGGCAAGGTGGCTGGCCAATGAGCGTCTTCCTCACTCCAGACCGTAAACCGTTCTATGCCGGTACCTACTTTCCGCCGACGCCACGGCACGGCCTACCGTCGTTCACGCAGGTTTTGCAGGCAATCAGCGACGCTTGGCGTGATCGACGATCAGATCTGCTGCTGAGCGCCTCGGAGATCGTTCGCCAGCTCTCGCAGCCGGCGCCCTTTGCCGGCGCGGAAGAGCTGACTGCAGCAGACTGTGAGAAGGCGCTGCTAGCTCTGCAGGGAGAGTTCGACGCGACGTACGGCGGTTTCGGGAGAGCGCCCAAGTTCCCACCCTCGATGGTCCTCGAGGCATTGCTCCGTGATGGCTCCGAGCAGTCGATGGCCATGAGCGGGAAGACCTTGGATGCGATGGCGCGCGGGGGCATTTACGACCAACTCGGCGGCGGATTTGCGCGCTATAGCGTCGACGCTGGCTGGATCGTGCCGCACTTCGAGAAGATGCTGTACGACAACGTCTTGCTTCTTGCGGTGTATGCGCACTGGTGGCGCCGCACCCGCAATCCACTGGCTGAACGCGTTGTCACCGAGACGGTGGCCTGGCTGCTGCGCGAGATGCGGACGAAGCAGGGCGCCTTCGCTGCCAGCCTCGATGCCGATTCGGAAGATGATCATGGTGAGCTCCGAGAGGGCGCTTACTACGTCTGGAATCGTGATCAACTCCGGGCAGCGCTTGGGCGGGAAGATGCGGCATGGGCAGCCGAGGTCTTCTCGGTGACACCGGGCGGCACCTTCGAGCATGGTGCCTCGACCTTGCAGCTGCTTTCCGACCATGATCAACTTCGGCTGGCGGACGTCCGAGAACGGCTTCGGATCGCTCGTGAGCAACGCTCCCGGCCGGGGCGCGACGACAAGGTCGTCGCTGCGTGGAATGCGTTATTGGTCGATGGTCTAGTGCAAGCCGCGATGATCTTCGATCATCCGGAGTGGCTGCAGATCGCGACTGAGGCGGCCGAGCACGTCTGGCAGCTGCACTGGCGAGACGGTCGGCTACGCCGCACGTCACGTGATGGAGTTGTCGGCGACGCGTTCGGCATCCTGGAGGATTACGCAGCGTTTGCGCTTGCTGCCGTACGACTAGCGGCGGCCCATGCGGAGCCGCTGTGGCTCACCCGTGCCGAGCAGTTGCTCGAAGTGATCATGGAGCAGTTCGACGACCCCGCTAGCGGCTTCTTTGACACCGCCGCGGATGCAGAGCAGTTGTATGCCCGGCCCCAGGATCCGACTGACAACGCCACTCCGTCCGGGCTCAGTGCAGCAGTTCACGCGCTCCGACTGATGGCAGAACTGACCGGGGAGGACCGCTACGCCAGCCGGGCCGATCGAGCAGCCGCCAGCGCGGGGGAGTTGGTCCGGCGAGCGCCGCGGTTTGCTGGTTGGTTGCTCGCCGACGCCATCAGTCAGACATCGGAGCGCAGGCCGGTTGAGGTCGCAGTGGTTGCACCTGACGATGCGGCTCGAGGCGAGCTTGTGCGGCTGGCTCACCAGCTCGCACCGGCCGGATCAGTCGTTGTGGCCGGCGTGCCTGACCAACCCGGTCTGGCGTTGCTCGCCGATCGGCCGATGATCAACGATCTACCGACTGCTTATGTCTGTCGGCACTTCGTCTGCAAGCTTCCGGTCACCTCCGTTGACGACCTGGCCATTCAGCTCAGAGCGTGATCATGGCGATCGCGAGGTAGTGACAGATGAAACCGGCGATAGTACCCACGTGGAAGATCTCGTGGAAGCCGAACCACGTAGGGGAGGGGTTGGGACGCTTTCGGGCGTAGACGATTGCGCCCAGGGTGTAACAGATGCCACCGGCAAGTATCAAGATCAGTACCGCCAGTCCGGCAGCGTGGTAGAAGGCTCCTAGCCAGCCAAGGGCGGTCCAGCCCATCACGATGTAAAGCACGGTGTAAAGCCAGCGAGGCGCCGACAACCACAACAACCGAAAGAGCAGGCCGCCCACGGCGGCAGACCAGATGAGAACCAGCAAGATCGTCCGCGATGCTCCGTCGAGCAAGATCAACGCCAGTGGCGTATAGGTTGCCGCGATAAATATGTAGATATTCGAGTGATCCATCCTGCGCAAGATCGCTTGGCCGCGCGTCCCCCAGGCTCCGCGATGGTAGACGCCACTGGTTCCAAACAGCAGCACCGACGCAGTAACGAAGACCGCGCCTCCGACGACCCCAGCAGGTGTCGCGGCGAGGCTGATCAGCACGATGCCGGCGACAAGTGCGAGGGGAGCCATGCCAGTGTGCAGCCAGCCACGAAGCCGGGGCTTGACGACGGCGAGCACGTCCGCCAGCCGCGTGTCGGTGTCGTCTCCCGGACTCGGTTGCGAGGGTCGGCCTCCGCCAAAATGAACAGTCGGCACGCTTTACCCTTCGCTGAGGACGCCTTGGTCACTGACCGGTGCCGTTAGCGTAGGGGACCGCGTCGCCAAGACCAACCGCTGCGGCCGGCCGGGATTGCCCATCGCGTTGTTCATTGCACTCTGACGGGCAGCCAGCAGATTCGCCTCCTTCGTCGCTCGCGAACAGAGTCCCAGAGTTCCAGCTAGTGCAGCCGCGAGCTCCTGCAGTCGGCGAAGCTGCACGTCATAGTGACAGCAGGGATACGCTGCGAGTTGTGGCAAGTCTCGACCGCTGGCGCGAGTTCGTCGATCGGCTGCACCCCTCGGGACTGCTCTATGCCACCTATGAGCATCGGCTCATCGCCGAGCTGGACCCCGATAGGCTGCCGCGCCACGTCGCCGTACTGGCCGATGGAAATCGTCGCTGGGCGCGCACCAACGCTCCTGGCCAAGCGTTGATTGCCGGCTATCAGGCCGGCGCGGACAAGCTCAAGGAATTCGTGGGGTGGTGTGACGAGATTGGAATTCCAGTCGTCACCTTGTGGGTGCTCTCGACTGACAACCTGTCTCGCAGCCATCGTGTGGAGATCGAGCCACTGCTCGGGGTGATCGAGCACATGGTGAGCGATCTGGCCGCGACCCGACGCTGGCGAGTACATCCGGTCGGGGCGCTGGACCTGCTACCCGCTCAGTCAGCCAAGCGGCTCAAGATGGCTGATCGGGATACCGCGGATATCAACGGGATGCTGGTCAACATTGCCGTCTCGTACGGCGGGCGGCACGAGTTGCGCGACGCGGTTCGCTCGCTGCTTGCCGAGCATGCCAAGAACGGCACCTCCATTGATGAACTCGCCCAGAGCCTTGACATCGAGCACATCGCCGAGCACCTCTACACCAAGGGCCAGCCGGACCCCGACTTGATCATCAGGACGTCTGGCGAGCAGCGGCTGTCCGGGTTCTTGATGTGGCAATCCGCGCATAGCGAGTTCTATTTCTGCGAAGCGTTGTGGCCCGACTTCCGGAAGGTGGACTTCATCCGCGCGCTGCGCTCGTACGGACAGCGGGAGCGCCGCTTCGGGCGCTGAATCGAGGAGGCACCAGATGTCCACTATCAGCCGCGTCCCGACCCCAGCGCCGTCATCGGTCCGCAAGGTCATCGTGGCGAGCCTGATCGGCACGTCACTTGAGTGGTACGACTTCTTCATCTACGGGACCGCCGCAGCTCTGGTCTTTAACAAGATCTTCTTTCCAAGCTTCGAGCCGCTGGTCGGCACGTTGCTCGCCTTCGCCACTTACGCTGTCGGCTTCATTGCCCGGCCGTTGGGTGGGTTGATCTTCGGCCACTACGGCGATCGGATCGGCCGCAAGAACGTCTTGGTGGTGACTCTGCTCCTGATGGGCATTGCCACATTCGCCATTGGCCTGCTGCCGACGTACGCCAGCATCGGCGTCTGGGCGCCGATCCTGCTGGTCGCCCTCCGCTTCCTGCAGGGTCTCGGCCTCGGCGGCGAGTGGGGCGGTGCGGTGTTGATGACGATGGAGTCCGGCGACCCCAACCGCCGTGGTTTCAACGCCAGCTGGCCACAGGTCGGTGTTCCGCTCGGCCTACTGCTGGCGAACGGTGTCTTGTCGCTGATGGGCGTACTGACCAACGAACCGGCATTCTTGAGCTGGGGCTGGCGGGTGCCGTTCCTGCTCAGCGGCGTGCTAGTAATTGTCGGCCTATGGATCCGGCTGACGATCGCGGAGAGCCCGCTGTTCCGCGAGGTCGAGGAGTCACACACCAAAGCCGGTGCGCCGATCGTCGAGGTGCTGCGACGCTATCCCAAGCAGGTACTGCTTGCGGTGGGCGCTCGCGTCGGCGTCGATGTCGCGTTCTACACCTTCGTGCTGTTCATTACTACCTACGTCGCCACCTATCTCAAGCTGCCCCGCAACTATGCTCTGAACGCCGTACTCATCGCTGCCGCCGTCCAGGTTGTGTTGATCCCGTTTTTCGGCAGTCTGTCTGACCGGTTCGCGCGCCGGCCTGTTTATCTGGCTGGGGCGATCGGCGCTGCAATCTGGGTCTTCGTCTTCTTCATCTTGCTCGACACAGGCCAGTTCTGGCTGATCGTGCTGGCCACGGTGGTCGCGCTAGTCCTCCACGCGGCGATGTACGGCCCACAGGCGGCTTTCATCTCCGAGATGTTTCCAACCAAGGTTCGATACACCGGCGCATCGATGGGCTACCAGCTGGCCGGCATTATCGGCGGGGCGCTCGCGCCGATCATCTCCGTGGCCTTGCTGGACCGATTCGACACCTGGGTCGCCGTGTCCCTGTACGCGGTTGCGATGCTACTGATCACCATCGTCTGTGTGCTGCTGGCACCAGAGACATCGAAGATCGACCTGCATGCTGACTCCGTGACTCATCCGACGGACGCCCGGTGAGCCTGCCGTCCGCAGCACCCGTCGTCGACCTCAATAGCGACCTCGGAGAGGGATTCGGCATCTGGCAGCTGGGCGACGACGACGCGCTTCTGGACGTCATTACCAGCGCAAACGTCGCATGTGGCTTTCATGCCGGCGACCCGAACATCATGCGCCGCGTCTGCGAGGCCGCTGTCAGCCGCGGGGTTTCGATCGGTGCCCAGGTCGGCTATCACGATCTGGCCGGCTTTGGCCGCCGCAACATCGATGTCGATTCTGCGAGTCTGACCAACGATGTTATCTATCAAATCGGGGCACTGGACGGCTTTGCCCGCACCGCCGGGTCACGGGTGCGCTACGTCAAGCCCCATGGGGCCCTCTACAACCGCGCTGTGCATGATGAGGACCAGGCGACGGCCGTGGTCGCCGCAGTAATCGCGTACGACCCAACCCTGCCGCTACTAGGGCTGCCCGGCTCGGCACTGCTTCGCCATGCCGAGCAGGCTGGGTTACCTACGGTGACCGAGGCCTTCGCTGATCGTGGATACACAACCCAAGCAATCCTGGTGCCTCGATCACAGCCAGGTGCATTGCTGCACGATCCGGCCGTGGTAGCGCAACGCATGGTGCAGATGCTGACCACCGGCCGAATGCAGTCGGTGGATGGTGTGGAGATTGCCGTCTCCGCGGAGTCCATCTGCGTTCATGGCGATACGCCTGGTGCGGTGGCTATGGCCGTGTCAGTTCGCAAGGCCCTGGCTGAAGCCGGGGTCGAGATCCGAGCCTTTGCGCCATGACCGAACACCGCACCCTGCTGGATTGCGGCGAGCATGCGGTGTTGGTCGAGGCGGGTGGACTGGATGAGGTACTCGCGTTCGCATATGCCGTACGGGAGGCCGTCGCAGCAAGAGCAGCGGGATTTGCAGACGTCGTCGAGATTGTCCCGGCTGCTACGACGGTGCTCGTCGTGGTCCGGGACGAAGCGCCTGTCGCCCCACTGCGTCAGGCCCTAGCTGCCCTACCCGTCGCTGCCGGCGGAGCGGGCCCCGAGAGCGACCAGGTCGTCGAAATTCTGGTGCACTATGACGGGCCGGATCTCGCCGAGGTGGCCCGGCTCACCGGGCTTGACGTCCGGGGTGTCATTGCTGCTCACACTGGGAGTGAGTGGCGGGTGGCGTTCTGTGGCTTCGCGCCCGGCTTCGCCTATCTGAGCTGGGGTGACTCCCGACTCGCCGTGCCTCGGCGTCGGGAGCCCCGCACATCCGTGCCAGCCGGAAGTGTGGCGCTGGCGGGTGAGTTCAGTGCCATCTATCCCCGCTCCTCGCCTGGCGGATGGCAGCTCATTGGCCACACCGAGACGATCGTCTTCGATGTTGAGCGGGAACCGCCCGCGCTGCTGCAGCCGGGCGTCGCGGTGCGCTTCGTCGAGGCATCCGGAGTGAGCGATGACGGCTGACCGAGCGCTTGAGGTATTGGCTACCGGACCGCTCACCCTGGTTCAAGACCTCGGCCGCGCGGGGTTTGCGGCAATCGGGGTTGGACGGTCGGGGGCCGCCGACAGAGAAGCTTTTCGGCTCGGTGCCCGGCTGCTCGCTCAGCCGTACACCGCAGCGGCACTCGAGGTGACCTTTGGTGGGTTGTCGATACGTGCCCATGGCGATCTTCAAATGGTGCTGACAGGCGCCCCAGCACCGGCAGCGATCGACGGTCGCACCGTGGGTTATTTCGGGCCCTTCGCTCTCGGCAACAGCCAGGTGCTGACGCTGGGCACTCCTCAGGTTGGGCTGCGCAGCTATCTCTCGGTGCGCGGTGGCATAGCGGTGCCGCCGGTCCTCGACTCCCGAGCAACTGACACACTCTCCGGCTTGGGACCGCCGCCGGTACAGACCGGCGACATGCTGCCCGTCGGGCCGCCGCCCGCGGCGTTTCCGGCCGTTGACGTTGCTCCAGCGCCGGCCCTGTCGGATGACACCCTCGTCCTTCATGCATTACGCGGCCCACGAGATGACTGGCTGGCCGACATGGACACTC
>Ga0307288_10000031_pt1 | contig 67566 bp, 56 predicted proteins | sample ER_DNA_142_FD_194469 | JGI IMG/M metagenome (GOLD analysis project Ga0307288, IMG submission 194469) | Bulk soil microbial communities from the East River watershed near Crested Butte, Colorado, United States - ER_DNA_142 | ecosystem: Environmental > Terrestrial > Soil > Floodplain | place... | reverse complement strand
GGTAGTCGAGGCACGCGGCCTCAGTCGCGAAGCGGTCCTGGAACTCCATGATCGTGCGCGGGAAGTCTGGACGAGCCATCGGCGCACCGTAGAGCCCATACCTGACGGAACCGGATACGCATCAGCGCCCTAGAAGTCCTCTCCGGGGGTGGCGTGCGAGACTTGCCGCCCTGTGAGCCAAGAGCAACCGCACTTCCAGCCGACCGCCACCTACGAGGCGGATCCGGCGAGCGTTCACCGCGTCCTCCTGCTCTATTCGGGCGGGCTCGACACCAGCGTGATGCTGAAGTGGATCCAGGACCACTACGAGGCCGAAGTCGTCTGCCTCACGGTCAACCTCGGCCAGCCCGGCGAGGACTACGGCGTGATCGAAGCGAAGGCAAAGCAGCTGGGCGCGGTCGAGTGCCACGTGGTCGACGCGCGCGAGCGCTTCGCCACCGAGTTCGTCGCGCCGGCGATCAAGGCCAATGCGGTCTATGGCAACGGCTACCCGCTCTTCACCGCCCTCGGGCGGCCGCTGATCGCCCAGCTCGCGGTCGAGCACGCCCGGCAGAGCAAATGCGACACGATCGCCCACGGCTGCACCGGCAAGGGCAACGACCAGGTCCGGATCGAGGCCACCGTCGCCACCCTGGCGCCGGAGCTGAAGACGATCGCCCCGGTCCGCTCCTGGGAGATGGGCCGCGAGGAGGAGATCGCTTACGCGCGGGAGAACGGGATCCCGGTCAAGGGCGGGACCGAGGTCGCCCCCTACTCGATCGACGACAACCTCTGGGGCCGCTCCTCGGAGGGGCGCTGGATCGAGGACCTCGACCACGCGCCCGAGGACGACGTCTTCCAGCTGGTGACGCGCCCGGAGGAGGCGCCCGACGAGGCGGAGACGGTGACGGTCGGCTTCGAGACGGGCGTCCCGGTGTCTCTCAACGGCGAGCGCCTCGGCCTGGTCGAGCTGCTCGAAAACGCAGCTGAGATCGGCTGCCGCCACGGGGTCGGCATCGTCGACCACATCGAGGACCGGATCGTCGGGCTCAAGGTGCGTGACATCTACGAGGTGCCGGCGGCGGCGATCGTCCTCACCGCCCACGAGGAGCTGGAGCGGCTGGTCGGGACGATCCACCAGAACCAGTTCAAGCCCGCGCTCGACCAGCGCTGGGGCTACCTCGTCTACGCCGGCCTCTGGTGGGAGCCGCTGCGCTCGGACCTCGACGCCTACATGGATGCCGTCAACGCCCAGGTCAGCGGCGAGATCGGCCTCCGCCTCTACAAAGGCAGCGTCCGCGTCGTCACCCGCTCCTCGCCCAACGCCGTCTACGACGCCGAGCTGGCTACCTTCGCGGAGTCCGGCGGTCTCTTCGACCAGAACGCCTCACCCGGCTTCATCGAGCTCTGGTCGCTGCAGTCGCGGATGGCGCACCGCCTGCGCGGGCGGGGGGAGGGCTGATGTACAACCGCATCGGCATGACCGCGGTCAAGTTTGCTTTCCGCTACCTGCGGCGGCGCTACCGGCGCGAGTCACGGATCGCGCTGGGCGTCGCGGCCGTCGCGGCCGCCGCCGCCGTCGCCTATTTTGCGACGCGCGAAGTTCCGGAAGGCTGATTCGCAACTTCCCTTGCGGGTTATCGTCGACTTGCAGGGATTTTGCGGCCCCCTCGGTAGCCTCGCCGTTCTGTGCGGTCGCCGGAAGTCCGAAGAGATCTGCTGAAGATCTGCGCCGCGGCGTGCCTCTGTGCGCTGCTGGCGCTCCTCGCCGCCACCGCCGGCAGGGCCGGCGCGACCGAAGCCGAGCAGCTGGAAACGAAGCTGGCCTCCGCCCGCGACGAGGCCGGCTCGCTCGCCTCACAGCTGCAGGCGACGACGGCGGAACTGGCGAGTGCCGAAGCCGAAGCGAAGGACGCCGCCGCCGAAGAGCAGGAACTGACCGCGTTGCTGGCCGAAGGTCGCGAGCACGCTGCGGAGCTGGCGCGCAAGCTCGAGCTGACCCGGCACCGCCTGGAGCTCGAGAAAGCCCGGCTGCAGCGCTCGCGCCAGGTGCTGGCGGAGCGGCTGGTGGCGATCTACGAGAGCGGCACGCCCAGCACCGCCGACCTCGTTCTCGGCGCCGGCGACTACGAGGACTTCGTCACCCAGAGTGACTACCTGCGGGCGATCTCCGAAGCCGACAGCGCCCTCGCCGACCGCGTTGCCGAGGTGCGGGCGGCGGTGCACCGGCAGGTGCTGGCGGTCGCCGACCTGAAGGCCGAAGCGATCGCCTACGACGAACGGCTCGAAGCCGCCCGCGAGGAAATCGCCGCCGTGCGCGCCGCCGCCCAGGCCGCCGCCGCCCGCCTGCAGTCGCTCAGCGCCCGCCGCGAAGCCGCGCTGGCGACGCTGAAAAGCGACATCTCCTCCTGGGTCGACCAGCTGCAGGAAGCCCGCCTGGCGGAATCGGAAGCCGAAGCCGAAGAAGAAGTCGGCCGCTGGCTCGGGGGCCCGTACTCGATCCCGACCTACATTGTGATGTGCGAGTCCGGCGGCAACTACAGCGCCCTCAATCCCTCCAGCGGAGCCGGCGGCGCCTACCAGATCCTTCCCTCGACCTGGGAGCTCTACGGCGGCCAGGGCGAACCGCAGAACGCGCCGAAGGCCGAACAGGACCGGATCGCCGCCGAAATCTGGGCCGATTCCGGCGGCAGTGCCTGGGTCTGCGCGTAAGTGCCGTAACTAGCGCGGAAGTGTGCCTGGAAGGTGGCCTTGCCATCTGCCCGGCTTGCCATGATCGACGCACCTCGTGAGCACCGCGTCCGCCGTACATCTCCATGCCCACAGCGAGTACTCGCTGCTCGACGGCGCCTGCAAGATCGACGCGATGGCGGCACGGGCGGCCGAGCTCGATCAGCCGGCCCTGGGGCTGACCGACCACGGCGTCATGAACGGCGCCGTCGACCTCTACAAGGCCTGCAAGAAGCAGGGGATCAAGCCGATTGCCGGGCTCGAGGCCTACCTCGTCGACGACCGCCGCGCGATCAAGGAGCAGACGCGCTACGAGCGCAACCACCTGACGCTGCTGGCCGAGACTGACGAGGGCTTCGCCAACCTGGTCAAGCTCACCTCAGCCGGCTTCCTCGAGGGCTTCTCGCGCGGCAAGGCCAACGTCGACATGGAGCTGCTCTCCCAGCACTCCAAAGGCGTGATCGCCCTCACCGGCTGCCTGCAGTCGCGCTTCTGTCGCCGGCTCGTCGAAGAGCGCGAGGACGACGCCCGCGCCCACCTCGACGACCTGATCCAGGCCTTCGGCCCCGAGCAGGTCTACTTCGAGGTGCAGAAGAACGGGATCGCCGAGCAGGACAAGGCCAACCAGGGGATCGTTCGCTTCGCCCGCGAGCTGGGGCGGCCGCTGGTCGGGACCGCCGACGTCCACTACCTGCGGCGCGAGGACTTCGACAACCACGCGGCGCTGCTCTGCGTGCAGACGAAGTCGACTCTGCAGATGCCGAAGATGAGCTTCGACACGAACGAGTTCTACATCAAGGACAACGCCGAAATGGCCGACTCGTTCGCCGAGTGGCCGGAGGCGGTGCCGACGACGCTGGAGATCGCCGAGCGCTGCGAGATCGAGATTGAGCTCGGCAAACTGCTGCTGCCGCGCTACCCGACCGAGAACGGCGAGGAGCCGGGAGCGATGCTGCGGCGGATCGCGATGGACGGCCTCCGCGCCCGCTACGGCAACCCGCCGCCGGCCGAGGCAGTCGAGCGGCTCGAGTTCGAGCTCGGGGTGATCGAGGAGATGGGGTTCGAGTCCTACTTCCTGATCGTCTGGGACTTCGTCAGCTACGCAAAGAGCAGCGGGATCGCCGTCGGTCCGGGCCGCGGCTCGGCCGCCGGCTCGATCGTCTCTTACTGCCTGAAGATCACCGACCTCGACCCGCTCGCCAACGAATTGATGTTCGAGCGCTTCCTCAACCCCGGCCGCAAATCGATGCCGGACATCGACATCGACTTCTCGGTCCGCGGTCGCGAGCGGATGATCCGCTACGTCGGCGACAAATACGGCCGCGAGTCGGTCGCCCAGATCATCACCTTCGGCAAGATGGCCCCGCGCGCTGCGACCCGGGACGCCGCCCGCGTGCTCGGCTTCGACTACGCCACCGGCGACAAGCTGGCGAAGCAGATCCCGGAGCCGATCATGGGCCGCAGCCCCTCCTTCGAGGAATGCCTCAAGGCCGGGCAGGAGCTGAAACGGACCTACGACTCCGAGCCCGACGCGAAGAAGATCATCGACGTCGCCCGGGGACTCGAAGGGATCATCCGCAACAACTCGATCCACGCCGCCGCCGTCGTCATCGCCGACCGGCCGCTGCACGAGATCGTCCCGCTGCAGCTGGCCGAGGACAAGAGCGCTCCCGCCGCCGGGAACGGCAACGGGAACGGGTCGGGCAAACCCGAGCGCCAGTACAAGATCGTCACCCAGTACTCGATGGGCCCGATCGAGGAGATCGGTCTGCTGAAGATGGACTTCCTCGGGCTACGGAACCTCGACGTGATCGAGGACGCGATCGAGATCATCGAGCGCTCGCGCGGCGAGTGGATCGACATGGAGCAGATCCCGGTCGACGACGCCAAGACCTACGAAATGCTGGCTCGCGGCGACTCGACCGGCGTCTTCCAGTTCGAGTCGGAGGGGATGCGCGACGCGCTGCGCAAGGTGAAGCCGACCGAGTTCGCCGACATCGTCGCCCTCGGCGCCCTCTACCGGCCCGGTGCGATGGCCTACATCCCGACCTACGCGAGGGGCAAGAAGGACCCCTCCACGGTGCGCTACCCGGACCCGCGGATGGAAGCGATCACCAGGGAGACCCACGGCTGCGTCATCTACCAGGAGCAGCTGATGCAGATCGCCCGCCAGATGGCCGGCTTCTCCGGCGCCGAGGCGGACGACCTGCGCAAGGCGATCGGGAAGAAGAAGCGCGACCTGATGGCGACGATGAAGGACAAGTTCATGGAAGGGCTGGCGAAGTCCGGCACCGACACCAGGGTCGCCCAGGACCTCTGGAAGCTGAACGAAGCCGCCGCCGACTACTCCTTCAACAAGTCCCACGCCGCCTGCTACGGGCTGATCTCCTACCGCACCGCCTACCTCAAGGCCAACTACCCGGCCGAGTACATGGCGGCGGTGATCTCCTCGGTGATGAACACCAAAGACAAGGTTCCCTTCTTCGTCAACCGCTGCTCGGAGATGGGGATCGACGTGCTGCCGCCGGACGTCAACTCCTCCGACCACAGCTTCGTCGTCTCCGAGAACGCGATCCGCTTCGGCCTCGACGCAGTCAAGAACGTCGGCCACGCTGCGGTCGAGGCGATCCTCCGCGCCCGCGAGGAGAAACCGGTCGAGTCGATCTGGGACTTCTGCGAGCGGGTCGACAGCCGCGCCGTGAACAAACGGGCGATCGAATGCCTGATCAAGTGCGGCGCCCTCGACTCCACCGGCGACAGCCGCAAGGGAATGCTGGAGACGCTGCCGGCGGCGCAGTCGGCGGGCCAGAAGGCCCAGGAGGACGCGCAGATGGGGCAGGGCTCGATCTTCGACTTCGGCGAAGAGGCCGGGGGGGAGGCGCAGTCGCACGGCGCCCACCACCGGCCGCCGATCCCCGGCGCCGAGTTCGACCGGGCCGAGATGCTGGCGATGGAGAAGGAGACGCTCGGGACCTACCTCTCCTCGCACCCGCTGACCGAAGTCGGGCCGGCGCTGCGGGCGCGGGTCGACTGCAGCCTGGCACAGCTCGCCGGCAAACCCGACGGGGCCTGGGTCACGGTCGGCGGCATCGTCGTCGACTGCAAGAAGATCCGCACCAAGAGCGGCAACCAGATGATGTTCGCGACCCTCGACGACGTCGAGGGGCAGGTCGAGATGCTGGTCTTCAAGGCCGACCAGTCGGAGAGCGCGGAGGTCATCCAGCCCGATGCGATCGTCCTCGTGCGCGGCCGGATCGACCACAAAGACCGCGGCGAGACGAAGCTGGTCGTGCAGGAGGCCCAGCGCTTCGAACCCGACCAGGCGGAGATCGCCGGCGCCGCCAAGCTGGCACCGGCGGCGAAGCCGGCCGGCCCCTTCGAGGTGCCGATCGCCCTCTCCCGCTGGAGCGAGACCCTGTGCGACGAATTGAAGGCGATCTTCGAACACCACAAGGGCGACGCCGAGGTCTACCTCCTCGTCGGCGACCGCCGCTTCAAGGTCGGCGAGAAGTACCGGGTCAAGCCCTCGGGCGGCCTGCAGACCGAGCTGGACCACCTCTTGGGTGCGACGGCTTTGGCTGCTTAAACTCTGTCGATGACCGCAACGCGCACCACGGTGGGGGAGTGCCGCCAGTGCCGTTCCTTCTGCGACAAGATGGTCGAGCCGCGTGGCTGCGTCGAGCTCGGCTGCCGCTACCTCTACAGCTTCCTCGACCGCCTGACCGGCGAGCAGTACGTCGGCTGCATGCAGGAGGTCTACGCGGCGGAGGTCGAGCTGGGCGCCGTGCTGGAGCCGGGCGGCTTCGGCGGCGTCAAGATGACCGGGGAGCCGCTGCCCCACTGCCAGTTCGCGGTCGAGCGCGCCTACGAGGGCGAGGGGGAGTCCTACGGCTGCGTCAACCGCCGCTTCTTCGACTGCACCGATGGCGGGCCCGAGGGCCTGCGAGCCTTCGACCTGCGCGACGTCCGGGACGGTCTGATTTAGGCACGTTTCGGTCTCGTCACGCTTTCGTGACGCGACATCGTTCTGTGTAGAATTCGTCGTCATGGCTGATTCCTCCGTCGCCGACGTCGACGCCCAAGCGCTGCTCGACGAGGCCAACTCGACCGCCGCCAGCGAGGGCGAGCCGAAGTTCACCCTCGAGCTCAACCAGGACCAGAAGGACATCCGCGAGTGGGTCCACGGCTTCGCTGAGGGCGTCGTCCGCCCCGCGGCCGAGGAGTGGGACGAGCGCGAGGAAACGCCCTGGCCGGTGATCCAGGAGGCCGCCAAGATCGGCCTCTATAGCTTCGAAGCGGTCGGCCAGTTCTGGGCCGACGAGACCGGCCTGACGCTGCCGATCGCCAACGAGGAGCTGTTTTGGGGCGACGCTGGCATCGGCATGGCGATCATGGGCACGACGCTCGCGGTCGCAGCGATCTTCGGGCAGGGAACCCCGGAGCAGATGGGAGAGTGGATCCCGCAGTGCTTCGGCACCCCGGACGACGTCAAGCTCGGCGCCTTCTGTGCGTCAGAGCCGGACGCGGGGTCCGACGTCTCCGGCATCCGCACCTCCGCCAAATACGACGAAGCCAAGGACGAGTGGGTGCTGAACGGCCAGAAGGCCTGGGCGACCAACGGCGGCATCGCCAACGTCCACGTGATCATCGCCTCGGTCGACCGCGAGCTCGGCTCGCGCGGCCACGCCGCCTTCGTGATCCCGCCGGGCACGCCCGGCTGCGAGCAGGGCGCGAAGGTGAAGAAGCACGGCCTCCGGGCCTCCCACACCGCCGACGTCCACCTCGACGACTGCCGCGTCCCGGGCTCCTGCCTGCTGGGCGGCAAAGAGAAGCTCGACGAACGGCTGGCCCGCGTCCGCGAGGGCAAGAAAGCCAAATCGCAGGCGGCGATGCAGACCTTCGAGGCGAGCCGTCCGACCGTCGGCGCGCAGGCCCTCGGGATCGCCCGCGCCGCCTACGAGTACGCCCTCGAGTACGCCAAAGAGCGCGAACAGTTCGGCAAGAAGATCATCGAGAACCAGGCGATCGCCTTCGACCTCGCGAACATGAAGCTCGAGATCGACGCCGCCCGCCTGCTCGTCTGGCGCGCCGCCTGGATGGGCCGCAACAGCCACAAATTTGAAAACGCCGAGGGCTCGATGTCGAAGCTGAAGGCCGGGGAGGTCGCCGTCTGGGTCACCGAGCGGGCGATCCAGATCCTCGGCGGCAACGGCTACACCCGCGAGTTCCCGGTCGAGCGGATGCACCGCGACTCGAAGATCTACACGATCTTCGAGGGCACCTCCGAGATCCAGCGCCTCGTCATCTCCCGCGCGATCTCCGGGCTGCACATCAAATAACAAGGTTTACGGCGGGAGAGCAAGGGTCGGCCACAGGGGTGCCGGCCCTTGTCGCCTGCCCTGGAACGGGCGGGTGGGGAGCACGGGTGCCCCTCTCACAGAGACCGTCGCGCAGCTGGGGCGTGTTGCTGGGCGCGATTGTGGTCTGAGGAGCCTCTGTGAGAGGGGCACCCGTGCTCCCTTCCTGCTCTTCTCGCCGCAGCCGACTTTGACCACGCCGGGTGTGGCGAAAGGCGGATGTGTTTCAGAGGGCTGACCGCGAGACCGCAAAAACCCGTGTATAGCGCGGGTTTTTGCGGCTTCGTGGAAGAGCCGTCAAGCAGGGGCGTGTCGTAGGAAGGTGCCGGTGTCCCTCGCAGGAACGTTCGGCCAAATGCAATCTGGCTCCTGCGCGGCGGAGCCGCGCGGCAGGTTCTCCCCGGAGGCGCAGCGGAGGGGAGGTCAATTCCGGAGAGGGACACCGGCACCCTCCAGCCTCTGGGGCTACTTCCCTCGTCTTTTCAGTCCCTCGCGCCTTAAGCGCTTCGCGGCGGTTACTTCGGCTTTGGAGGAGCCTTTCTTTTCTGGGCCGGGGGTCTCGAGGGTGGCGGGGAGGCCCTCGAAGCGGGGCTCGGAGAGGAAGGCGGAGAGGCCTCGTTTGCCCATCTCGCCTTTGCCGATGTTGGCGTGGCGGTCGAGGCAGGCGCCGAGGGGGACGGCGGCGTCGTTGACGTGGACGGCGCCGAGGCGGTCGAGGCCGACCTTGGCGTCGGCTTCGTCGAGGACGGCCCCGAGGTGGGACTCGTCGGTGATGTCGTAGCCCTGGACGAAGAGGTGGCAGGAGTCGAGGCAGAGGCCGAGGCGGGGGCCGCCGCCGGCCAGCTCGATCAGCTCGGCGGTCTCGTCGAAGTTGCGGCCGAGGAGGCCTTTGTGGCCGGCGGTCTGCTCGATCAGCAGGCGGCAGCGATCGGTCTCCTTCAGCGCCTCGGCGATCACTTTCCCGGCGCGTTTCATCGAGGGCCCGTGCGGCTCGCCTTTCTGGGCGCCGGGATGAAGGACGACGCCTGCCGAGCCGATGCCGTCGCCGATCGACAAGGCGTGGGTCAAGGAGGTCAGCGACTTCTTCCGCAGGTCCTTGTTTTTGGTCGCGCAGTTGATCAGGTAGACCGCGTGGATGATCACCGCTTCGACCGGGGAGGCGTCCATCGCCTCGCGGAAAGCCTCGAAATCCGCCTCCCCGTATTTCGTCGGCCGCCACATCCGCGGGCTCTGGTGAAAGATCTGGATAGATTCGCAGCCGCGTTCCCTGCCGCGCTCGATCGCGTTCGGCAGGCCGCCGCCGGTGGAAACATGCGCTCCGATCAACATGCCAAGCGATAACTCCCGTCTCAGGTTTGCTCCCTCGCCGACCGGTGCGCTGCACATCGGCGGAGCGAGGACGGCACTCTACAACTGGCTCGCCGCCCGCCACGACGGGGGCGAGCTGGTGCTGCGGATCGAGGACACCGACCGCGAGCGCTCGACCGAGGAGAACGTCGCCCAGATCCTCGACGCGATGCGGTGGCTGGAGCTGGACTGGGACATCGGCCCGGTCTCCCAGGCCGGGCGGGCCGACCAGCACGCCGAGGCGCTGCAGCGACTGCTGGAGTCCGGTCACGCCTACCGCGACCACGCCACCGCCAAGGACGTCGAGGCTTGGAAGGCCGAGCAGGGGGCCGGGCGCGGCTACCGCGGTACCCCCACCGACGATGCGACGGCAGCGATCCGGCTCCGCGTCCCCGACGAGGGCGAGACCGTCGTCCATGACCTGATCCGCGGCCCGGTCGCCTTCCCCAACGCCAGCTACGACGACTTCGTCATCGCCCGCGCCGACGGCTCGGTCCTCTACAACTTCGCGGTTGCCGTCGACGACGCCGAGATGGGGATCACCGAGGTGGTCCGCGGCGACGACCACCTCTCGAACACGCCGAAGCAGTTGCTCGTGCTGGAGGCGCTCGGCCACGAGCCGCCCCGCTACGCGCACCTGCCGCTGCTGCACGGGCCAGACGGCAAGAAGCTCTCCAAGCGCCACGGGGCCGCCTCGGTCCAGGAGCTACGGGCCGCCGGCTACCTGCCGGCCGCCGTCCGCAACTACCTGGCGCTGCTCGGCTGGGGGACCGGCGACGACACGACTCTGATGTCGACCGAGGAGCTGGTCCGGCGCTTCCGCGTCGCCGACGTCGGCAAATCTGCCGCGATCTTCGACGAGAAGAAGCTGCGCTGGCTCAACGGCCGCTTCATGCGGGAGATGCCGCTCGACGAGTACACCGTCGCCGTCGCCCGCCACCTCGGCCGCGAGGCCGACGAGCGCCTCCGCGCCGCCTGCGAGATCGCCCAGGAGAAAGCCCAGACCCTGGAGGAGGTCTGGCCGCTGATCCGCTTCCTCTTCGAGCCGCCGGTCGAGGACGAGAAGGCCTGGGGAAAGGTGATGAAGGAGGGCACCGGGGACGTGCTGGAGGCAGTGGCCGAAGCGCTGGAGCCGGTCGAGCCCTTCGAACCGGCCCTGATCGAGACGGCGCTGGCGCCGCTGCTCGAGCGCTTCGACCTCAAGCCGGGCAAGCTCTACCAGCCGATCCGGGTCGCGATCACCGGCACCTCGATCTCGCCGGGGATCTTCGAGTCGCTGTCAGCGCTGGGCAGGGACCGCTCACTGGAGCGGATCCGCGCCGCCGCAGGCCGCCTCTCACGGGCCTGATTCCTCCGAAACTGCTCCACAATTTTGGGGTCGGAAAGGGTCTTTGAGCTAAACCCCGGGCGCTCGCCTGCCGATGGGAGGGATGCCAATGAGCGTCACCGCCGCCCAAAGTAACGCCAAGGTCCCCCTGCACGAGACCGCCAAATCGGGTTCCCGTCCCGCCGCCGCCCCCGGAAGCCGCCTCGCCGAGGCCTTCGAGGCCGTCGAGCGCTTCCCGGTCCTGATCGAGTCGCGCCAGCGCGTGATCAACGCGGCGACCGCCGAGACCGCCCGCGTCGGCGAGATCATCGAAGCGGTCGAGAGCGACGTCGCCCTGGCGATCTCCGTCCTCCGCCACGCCAACCGCGGCGGCCTCGTCGCCGGCGGCATCGCCGGCATTCCGGCGGCGCTTGAGGTTCTGAAGCCGGCCGGCGTGCTCGCTCTTGCCGGCACCGCGCCGAGCTTCGACTTCTTCGACTCCAACGGCGGCTGGGAGCTGAAGCCGGAGCGATTCCGCGTCCACGCCCTCGCCGCCCAGCGCGCTGCCGATCGCCTCGGCCGCGTCGTCGGCTGGGTCGAACGCGACGAGCTCGCGGTGGCGGCGATGCTGCACGACGTCGGCCGCCTCGTGATCTCCCGCCTGCACCCCGGCTACAAGGTCTACTTCGACGCGATCTCCCGCACTCCTGAGCAGCGGCTGCGCGAGGAACGCGAGCAGCTCGGGATCGACCACGCCCTGGTCGGCGGCGTCCTCGCCCGCCGCTGGAACCTGCCCTCGCGGATCGCGATCGCGATCGAGCGCCACCACGCCGAGGACGCCGAGGGTCTGGCGGCGATGATCGGGACCGCCGACATGATCGCCCACTACTGCCAGGGCGAGGCGATCGCCCCCGAGCGGCTCCGGGCCGGCGCCGAGCGCTGCGGCCTCAGCCCCGAAGGCCTGCGCGACATGCTCTACGAGCTGCCGCTGCCCCTTCAGGACGCGTCCCGGATCAGCGAGCCCTGCCCGCTCTCGAGTCGCGAGCTCGACGTCCTCCGCCACCTCTCGGAGGGGATGGTCTACAAGCAGATCGCCGGCGAAATGCACCTCTCCGTCTCGACGATCCGCACCCACCTCCACAACGTCTACGGCAAGATCGGCGCCGTGGACCGGGCGCAAGCGGTCCTGATGGCTCGCGACCGCGGCTGGATCTAGGCCCTCAGCGAAGCGCTTCGCGGGTTGCGACTAGTCGATAAGGCATTCGCGTAGGGCGATCGCGACGGCGTGGGTGCGGTTCTTGGCGCCGAGGCGGGCGAGGGCGTGCTTGGTGTGGCTCTTCACCGTCTCCTCGCTGAGGTCGAGCTCGCGGGCGGCGACGGTCGTCGACTCGCCGTCGGCCAGCAGCTGCAGGATCTCGCGCTGGCGCTGGGTCAGCTTGCCGCGGCTGCCTTTCGGCGGCACATCGGGGTCGATGAAGCGCTCCTGGGCCGCTGCGGCGTCGACTGCGCGCCGCAGCTCGGCTGGGCCGGCGGTGCGGGCCACGTAGGCCGAGGCGCCCGCCTGGAGGGCCGCGCTCGCCAGATGTCGTTCCGGCAGCTCGCCGTGGGCGACGATGCCGAGGGCGGCGCTAGAGCGGTGGAGCATCCGGATCGCTTCGGCGCCTGAGATCGAGTTGTCGTCGCCGTTGCCGCGCCAGCGCATGTCGACGATCGCGACATCGAAGTCGCCGACGTCCCGGACCAGGTGGAGCGCCTCGTCGCGGGTCGGCGTCTCGTGGACGACGAAGGCGTCGTCGAGCGCCTCGCGAATGCCGAGGCGAACGAGGGGGTGACAGTCGATCACCAGACAGTGTGGGGGCTCGCTCAGGACTGATTCCGTTCAATCGTTGTGTACGCCGGCGGGGTCGGCCTCTGAAGCCTCCCGCCGGCCGATCCTACCCAGCCGAAGGGTGCGGTAGAAACCCCCTGTGATCTCAATTACCTCAAAGAGCAGATACGCCGTCGTCGCCATGGCCGAGCTCGCGAGGGCGGGGGAGCGGCCGATGCCGATCAAGGAGCTGGCCGAGCGCCGCGATATCCCCGAGCAGTTCCTCGAGCAGCTCTTCTCGACCCTGCGCCGCAACGGCCTCCTCACCAGTCACCGCGGCATGCGCGGCGGCTACACCCTGGCTCGCCCGGCCGAGGAGATCACCGTCCTCGAGGTTGTCCAGGCTCTCGACGGCAAGGTCGGCGACGAGGCCGACGAGGCCGGCGGCATCTGGGCCGAGGGCGTCACCGCTCTGCGCAAGGTCTTCGGCCAGACCACCATCGCCGAAGTCGCCCGCCGCGAGGCCGAAGAGGCCGACAGCGGGATGTACTTCATCTGAGCCTGGGTGCGGGCTAGACTGCGCGGCGATGGGGAGAACTGCTGCCACGCCCGTCGCCTTTCTTCCTGCTCTCGCCTGCTTCTTGGTGGGGGCAGGGTCGGCTGTCGGGGCGCCGGTCATCGACGGGACTTTCCCGCTCAAAGCTGAAGTCGGCACGAACAACAAGATCGTGGCTGGCCCAGACGGGAATGTCTGGTTAACGGTCGACGATCCGACCAACGATGTTGCGAAGGTGACCCCCTCCGGGCAGATTGAGGAATTCGACATCGAAGGGATCCTCAGCCCAGAGGGGATCGCTCCCGGTCCGGACGGCAACCTGTGGATCACCGACGTCGAAAAAGCGGCGAAGTTGAATCCGAGCAACCCGACCGGAACGGATGAAAGTTTCACGGTCGCCAACATAGGCGCGAATGCGCAGATCGTCGCCGGCCCAGACGGGTTGATGTGGGTGGCGTCCAACAACCAGCTCGTGCATTTCTCGCCGGGGGATCCGACCGGGAGCGCCGACCAAGTGGTTGTAGACGGGGAAATCAGCCCCAAAGACATCGACGTGGCGGGATCGCTGGTCGTGATCGCCGATGCCGGGGCGGGAAACAGGATCGTCACCTTCACTACCGACGAGACCCAAAAGGATTTCGCGATCGACGGCGGAGCGCAGGGGGTCGCGGGTGGTCCTAGCGGACAGATCGCCTTCACTGCCCCCGGCGCCAGCCCCGAGAAGTCCGGATTGATCTCGCCCCCGAACCCGGCGGCTTCCTTCGAACTGCTGGGTGACCCCTTCGGAGTGACCTTCGGAGGTGATGGCGCCTACTGGATCGTCCAGTTCCTGGCGGGACAGCTGGCGCGGGTGACGACGGATGGGCAGGTCAGCTTCCTGCCCGGACTCCCACCCGAATCGGCGCGGCAGATCGCCGCGGGTCCAAATGGGACCCTCTGGATCACGCTGCAGAAAAACGAATTGAAAGGCGTGGCCTCCTCAGTGGTCAAGGTAAGCCGGGTGCTGTCCGAAACCATCAACCCCCCGCCCCCGCCCCCGCCTCTCGCCCCGCAGACCAAGATCGGCAAGGGGCCGAAGAAGGTCGTCAGAACGAAGAAGAAGAAGGCGAAGGTGAAGTTCCGCTTCTCCTCCTCGACCGCCGGCGTCAGCTTCCAGTGCGCGCTGACGAAGCTGAAGGACAAGAAGACGAAGCCGGTCGTCTTCAAGGGCTGTAGGTCGCCGAAGGTCTACAGGCTGCGCGCCGGTCGGTATCGCTTCCAGGTCCGCGCCGTCAACGGTGGCGTCCCCGACCCGACCCCGGCAGTCCGCAAGTTCAAGATCGTCCGCGTCCACCGCTGATGCGGATCGGCGCTGAGGCCTCGGCCGTCGTCGGTAACACGCCGATGGTCCTGCTCGACCGGCTCTCCGAGGGGCTGGCGGGCGAGGTCTGCGTCAAGCTCGAGTACTTCAATCCGGGCGGCTCGGTCAAGGACCGGATCGGGGTGGCGATGCTCGACGCCGCCGAAGCGGACGGCCAGGTCCAGCAAGGGAGGTCGGTCGTGGTCGAGCCGACCAGCGGCAACACCGGGATCGCGCTGGCGATGGTCTGCGCGGCCCGCGGCTACGAGCTGATCCTCACCCTCCCGGAGGGGATGAGCCGAGAGCGGGCGAAGTTGCTGCGCGCCTACGGCGCCGAGGTGCGGGAAACGCCGTCGCTGGGAGGGATGAACGAGGCGGTGGCGCTGGCGGAAGAGATCCGCGAGCAGCGCAAGGGATTCATGCCGATGCAGTTCTCCAACCCCGCCAATCCCGAGATCCACCGCCGCACGACCGCCGAGGAGATCTGGAGCGACACCGACGGCCAGATCGATGCCTTCGTCGCCGCTGTCGGCACCGGCGGCACGATCACCGGCGTCGGGCAGATGCTGAAGGAACGGGCTCCCGGGGCGCTCGTGGTCGCCGTCGAGCCCGCCGGCTCGCCGGTCCTCTCCGGCGGCAAGCCGGGCCCGCACAAAATCCAGGGCATCGGCGCCGGCTTCGTGCCGGAGATCCTCGACCGCGAGGTCATCGACGAGGTCCTCTCGGTCGGCGACGAGGAGGCGCTGGAGATGGCGCGGCGGGTGGCGCAGGAGGAGGGGGTCCTGGCGGGGATCTCGGCCGGCGCCAACGTCTGGGCGGCCCTCGAGGTCGCCGCTCGCCCGGAGATGGCGGGGAAGAGGGTGGTGACGATCGTCTGCGACTCGGGTGAGCGTTACATGTCCCTACCCTTCTTCTCACCATGAATCGCTGGAAACGGCTGCTCAAGGAGATTCGCGCGGACGTCAGGGCGGCGCGCGAGCGCGACCCCGCCGCGCAGGGCGTCTCCACCTTCGAGATCCTCACCAGCTGGGCAGGGGTGCAGGCGCTGCTCGCCCACCGCGCCGCGCACGCGCTGCTCGAGGCCGGGGTGCCGCTGCTGCCGCGGACGATCGCCTACCTGACCCGGGCGGTGACGGGGATCGAGATCCACCCCGCGGCTCAGATCGGCTCCGAGTTCTTCATCGACCATGGTTCGGGCGTGGTAATCGGCGAGACCGCGGTGATCGGCAACTGCGTCACGCTCTACCAGGGGGTGACCCTGGGCGGAACCGGGTTCCAGCGCGGCAAGCGCCACCCGACCCTCGGCAACAACGTCACCGTCGGCAGCGGCGCCAAGCTGCTGGGGCCGGTCGCGGTCGGCGACGGGGCGAAGATCGGCGCCAACACCGTCGTCGTCGAGGACGTGCCGCCGGCGGCGACCGTCGTCGGCAACCCTGGCCACCCGGTGAAATTGGAAGGCAGGCGGGTCGAAGGGCCCGACGCCGACTGGATCCACCTGCCGGACCCGATCGCCGACGCGATCAAGGCGCTCTCGGAGCGGATCGCCGACCTGGAGCAGCGGCTGGCCGCCCTCGACGGCGGCGACGGACCCAGCGGCGACGCCGAGACGGCGAGGATCCAGCCCCGCACCGGCCGCTCCTCGGCCGGCGGCTGAGTCCGCACCCGTCTCTATGCTCGGAGACGTGTTCCAGGAGGGCAATGGTGAGACCCCTGCGCAGCCGCCCGAGGCGGTTCACGGCGCTCCGACCGAGCCCGGCGCCGACCGGGTCGAGCGCCTGCTGGCAGGGCTGAACGGGCCGCAGCGGGAGGCGGTCGTCCACGGCGAGGGGCCGCTGCTGGTCCTCGCCGGCGCGGGGTCGGGCAAGACCCGGGTTCTCACCCACCGGATCGCCTACCTGCTCGCCACCGGCGCCGCCCGGCCCGGCGAGATCCTCGCGATCACCTTCACCAACAAAGCCGCGGCGGAGATGCGCGACCGGGTCGGCCAGCTGGTCGGACGCTCGGTGCGGGCGATGTGGGTGACCACCTTCCACTCCGCCTGCGCGCGGATGCTGCGGGTCGACGCCGAGCGCCTCGGCTACTCGAAGGGCTTCACGATCTACGACCAGGCCGACTCGCTGCGGATGCTGAAACGGTGCCTGGGAGAGCTCGGGGTCGACCCGAAACGGTTCCCGCCGCGGGCGGTGCAGGCGAAGATCTCCGGCGCCAAGAACCAGCTGATCGACTCCGACTCCTACAACGAATCCGCCTTCGGCGAATTTGAGGAGATCGTCGCCGAAGCGTTCCCGCTCTACGAGAAGCGGATGCGGGAAGCCAACGCGATGGACTTCGACGACCTCCTCGTCCGCACCGTCAACGTCGTCGAGCTGTTCGAGGACGTGCGCGAGCGCTGGCGGCGAACCTTCCGGCACGTCCTCGTCGACGAGTACCAGGACACCAACCACGTCCAGTACCGGCTGCTGCAGCTGCTCGCCGGCGAGGAGAAGAACCTGATGGTGGTGGGCGACGACTCGCAGTCGATCTACGGCTTCCGCCACGCCGACGTCCGCAACATCCTCGATTTCGAAAAAGACTTCGAAGGCGCGGCGGTGGTGAAGCTCGAGCAGAACTACCGCTCGACCCAGACGATCCTCTCCGCCGCCAACGCCGTCATCGAACGCAACCGCGAAGGCCTGAAGAAGGAGCTGTGGACCGAAGACGAGGGCGGCGCGCCGGTCCAGCTCAACGAGCTGACCGACGAGCACGAGGAGGCGCGCTGGGTCGCGGGGGAGATCGAACGGCTGGAACAGGAGGACGGCGTCAGCCGCTCCGAGGTCGCGGTCTTCTACCGGACCAATGCGATGAGCCGGGTGCTGGAGGACACGCTGCAGCGATTCGACCTCTCCTACCAGGTGATCGGCGGCACCAAGTTCTACGAACGGGCCGAGGTCAAGGATGCGATCGCCTACCTCAGCCTCCTGGTCAACCCGGCCGACCTCGTCTCCTTCGGCCGCGTCGTCAACGCGCCCCGGCGGGGGATCGGCAACACGACTCAGGGCCGCATCGCCTCCCATGTCAACACCACCGGGATGCCGGTCTGGGAGGTGATCGAGCGGGTCGAGGAGGTGCCGGGCCTCTCCGGCGCCGCGATCAAGGCGGTCTCCCGCTTCTACGAGACGATGGCCGGCCTGCGCGAACGGGCCGAGGCAGAAGGGCCGGTGGCGACGCTGCTGGAGGCGGTCCTGCACGAGACCGGCTACCTCGACGCCCTGGCGGCGGAGCGGACGATCGAGGCCGAGGGGCGGGGTGAAAACCTGGAAACGCTGATCGGCGGCGCCGCCGAGTTCGACATCGAGCGCGAGCGCGAGGGGGAGAGCGAGATCTCGCCGCTGGAGGAGTACCTGCAGCAGATCTCCCTCTACACGGAGCAGGACGGGCTCGCGGCCGAGGGCGAGCTGGTGACCCTGATGACCCTGCACAACGCGAAGGGGCTCGAGTACGACACGGTCTTCATCGTCGGCTGCGAGGAGGGCGCCTTCCCGCACATGCGGGCTCTGGAGGAGGGGGGCGAAGAAGAGGAGCGGCGCCTCTGTTACGTCGGCATCACCCGCGCCCGCAAGCGCCTCTACATGACCTGGGCGCGGGAGCGCCGCCTGTTCGGGCGGGCCGAGCACAACCTGCCCTCGCGCTTCGTCGACGAGCTGCCGCACGAGCTGACCGAGCGCCACTCGACCGCCGCCCGCAGCCTCGGCACCAGCTGGAGCACCTCGGTTGCCAACGAGGTGACCCCGGCGCAGTCGGTCGACCCGGGGCCGGCGCTGGAACTGCAGACCGGCGACGACGTCGTCCACGCCAGCTTCGGCGACGGTGTCGTCACCGCGGTGGAGCCGGGAGGGGTAATCATCGTCCGCTTCTCCGGCGACGGCTCCGAGCGCAAGCTGATGGCCGACTACGCCCCGATCCGGAGGCGCTGAGGCGATGGCGGCCCGGGTCATCGACGGCAAAGCCGTCGCCGCCGCGGTTCGCGAGCGGGTCAAGGTCGACGTTGCCGCCTACAAGGAGGAGACCGGGCGCACCCCCGGTCTGGCGACCGTCCTGGTGGGCGACGATCCCGCCTCCGAGATCTATGTCAGCAACAAGCGCCGCACCACCGAGGAGGTCGGGATGCGGTCGATCCATCACGGGCCGGAGGCTTCGATCCGGGAGGAGGAGCTGCTCGACCTCGTTCGCGAGCTGGGTGAGGACGACGAGGTCGATGGGATCCTCGTGCAGCTGCCGCTACCGGCCCATCTTGACTCCGACGCCGTGGTGCAGGCGCTGAACCCGCAAAAGGACGTCGACGGGCTGACGCCGGTAAACGCCGGCCTCCTCGCCCACGGCACGCCTGGCCTCATTCCTTGCACCCCGGCGGGGGTGATGGAGCTGCTCGCCCACGAGGGGGTCGAGCTGGAAGGCGCCGAGGCCGTCGTCGTCGGTCGCTCGAAGCTCGTCGGGGTGCCCGTCGCGCGCCTGCTGCTGCAGGCGAATGCGACGGTAACCGTCTGCCACTCCCGCACCCGCGACCTCGACGCGACCTGTCGCCGCGCCGACGTCTTGGTCGCCGCGGTCGGAGTGCCAAAACTGCTGGGGAAAGAGGCGGTCAAAGAGGGAGCCGTCGTGATCGACGTCGGCATGAACCGGCTCGAGGACGGCCTCAGCGGCGACGTCGACTACGAGGCCGCGTTGGAGGTCGCCGCCGCGATTACGCCGGTCCCCGGCGGCGTCGGCCCGATGACGATCGCGATGTTGCTCAGCAATACGTTGCAGGCCGCGCGCATGAGGACGACCAGCGGGTAGGAAACCCGCCTACCGGCGTCGAAGTCCCGCCTGATGCAGATATCGGGTCGCGAGGACCCACCCCGAACTTCCAAGGAGGAAGAGATGGACGCGGACAGGCTGAGTACGGGGGAGAAGATCGCCGGCGTATCGGCCGTCCTTCTCTTCATCTTCATGTTCTTCGACTGGTTCAGCGCCGAGGTGTCCGGCGGCAACGGCTTCTTCACGGCCAGCGTCGGCGGCAACGCCTGGGAAGCCTTCAGCTGGATCGACCTCTTGATGCTGCTGACGATCGTCGTCGTGGTCGCTGTGGTGGTGATCCGCCTGACCGACGCGGTCTTCGAGCCGCCCTTCTCGCTCAACGCCGCGATCGCCATCCTCGGTGGCCTCAGTGTGCTGCTGATCCTCTACCGGATCATCGATCCCCCCGGTGGCGGCGACATCTCCGGCGTCTCCGTCGACGTCAGCCCCACCGTCGGCGCCTTCCTCGGCCTGATCGCCGCGGCGGGCATCACCTACGGCGGCTACCGGGCGATGCAGGAGGAAGGCACCTCCTTCGGCGATCTCGGCGATCAGCTCTCCAGCGGTCGCGGCAGCCACACCGGCGGCACCCCGCCGCAGCAGCCGCCCGCGGCTACGCCACCGCCTCCGCCGCCCCCGCCGAGTTCCGGCCAGGGCGGTCCGCCGCCTCAGTAGCAACGGCCCGGGAGACCTGCTTGGCAAAGGCGATGATGGTCATCATCGGGTTGACGCCGACCGAGGTCGGGAACAGCGAGGCGTCGGCGACGTAGAGGCCGGCGGTGCCGTTGACCGAGCCATCGGCGGCGCAGGCTCCACGGCGCGGATCCGCTGCGATCCGCGCCGTTCCCATCGGGTGAAACGCCTCCAGCCGCAGCTCCGAGGGCTTGAAGCGGGTCGCCTCGAACTGCGGCAGGTCGCCGGCCTTCAGCACCCCGGCGCGGGGGATGTTGGGGTAGACCTCGGTGGCGCCGGCGGCGAAGTGGACTTCGGCGGCGCGGGCGATCCCGAAGACGACCTGGCGGGTGTCCTCTTCGTTCAGCTCGTAGTGGGCGCGCAGGGCACCTTCGTTGGCCAGCCCGACCGAGCCGTGGGAGCGGTCGCAGAGGTGGACCCCGATCGAGCCGATATGGCCGAAGTCGAGCATCGAGCGCTGGTGCTCGGCGCCGGTGCCCGCCAGCCAGGCGCCGCCGAAGGCAAGGGGGGTGAAGGTCGCCTCGAGCAGGATCCGGTGCCGGGCCTCCCACTGGTCAACGTAGTAGCTCTGCATCACTCCCTCCCAGCCGCGCACCTCCTCCTCGTAGCGGGCGCCGACCCAGCAGGCAGGGTGGATGCGGAGGTTGCGCCCCACCTGGGGTCCGCCGAGGCCTGAGCGCAGCAGCAGCTCCGGGGTCCCGAAGGCGCCGGCGGCGGCGACCACGGCGTGCTTGGCCCGGGCCGTGAAGGGGCGTTCGCGCCCGCTCGCGTCGCGGGCCGAGCAGGCGACGCCGACTGCGCGGCCGTCCTCGACCAGGATGCGCCGCGCTTCCACTCCGGCCCGCACCCTGGCGCCGGCGGCGACGGCGCGCGGCAGGTAGCTGACGTGCATCCCCTGCTTGGCGTCGATCGCGCAGCCGAATGGGCAGGAGCTGCACTGGACGCAGTTGCCGGCGTTGCGGTGGATCGGGCCGCCGCCGGCGCCGAGGGCTTCGGCCCCCTCCATCGCCAGCTGCCCGTTGCGCCCCATCCGCTCCGGGTCGAGCTGGGTCACTCGCAGGAATTCCTCCGCCTCGGCATAGTCAGCGTCGAGCTCGCACGCCCAGGAGACCCCGAACTCCTGCCGCCAGCTCTCGAGGATCTGGTCCGGAGCCCGGAAGCAGGTGCCGGAGTTGATCACGGTCGTCCCGCCCACTGCCTTGGCGACGGGGATCGGGATCGGCGGCCTGCCTGCGGCGATCGTCAGCCCGGCTTCGCGGTAGAGGGTCGCGATCGCCTCCAGCCGGTCGGCCGGGTAGTTGTCGCGGTTGTAGTGGCCGCCGGCCTCGAGCACGAGGACGTCGAGCCCCGCCTCAGCCAGCATCGCCGCAGCGACGGCGCCACCGGCCCCGGAGCCGACAATCGCGATGTCGCATTCCTCGCCCTCGCCCTGGGGCCGGGTGTCGCCGAGCGAACCGGCAGGCTCGGGCAGCGAGCCGTCGGCTAGTGCGCAGCCGATCTCCGTCCCGATCCGCGCCTCGACCATCGGCACCACCGCGTAGCCGAGGGTCGAGAGGATCTTCGCCAGCATCAGCAGCTCGTGGTGCAGCGCCAGCCGCGAGCGCTCGAGCTTGGAGAGGAACTCGCCCGCCGCGTCGGGCTCGAGACGACTGAAGCGCCACGGAAACGGCAGCCACTCGAAGGCGCGCAGCCCCAGCCGCAGGCGCAGGAGGACGGTGGGCGATAGCGAGCGCAGGAACTCGGCAACCGGGCCGGAGACGTCGACCTCGCGCTCCGCCGCCGGCAGGCCGTCGATGCCCGGCGCCATCGCCGCGCAGATTGCGCTCAGGGTGCGCTGCTCAGCGGCCGAGAGCCCTGGCGGGCGCTGTCAACCGGGGGCGGCGGGACGGCCGACCCGTCCCGCCAGCATCCAGAGGTAGAGCGCCAGCAGTGCCAGGAAGCCGTCGACGAGGAAGTTCAGCAGGTAGATGAAGACCTCTTCCTGGATCAGGAAGAAGGCCAGCGAGCCGAGCGAGGAGGCGGTCTTGCCGGCGGCGAGGACCAGCAGCAGCGGCCGGTAGCGGACGACGTCGGCCTGGGCGACGAGGCAGATGCCCGTGATCACGACCATGTAGGCGAAGCCCAGCGCCAGCCACAGGTACTCCTGCGTATGGGGGGCGCGATCGTCGAAACCGAACCATTCGCCGACGTCGGAGACGACGTCGAGGACACCGCTGGGGACGGCGATGAAGAGGATGCCGACGAGGGCGAAGGTGGCGGCGAGCAGGCGCAGGCTGAAGACGACGAATCTCTCGGCTCGCGGTCCCTGCATGGGAGGGAGAAGATACTGGCTGGCTGGCCAAGGTGGCGCGGCGGGTCCTGTCTCTGGACGAGGCGCTGTGGCGCGGCGGGTCCTGTCACCGATTTGGTGCCACCATCCCTGCGCTGCAGTAGCTGCTCGGGATGGTCCCCCAAATCCGTGCCACCCCCCGCGAGGACCGTTTGGGGCTGACGACCTAGAATCGGCCGCCGTGATCGAGCGAGAGCAGGTACTCCATGTGGCGCGGCTGGCGCGGCTTCGTCTTTCGGATGAGGAAGTGGAGCGGATGGTGGGGGAGTTGTCGGGGATCCTCGAGCACGTCGACCGGATCGGGAACCTGGATCTGGAGGGGGTGGAGCCGACGTCGCACGTGGTGGCGCTGGAGAACGTGCTGCGGGCGGATGAGCCGCGGCCGAGCCTGCCCCGCGACGTCGCCCTCGCCTCGGCGCCCGAACCGCAGGACGGCGCCTTCCGCGCTCCCTCGCCCCAGGCCGAATAGATGACCAACCTCCTCGACCTGACGGCCCTCGAGGCGCACGAAGCGATGGTCGCCGGCGATCTCTCTGCGGCCGAGTACACGGCCGCCTGGCGCGAGGCCGCCGCCGGCGATGAGCTGAACGCCTACCTCTGGCGGGCCGACGGGACCGATGAGGGGAGCGCGATCGCGGTCGAGCGCGACTGCGTCGCCCCGATCGCCGTCAAGGACATCTTCACCACGGAGGGTGTGCCGACCACCGCCGGCTCGCGGATCCTCGAGGGCTACCGCCCGCCCTACACCTCGACCGCCGTCCGCAAGCTGCTGGAGGCCGGGGCGCCGATCCTCGGCAAGACCAACATGGACGAGTTCGCGATGGGCTCATCGAACGAGAACTCTGCCTACGGACCGGTCCTCAACCCGTGGGACCGCGAGCGCGTCCCCGGCGGCTCCTCCGGCGGCTCGGCCGCGGTCGTCGCCGGCGCCCTCGCCCCCTGGGCGATCGGCACCGATACCGGCGGCTCGATCCGTCAGCCCGCCGCGTTCTGTGGGATCGTCGGCCTCAAGCCCACCTACGGCGCCATCTCCCGCTACGGGATGATCGCCTTCGCCTCCTCGCTCGACCAGTGCGGGCCGCTGACCCGCACCGTCAGCGACGCCGCCCTGCTGCTCGGGATCCTCCAGGGCAAGGACCACTGCGACTCGACCTCGGTCGGGCTGGAGGGCGGAATCGCCCTGCCCGGTCGCCAGGACCTTTCCGGACTGCGCTTCGGCGTCCCGGCCGAGCTGCGCGGCGACGACTACGACAGCGGCGTCCGCGAGGTCTTCGAGCAGACGCTGCGGCAGATCGAAGGCCTCGGCGGCGAGATCGCCGAGGTCTCGCTGCCCAGCTCAGAGCACGGAATCTCGGCCTACTACGTGATTGCGCCGGCCGAGGCGTCGTCCAACCTCGCCCGCTACGACGGTGTCCGCTACGGGATGCGGACCGGCGGCGACGGCGACCTGATCGAGATGTACGAGACGACCCGCTCCGACGGCTTCGGACCGGAGGTGAAGCGGCGGATCATGCTCGGCACCTACGCGCTCTCCTCCGGCTACTACGAGGCCTATTACGGCCAGGCCCAGAAGGTCCGCACCCGGATCGCCGAAGACTTCACCGGGGCCTTCAGCACCGTCGACTTCGTCGTCACCCCGACCGCCCCCTCGGTCGCCTTCAAGCTGGGGGAGAAGACCGACGACCCGCTGGCGATGTACCTGAACGACTTCTTCACGGTGCCGATGAGCCTTGCCGGGATCCCGGCGATCTCAATCCCGGCCGGCCTCGTCGAGCCCGAAGGCGGCGGGCCGCGGCTGCCGGTCGGCTTCCAGATCGCAGGCCCCGCCTTCAGCGAGCAGAAGCTGCTCGACGCCGCCTACGCGCTGGAGCAGGGGATCGGCTTCGGCGGCCGCCCGGGAGGGGACGCCGATGCCTGAGCTGGAGGCGGTGATCGGGCTGGAGATCCACGTCCAGCTGGCGACCAAGACCAAGATGTTCTGCGGCTGCGAACTCTCCTTCGGCGACGAGCCGAACGTCCACACCTGCCCGGTCTGCCTCGCTCACCCGGGCGTGCTGCCGGTGCCGAACGAGCAGGCGATCCGCTACGCGCTGCAGATCGGCCTCGCGCTGGGGTGCGAGATCGCGCCGCGTTCGATCTTCCACCGCAAGAACTACTTCTATCCCGACAATCCGAAGGCCTACCAGATCAGCCAGTACGACATCCCGATCTGCGGCGCCGGCCGACTCGGCGACGTCCGCATCCACCGCGCCCACCTCGAGGAGGACGCGGCGAAGACGATCCACGTCGGCGAGTCGGGCCGGATCCACGGGTCCGACGCCTCCCTGGTCGACTTCAACCGCGGCGGTACGCCGCTGGTCGAGATCGTCACCGAGCCCGACCTGCGCGGCGCCGCCGAAGCGGCGGAGTGGGCGCGCCTGCTGCGCGAGACGGTGCGCCAGCTCGGCGTCTCCGACGTCAACATGGAGGAGGGGAGCCTGCGGGTCGACGCCAACGTCTCGGTCCGGCCGGCAGGCAGCGAGGAGCTGGGGACGAAGACCGAGCTGAAGAACATGAACAGCTTCCGCTTCCTCCAGCGCGGGGTAGAAGCCGAGCTGGCCCGCCAGCGCGAGCTGGTCGAGGCGGGGGGGACGGTCGAACAGGAGACCCTCCACTTCGACCCGGGAAGCGGCAGCCTCACCTCGCTGCGCTCGAAGGAGGAAGCCCACGACTACCGCTACTTCCCCGAGCCCGACCTGGTGCCGCTGGCGCCGACCGAGGAGATGCTGCTTGAGGCGCGGGAGTCGCTACCGGAGTTGCCGGCGGCGCGGATCGAGCGCTACGAGGGGATCGGCGTCCCGGCCGACGTGGCTCTGACCCTCGCCACCGATCCCCGCACCGCCGGCTACTTCGAGAACGTCGTCGAAGCGGCGGATGGGATCGAGCCGCGGGTGCTGGCCAACTGGGTGACCGGCGAGCTGGCGGCGGCGCTGCGCCAGGCCGAGGTCGACGGCGGCGCCGCCGACTCGCGTGTCTCCCCCGAAGCCCTAGGCGCCCTGGTCCGGATGGTCCAGGAGAAGAAGATCTCCCACGGCAGCGCCAAGACCGTTCTCGCTGCCCTGGTGCTTGAGGGTGGCGACCCCGGGCCCATAGTCGAGCGCGAGGGCCTCGCCCAGATGTCGGACTCCGGCGAGCTGGAGGCGATCGTCGAGAAGGCGATGGCCGACAACGCCGCCGCCGTCGAGAAGATCCGAGAAGGCAACAACAAGGCGATCGGCGCCATCATCGGCGCCGTCATGCGAGAGACCAAAGGCCGCGCCGACGGCGGCGAGGTCAACCGCCTGATCCAGGAGAAGCTGTAGCCGCTCAAGTGCCCTTCGGCACTTTGTAACAAGGTGTTACAAGCGTGCTAGGTTGAGGTCATGGCCTGGAACGTGGTGATCGCGGGTGGTGGCTTCGGCGGCGCTGCGGCGGCGCGGGAGCTGGAGCGGACGATGCCGAAGCAGTCGGCGCGGCTGACGCTCGTCAACGAGACGAACTTCGCGCTGTATACGCCGTTCCTGCCGGAGGCGGCGGCCGGGATGCTGGAGCCGCGGCACGTGGTGACGCCGCTGCGGGACATCCTGAAGCGGACCTACCTGCGGCTGGGCGCGATCGTCGGCCATGACCCCGAGCGCAAGACGGTGACTCTGCGGGCCAAGTACGGCGAAACCGAGCAGATCCCCTACGACCAGCTGCTGCTGGCGATGGGCTCGGTCTCGCGGGTATTGCCGGTGCCGGGCCTCGCGCAGCACGCGGTCGGCTTCAAGAGCCTCGCCGACGCGATCTACCTCCGCAACCACGTGATCGAGACGCTGGAGGAAGCCAACGCGACCGAGGATCCCGCCAGGCGCGAAGAGCTGCTCACCTACGTCTTCGTCGGCGGCGGCTACGCCGGGCTGGAGGCGCTGGCCGAGCTGCAGGACTTCGCCGCCGACGCGATGGACCGCTACCCGCGCGCCCGCCTGCACGGGATGCGCTGGGTCCTGGTCGAGGCAACGAACAGGGTGCTGCCGGAGATCGACCCCCAGCTGGCCGAGTACGCACTGCGGGAGCTGCGCGGCCGCGGCATCGACATCCGCATGGAGACGACGCTGGAGGAGGTCGGGCCGGACACCGCGCGCCTCTCGACCGGCGAGGTGCTGCCGACGAAAACGGTCGTCTGGACCGCCGGCGTCGCACCCCAGCCGATCCTCAAGGAGCTGAACCTGCCGCTGGACGAGCGTGGCCGGGTCCCGGTCGACTCCCACCTGCGGGTGCAGGGAATGGACTCGGTCTGGGCGATCGGCGACTGCGCCGCGGTCCCGGATCCGGCCGGCGGCACCTCGCCACCGACGGCGCAAACCGCGGTGCGGCAGGGACCGGTGGCGGCGCGCAACATCGCCGCCGAGCTGGGGATCGGCAGCCCCAAGCCCTACGAGTACCGCTCCGAAGCTGCCTTCGTCAACCTCGGCCGCTACAAGGCCGTCGGCAAGATCGGCGACCGGACCTTCCGCGGCTTCCCCGCCTGGTGGCTGGCCCGCACCTACCACATGAGTCAGATCCCGGGCTCGGCCCGCAAGTTCCGCGCCGTCCTCGACTGGACCGCCGGCCTGCCGTTCCGCCGCGACATCTCCGAGGTCGGCTCGATCGGCCACCCGAAGCCGCTGCTCTAGGAGAATGCATACGTGGAGTACCTCGTCATCGCCTTCTTCTTCGGCCTCGCCACCGGCGTCATCGGCAAGGGCAAGGGCAGCTCCTTCTTCATCTGGTTCCTGATCGGCATCGTCCTCCCCCCGCTCGGTCTGCTCGCGGTGATCCTCTACCGCGTCGACAAGGACGAACCCGAACGGCAGTGCCCCAACTGCCACAAGCCCCTCAAGCTCTACGTCCAGGTCTGCCCCCGCTGCGGCACCGATCTCTACCTGCCCGACCCTGCAGCTGTAAGACACCCAGGCGTCAGGTGAGGTGGGGTCTCCCTCTCCCAGAGGCTCCTGAGACCACATCGGCGCCCAGCAAGGCGACCAGCTGCGCGACGGTCTCTGGGAGAGGGAGACCCCACCTCACTTACCGCAACCAGGTCCGGACGATCGCGTTGGCGAAGCCGGCGCCGTAGCGGAGGGCGGCGGGCTTCTTCGAGTGGCCGTGGAGGCGCTGCTCGACCGTGATCGGAACCTCCTTGGCGGGGATGCCGCGCTTGATCGCCTCGATCATGAACTCGGAGGTGTGGAACTGCTCCTGGCGCAGGACGAGCTGAGGGAGAACGGTGGTGCGTACCGCGCGGTAGCCGTTGGAGCAGTCGGTGACGTGGGTGCGGGTGATGATGGAGACGAGGCGGTTGAAGAAGACGATCCCGAGCTCGCGGGCGAAGTGGTTGCGGTCGGCGTGGCCGAGGACGCGGGAGCCGTGGGCCATCTCGACCTCCCCGTCGAGGATCGGCTTGACCAGGCGCCCCATCTCGTCGGGCCGGTGCTGGCCGTCGGCGTCGAGGGTGACCACGATCAGCGCTCCCGATTCGACCATCAGCCGGTAGCCGGTCCGCAGCGCCGCGCCGCCGCCGCGGTTGGTGACGTGGCGGGCGACCGCGGCGCCGTGCTCGGCGGCGACGTCGCCGGTGCCGTCGCGGGAGCCGTCGTCGACGACGAGAACCTCGGTACGGATGCCGCAGACCGCGGGCGGGATCTGGTCGAGGACGGTGGCGATGTTGTCGGCCTCGTTGTAGGCGGGAATCAGGATCGCGATCTTGTCGCGGAAGCGCTCCGGCATCCCCGCCTGGCGGAACTCCTCCCAGGCGAGGCCCTCGAGCGCGGCCGCCAGCTGGCGGCTGTTGCGAGCGCCCTGTGAGAGCGCCCGCAGCGCCAGCAGGAAGAGGACGAAGATCGCGAAGACGGCAAGCCCGAGGATGCGGCCGCCGTTGCCCTTCTCGAAGGAGAAGGCGGAGAGGAGGCCGTTGACGATTTCGGTCCCGGAGACGAGCGCCAGACCAAGGCCGGCGGCGAGCAGGATCAGGACGTCGGCGTTGCGCAGGGTGCGACGGCGGACGATCGCGTAGGCGACCAGGAAGATCGCCATCAGCAGCCCGACGCCGCGGAGCGCGGTCAGCTCGGCTGGGAAGATGCCTGCTCTCGGGACCATTCGCGACCGGAGGATATGGCCGCCAGCCCGGAAGACAGCGCCAGGCCGGCGAGAGGAAAGACCAGCGTCATCAGCACCTCGTTGCGCCGCGGCGCCGCCAGGGTGATCGCGCCGACCGCGGTGACGAGGACGATCGGGGTCGCCAGCACGACCAGCTCCCACCAGCGGCGCCGGAGGCCGAGGAGGGCCAACCCGGCCAGTCCGAGTAGGACGAGCGCGATCTGCACCACCCGCCCAGCGGCCGTGCTCATCGCTTCGCCGACGCCGCTGCTCCACATCCGCCCGACCTTGCGCACGGTCATCGCCAGGTAGCCCCAGGGGTCTTCGCCGAAGTACTTCGAGAAGTTTTCCTTGCCGATCTTGCCGAGCGCCTCGTCGCGGGGAAGATCCGGATGCTGTTTGGCGACTTCGTCGAAGAGCGGGGTGGGATCGACGGCGTCGAGGTCGGTGGGGGTGAAGCTCATATAGCGTTCGGCGAGGATCGCCTTCACGCGCTGGTATTCGCCGTCAGCCGGGAGGTAGGTGCCGACGTAGAGCGCCTTGCCGCCGCCGGTCGAGATCGGCACGACTTTGTCGAGGACGACGAGGTTGCGAATCGTCCAGGGGAGGATCGGAAGGATCAGGGCGACGAGGAGGACGGTTGCCCCGGCAAGGCCGAGCCGCCATTCCCTGGCACGCCAGAGCCGAACCCCGGCGAGGACGACGAAGGCCGCGCCGACGAGCAGGTACTCGGGCCGGAACATCGCGGTCAACCCGAAGAGGAGGCCCGGGACCGCCCACACCCACCACGAGGCGCGCTGTCCCCGCATACCGGGGACAGATCGGTCCGCACTTCTGTCACAGGCCCAGAGGAAGGCAAGGATCGCCGCCGGGAGAGTCAGCATCGCCGGTGGCTCGCTCATCAGCTCGCCGGTCGTGTGGATGAATGGGGGATAGACGGCGACCGCGAAGGCGGCGAAAAGGCCGGTGAAGCGACCGTGGTCCCGTCCCCCTAGGCGCCGGCCGAGGGCGAAGACGACGAGGATCGTCGCCACGCCCAGCAGGGCCTCGACGATCCGAGCCATCCCTTCGCGAGCGCCGCCGGTCGCGTAGAAGGCGGCCGCGTAGAGGAAGGGGGCGCCGGGCGACCAGTCGCTCGAGTCTTCGAATTCCGGCCCGCCGAAGCTCTGTTCGGTGTAAAGCGCCTTCGAGAGCGCGTAGTAGGCCCGCGAGTCGTCCCCCGGATACCCCACCGGGTTGACGACTACGTACGCCCGCACCACCAGCCCCAGCAGCGCGATCGCCCCCAGCATGATCAGCGTCCGCTTGCCGTAGCGCTGCGGCAGCGCGCGGATCCAGTCGGCCAGGGCAGTCAAGGCCGGCTCAGGCTATCCGGGCGCTCGGGCGCGGCGATTGGCGAATTAGCCTCGCTATAGGCATGCGAACTCGCCAATCGTTCGCGACCCCAGGCGAGGGGGACGGCGGTGAGGGCGGCAAGGAGCGGGACGAGGACGAGGACGCGCCGTGGGGAGGCGACGAGGAGGGCGCTTATCGCCGTGATCGCGAGGAAGATCGTGGCGAGTAGCAGCGCCTCCCAGCGGCGCTGCCAGGCGAGGATCGCGAGGCCGAGCAGGCCGAAGGCCACAAGCGCCCAGTGCAGGACCTCCCAGACCGGCTCGCGCATCACGTCGCGAGGCCCGTGCGACCAGAGGCGGCCGGCCTTGGTCGCGGCGAAGCCGGCGTATTCGGCCGGCTCGTCGCTTATGTCGTCCCAGAGCTGTTCCTTGCCCATCTTCGAGAGCGCCTGGTCGGTTTCCATGCCGGGATGCTTCTGGGCAGCGAGCCGGGCGAGGATCTGCTCCAGGCGCAGACGCTGGGCGTCCTGAGGCGAGAAGAGGTCGGGATCTTCAGCGACTACCTCCGTGCCGACCTTTTCGGGATCTCCGTCGGAGGGCAGGTAGGTGCCGGCGAAGAGAACCTGCCCGCCACCGGTCGAGATCGGGACGAAACGGTCGAGCGCGATTACGTTGCGCATCGTCCAGGGCGCGATGACGAGGAGTGCGGCGCCCAAAAAAACAGCAGCACGTAGAAGGGAGGGGCGCCAATCGCGCGGCAGCTCCCGAACAGCGATGACCATGGCGATCAGCACCGCCACCCCGAGGTACTCGGGCCGTACGAGCGCTAGCGCCCCGAACAATGCCCCCGGCAGCAGCCACCGCCACGCCCCCCCGTCCCAAGCCCATAGCGCCGCCAGTACCCCACCCGACAGCAGCGTCGCCGCCAACGGCTCGCTCATCAGCATCCCTTGGTACTCCAGGAGCGCCGGATACACCGCCACCACCAGCGCCCCACCGAGTGCCGGCCAGACGTTCGCTGAGTTGTGGGCGTCATAGCGCCCTTTTCTCAGCAACCGCGGATTGTGGGCGGGCACTCCAGCGACCTCACCTGACTTGGGTCGGTGGAGTGCCCGCCCCAGCCTCCGCCCGATCAGATACGCGAACAGGACGCTCAGCGCCCCGACGACCGCCAGCACCAACCGCGCCAACCGTTCGTGCTCTCCGCCCGTCGCCTCGTACAACCCCGCCACGAACAGCGGCAGCCCCGGCGAGTAGTTGCTCGACGGCTGCGTCGCCGCCCCGCCGACCGTGAATCCCTCGTCCTCGCTCAGGTTCTCCGCGATCGCCGAGTACGCCCGGGCGTCGTAGACCGGCGCCCGGCTGTCCCAGGCTTCGCCGACCCGCAGGCCCAGGCCCAGCAGCAAGACCGCCACCAGCGTCGCGAGCCCGATCCGGCCGCCGTTTCGCGCCGCCAGTCCACTTTCCATCGCCCGGATTCAACTAGGACCATCGGTCCCGCGCGCCGCAGGAGCGTCTAAGCTGCCGCCCTCATGCGAATCCTCATCCTCGGGGGCGACGGCTACCTGGGCTGGCCCACCGCGCTCCGCTTCTCGGCCCGCGGGCACGAAGTCTCCGTCGTCGACAACTTCTCCCGCCGCCGCTGGCACACCGAACACGGCACCGCCTCGCTGACCCCGATCGGGGAGCTCGACGAGCGGATCGCCGCCTGGCGCGAGGTCTCCGGCGAGCAGATCCGCAGCTACGTCGGTGCCGTCGAGGACGGCGACTTCCTCGACGAGGTCGTCGCCGAGACCAGGCCCGAGGCGATCGTCCACTACGGCCAGCAGGCTTCGGCGCCGTTCTCGATGCTCTCGCGCGAGCGGGCGGTCGAAACCCAGCACGCGAACGTGATCGGCAACCTCAACCTGCTCTTCGCGATGCGCGACCACGTCCCCGACGCGCACCTGGTCAAGCTCGGGACGATGGGGGAGTACGGCCAGCCCGACATCGACATCGAGGAGGGCTACATCGAGATCGAGCACAAGGGCCGCAAGGACACGCTGCCGTATCCGAAGCTGCCGGGCTCGCTCTATCACTGCTCCAAGGTCCATGACTCGACCAACATCCACTTCGCCTGCCGCACCTGGGGCCTGCGCGCGACCGACCTCAACCAGGGCGTCGTCTACGGCGTCGAGACTGAGGAGACCGCCCGCGACGAGCGCCTCGTCACCCGCTTCGACTACGACGAGCTCTTCGGCACCGTGCTCAACCGCTTCTGCGTCCAGGCCGTGATCGGCCACCCGCTGACCGTCTACGGCGCCGGCCACCAGACGCGCGGCTTCCTCAACATCCGCGACACCCTCGCCTGCGTCGAACTGGCGGCGCTGAACCCGGCCGAGCCCGGCGAGTTCCGCGTCTTCAACCAGTTCACCGAGCAGTTCTCCGTCATGGAGCTGGCCGAGCTGGTCAAGGAAGCCGGCGAGCACCTCGGCTACCGGGTCGAGATCCAGCACTACGAGAACCCGCGGGTCGAGAAGGAAGAGCACTACTACAACGCGATCCACACCAAGCTGCTCGACCTCGGTCTGCAGCCGACCCTCCTCGGCGAGGAGCTGGTCGAGTCGATCATCCACGCGATCGAGCGCCACAAAGGCCGCGTGATCGAGGCCGCGATCGACCCGCAGACCCGCTGGAACCCTGCCAAATCGCCTGCAGGCCAGGCCTAGGCCCGCTGCTACCATCGCCAGTTCCTATGCGGGCTGCTGACACGTTGATGGAATCCCTCAAGGCCGAGGGCGTAAAGGACGTCTTCGGGATCCCCGGCGGGGCCAACCTGCCGACCTACGACGCGCTCTACGACGCGGACTTCCGCCACGTCCAGGTCCGCCACGAGCAGGGCGGCGGCCACGCTGCCGAGGGGTACGCGAAAGCCTCCGGCCGGGTCGGCGTCGCCTTTGCCACCTCCGGCCCGGGCGCGACCAACCTCGTCACCGCGATCGCCGACGCGATGATGGACTCGACCCCGACCGTCTTCATCACCGGCCAGGTCCGCACCGAGCTGATCGGCACCGACGGCTTTCAGGAGGCCGACATCCTCGGCGCGACGATGCCCTTCGTCAAGCACTCCTTCGCCGTCACCGACCCGCGCCAGATCCCCGAGTACGTGCACGAGGCCTTCCACGTCGCCTCCACCGGGCGTCCCGGGCCGGTGCTGCTGGACATCCCGCAGGACCTCTCGCGCGCCGACATCGACTACCTGCCGCGCACCGAGCCGGTTGAGCTGCCCGGCTACAAGCCCTCGACCGAGGGCAACATCAAGCAGATCCGGATCGCCGCGAAAGCGCTGGCGAGCGCCCGCCGCCCGATCTTCTACACCGGTGGCGGCGTCATCAACGCCAACGCCTCGGAGGAGCTGCGCGAGCTCGCTGACTCCGACCGCTTCCCGGTCACCTCGACCCTGATGGGCCTCGGCGCCTTCCCGGCATCCAGCGACCGCTTCCTCGGCATGCTCGGCATGCACGGCACCGTCGCCGCCAACTGGGCGATGGACAAGGCCGACCTGATCGTCGCCATCGGCGCCCGGTTCGACGACCGCATCACCGGCAAGCTCGCCGAGTTCGCGCCGCACGCCAAGGTCATCCACATCGACATCGACCCGGCCGAGATCTCGAAGAACGTTGGCGCCCACATCCCGATCGTCGGCGACGTCAAGCAGGTGCTGCCGAAGCTGACCCGCGAGTACCGGGCGCTGCAGACCGACGCCAGCCGCCTCGACGAGTGGTGGAACACGCTTCACGGATGGCAGGACGCGCACCCGCTCTACTACGACGCCGGCAAGGACGGCGAGATCAAGCCGCAGTTCATGATCGAGGCGCTGCACCGGGCCAGCCAGGGCGACGCGATCGTCACCTCCGACGTCGGCCAGCACCAGATGTGGACCGCCCAGTACTACGGATTCGACAAGCCCCGTCGCTGGATCAACTCCGGCGGGCTCGGGACGATGGGCTTCGGCCTGCCGAGTGCGATCGGCGCCAAGGTCGCCTGCCCGGACGAAGAGGTCGTCTGCGTGGCAGGCGACGGCAGCCTGATCATGAACGTGCAGGAGCTCGCCACCTGCGTGACCGAGCAGATCCCGGTCAAGGTCTTCCTCATGAACAACGGCTATATGGGCATGGTCCGCCAGTGGCAGGAGCTCTTCTGGGAGCGTCGCTACAGCTCCGTCGACATGGGCGCGAGCCCCGACTGGGTGAAGCTGGCCGAGGCTTTCGGCGCCAAAGGCATGCGCTGCGAGAGCTCCGCCGACCTCGAGGAGCAGATGGTGGCGGCGCTGGAGCACGACGGCCCGGTCCTGATGGACGTCCGCGTCGCCCGCGAAGAGAACTGCTATCCGATGATCCCGCCGGGCAGCGCCGCCCGCGACATGGTCGAGGCGCCGCGGAAGGCGGTGAGCTGATGGAGGCCGGGACTCCCCAGGTCGTCAAATTGGAGGACCTGCACGTCGCCGGCCAGCTCAGCGGCCGCAAGCACATCCTCTCGATCCTGGTCGAGAACAAGCCGGGCGTGCTGGCGCGCGTCGCCGGCCTTTTCTCCCGCCGTGGATTCAACATCGACACGCTCGCCGTCGGCCCGACCGACGACCCCAGCGTCTCCCGCATAACCCTGACGCTGGACGGCGCCGTCCACCCGATCGACCAGGTGACCAAGCAGCTGCACAAGCTGGTCAACGTGCTGAAGATCCGCGACATGGAGCCGGAGGAGACGGTGGCCCGCGAGATGGCCCTCTTCAAGGTCTCCTCGGCGGTCGAGAACCGGGCCGAGATCATCCAGTTCGCCGAGATCTTCCGGGCGAAAATCGTTGACGTGGCGCGACGGACGATGACGATCGAGGTGACCGGCTCCGCCGACAAGATCGAGGCCTTCGAGCGGATGGTCCGCCCCCACGGCCTGGTCGAAATGGTCCGCACGGGCGAGATCGCGATTGGTAGAGGCCACGACTGAGGCTCTTCTCGGCGGGCTTCTCAAGGCCGCCGAACGGGGACGGCGCACCCTTGTAAGCGTCACTCGCGAGGTCGAGGTCGGCGATCCCTGCGCGGCCGTGTTCGCCTCGCGGCTGGCCTCGGACCGCTGGTTCTGCTGGGAGCAGCCGGACCGCGAGTTCGCGCTCGCCGGGCTCGGGGTCGCGCACGAGGCGAGCTCACGGGGGAGAGAGCGGTTCGACGACGTAGCCGACGAGTGCCTGCGGATCGGAAGTGGCGCCGTGCTCGACGAGCCGCGGGGGCTGCCCGCGGGCACGGGACCAGTCTGGCTCGGCGGCTTCGCCTTCGGCCCCGAAGGCGGCTCGACCCCGACCTGGTCGTCGCTGGCCCCGGCCTCGCTGGTCCTACCCGAGCTTTCGCTCTGCTGGAGCGGCGGGCGTACCTTCCTAACCGTCAACGCGATCGTGCAGCCCGGCGAGGATGTCGAGCGGCTGGGGGAGAGGCTGCGGTATCGCCTCGGCTCGCTTCGCACCGACGCCCCGTTGCCCCTGCTCGACCCGCACCCGACGGCCCATGCCGACATCCGCAGCGCCCGCCCCCCGCGCGAGTTCGAAGCCGCCGTCGAGGGCGCCACATCCCGGATAGCGGATGGCGAGATGAGCAAGGTCGTCCTCGCTCGCGAGGTGATCGTCAGCGCCGCCGCCGCCCACGACCCGGCCGCCGTCTTCGGCGCGATGCGCGAGCAGTTCCCGGCCTGCTTCTGCTTCTGCTGCGGCACGCCGCAGGCCGCCTTCGTCGGCGCAAGCCCCGAGCTGCTGGTCCGCCGCTCCGGCGCCGGCGTCTCCACCGTTGCCCTCGCCGGCTCGACCCGCCGCAGCTCCGACCCCGCCGTCGACGACCACCTAGGCGAGCAGCTGCTGCGCAGCGACAAGGACCGGCGTGAGCAGCGGATCGTCGCCGAGCGGATCGTCCGCGCCCTGCGGCCGCACGCGGTCTGGGTCGAGGCGGCGGCCGAGCCGGAGATCGTCAAGGTGGCGAACATTCAGCACCTGGCGACGCCCGTGATCGCCCAGCTGGCTGAGCCGCACTCGGCGATCGAGCTGGCCGGCCTGCTGCACCCGACCCCCGCTGTCGGCGGCGAGCCCTGGCCCGTGGCCGCAGCGGCGATCGCCGGGCTCGAGGGGATGGACCGCGGCTGGTACGCCGCCCCGGTCGGCTGGATGGACGCGACCGAGGACGGCGAATTCTGCGTCGCCCTGCGCAGCGCCCTCCTCCGCGACCGCCAGGCCCACCTTTTCGCGGGCGTCGGCGTCGTCGCCGGCTCGGATCCGGCGGCGGAGCTGGCCGAGACCGAGGTGAAGCTGCAGGCGCTGCTGCCACTGCTGGCCGAGTAGGGTCGCCGCATGGGTCGCGCCATCGCCCTGCTGCCGGCGATATGCATCATTGTCCTCGGGGGCATGGCCCTTCCGGTTCAGGCAGCCATCCCGGAAGGGCCGCAGATCACGGTCCTGACCGAAGGCTTCGACACCAAGAGCCGGCGCGCCATCGTCACGATGGGCCCCAAGGGAGAAACCCCTCAGGCCATGATCGAGGGAGTGGGGTGGAGCCAGCCATCGTGGTCGGCCGACGGAAGCCTGCTGGCGTTCGGATCCTATGGAGAGTGGGATGGGGAAGTGGTCGCAGTGGCCGAAACCGACGGTCCCGGGATCCGCTTCTTCAGGCACGCCCGGCTTGTGGGCGAACATCCGGTGATGGCGCCGGATGGACAAACGGTCGCCTACTCCTACAAGAGCTCCGTCTGGCTCCTCAACGTCATCTCGGGTTCGGTGCGACGAGCGGCCCCGCGGGCGCTGAGGGAAACGGATTTCGAACCGAGCTCGTTCTCTCCGGATGGCTCGGCGCTTGCCGGGACGCTGGGCTGGCTGGGAAGCGAGGCGGTTGCCGTCGACCTTCGCACCGGCCGCGTCTCGGTGCTGGCGCGGGAAGCGTCGGAACCTGTCTACTCGCCCGACGGATCGGAAGTGGCTTTCATCCGCTGGAATAACTGGAGGAGGAACGGGATCGACGACGGCTCGCCGCCGATCGACGAGCTACGTGTCACCCGGATTGGCACCCTTCCCCGATCAAGGCTCCTGCTGCGCAGCCATAAGCTGCTCGTCCGGCCCAGCTGGGATCCCTCCGGAGAGCGGATTGCGTTCACCCGGACCCGTGTCTACGAAAACGGCTACGACGACCCGCTGCAAGGCGATGCGCTGATGGCGATCAACGCCGACGGTACCTGCCTGAAGAGGGTCTACACCGATCGGGAGACGACGGTCTACGGCGCCACCTGGCGACCGGGGCCAGGCCGCGAGGCCGGACCGATCAGCTGCTGATCGCCGCCCGTACGGCGGCGACAAGTGAGCGGTGAGCCTCGACGTTGGTGTGCCGGTCGGTCTTCACCTCGATCAGACAGGTGTCGGCGGCCATTGCGTGGGGCAGGTCGGCGAGCGATTCGAGGCGCCGGTGGGGTAGGTCGAAGAGGGCGGCGGCCTTGGCGACATCGACGCCGCGGGGGGTGCCGAGCAGGACCTCGAACTCGTCGCTGCCGAGGGCGGACTCCTGGGGCAGGAAATGGAAGATGCCGCCGCCGTCGTTGTCGATGACGACGATGCGGACCGGGGTCTCGACCTCACGCAGGGCCGCAAGGCCACCGATGTCGTGGAGGAGGCCGAGGTCCCCGCTGACGATCGTGGTCGGCCGGCCGCCGGCCTGGGCGGCGCCGATGCCCGAGGAGATCAGGCCGTCGATCCCGTTGGCGCCGCGGTTGGAGAGGAAAGCGACATCGGTGCCTGACGCAGGCAGGAAGGCCTCCTGGTCGCGGATCGGCATGCTGGAGCTGGTGTAGACGAGGTCGCCGTCGCGATGGGCGGCGCCGAGGGCGCGGTGAAGGGACGGCTCGGAGAGCCCGGCGTCGCTCAGCGACTCGTCAAGCGCCGCCTGCGCTGCCCGCTCCGCGTCCACCCAGCGGTCCGGCAGGGGCCGTCCCCGCCCTTCCTGGCCTTCGAGACGCGCCGCCCAGCCCGCCGCCAGCTCGGCCGGATCGGCGCGGAGAACCGCCGCGGCGCGGTTGGTCGGCTCGTTCCAGCCGCCGTAAGGGTCGATCGCAATCTCCTCGGCGCCGCTGGCCTCGATCCAGGCGCGCAGCGGCTTGCTGGTCGGCATCTCACCGAAGCGGAGGATCAGGTCAGGGACGACCGAGCGGGCGAAGTGCTCCTCCCGCAGCAGCAGGTCGTAAGCGGCGACGACGTGGGAGCGGTCGTGGGGGCCGCAGCGCAGCTGCGAGGTGGGGTCGGCGAGGACCGGGAAGCCGGCGACGCGGGCGAGGTGGGCGAGCGGCTCGCGCAGCTCCGGGTCGAGCTGGCGACCGGCGACGATGACGCCGGCGAGCGCGTTGCCGATGTGGCCCGCGACCTCGTCGAGGAGGAAGGCAGAGGGCTCGAGGTCGATCCGGGTGACCGCGGTCAGCGGCCGCCCTTCCCGGCCCTTCAGCGCCAGCTCGTCGGTGGCGGTCACCGCTCCTTCGACCGGGACCGGCGCCAGCGGCTCGCGCCAGGGCAGGTTCAGGTGCACGGGCCCCGGCCGCGTCTCGCCGCGAGCCGCGGCCAGCGCCCGGCAGGCGACGGAGCGGTAATGCAGGAGGCCGCTGTCGTCGGCCTTGTGCGTCCCGACTTCGCAGAACCAGCGCACCGAGGAGCCGAAGCTCTTGATCTGGTCGATCGTCTGGCCGGCGCCGATCCCGCGCAGCTCCGGCGGCCGGTCGGCGCTCAAGACGACGAGTGGGATCCCTGATTCGTCGGCCTCGACCACCGCCGGGTGGTAGTTGACGAGCGCCGTCCCCGAGGTGCACAGCAGCGCCACCGGCTCCCGGCCCGCCTGCGCCGCCCCGAGGGCGAAGAAGCCGGCCGAGCGCTCGTCGACGATCACCTTCACCTCGATCTCCGGCTGCCGCCACAGTGCCACCGCCAGAGGCGTCGAGCGCGAGCCGGGGGAGACCACCGCCAGCCGCAGTCCCCCGCGCGCCAGCTCCTCGGCGAAGGCCGAGGCGAGAGCGGTGTTGGCGTTGGTCGGATCCATCGACGCAGGCTAGATGCGGCGCGCTTGCAGCGCCTTCTCGTCGATCTCGACCCCGAGGCCGGGACCAGGGGGCAGGTGGAGCATGCCGTCGCGAACCCCGCACTCGACCCCGGCGACCGACTCTGCGAAGAGGCGCTGAGTCGCGAGCCCATGTGCGAGGTGCAGTCGTTCCGGGTGCCCGGTCTCGGCGAGGCTGAGCGCGGTTTGCGCCCCTGCGGCGATCCCGACCGGCCCGTCGAGGGCGCTGGTGACGTAGGCGGGGAGGACGCTCGCGATCCGCAGGGCTTCCTCCGGTCCCCCGACCTTGGAGAGCTTGATCCCGGTGTAGGCGCAGGCGCCGAGCGCCGCGGCCTGCTCGGCCTCGTCGAGAGACGCGACGCTCTCGTCGGCCGCCAATGGGATCGAGGTGGACGCCGAGAGCTCGGCCATCTCCTCGAGCGTCCCGACCGGCTGCTCCGCCAGCTCGATTGCATAGGGCTCCAGCGCCGCCAACGTTGCCTTGGCCGTCTCGAGATCCCAGGCCTGGTTGGCATCGACCCGAATCCGCACCTCCGGCCCCAGCGCCTCCCGCACCGCCCGCACCATCTCTACGTCGGACTCGGCACCGAGCTTCAGCTTGAACGTCGTGAACCCGTCGGCCGCCCACGCTTCGGCGTCAGCCGCGACCGCCCTCGGCTCTCCGGCCACAAGCGTGGCGTTGCACGGAACGGCTTCGTCGTTCCCGCCACCCTCGTCCGCCGCCCTTCTACCCAGCAAATCCATCCGCGCCACCGCGACCGCACAGCGAGCCGGAGCGGATAGTCCCTCGTCCTCCTGCCCCTCCGCCCACTCTTCGAGTTCCGCGACCACCTCGGTCAACCTCGTCCCGCCCCGCAGCGAGAGCGGTACCGCTTCCCCCAGCCCCACGACCCCGTCCGCGTCCCGCACCCGCAGCAGCACCATCTCGCGCTCCCGGAGTACCCCGCGCGCGGTCACGTACGGCCGCCTGAACGGCAGCGCGTAGGGAATGACCTCGACCGAGCTGAGGCGCACGGCCGGAGTCTCTCAGGCCGAGATCAGGAGGCCGGCGGTGACGAGCAGGCTGAAGACGCCGAGCAGCGCTCCCGTCGCCGCCAGCACCCCGTTCAGCGCCGGGCCGTCGCGACGCTCCGCCAAGGTCTTCGCCGGTTTCAGTGCCATCGGCGCCGCCAGCAGGCCGAGCAGCAGCCAATAGCTCGCATCATCGATTATCACCGTGTTGATCAGAACCAGGAAGGCGAGCAGGATCAGCGTCCGGTAGAGGTTGACCGCACTCTCCCGGCCGATCCGCACCGCCAGCGTGTTCTTGCCGGCGCGGCGGTCGGTCTCGACGTCGCGGACGTTGTTGACGACGATGATCGCCGTCGCCAGGAACCCGATCGAGATCGAGAGCCCGAGCGAGAGGGCGTCGAGTTCCTCCAGCTGCACGTAGTAGGAGCCGTTGACTGCGACCAGGCCGAAGAAGAGGAAGACGAAGACCTCGCCGAACCCCGCGTATCCGTAGGGACGCGGGCCGCCGGTGTAGAGGACGCCGGCGGCGATCGAGAGAACGCCGATCAGAAGGATCACCCAGCCGGCGACGGCGGTCAGGTAGATCCCGCAGGCCACCGCCACCGCGAAGGCGATCCAGGTCGCCACCATCACCCGCTGCGGCGTCACCATGCCGCTGGCGGTGACCCGCACCGGCCCCAGCCGGTCGGCGGTGTCGGCGCCGCGCTTGGCGTCGGAGTAGTCGTTGGCGAGGTTGGTCCCGATCTGGATGAAGATCGAGCCGACCAGGGCGGCGAGGAAGGCGCCCCAGCGCGGCAGCTCCCCGGCCCACTGCACAGCCGCCGCCGTCCCGACCAGGACCGGGGCGATCGCCGCCGGCAGCGTCCGCGGCCGCGCCGCCATCAGCCAGATCCTCATGGGCGGCGGGGGAACTTCGAGAACTCGGGGGAGCGCTTCTGCTTGAAGGCCTCACGTCCCTCGGCGGCCTCCTCTGAGCCGTAGAAGAGGAGGTTGGCGTCGTGGGCGAGCTGCTGGATCCCGGCGTAGCCGTCCTCGTGGGCATTGAAGCCGGCCTTGACCAGGCGCAGGGCGAAGGGGGAGAGGGCGAGCATCTCGCGGCACCAGGCGACGGTCTCCCGCTCCAGCTCGGCGACCGGCACGACCGCGTTGATCAGCCCCATCTCCAGCGCCTCGCCGACGTCGTACTGGCGGCAGAGCATCCAGAACTCCTTCGCCTTCTTGGTCCCGACCAGGTCGCGTAGCAGCGAGGCTCCGTAGCCGCCGTCCCAGGAGCCGACCCGCGGCCCCGTCTGGCCGAAGACGGCGTTGTCGGCGGCGATCGTCAGGTCGCAGCAGAGGTGGAGGATGTGGCCGCCGCCGATCGCGTAGCCGGCCACCATCGCCACGATCGGCTTCGGCAGCCGGCGCATCTGCACCTGCAGGTCGGTGACGTGGAAGCGCCCGACGGAGGCTCCCTCGGGCATGTAGCCGGTATCGCCGCGGACGGTCTGGTCGCCGCCGCTGCAGAAGGCGCGCTCGCCGGCGCCGGTGAAGACGATGACGCCGACCTCGCTGTCCTCGCGCGCCAGCTCCATCGCCTTCGAGACCTCGATCAGCGTCTGCGGGCGGAAGGCGTTCAGCACCTCTTGACGGTCGATCGTCACCTTGGCGATCCCGCCGCCGGTCTCGTAGCGGATGTCTTCGTAGTCGCCGGGACCGGCCGTCCACTCGATCGGCGCGTAGAGCTGGTCCTCGGGCGGGGCTCCTTTGTGGCGTTTGGGCATGATGGGGACGATATCCCGATGAAGCTCGACGACTGGCTCTCCCAGAGATCGCAGAGCTGTCCCGACCGGACGGCGCTTCTCGCCGACGGGGCGGAGATGACCTACGCCGAGCTGGAGGCGGAAGCGACCTGGGTCGCCCGCCGGCTCGCCGCCCACGGCGTCCGCCGCGGCTCGACCGCGGCGCTGACGATGCACCCGCGCCGCGAGCAGGTCGTCCTCCTGCACGCGCTGATGAAGCTCGGCGCCGCCCTGTTGCCGCTCGGCCCGCGTCTGACCGCGGCTGAGCGGGCCGCGATCGTCGGCGCCGAGGAGCCGATCATCGACCTCGACGATCCCGGCCAGCTGACCCAGACCGAGGCCGACCTGCCGCTGCTCGGCGAGCACGACATGGGCGACGTCTGCTGCCGCGTGCTCACCAGCGGCAGCACCGGCCGGCCGCGCCCCGTCCCGCTCAGCTACGGCAACTTCCTCTGGAACGCGGTCGGTTCCGCCTTCAACATCGGCGTCGCGCCCGAGGACCGCTGGCTCTGTTGCGTCCCGCTCAGCCACATCGCCGGCCTCGGCATCGTGATGAAAGCGGTGGTCTACGGGACCGGCGCGGTCGTCCACGACGGCTTCGACGTCGACCGGGTGGCCGAGGCTCTGGAGCGCGACGGGATCACCCAGCTCAGCCTGGTGGCGACGATGCTGACGCGGCTGCTGGATGCCGGGGTCGATCTATCCGGGCCGCGGGCGATCCTCGTCGGCGGCGGGCCGGTGCCGGCGGAACCGCTGGAAGAGGCGCTCGCCAAGGGCGCCACCGTGGTGCAGACCTACGGCCTCACCGAGACCTGCTCGCAGGTGACGACTCTGGCGCCGGCCGACGCCAGGCGCAAGCTCGGCTCCGCCGGGCGGCCGCTGCTGACCACCCACCTGCGGATCCAGGAAGGCGAGATCCTCGTCCAGGGCCCGACCGTCGCCCCCGGCAGCGCCGACGCCGACGGCTGGCTCCACACCGGCGATCTCGGCCACATCGACGAGGAAGGCTTCCTCTACGTCCGCGACCGGATCGACGACCTGATCGTCAGCGGCGGCGAGAACGTGATCCCGGCCGAGGTCGAGGAGGTGCTCCTGCGCCACCCGCAGGTCGCCGAGGCGGCGGTGATCGGCCGCGAGGACCCGGAGTGGCAGCAGGCGGTGACCGCGGTCGTCGTGCTCGAGAGCGAGGCGGAGGTGAGCCCCGACCAGCTGCGCCGCCACTGCGCCGAATCGCTGGCCGGGTTCAAAGTGCCGAAGCGGGTGGAGCTGGCCTCGGCGCTGCCGCGGACCCCCTCGGGCAAGCTGATGCGCAGGGCGCTCCGCTAGCCTGCCGCCCCATGCGAACCGACGACATCTTCTCCGACAAGGACGCTGACCTGGGCAAGCTCGACGGCAAGACCATCGCCATCCTCGGCTACGGCTCCCAGGGCCACGCCCACGCGCTCAACCTCAAGGACTCCGGCATCGAGGTCGTCGTCGGCCTCCGTCCCGGCTCCTCCAGCCGCGCCAAGGCCGAAGCGGCGGGGCTCGAGGTGCTCGACGTCGCCGAAGCCGCCAGCCGCGGCGACCTGGTGATGATCCTGCTCCCGGACGAGAAACAGGCCGAGGTCTGGCGCGAGGAGATCGCCGACGGGATCGCCCCCGGCAACCTGCTGCTCTTCGCCCACGGCTTCGCCATCCACTTCGGCGAGATCGAGCCGCCCCCCGGCGTCGACGTCGGCATGGTCGCGCCGAAGGGCCCGGGCCACCTGGTCCGCCGCCAGTACGAGGAAGGCAGCGGCGTTCCCTGCCTGATGGCCGTCCACCAGGACGCCTCCGGCGAAGCCCACGATCTGGTCCTCGCCTACGCCTCCGGGATCGGCGGCGGCCGGGCGGCGGTGATCGAGACCAGCTTCAAAGACGAGTGCGAGACCGACCTCTTCGGCGAGCAGGCCGTCCTCTGCGGCGGCGCCTCGGAGCTGGTCCGCGCCGGCTACGAGACCCTGGTCGAGGCCGGGTACGACCCGCGCCTCGCCTACTTCGAGTGCCTGCACGAGCTGAAGCTGATCGCCGACCTGATGTACGAAAAGGGAATCCAGGGGATGCGCTACTCGATCTCCAACACCGCCGAGTACGGCGACATGACCCGCGGCAAACGGGTGATCGGCGAGGAGTCACGGGCGGCGATGAAGCAGATCCTCTCGGAGATCCAGTCAGGCGACTTCGCTCGCGAGTTCATCGCCGAGAACCGCGCCGGCAACGAGAACTTCGACCGGATGCGCAAAGAGGGAGAGGGTCACCAGATCGAGGACATCGGCGGCGACCTTCGCTCGATGATGCCCTGGATAGACCAAGGCTTCAAAGACACGAAATAACCCTCAGAGGAGCCCCCTGGAGGGGTTCAGCCTTTGATCGGCCCTCGCGGGTCCGTCTCGCCCTCGGGCAGGCGGCCGTCGCGGCCGACGTAGCCGTCCTTGCCGCCGACGCAGATGTAGACCGCGTCTTCGTCCTCGCTCAGGTTCTTGAGGCTGCGGACGACGTGGGCGTCGACCCAGGCGAGGCCACCGGGGCCGAGCTCGTGCTTGGTCCCGTCGAGGTCGATCTCCAGCCGTCCCTGGTGGACGAAGTAGAGCTCCTCCTGCTCCTCGTGGTAGTGCTTGCCGGACTCATATCCCGGTGGCATCACGATCGCGTTGACGCCGAAGGCGGTCACGCCCAGCTCCTTGCGGACCTTGCGAAAGCCCCAGCCCTCGCCGAGGTCATCGAGGTGGGCGACCGCGTAACCGTCGCCTTTGCTCACCGAGGGCTCCATCGTCTGTCTCCTTCCGAAAAGCGCTTGCAGATGCGGCCGCGAGCCTACCTCGCGCCCGGCGGGCCGTGCGCAGCCTTTGGTCAATAACCTGTCGAGCCCGATGGCGCCTGAGATGACCGTGCAGATTCCGAGCGAGATCAAGCCCGCCGACGGCCGTTTCGGCTGCGGGCCCTCGAAGGTGCGGCCGGAGGCGCTGGCGGCTCTGGCCGAGCGTTCCGACCTGATGGGGACCTCGCATCGCCAGGCGCCGGTACGGGACCTGGTGCGCGAGGTGCGGACCGGGCTGGCGGAGCTGTTCTCGCTGCCGGACGGCTACGAGATCGCCCTCGGCAACGGCGGCACCACCGCCTTCTGGGAGGCGGCGACGGCCTGGCTGGTGCGCGAGCGGGCGCTGCACCTCACCTACGGCGAGTTCTCCTCGAAGTTCGCCAAGTCGACCGCGGCGGCGCCGTTCCTGCAGGACCCGATCGTCGTCGAGGCCGATCCGGGCGACGCGCCGGAGCCGACCGCCGACCCCGCCGCCGACGTGATCACCTGGGCTCACAACGAGACCTCCACCGGGGTCATGGTCGACGTCCGTCGCCCCCAGGGCGCCGCCGAGTCGCTGGTCCTGATCGACGCCACCTCCGGCGCCGGCGGCCTGCCGCTGGACGCGATCCAGGCCGACGCCTACTACTTCGCCCCACAGAAGGGCTTCGCGGCCGACGGCGGCCTCTGGCTCGCCGCTCTCAGCCCGGCCGCGATCGCCCGCATCGAGGAGCTCGACGGCGCCGGCGACCGTTGGCAGCCCGCCTTCCTCTCCCTGCAGACCGCGCTCGACAACTCGCGCAAGGAGCAGACCTACAACACGCCGGCCCTGGCAACCCTGCTGCTCCTCAGCGACCAGGTCCGGTGGATGCTCGGACTCGGCGGTCTCGCCGGCTGCGTCAAGCGCACCTCGGACTCCTCCGGCCGGCTGTACGGATGGGCCGAGCGCAGCGACTTCGCCAGCCCCTTCGTCGCCGACCCGGCGAAGCGCTCGCTGGTCGTCGGCACGATCGATTTCGCCGAGTCCGTCGATGCCGCCGCGCTCGCGAAGGCCTTGCGCGCCAATGGGATCGTCGACGTCGAGCCCTACCGCAAGCTCGGCCGCAACCAGCTGCGGATCGGGATGTTCCCGGCGATCGAGCCGGACGACGTCGAGGCGCTCACCGCCTGCATCGACTGGGTCGTAGAGAACGTCGACGGGGTTGCCTCGTGAAGGTCCTGGTCAAGGAGAAGATCGCCGACACCGGGGTCGACCTGCTGCGCTCGCAGTTCGAGGTCGACCTCGGCCTGGAGATGTCCGACGAGGAGCTGCGCGACCGGATCTCCCAGTACGACGCGATCCTGATCCGCTCGGCGACGAAGATGACGCCGGAGCTGATCGAGCGGGCGGACAACCTGAAGGTGATCGGCCGCGCGGGCACCGGCGTCGACAACGTCGACATCCCGGCCGCGACCCGCCGCGGGATCATCGTCGCCAACGCGCCGGAATCGAACTCGGTTGCCGCGGCCGAGCACACGCTGGCGCTGGCCCTGGCGCTCTTCCGCAACGTCCCGCAGGCGCACGAATCGCTTGTCGCAGGCCGTTGGGACCGGGCCAAGTACAAGGGCGCCGAGCTCTACGGCAAGACCCTCGGCGTGATCGGCTTCGGCCGCATCGGCCAGCTTGTCGCCAAACGGGCGCAGAGCTTCGAGATGAACGTCGTCGCCTTCGACAAGTTCGTCTCCGCCGAGCGCTTCAAAGACCTCGGCGTCGAGGGCTGCGACTCGATCGAGGAGGTGCTTGGCCGTGCCGACCTCGTCACCCTGCACACGCCGAAGACGCCGGAGACGATCGGGATGATCAACGCCGAGACGATCGCGGCGATGAAGGACGGCGGCCGCCTCGTCAACTGCGCCCGCGGCGAGCTGGTCGACCTCGACGCGCTGCTGGCCGGCCTCGAGTCCGGCAAGCTCGGCGGGGCCGCGCTCGACGTCTTTCCTTCCGAGCCCTTCACCGAGCACCCGATCTTCTCCCGACCTGACGTCGTCGTCACCCCGCATCTGGGCGCGTCCACCGCCGAGGCGCAGGACCGGGCCGGCGTCGTCACCGCCGAGCAGGTCACTGCGGCATTGACCGGCGGCGTCGTCACCAACGCGGTAAACATCGCGGCCGTGCGCCCGGAGGCGATGGAGGCGCTGGCGCCCTTCGTCCCCCTCTGCGAAAAGCTCGGCCGCCTCGCCCAGGGTCTCGGCGACGGCTCGGTTGAGAGGGTCAGCGCCGAATTCCGCGGCCGGATCGCCTCCCATGACACCCGCCTGCTGGGGATCGCCGTGATGGCAGGGATCCTCTCCGGCCACACCGAGGAGCCGGTCAACCTCGTCAACGCACCGCAGATGGCCGAGGAGCGGGGGATCGACCTGACGGCTACCACCGATGCCGGCGCCGAGGACTTCACCGAGCTGGTCCGGGTCCGCGTCGACACCGCCGACGGCGAGGTCGAGGTCGCCGGGACCAGCGTCGGTCCCCGCAACGAGCCCTACCTCGTCTCGGTCTGGGGCGAGAGCTTCTACCTGCCCTTCGACGACCACATCGCGGTCTTCCGCTACGCCGACCAGCCGGGGATGATCGGCCGTGTCGGCACCCTCTTCGGTGAAGAGGGAGTGAACATCGTCTCCGCCGCCGTCGGCGCCGAAAGCGGGGGCGAGCGGGCGGTGATGGCGCTCACCACCGACGCGCCGGTGCGCTCGGAGGCGATCGAGAAGATCCTCGGCCTCGAGGGCTTCACCAGCGGCCGCGCGGTCGACCTCTAGCCGGCCGGGAAGTCCCGCGGGTTGCGCGCCGCACCTTCGGCGCGAAAGAGTTGTTTCGTGGAAGGGTCCCCGGACCCAAGCCCAGGGAACGATGAAGAAGGCGATCCTCATTGCGTTGGCGCTCCTCACGGCCGTGCCCGTGCCCCTTGCCCGTGCCGCCGAACCGGTCAACCTGCTGATCAGCGGCGGCAGGGAAAACAACGGCTTCCACATCTCCCTCAGCGCCGACGGGCGCAACTACTTGATCCTCTCGACGGTGCCGCTGGAAGTCGGCGGCAACCTCTGTGAACACCCGGAAGAAGTGCCGACCGAACTTTCCTGCACGGCACCTGCGATCGCCGGCTTCGAAGTCAACTCGGGCGGCGGCGGCGACTCGGTCTTCTTCACCAGCGACATTACCGTTCCGGTGACGGTCCGCGGCGGGGTCGGGAACGACCGCCTCTACGGCGGCGGCGGCGCCGACAAGCTCGTCGGCGGTCCGGACGACGACCTGCTGGTGGGCCGGCGCGGCAGCGACTGGATCCTCGGCGGTCCCGGCCGGGACCGTCTCCTCGGCGGTCCCGGAAACGACCAGCTGCGCGGCGGCCCCGGCAAGGACAAGCTCAACGGGGGGCCAGGGCAGAACCAGCTGATCCCCTGATCCGGCCGCCGGGGGGCGCCGGGCTTGAGATTAGCGCAGCCTACGCTAAGGTTCGGAGCCGAATGAGCTTCCGGCTCGACAGCCTCGCGCTACTCCTTCTCCTCCCCCCTCGGGGGGAATAGCGCTGGGCGGCGCGATAGCCGCGAGAGACAAGAGGCCATTCGAATCAGAGAGAGAAGGAGAGGTCCGATGGGACCCCAGGTAGAGACCAAATCCGACGCCAACCGCGTCCACATCTTCGATACCACCCTGCGAGACGGCGAGCAGTCGCCCGGGATCTCGCTGAACACCGCCGAGAAGGTCGAGATCGCCCAGCAGCTCGCCCGCCTCGGGGTCGACGTGATCGAGGCCGGCTTCCCGATCACCTCGCCCGGCGATTTCGAGGCGGTCCAGGAGATCTCCCGCCGGGTGGAGGGGCCGACGATCTGCGGCCTGGCCCGCACCCACAAAGCCGACATCGACGCGGCGTGGGGGGCGATCAAGGAGGCGGGGCGCCCGCGCATCCACACCTTCATCTCCACCTCCGACATCCACATCGAGCACCAGCTGCAGACCGACCGCGAGGACGTCAAGGGCCAAGCGCGGGCGGCGGTGGCCCTGGCGAAGAGCTACTGCGAGGACGTCGAGTTCTCGCCGATGGACGCGACCCGCGCCGACATCGAGTTCACCGCCGAGGTCTGCTCGATCGCGGTCGAGGAGGGCGCGACCGTCGTCAACATCCCCGACACCGTCGGCTACACGACCCCGGAGGAGTACGCGGACTACTTCCGGCGCCTGTACGAGCTGGCGTCGTCGCTGCGGGGGGTCGAGTTGTCGGTCCACTGTCATGACGACCTGGGGATGGCCGTCGCCAACTCCTACGCCGGCGTGCTGGCGGGGGCGCGGCAGGTCGAGTGCGCGGTCAACGGGATCGGCGAGCGGGCCGGCAACTGCTCGCTGGAGGAGATCGCGATGCTCGTCGCCGTCCGCGAGGACGTTCACCGCCTCCACACCGGGATCGTCACCCGCGAGATCGCCCGCACCAGCCGCATGGTCAGCCGCCTCACCGGCTACCCGGTGCAGCCGAACAAGGCCGTCGTCGGCCGCAACGCTTTCGCCCACGAGTCCGGGATCCACCAGGACGGCGTGCTGAAGGAGCGCAGCACCTACGAGATCATGGACGCGACCGAAGTCGGCCTGGAGTCGAACTCGATCGTCCTGGGCAAGCACTCCGGCCGCCACGCCCTGCGCGACGCGCTGGAGCAGCTGGGTTTCGTCGTCGAGGGCCATGCGCTGAACAACGCCTTCAAGGCGTTCAAGGAGGTCGCCGACCGCAAGAAGCAGGTGACTGCGCTGGACCTGGAGGCGATCGTCTCCGACGAGATGCGCGAGCGCTCAGACGCCCACGAGCTGGCCTGGTTCGAGGTCGAGGCGGGCACCCGCAAGCCGCCGGTGGCCAAGGTGGCGGTGACCAAGCCTTCCGGCGAGGAGTCGGTCGGCGAAGCAAGCGGTGACGGCCCCGTCGACGCGATCTTCCACGCGATCCAGGGCGCCGTCGGCACCGAGTGCGAGCTGGTCGAGTACAAGGTCGAGGCGGTGACCGGGGGAGAGGACGCCCTCGGCGAAGTGACCGTGCAATTGCGCGCTGCGGGACGCTTGGCTACGGGCCAAGGGGTGGCTACGGACATCCTCGAGGCGAGCGCTCGTGCCTACGTCCGTGCTCTGTCGAACGCCCTGGAAGGAGCGGCGACGCGCGAGGCTGAGGCTGCTACGGCTGAGGCTGTGGTCGAGCGGACTCCGGGGCCTTAGGGCGGCAGTCCTAGGAGCGGGGGAGGGTGCGGGTGACCCTCCCCCAGAGACCGTCGCGCAGCTGGGGCGGGTTGCTGGGCGCGATTGTGGTCTCATGAGCCTCTGTGGGAGGGTCACCCGCACCCTCTGAAGCTTTGATGCGTCTTGGGTGGCTCTTTCGGTTGAGGGTTGGCACGAACCGCGCGCCACACGTGCGAGGTTCCTCGGCAGGCTCAGGGCATGGCCGCCGAGTCCGCCGAAAACCTTGTAGAGCAAGGAAAATCACGGACTCGCGGGGACGACCGAGTGCTTGCGGAGCTCGCGCGACGACAGCACGGGGTGGTGAGTCGCCGGCAGCTGCTGGAGCGGGGGTGGACTAAGGAAGAGATCGACTGGCGGAATTCACAGGGGGCGGCTGCACCGGCTGCATGCCGGCGTCTACAGCGTGGGGTACCGCTCAATCCACAGGGAGGGTTGGCTGACAGCGGCTGTACTTGCTTCTGGCCGCCGAGCTGTCTTGAGTCATCGCTCGGCTGCGGGCCTCTGGGCTCTACGCAGCCACTCCAGCGGCGCGATCCACGTGACTGTGCCGAGCAAGAGCACCTCCACGAAGCGGATTCGTCGGCATCTCGCCCACGTTCCTGAGGACGAGTGGGTGGTGGAGGAGGGGATTCCGGTGACGAGCGTGCCGCGGACAATCTTCGACCTGGCCGCGACAGAGGACGTGGACACGCTGGCCTCGATGTTGCGGGAGGCCGAATATCGGGAGCTGTGGGATGGGCTGTCCCTCTGGGATCTGCTGGAGCGCTATCCGGGGAAACGGGGGTCGCGGAGGGTTCGCGTTGTGCTGGAGCGGTTGAAGGAAGAACCGGCAGGCCGGAAGCGAAGCAAGCTCGAGGAGCGCTTCAACCCGTTCCTGCGCCAATGGCAGCTGCCCCTACCCCGCTACAACGACTGGATCCAGGCGGGCGGCAAGCGCTACCAGGTCGACTGCCGCTGGCCCGGCACGAACCAGATAGTCGAGCTCGACGGCTGGGCCGCCCACAAGAGCAAGAGCGCCTTCCGCGAGGACCGAGCCCGCGACCGGCGCCTCAAGGTCGCCGGCTACTCGGTCACCCACATCACCTGGAACCAGCTGGACGACGAACCCGAAGCCATCGCCGCCGACCTACGAGCCCTCCTGATGAACAACCAAACCGCCTGAGCCGGGCCGCTGCAACCTCTACTTGATCAGGTGGAGGTTGCAGCGGTCCGGCCCGAAGCGCCCCGAAAAAGGGAGGACACCCGAGGAAGGACGACCTGCTCTCCCGCCCTCATAATACAAGCGTCCGTGATAACGTACAAATCATGGCCCCCACTGTGACCAAGGCGTCGGCGCCCGCCGGTTCTCCCTCCGGTGCCGCCAAGGACCCTGCAAGCTCCGTCGGCCCGCGCGTTCGCGCCCTGCGCGACGCGATGGGCCTCTCGCTCCGCGACCTCGCCGAGCGCTCGGGCGTCTCCGCGCCGATGCTCTCGCAGGTCGAGCGCGGCGAGACGAGCCCGACCCTGGCCGTCGCGGGCAAGATCGCCGCGGGACTGGAACTGACGCTCTCGCAGTTGCTGCGCCTGGACGAGGGGCAGCACGTGGCAATCAGCCGGGCCGCGGAGCGCCGTCGCAGCGAGCGGGGTGGGCACCGCTTCGAGGAGCTGACGCCGCCGCTGCCGGGGCAGCGCGCTGACGTCTCCCTGCACGTGCTGGAGCCCGGCGCCACCACCGGCGGCGCCGCGGACCCGCCGATGCACGAGCCGGGCAGCCGCGAGACCGCGGTCGTCCTCGCCGGCACCCTGGCGCTGGTCGTCGACGGCAGCCGCCACGAGCTTCAGGAGGGCGACAGCGTCACCTTCGACGCCGACCTTCCGCACCATTTCGAGAACGAAGGCCGGGAGGCGACCCGCTTCCTCGCCGTGATCGCCGCCGGCCTCAGGAGGTCATAGGACAGATGCCGAAAACGATGTTCGACAAGATTTGGGAGCAGCACGAGGTTTCGCCGGGGCTGATCTACATCGACCTGCACCTGGTCCACGAGGTCACCTCGCCACAGGCCTTCGACGGCCTCCGGCTGGCCGGGCGCAAGGTCCGCCGCCCCGACAAGACCCTCGCCACCGCCGATCACAACACGCCCACCGACGGCACGATGGCGGCGCGGCTGATCGCCGACCACCTCTCCCGCGTCCAGGTCGAAACCCTGGAGCGCAACTGCGAGGAGTTCGGGATCCCCGTCTACTCGCTGGGCTCCGATCGCCAGGGCATCGTCCACGTGATCGGCCCGGAGCTGGGGGTCACCCAGCCCGGGATGACGATCGTCTGCGGCGACAGCCACACCTCCACCCACGGCGCCTTCGGCTCCCTGGCGTTCGGCATCGGTACCTCCGAGGTCGAGCACGTGCTGGCGACCCAGTGCCTGGTCCAGAAACGGCCGAAGACGATGCGGATCAACTACGGCGGGGAGCTGCGCCACGGCGTCACCCCGAAGGACCTGATCCTGGCGACGATCGGCCGCCTCGGGACCGGCGGCATGACCGGCTACGCGGTCGAGTACGCAGGACCGGCGATCGAGGCGCTGGCGATGCCCGGCCGGATGACGATCTGCAACATGACGATCGAGGGCGGCGGCCGCGCCGGGATGATCGCCCCCGACGCGACCACCTTCGAGTGGGTAAAGGGCCGTCCGGCAGCTCCTGCCGGCTTCGAGGCGGCGATGGCCCGCTGGCGCCGGCTGCCGACCGACCCCGACGCCAGCTTCGACACCGAGGTCGAGATCGACGCCTCGGGAATCTCGCCGATGGTCACCTGGGGCACCAACCCCGGCCAGGTCGTCGAGGTCACCGACAGCGTCCCCGACCCCGGCCAGATGGACACTCCCGCCGACCGCGAAGCGGCTGAACGCGCCCTCGCCTACATGGGCCTGGAGGCGGGCACGCCGATGACCGAGATCGCGCCCGAACGCATCTTCATCGGCTCCTGCACCAACAGCCGCATCGAGGACCTGCGCGAGGCCGCCGCGATCGTCGAGGGCCGCAGGGTCGCCAGTGGCGTCAGCGCGATGGTCGTCCCCGGCTCCCAGCAGGTGAAGAAGGCGGCGGAGGAAGAGGGCCTGGACGAGGTCTTCAAGAGCGCCGGTTTCGACTGGCGCGTGGCGGGCTGCTCGATGTGCCTGGGGATGAACCCGGACACGCTGGAGGAGGGCGAGCGCTGCGCCTCGACCTCGAACCGCAACTTCGAGGGACGCCAGGGCAAGGGCGGCCGCACCCACCTGGTCAGCCCGAAAATGGCCGCGGCCGCCGCCGTCGAGGGCCACTTTGTCGACATCAGGGACTGGAGCTAGAGCATGAGGCCGATAGACAAGATCGAAGGCAAGGTGTCGGTCCTCGACCGCAGCGACGTCGACACCGACCAGATCATCCCCAAGCAGTTCCTCAAGCGGGTCGAGCGAACCGGCTTCGGCGAGTTCCTCTTCTACGACTGGCTGCGCGACGGCGAGATCGAGCTGGAGCCGAACCCGATCCTCGTCACCGGCGCCAACTTCGGCTGCGGCTCCTCCCGCGAGCATGCCCCCTGGGCGCTGGAGGATTTCGGCTTCCAGGCGATCCTGGCGCCGTCATTCGCCGACATCTTCTATTCCAACTGCACCAAGATCGGGCTGCTGCCGGCGGTTCTCGACGAGGAGCACTGCCGCGCAGTCGCCGAGGCCGGCGAGGCGCGGATCGACCTCGATGACGAGACCGTCAACTGTGCCGCCGGTGTCTTCCAGTTCCAGATCGAGCCGGAGGTCAAGCACCGGCTGCTGAACGGGCTCGACGACATCGGGATCACGCTCGAAAACGCGGGCGCGATCGACGAGTTCGAGACCGGGCCGGCCGCCTCGTTCGGCCCGGTGACGACGAGCTTGTGACCAAGCCGATGAACACCGGCGCCCGGGAGTGGGACGCCGAGACCTACGACGCCGTCTCCGACCCGCAGTTCGAGTGGGGGATGGAGGTGCTGGAACGGTTGCAGCTGCGCGGCGACGAGGTCGTCGTCGACGCCGGCTGCGGCTCCGGCCGGGTCACCGCCGAGCTGGCCGAGCGGCTGCCGGACGGCCGCGTGATCGCCGTCGACGGTTCCGGGGCGATGGTCGGGAAAGCCAAGGAGCGGCTCGGCAACCGCGCCGATTACCTCGTCTCCGACCTGGTCGAGCTGGAGCTGGCCGAGTCGGTCGACCTCGTCTTCTCGACCGCCACCTTCCACTGGATCGGTGACCACGACGCGCTCTTCCGGCAGTTGCGGGGGGTGCTGAAGCCGGATGGTCGCCTCGTCGCCCAGTGCGGCGGCAAGGGCAACGTCGACGAGCACACCCGCGCGATCGCGACCGTTGCTGCCGACCCCGAGTACGGGCAGCACCTCAGCGGCGCCACTGCACCCTGGAACTTCGCCGGCCCGGAGGAGACCGAGCCGCGCCTGGAGGCGGCCGGCTACACCGACGTGCGCTGCTGGCTGCAGCCGAAGCCGGTGAAGCCGGAGGACCCACTTGCCTTCATCACCACCGTCACTCTCGGACCGATCCTCGATCAGCTGCCCGAAGAGAAACGCAGGCCCTTCGCCGAAGCGGTACTGGGCCAGCACGAGGAGCCGCTCGTCCTCGACTACGTGCGCCTCAACATCGAGGCCGTCGCCGCCTGAACCGGACGCATAGAGTCCCGGGACCTTGAACGGCACCCCCCGCATAGTCGTGCTGCCCGGCGACGGGATCGGGCCCGAGATCGTCGCCGCCGCGCGCCGCGTCCTCGACGCCCTCGGCCAGTTCTCCTACGACGAGCGGGTGATGGGCGGCTGCTCGATCGACGAGCACGGGACCGCGCTCACCGACGAGGTCCTCGACGCCTGCCGCGGCGCCGGCGCGGTCCTGCTCGGCGCCGTCGGCGGCCCGAAATGGGACACCACCGACCCCGATGCGCCCCGCCCCGAGCAGGGCCTGCTGGGACTGCGCAAGGGGATGGGCCTCTACGCCAACCTGCGCCCGGTCCGGCCCAGCCCGGCCCTGGTCGGCGCCAGCCCGCTGCGCGAAGAGCGGATCAGCGGCACCGACCTGCTCGTCGTCCGCGAGCTGACCGGCGGCATCTACTTCGGCGCCTCCGGCCGTGACGGCGACGTCGCCCACGACACCTGCGAGTACTCGGTCGAGGAGATCGATCGCATCGCCCGCACCGCCTTCGACGCCGCCCGCCGCCGCGCCGAGAGCTCCGGCTGCAAGCCGAAGGTCACCTCGGTCGACAAGGCCAACGTGCTGGAGACCTCCCGTCTCTGGCGCGAGGTGGTCGGCCGCGTCGCCGGCGACTACGAGGACGTCGAGCTCGAGCACCTCCTGGTCGACAACGCCGCGATGCAGCTCGTCTCCCGGCCTGCCGATTTCGACGTCGTCCTCGCCGAGAACCTCTTCGGCGACATCCTCAGCGACGAGGCGGCGATGCTGACCGGTTCGCTGGGAATGCTGCCGAGCGCCAGCCTCGGCGCCGAAGGCACCCCCGGCCTCTTCGAGCCGGTCCACGGCTCCGCCCCCGACATCGCCGGCCAGGGCGTCGCCAACCCGCTCGCGACCTTCCTCTCGGCGGCGATGATGCTGCGCCACGGACTCGGCCGCGGCGAGGACGCCGCGCGGATCGAGACCGCCGTCGACGCCGTGCTGGAGCGCGGCCTCCGCACCCCCGACCTCGCCTCCGGCACCCTCGCCCAGCCGCCGCTGGCGGGGGAGACGGGAGCGGCAGAGACCGAAGTCGGGACCGAGGAGATGACCGCCGCGGTTCTGGAGCAGCTCGGCGCATAGCCGCGCCGTCACCGCCGTGCCGTAGAAGCGCGGCCGTTCATCGGGCATAATCTCCCCTCATGGATCCGGTCGAGCTGATCTGGCGGAACGGCGAGTTCCTCCCCTGGGAGGACGCTCAGACCCACGTGCTCAGCCATGGGCTGCACTACGGGACCGGCGTCTTCGAGGGCATCCGCTGCTACGAGACCGCTCGCGGGCCGGCGATCTTCCGCCACCTCGACCACCTCGACCGGCTTGAGAAGTCAGCCGAGCTCTACTACCTGGAGCTGCCGTATTCGGCCGAGGAGATCCGCCAGGCGACGCACGAGCTGCTGCGCCGCAACGGTCTCCGCAGCGCCTACATCCGGCCTCTTGCCTACCGCGGCTACGGCTCGCTCGGCCTCTACGCCAAAGACGCGCCGATCGACGTCATCATCGCCGCCTTCCCCTGGGGCGCATACCTCGGCGAGGAGAGCAAGAACGGCGGCATCCGCGCCAAGGTCTCGAGCTGGCGCCGGATCAGCCCCGGCGGCTCGATCCCGCACGCCAAGGCCTCGGGCTCCTACCTCAACTCGATCCTCGCCAAGACGGAGTCCCACAACGCGGGCTACGACGAGGCGATCCTGCTCGACGAACGCGGCTTCGTCTGCGAGGGCTCGGGCGAGAACATCTTCCTCGTCCGCGACGACCAGATCCTGACGCCGCCGCACGTCGCCTCGATCCTCGACGGGATCAACCGCAAGTCGGTGATCCAGATCGCTCGCGACCTCGGCTACACCGTGGTCGAGCGGGACATCGCCCGGGCCGAGCTCTACCTGGCGGAGGAGGTCTTCCTCACCGGCACCGCCGCCGAGCTGGTGCCGGTGCGTGAGATCGACGACCACCCGCTCGGCCGGCCGGGCGAGGTGACCCGCCACGTGCAGGCGAAGTTCGAAGATGCGCTGACCGGGAAGGCGGAGGAGTACCTGGAGTGGCTCGACTTCGTCGAGTTCCCCGAGGCCACCGCACCCGACTCCACCGGGGCTTCGGACTCGGAGTCGATCGGGCGAATTACCCCCGCCGCATAAGCGGCCGGCGCGGCACGCCTGCGCACGCCGGACCACCACGGTCCACCCGATCTTCTTCGACTCGAAAGGCAGCAATCAGATGGAACAGGTGAAGCTCTACGACACCACCTTGCGCGACGGGATGGGCGGCCGCGGGATGTCGCTCTCGGTCGGCGAGAAGCTCAAGGTCGCCCAGGCACTGGATGCTCTGGGAGTGCAGTTCATCGAGGCCGGCTTTCCCAGCAGCAATCCGAAGGAAGCTGAGCTCTTCGGGCGCCTGGCCGGGGTCGAGTTCGAGAACGCGACGATCGTCGCCTTCGGGATGACCCGCCGCCGCGACCGTGCCGCCGCCGAGGACGAGGCCCTCAGGGTCCTCACCGCCTCCTTCGCGCCCGCGGTCTGCCTGGTCGGCAAGAGCTCGCCGCTCCACGTCGAGAAGGTGATCCGGGTGACCCGCGAGGAGAACCTGGCGATGATCGCCGACTCGATCGCCTTCTGCTGCTCTCAGGGCAAGCGGGCGATCTTCGACGCCGAGCACTTCTTCGACGGCTACCGGGAAGACAGCGGCTACGCGCTCGAATGCGTCGCCGCGGCCGCCGGGGCCGGGGCTGAGAACGTCACGCTCTGCGACACCAACGGCGGCAGCCTGCCGGGCTTCGTCGCCGAGGCGACGGCGGCCGCAGTGGCCGCCGCCGGGGGCTCGGTCGAGGTCGGCATCCACACCCACGACGATGCCGGTTGCGGGGTCGCCAACTCGCTCGCCGCGGTCGAAGCCGGAGCCCGGCTCGTCCAGGGCTGCGTCAACGGCTACGGCGAGCGCTGCGGCAACGCCAACCTGGCCTCGATCCTGCCCGCCCTGCAGCTGAAGATGGGCTTCGAAGTCGTGACGGCTGAGCAGCTCGGGAGCCTGACGCGGACCTCGCACTACCTCGACGAACTCTGCAACCTCACCCCGGATCCGGATCGTCCCTACGTCGGCCGCAACGCCTTCGCCCACAAGGCGGGGATGCACGCCGCAGGGGTCGAGGCCGACGCCAGCACCTTCGAGCATCTCGACCCGGCGCTGGTCGGCAACGAGCGCGACATCGTCGCCTCCGAGCTGGCCGGCAAGGCGACGATCCGCAGCCAGGCCGAGCGGGCCGGGGTCGAGCTCGACGACGCGGCCGCTTCGCGGGCCATGCAGCGCCTGAAGGAGCAGGAGCACCGCGGCTACCACTACGAGGCGGCGCCGGCCTCCTTCGAGCTGCTGCTGCGGCGAGAGGCGGGCACATACAAGCCGCTCTTCCGGCTGGAGAGCTTCCGTGTCGTGGTCGAAAAGCACGAAGATGGCGAGGTGACGACCGAGGCGACGATCAAAGTCGAGGTCGATGGCAAGCGCTACTTCCAGGCCTCCGAGGGCAACGGCCCGGTCAACGCCCTCGACCGCGCCCTGCGCGCGGCGATCGCCGACCGCCACCCGCACCTCGCCGACGTCGAGCTGACCAACTACAAGGTGCGGATCCTCGACGAAGCCCACGGCACCGGCGCGGTTACCCGCGTCCTCCTCGACTCCGCCGACGGTGAGCGGGAGTGGGGAACGACCGGTGTCTCGGAGAACATCATCGAGGCATCCTGGGAGGCGCTGGTCGACTCGCTGGAGTACGCCTTCCAGTGAGTTCTCATACCCAGCAGGATCAGATCCCCCTCGCCCGCCCCGAGATCGGCGCCCGCGAGGAGGAGCTGATCCTGGAGGTGCTGCGCTCCGGCCGGCTGTCGCTGGGGCCGATCGGCGAGCGCTTCGAGCGCGAGTTCGCCGCCTGGCTCGGCGTCGACGACGCGGTGATGACCTCCAGCGGCACCACCGCGCTCCACCTCGGGGTACGGGCGCTGGGCTGGGCGGAGGGCGACGAGGTGGTGACCAGCCCCTTCAGCTTCGTGGCCTCGGCCAACTGCCTGCTCTATGAGGGGGCGCGGCCGGTTTTCGCTGACGTCGAGGAGGAGACGCTGGATCTCGATCCGGCCGCGGCCGCGGACGCTGTCGGAGAGCGCACGGTCGGCTTGCTGCCGGTCCACATCTTCGGCTTTCCGGCAGCGATGCCGGAGCTGGAGGCGCTGGCGGGGCGGCACGGCCTCGGGATCCTCGAGGACGCCTGCGAGGCCCTCGGCGCCGTCGACTCAGAGGGCCGCAAGGTCGGCGCCCGCGACAACCTCGCTACCTTCGCCTTCTACGCCAACAAGCAGATGACGACGGGGGAGGGGGGGATGATCGTTCCCCGCGATCCCGAGGAGGCCGCCCGCTTGCGCTCCGAGCGCAACCAGGGCCGGGCCGTCGACATGGGCTGGCTCGACCACGACCGGCTCGGCTTCAACTACCGCCTCTCCGACCTCGCCGCCGCCCTCGGCCTCGCCCAGGTCGAGAAGCTCGACTCGCTGCTGGAGCGGCGGGCGGGGGTGGCGCGGATGTACGAGGAGCGCCTGGCGGGCCTGGAGGGGGTGCGGACGCCGATCGCCGCCCGCGGCTCCGAGGTTCGCAGCTGGTTCGTCTACACCGTGCGCCTTCCGCATGGCGCTGACCGCGACGTTGTAATTCGTCGCCTCGCCGAGCGCGGCGTCGCCTCCAAGGCCTACCTGCCGTGCATCCACCTCTTCCCGCACCTGCGGGAGCTGGGCTACTGCGAGGGCCGGTTCCCGGTCGCCGAAGCCGCCGCCGCCGACTCGCTGGCGCTGCCGTTCTTCCCGGATCTGGGCGAGGAGCAGGTGGAGCGCGTCTGCCAGGAGCTGGCCACGGCCCTCGGGCAGCGCCCGTAACGGCATAATCGCCCGCCCATGGGTCGCTTCCGCAAAGAGCCGGACCCCCGTTTCTGGCGCCTCAACCGCTCGCTCGCCTTCGACGCCTGGCTGGCGCCGTACGACATCGACCAGTCGAAGGCGCACGCCCGGGGCCTCTGCGAGATCGGCGTCCTCACCGCCGACGAGCTGACCCGGATCGAGGAGGGCCTCGACCGCGTCCGCTCCCGCATGGCTGAGCACGGCTTCGAGTTCGACCCCGCCGACGAGGACATCCACATGGCGATCGAGCGCCTGCTCGGCGAGGAGATCGGCCCGCTCGCCGGAAAACTGCATACCGGCCGCTCCCGCAACGACCAGGTGGCCACCGACGTGGCGATGGTCGTCCAGGCGCACTCGTTAAGGGCGATCGACCTCTGCGGCGCCGCGATGGAGCAGCTGCTCGCGCTCGCCGAGTCGCACAAGGACTGGACGATGCCCGGCTACACCCACCTGCAGCGGGCCCAGCCGGTCTATCTCGGCCACCATCTGCTCGCTTACTTCTGGATGCTCGCCCGCGACGTCCTTCGCTTCCAGTTCGCGCTCGACAGCGCCAGCGTGATGCCGCTCGGCTCGGGCGCGCTGGCCGGCGTCAACTGGGACATCGACCGCGACTCGGTCGCCGCCGACCTCGGCTTCGCCCACGTAAGCCACAACTCGATCGACGGCTCCTCCAACCGCGACTTCGTCCTCGACTACCTTGCCGCCGCCTCGACCTGCGCGATGCACCTCTCGCGCCTGGGCTCGGAAATCGTCATCTGGAGCTCCTCGGAGTTCGGCTTCTGCGAGCTCGACGAGTCATTTTCCTCGGGCTCCTCGATCATGCCGCAGAAGAAGAATCCCGACTCGGCCGAGCTTTTGCGGGCGAAGAGCCCGCGCGTCGCCGCCTCCTACCAGACCCTGCTGGGGGTGATGCACGCGCTGCCGCTCACCTACGGCAAGGACATGCAGGAGGACAAGGAGCCGCTCTTCGACGCGATCGACACGATCGAGGCGCTCCTCGACGCCACCGCCGGGATGCTCGACGGGATCGAGTTCGACCGCGAGCGGATGCTGGAGGCCTCCGGCGACGAGATGCTGGCGGCGACGGAGGTCGCCGACCTGCTGGTCCGCCGCGGCGTCCCCTTCCGCGAGGCGCACGGCATCGTCGGCGGCCTCGTCCGCGACGCGGTCGAGCGCGGGAAAAGCCTCTCGGAGCTGACCCCGGAGGAGCTGCGCGAGCGCTCCGAGCACCTCGATGACTCCTACTACGAGGTCCTGCGACAGCGCAGCTGGCTGGAGTCGAAGCGGATCGCCGGCGGCACCGGCTCGGCGCCGCTGGCGCTGCAGATCGAGGAGGCGCGGCAGACGCTGGGCGCGGTGCAGACGCGGGTCGACGAAGAGCGCGGGTGAAGCAGCAGCCTTCAGGGTCGAGGAGCCGGGCCCGACGGCTCGGAGAGCCGCTGGGGGCTGATTTCTTCGACCGTTCGGTCCAGGAGGTCGCCCGCGACCTGATCGGTTGCACCCTCCTCTACGAGGGCCGCGGCGGCGTCATCGTCGAGACCGAGAGCTACGAGGCAGACGATCCCGCCTGCCACGCCTACGTCGGCCTGACCGAGCGCACCCGGGTCCTCTTCGGGCCGCCCGGCTACGCCTACGTCTACCTCTCCTATGGGATCCACAGCCTGCTGAACGCGGTCGCCGAACCCGAGGGCGAGGCGGCTGCGGTGCTGATCCGGGCGCTGGAACCGACCCATGCGATCGAGGAGATGCGGGCGCGGCGGGGCGGCAAGGCCGACGCCGACCTCTGCTCGGGCCCTGGCAAGCTGACCGAAGCGCTGGGAATCGGTCTCAGCGACAACGAGCGCGACCTCACCCGCGATCCCTTCCTGCTGACCAGGCCCGAGGGCGAGCCGCCGCGGATCGTCGCCGGCCCCCGGATCGGCATCACCAAAGCGGTCGACCGCCCCTGGCGCTTCTGCGCCGCCGGCAACCCTTACGTCTCGCGCCCGCGCCCTTAACCCGCGGTGATGCCGCCACCACCGCCGCCGGATTCCGGCGCGGCTTCGGGGGCGGCTTCAGGCGTCGCTTCCGGCGTCGCTTCAGGCGTCGCTTCAGGCGTCGCTTCGGTTTCCGGCGCCGGTTCGACCACTTCCGGTTCGGGTTCCGGGGTCCCGTAGTCGGTTTCCGGCGGTTCGTACGTTTCGCCTTCACCCGCTTCGTAGTCCTCGCCTTCTTCCCCGGCGGCCTTGCGCGCCGCCGCCTCGGCCGCGTGTTCGGCCTGGATGTCGCGCCAGGCGGAGATCACCCGGGCCCAGATCAGGGCCGGGAAGGTGCCGCCCATCACCGGGCCGCCGTTGTAGAGCGTCGTCATCGGCGTCGTCGTGTCCGGGTAGCCGACCCAGACGCAGGCGGTGACTTCGTCGGCGATGCCGCCGCAGAACCAGGCGTCGCCGTTGTTCTCGGTCGTCCCGGTCTTGCCCCACTGGCCCTCGACGCCGATCTGGGCGTTGGTGCCGGTGCCGTTTTCGACGACGGTTTCGAGGATGCCCTTCTCGGTTTCCACCGTTTCCTGGTCGAAGACCTGGTCGTGCATGGAGTCGTTGTCGCCGCCCTTGATCGTTTCATCGTCGCGATTGGTCACCTGGGTGAAGGCGACGGGGCTGTCCCCGGGTCGCGGCGCGAGGGTGCCGCTGACGCGGTCGCCGTTGTTGCCGATCGTGCTGTAGGCGTAGGCCCAGCCGAGCGGGGTCACGCCGAGGGTGAGCCCCCCCAGAACCATCCCCGGGTTGGTCGAGAGCGGGTCGCTGTAGCCGGCCTTGTGGGCGGTCCCCGCGATCGCCGCGGTGCGGTCGCGCACGGTCCTGCCTTCCAGGCCTTCGAGCGCCAGGGCGGCGTAGATCGAGTTGTCCGAGTAGGTCGTCGCACAGACGATGTCGCAGGAGCCGAGGTAGGAACCCTCGTCGTTGGTCACCCGGTACGTTTCCTGGTTCTTCTTGCCGAAGTGGAAGAAGCGTTCTTCGGAGGGATAGACGGTGTAGGGGGAGATCCCCTGTTCGAGCGCCGTCAGCAAGGTGAAGGGCTTGATCGAGGACCCCGGCTGGCGGTGCCCCTGGGTTGCCAGGTTGAAGGGCTTGGTGTCGAAGTCAGGGCCGCCGACCATCGCCTTGATCCCGGCGTTGTGGTTGTCGATCACCACCACCGAAGCGGTCGCCGGCGAGTACCCGAGGTAGGAGCTGACCGCTTCTTCGGCCGCTTCCTGCAGCTGCAGGTCGAGCGTCGACTTCACCTTGAGGCCGCCGAAGAAGGCTTTCGAGGCGCCGTAGCGTTCGACCAGCTGCTGGCGCAGGTAGGCGGTGAAGTAGGGCGCCCGCGAGTCGAGGCTCGGCGGCTCGATGCTGGAGTCGGGAGGGAGCGCCTGCTCCTGGTCTTCGCGCGTCTGGGCTTCGGAGAGGTAGCCCTGTTCGCCCATCTTTTCCAGGACCACGTTGCGGCGGGCGAGGGCGTTTTCGGGATAGATCTTCGGGTCGTAGGCCGACGGCGACTGGATGATCCCCGCCAGCAGCGCCGCCTCCCAGGGCTCGAGCACCGAGGCGCAGGGCTCGGTTTCGGTCCCGCAGCCGGGGTGGGCCTTGCCGAAGTAGGTGCGCGCCGCCGCCTCGATCCCGTATGCGCCCTCACCGAAGTAGACCGTGTTCAGGTACTCCGTGAGGATCTTGTCCTTGCTCCAGTGCCGCTCGAGCCGGTAGGCGAGGGCCGCCTCCTTGAACTTGACGAAGAGGGTGCGGTCTCCCTGGGCTTCGAGCGCGTTCTTGACGAACTGCTGCGTGATCGTCGAGGCGCCCTGGGCGGCGCTGGCGCTGAGGATGTCTTTGACGAGGGCGCGGCCGATGCCCTCGAAATCGACGCCGTTGTGCTCGTAGAAGCGGGCATCCTCGATCGAGACCACAGCGTTCTTGACGTTGGGGGAGATCTGGGCGGAGCTGAGGAGGATCTTGTTCTGGTCGCTGCTCAGCGTCCCGATCTCTTCTCCGCCGGCGTCGAGGACGATGCTGTTCTTGGAGGCCTTGTACTGGGCGAAGTCGTAGATCGCCGGCAGGTCCTGGGAGACCGCAGCCATCATCCCGAAGACCATCGAGACCACGGCGAGGACCCCGAGCCCGAGCAGCACGAAGAGCACGCGCAGCTTCTTCAGGCGCGGTTTCGACTTCTTCGGGGGCGAAGGGGGGCCCGGCGCGGTCGTCGGAGCCGGGGGGATGGGCGGGATCTCACCGCCGCCGCTTCGCCGTCTCTTTAGTCCTAGGACAGCCATCGGGTGAGGCACAGCAAAAAACAGCTCGACGTCCGTGACGGACCGCCGAGCGGAGGCGGCAGTCTAGCATTGCCCGGATGCCGGATCTGACGCGGAACGCGGTCGACGTGCTGCCCGAAGGGCGCCTCGCTGAGCAACTGGCGGAGGGCCGGCCGCTGCGGGTCAAGCTCGGGATCGACCCCACTACGGCCGACATCCACCTCGGCCACACCGTCGTGCTGGAGAAGCTGGCCGAGTTCCAGGGCGCCGGGCACCAGGTGGTCTTGATCATCGGCGACTTCACCGCCCAGGTCGGGGACCCGAGCGGGCGCTCGGCCACCCGGCCGGTGCCGAGCGCGGAGGAGATCGAGCAGAACGCCGCCACGTACCAGGACCAGGCCTTCAAGATTCTCGACCGTGAGCGGACCGAGGTCCGGCGCAACAGCGAGTGGCTGCGGATGGAGCCGGAGGCGCTGCTGGGGCTGCTGGCGCAGACCACCGTTGCCCGCCTGCTCGAGCGCGACGACTTCCAGAAGCGGATCGCTGCGGCGCAGCCGATCGCGGCGCTGGAGCTGCTCTACCCGCTGCTGCAGGGCTACGACTCGGTCGCGGTCGAGGCCGACGTCGAGCTCGGCGGCACCGACCAGAAGTTCAACCTCCTCTTCGGGCGCGACGTCCAGGGCGCCTACGGCCAGAAGCCGCAGTCGGTCATGACCCTGCCGATCCTGGTCGGGACCGACGGTGAGCGGAAGATGAGCAAGTCGCTCGGCAACTACGTCGGCGTCACCGACGCACCGGAGGAGATGTTCGGCCGCCTGATGAGCATCCCCGACGAGGCGATGCCCGAGTACTACCGGCTCCTGCTCGGCTCCGAGCAGCCCGCGGCCCCGCCGAACGAGGCGAAGCGGGAGCTGGGGCGGCGGCTGGTCGACCGCTTCCACGGGGAGGGGGCGGGAGCTGCGGCCGAGGAGCACTTCAACCGCATCCACGTCCAGCACGCGGTGCCGGACGAGATCCCGGAGGTCGCCCTCGGCGACTACCGCTCCGACGGCAACGGCCTCGTCCACCTGCCGCGCCTGATCGCCGACGCCTTCGACGTCAGCAGCAGCGAAGGCCGGCGGCTGATCCAGCAGGGAGCGGTCAAGCTCGACGGGGAGCCGCTGCCCGCGGAGCCCCTCGACCTCGAGACCGCTAGTCTCGACGGACGCGTGCTACAGGTCGGGAAGCGGCGCTTCTGCCGCCTTAGGGCCACCCCCTAGGCAAACCGCCCGCCGCGCGCTATACTCCTTCGTCCTTCTGGGGTTGCCTCAGGCAGCCCCGAGCGTCGAGAGCGGCGAGTCCCGCCGTAGAGAGCGCAGCGGTCTTTGAAAACTGAGCAGCGTGCACTCCGCGGACTTCGGTCTGCGGAATGTTCAGCCCGACCCATTCGGTGCGCCAGCGTGCCGGATGGTTTTGATTTACCTCGTCATGTCGGTCGTCGTATTTGTGTACTCGACGGCCACTGAGATATGACAGGCTCTCTGTAGAAGTACATTTCACGGAGAGTTTGATCCTGGCTCAGGACGAACGCTGGCGGCGTGCTTAACACATGCAAGTGGTGCGACGAACCAGGGCTTGCCCTGGGGCAAAGCCGCGAACGGGTGAGTAACACGTGAGTAACCTGCCCCGATGACCGGGACAACCCGAGGAAACTCGGGCTAATACCGGATGTGGCGCACAGGCGTAAGCTTGTTCGCTAAAGGAAGCTTCGGCCTCCGCATTGGGAGGGGCTCGCGGCCCATTAGCTTGTTGGTGGGGTAACGGCCTACCAAGGCAACGATGGGTAGCTGGTCTGAGAGGACGATCAGCCACACTGGGACTGAGACACGGCCCAGACTCCTACGGGAGGCAGCAGTGGGGAATCTTGCGCAATGCGCGAAAGCGTGACGCAGCAACGCCGCGTGGGGGAAGACGGCCTTCGGGTTGTAAACCCCTTTCAGGAGGGACGAAGGCTCATCGGTGAATAGCCGTGTGAGTTGACGGTACCTCCACAAGAAGCTCCGGCTAACTACGTGCCAGCAGCCGCGGTAATACGTAGGGAGCAAGCGTTGTCCGGAATCATTGGGCGTAAAGCGCGCGTAGGTGGCCTCATAAGTCCGCTGTGAAAGTCAAAGGCTCAACCTTTGAAAGCCGGTGGATACTGTGAGGCTAGAGTACGGAAGAGGCGAGTGGAATTCCTGGTGTAGCGGTGGAATGCGCAGATATCAGGAGGAACACCAATAGCGAAGGCAGCTCGCTGGGACGTTACTGACACTGAGGCGCGAAAGCGTGGGGAGCGAACAGGATTAGATACCCTGGTAGTCCACGCCGTAAACGATGGGTACTAGGTGTGGGAGGTGTCGACTCCTCCCGTGCCGTCGCTAACGCACTAAGTACCCCGCCTGGGGAGTACGGCCGCAAGGCTAAAACTCAAAGGAATTGACGGGGGCCCGCACAAGCAGCGGAGCATGTGGTTTAATTCGACGCAACGCGAAGAACCTTACCTGGGCTTGACATGTTGGTGACCGCCGTGGAAACACGGTTTTCCTTCGGGACACCATCACAGGTGGTGCATGGCTGTCGTCAGCTCGTGTCGTGAGATGTTGGGTTAAGTCCCGCAACGAGCGCAACCCCCGTCCTATGTTGCCAGCATTCAGTTGGGGACTCATAGGAGACTGCCGGTGACAAACCGGAGGAAGGTGGGGATGACGTCAAGTCATCATGCCCCTTATGTCCAGGGCTACACACGTGCTACATTGGCGCATACAAAGGGCAGCAATACCGCGAGGTGGAGCAAATCCCATAAAGTGCGCCTCGGTTCGGATTGGAGGCTGAAACTCGCCTCCATGAAGGTGGAGTTGCTAGTAATCGCGGATCAGCAATGCCGCGGTGAATACGTTCCCGGGCCTTGTACACACCGCCCGTCACACCACGAAAGCGAGCAACACCCGAAGCCGGTGGCCTAACCGCAAGGAGGGAGCCGTCGAAGGTGGGGCCCGTGATTGGGGTGAAGTCGTAACAAGGTAGCCGTAGCGGAAGCTGCGGCTGGATCACCTCCTTTCTAGGGAGATTTCTCTAGAACGTCGACCGGGCTGCCATCAGCTTTCGAGCTGGTGGTCAACGCTGCTCAGTTTTGAGAGACCTCCTCCGGAACCCCCGGAGGTGCGCCTCGGTGGACCTTGAAAACTGCACAAGGCCAAAAATTCAGAACCCGCGCGACGTGGGTTCTGAGGGTATTTAATTTCGATTCACGCACTTTCGAGTGAGTGAGTCGCTCACCGTCAAGATAGTAAGAGTTTACGGTGGATGCCTTGGCACCAAGAGTCGAAGAAGGACGTGGACGGCTGCGATAAGCCGCGGTAAGGCGCTGAACAGCCATTGACCCGCGGATCTCCGAATGGGAAAACCCGGCACCGGTAATGCGGTGTCATCCGGCGGTAAATACATAGCCGCCGGAGGGTAACCGGGCGAACTGAAACATCTAAGTAGCCCGAGGAAAAGAAATCAACCGAGACTCCCTTAGTAGTGGCGAGCGAAAGGGGATCAGCCCAAACTGGATGAGTGTAAGCGGCACGCGTTGCTCATCCGGGGTTGTAGGGCGTCATGTCCAGGCCGTGCCGGTCTGGCGGCAGTTACAAAATCAGGTGTTAGCCGAAGCGAGTGGAACCTCGCACCACAGAGGGCAATCGTCCCGTAGGTGAAAGCATTCTGATCTGCCGATTGACGTTCCTGAGTAAGACCACACCCGTGAAACGTGGTCTGAAGCTGGGGGGACCACCCTCCAAGGCTAAGTACTACTTGGTGACCGATAGTGAACTAGTACCGTGAGGGAAAGGTGAAAAGTACCCCTGAAGGGGTGTGAAATAGTACCTGAAACCGTAGACTTACAAGTGGTCGGAGCACCTTCGGGTGTGACGGCGTGCTTTTTGCATCACGAGCCGGCGAGTTACTCGTCAGTGGCAAGGTTAAGCGATGAGCGGAGCCG
>Ga0307288_10000030_pt1 | contig 68691 bp, 81 predicted proteins | sample ER_DNA_142_FD_194469 | JGI IMG/M metagenome (GOLD analysis project Ga0307288, IMG submission 194469) | Bulk soil microbial communities from the East River watershed near Crested Butte, Colorado, United States - ER_DNA_142 | ecosystem: Environmental > Terrestrial > Soil > Floodplain | place... | reverse complement strand
GGTAGTCGAGGCACGCGGCCTCAGTCGCGAAGCGGTCCTGGAACTCCATGATCGTGCGCGGGAAGTCTGGACGAGCCATCGGCGCACCGTAGAGCCCATACCTGACGGAACCGGATACGCATCAGCGGCCTAGCTGTAGCGGTCCCAGCGCCGCAGCGAGGGCTCCGGGTCGACCGGCACGCCGCGGACGTGGATCTCGAAGTGGAGGTGGCAACCGGTGCCGGCGGCATTGCCGGTTTCGCCGACCGCTCCGATCCGCTCTCCCTCCCACACCCGCTGTCCACCGTGGACGCGCGCCTGCTCGGGCATGTGGGCGTAGAAGTAGCTGCGGCCCTCGCCTTCGCCGTGGATCAGGACGAACCAGCCATAGAGGACGGGGTCGTAGCCGCTGCCCAGCACCTTGCCGTTGCGCACCGCGACCAGCTCAGTACCGCAGGCGGCGGTGACGTCGAAGCCTTCGTGGATGCGGCCGCCACTGCGCGGTGCGTGGTACTCGCCGACCGGGCCGCGCACACCGTGCGTCCCCTGCACCGGGAAGACGTGGCCGTAATAAGGAACCCCGCCGCCGCTGCCGGCGATCCGGGCCGAGGCGGGCGCAGCGAGGAGCGCCAGCAGCGCGACGAAGAGAGCGGAGCCGCGCCTCAGTGGTGCTCGATCACGCGGTCGACGATGCTGTACTCCTTCGCCTCCTCCGCGCTCATGAAGTAATCCCGCTCGGTGTCTTTGGTGACCTTCTCGAACGGTTGCCCGGTGTGCTTGGCGATGATCTCATCGAGGCGGCGGCGGACGTCGATGATCTCTTTGGCGTGGATCTCGATGTCGGTCGCCTGACCCTGGAACCCGGCCGAGACCTGATGAATCAGGATCTTCGAGTTCGGCAGCGCCATCCGCTTGCCGGCGGCGCCGCCGCTCAGCAGCAGCGCTCCCATGCTCATCGCCACGCCGACGCAGATCGTCTGCACGTCGGGCTTGATGAACTGCATCGTGTCGTAGATCGCCAGGCCGGCGTAAACCGAGCCCCCGGGCGAGTTGACGTAGAGGCTGACGTCCTTGTCGGGATCCTCAGACTCCAGGTGCAGAAGCTGGGCGACGATCAGGTTGGCGATGTCGTCGGTGACGGGGGTGCCGAGGAAGATGATCCGCTCGCCCAGCAGGCGCGAGTAGATGTCGAACGCGCGCTCGCCGCGCGAGGTCTGCTCGACCACCATCGGAACCAGAGGACTCATATCTCGCACTCTATAGAGGCAGTCCGATGGGGCTACTCACTGCCCGGGGTCCAGAGCTCACCGGCTTTTTTCTGCCCCTCCTCGGGTGCCAGCAGCTTCTCCCGCGCCTCCGCCTTCCCCTGACGCTCGTCCGCTTCCTCTTTGGGAATCGGCTTCGCCGAGTCGGCGACCAGCTCGATCGCCTTGCGCGCCCGCAGGTCTTCGCGGACCCTCGCGTCGCGGCCGCTCTTCTGCAGCCGCTCGAGCAGCTTCTCGGGCGTGGTGCGTTCGTGTTCGGCGGGGTGCTCGAGCGCCTCCACCATCTCCGCTTCGGAGACCTCGATCGCCTCCGCCTCGGCAATCGCGGTCACCACCGCCTCGCGCTTCAGCTCTTTTTCCGCGTCCTCTTTCGTCTCTTCGATCAGCTCGTCGCGGGTTTTGCCCTGCATCTGCAGGAACTGGTTCGGGTCCATGCCGCGGCCGGCAAGCTGCCGTTCCATCCGCTCCCAGCGTTCGGTCGCCCGCGCGGTCGCCAGCTCCCCCGGGACTTCGACCGTCGCCTCGGCCACCGCGGCGTCGATCGCGGCGACGCGGAAGTCTTCCTCGGCCCGGCTGCCGAGGGCGGCTCCGACTTTCTCACGGATGCTCTCGCGCAGTTCCTCCAGCGTGTCGAACTCGGAAGCATCGGCGGCGAAGTCGTCGTCCAGCTCGGGCAGGACTTTCTCCCGCACCTCCTTCACCTTGACCTTGAAGACCGCGGCTTCGCCGGCCAGGTGCTCGGCCTGGTAGTCCTCCGGGAAGGTGACGTTCACCTCGCGTTCCTCGCCCGCCGTGGCGCCGATGAGCTGCTCCTCGAAGCCCTCGATCAGCTGACCGGAGCCGAGCGCCAGCAGGTAGTCCTCGGCTGCGCCGCCCTGGAAGGGACTTCCGTCGAGAAAACCCTCAAAGTCGACCAGCAGCGAGTCCCCTTCCTTTGCCGCGCGCTCGACCGGCTCCAGCCGCGCAAACCCCTCGCGGATCCGCTCGACCTCGGTGTCGACCAGCTCGGCGGGCACCTCCTGCTCCTCTTTGCCGACCTCGAGGCCCTTGTACTCGCCGAGCCCGGCCTCCGGCCGCACCCCGACTGCGAACTTGAACCCGAGCGGCTCGCCTTCGTTGGCCGGCACCGAGGTCATCTCGATGTCGGGGTCCCCGATCGGGCTCACCTCAGCGTCGAGCAGGGCCCCTTCGTACCACTCCGGCAGGGCGTCGCGGATCGCCTCCTGCAGCACCGAACCGAAACCGAGGCGCTGGATCACCAGCGAGGGCGGCGCCTTGCCCGCGCGAAAGCCGGGCATCCGCATCTCTTTCGCCATCGCGCGGGCGGCGCGCGAGGTCGCTTTCTCGACGGCGTCGGCGGGGACCTCTACCTGGACCTCGACGCGGGAGTTGGGGAGCTCCTTGAGGGTGGTCTGCATGGACGGGTGACCCTAGCGACGTTGCGACAGCATCGTCCGCAACGCCACGGCAAAGTCGATCCCGAAGGACAGGCCCCGCCCCAACGGCCCGGTGACGAGCCAGGCGCGCAGTCGCTCGGCGCGATCACTCATTCGCATCACCGGTCAGCTGCCGTTCCAGCCGCTCGCCCTGTCTAGCCGCCACCGCCCGCTGCGCCCGCGCCTCGTCCAGCTCGACCCCTCGCTCCAGCGCCAGGTCGAGCAGGCGCTGCTTCTCGATCCCTTCGCGGGAGACCTCGAAGAAGACCCAGGCCAGCAGACCGAGCCCGAGGAAGGTGCCCTCGACCATCATCACCACGCCGGCCGTGCTCTGGTCGGCGAGCGGGGAGATCTTCCAGTAGGCCTCACCGGCGGCGTACTTCGGGTAGAGCACCGTCCCCGACCACATCAGGATGTTGCCGAGGATCGCCCCGGCGAAGCGGACGGCGACGACGTAGGCGACCTTCCAGCCGGCGTTGAACCAGCTCGGCTTCGGCAGCGGCCCGAAGATCGGCATCCACATCAGGCAGCCGAAGAAGACGAAGCTGACGTGCTCGAGCGCGTGCACCGCCGCGCCCCCATAGGCCGCGTCGTAGAGCGCCGGGATGTGCCAGAAGTAGAAGTTGAGCGCCCAGAGCGGGAAGGCGACGAGCGGGTGGGCGAGGATCCGCAGCCGGTCGAAGACCGGGATGGCCAGGATCGGCTGCAGCAGCGGGCCGGTCAGGCCGAGGACGAGGAGCAGGGTGGCGATGTCCCCCAGCAGCAGGTGCTCGACCATATGGGCGATCACCAGCTCCTCGGCGAGGTGGGCGACCGGGGAGACGAGCGCGACAGCCATCGTCAGCAACCCGCCGGCGAAGCAGAGCTGGCGCCAGAGCGGCAGCGGCCGTCCCCGCTCGGCCAGAGTGACCGAGCGCTTGGCATAGAGGACCGCCGCCGGCAACAACGGCAACACCTCGAGCGGGGCGAAGACCGCGTCCACGTGGGCAAACGGCGTGCTCATCGGTTTCAGCGTAGCCCGCTGGTAGCTTGGCTCAGGCTGTGAGCTCCCAGAACCACCGCTTCCCCCCGATCGGGAGCTACGGCTTCCTCTCCGATTGCCATACCTCCGCCCTGGTCTCCTTCGGCGGCAACGTCGAGTGGCTCTGCTTTCCCCGCTTCGACTCCCCCAGCGCCTTCGCCGCCCTGCTCGACCGCGGCGCCGGCCACATGCTGCTGCGGCCGAAGGGGGTGATCGTCCCGATCGCCCGCCGCTACGAGCCCGGCACCCTGGTGATCGAGACCACCTGGGTCACCGGCACCGGCTGGGTCGTCGTCAAAGACGCCCTGACGATCGCCGACTGGGCGCCCGCCGACGGCGAGGAGAACCGCCGGGGACGCCCGGACACCGCGCACGAGAACGACTGCTCGCTGCTGCGGACGATGACCTGCATCGACGGCGAGGTCGAGATGGAGATGGAGTGCGTGCCGCGCTTCAACTACGGGACCGCAGGGGCAGAGTGGAGCGGTGGCGAGCTCGGCGAAGCGATCGTGACCGCCGCCGACGGCACCGAGCTGCTGCTGACCAGCGACATGCACCTGCAGATCGAGAACGGCGCCGTCCGTGGCCGCGTCACCCTGCGCGAGGACCAGACCGGGTTCTGCGCCCTTACCTGGAGCGACGGCGACCTCGGCGGCCCCCGCAGCGCCCCCGAGGCGCTGGAGCGGATCGACTCGACCGAAGAGTTCTGGCGCGAATGGCTGCGCGACGGCGAATTCCCCGACCACCCCTGGCGGATCCACCTGCAGCGCTCCGCCCTCGTCCTCAAGGGCCTCACCTACACCCCGACCGGGGCGATCGTCGCCGCCCCCACCACCTCGCTACCGGAGACGCCGGGCGGGGAACGCAACTGGGACTACCGCTTCAGCTGGATCCGCGACTCCACCTTCAGCCTCTGGGCCCTGCACACGCTCGGCTTCGACCACGAGGCGCGGGACTTCATGCGCTTCATCGTCGACGTCTGCAAGGACCGCCCGGACCTGCAGATCATGTACGGGATCGGCCACGAGCGCGACCTCACCGAGAGGACGCTCGACCACCTCGAAGGCTACGGCGGCGCCAAGCCGGTTCGGGTCGGCAACGGCGCCTACGACCAGCGCCAGAACGATGTCTGGGGATCCCTGCTGGACTCGATCTACGTCCACGAAAAGGCGCTGCGGGGACGTGGAACGCAAGACACCCGGGAGCTGATCCGCTACCAGGTGGAAGCGGCGATCGAGGCCTGGCCGCATCCGGACCAGGGGATTTGGGAGTCGCGCGGTGAGCCCCGACACTACGTCTCCTCGAAGCTGATGATCTGGGTCGCGGTCGACCGCGGCGCCCGCCTCGCGCAGATCGGCGGCTTCGACGAGCTAGCCGAGCAGTGGCGGGCGAAGGCCGACGAGTTCAAGGCCGAGATCCTCGACCGCGGGGTGCGCGACGGCGTCTTCCGCCAGCACTACGAGACCGACGCCCTCGATGCCTCGCTGCTGCTGATCCCGCTCTTCCGCTTCCTGCGGCCCGACGACCCGCGGGTCCGCGCCACCGTCGAGGCAATCGCCGACGACCTGACCGAGCACGGGCTGGTCTGCCGCTACAAGGTCGAGGAGACCGACGACGGCCTCCACGGCCGCGAGGGCACCTTCCTGATCTGCTCCTTCTGGCTCGTCTCCGCCCTCTCGGAGATCGGCGAGCCCCGCCGCGCTCGCGAGCTCTGCGAACGGCTGCTCGAGGCGGCCGGCTGGCTCGACCTCTTCGCCGAGGAGCTCGACGCCGAATCGGGGCGGCACCTGGGCAACTTCCCCCAGGCCTTCACCCACCTGGCGCTGATCAACGCCGTTTCCCACGTGATCGCCGACGAGAAGCGCGGCGACGGCGGCTTCACCGCCGTCTTCACCGAGATGGGCGGGGTGCGCGAGGACGTCGGCGCACCATAGACAAAAGGACTACAGACAAAGGATTTCTTTTTCTCCTACACTGGCGGTTATGGCACCCACCGCCCGCAAGAAGGAAACGGACCTGCTGCGCGCCCTGCGCCATCCCCTGCGCCGCCGCATCCTGCGTGAGATGGCGGGTGGCGACTCGGTCAGCCCCCGGGGGCTCTCCGACCGCCTGCGGCGGCCGCTGAGCAACGTCAGCTACCACGTCCGGGTTCTGGCCGAGTGCCGTGCAATAACTCTGGTCAGGACGAGGCCCGCGAGGGGCTCGGTGCAGCACTTCTACCGCAGCACCGTGGAGGCGCCATGGGCGCTGCAGGTTCTCGGCCTAGGGGAAAGCGATCGGAGCGGAACCGGAGAGAAACCCGACGGCGCTCCGACTTGACGCCAGGGAGGCGCTGATGAACGAATCTGAGATAAGCCAGACCACTTGGGCCGAAGACGAGGGGGTGGAGTCCGCGGTGCTGCGGCAGCTGCTGGACCTGCACCCGACCCGGCTGACGCTGGCAGAGCTGAACCGGGAGCTGGGAATCGATCGGACCGGCTTTGCCGGGCGCGACGCGGTCGAAAGGGCGGTGCGCGAACTGACCGCCGCCGGCCTCCTGCACGAGGGCGGCGAATTCGTCGTCCCGACCCGCGCGGCGCTCCGGTGCAGCGAGCTGCTGGACCGGTGACCAAAGCACCGGGGCGGCGATCGCCATCCGATCGCCGCCCCGGAAAAGAACTTCCCGGCTTAGTAGCCCTTGCTGATCCCCTCAACAGGGACCACGCGCGTATCCGTTCCGATCTTCACGACCTCCACCTCCCCTCTCCCTCGATTGCCGTGCCGCTCCCCCGCGGCTCCAGTCAGATTTGACTGAGTGATGTTTACTCTAATCAATTCCAGCAATCAAGGTGGGGGCAGTAAAACTCGTCAATAATCGGAAAACGCGGGAGCGTTGTGAAAATCCTGATTGACAGGGTGTAAAGTCGTCGCATCGGCCATCACCCCTAGAAACAACCCGAGAAAAGGCCATGCCGAAGACCAAGAACAAGAAAGAGGGCGTCGAACAGGTAGTCGCCAAAGCGTTCGCCCACCCGCTGCGAGTGCAGATCCTGATCATTTTGAATGAAAAGGTGGCGAGTCCGAACATGCTCGCGCAGCAGCTCGACCAGAGCCTCAACCTGGTCGCCTACCACGTCCGCGTGCTGGAGAAATACGACTGCATCGAGCTCGTTGACACCAAGCAGCGGCGCGGCGCCACCGAGCACTTCTACCGGGCGACCCGCCGCCAGTTCCTCACCGACAGCGAATGGTCGCGACTGCCGAAAAGCCTGCGACCAGGGCTGTCGGGAGCGATGCTGAAGACCGCCTTCGACGATGTCGAGGAGGCGCTCGACCAGAACACCTTTGACGAGCTCGAGGACCGGCACCTGAGCCGGACCCCGATGGTCGTCGACCGCAAAGGCTGGGAGGACGCCGCTACGGTCCTGGCGGAGACGCTGGAACGGCTGATCGAGATCCAGGCCGAAGCCACCGAGCGCCTCGGCAAGAGCGACGAAGAGGGCATTCACTCGAAGGTCCTCATGCTCCACTTCAAGTCGCCCGACGCAGACGCCAAGCCCGCCGCCTCTTAACGCCCCCTTTGCCCCGACCCGGCGCCGCTCGCATGCGAGCGGCGCCGTCGTCGAGCCCATCTTGCCCTGCCGCTATCGTTGCCGTGACGGCCGCTCCTTGCCGTCCCGCTGCACAGCTTCGGACTGACGCTCTCAGGGCAGCGACGTTGGACAGGTAACGCCGCGTAATCGATCGATGCTGTGAACAGCGAAGAAACGCCGAAAAGCTCCGACCAGTCGAGCCCGGGCCCCGGCGAGGGCCTGGCGAACGAGCGCGTGCTCTGGGCGCGCTTCGTCAAAGACCGCGACCCTGCGATCCGCGAGGAGCTGGTCCGCCGTTACCTGCCCTTCGCGAAAAACCTCGCCCTCCGCTACCGCGGCGCCAGCGAGTCCTTCGACGACCTCCTGCAGGTAGCCAGTCTCGGCCTGGTCAACGCGATCGACCGCTTCGATCCCGACCGCGGCGCTCCCTTCACCGCATTCGCCTCGCCGACGATCCTCGGCGAGCTGAAGCGCCACTTCCGCGACCGGGTGTGGACCGTTCGCGTTCCTCGCGGCCTCCACGACCGGATGGCCGAAGTCGAGAAAGCGATCTCCGAGCTGACCGTGCAACTGCAGCGCTCGCCGTCTGTCGGCGAGATCGCCGAGCGGCTCGAGGTCGACCCGACCGACGTGCTCGAGGTTCTCGAGGCAAACCACAACCGCCGCCCGCTCTCGCTCGACCGCCCCGTCGGCGGCGAGGACGCCGAGGAATCGCCGGCTTCCGAGTGGGTCGGGGACGAGGACTCGGGCTATGAGCTGGTCGAGGACAAACTCGCCCTCGAGGGGGCCCTCCCCCACCTCGACGAGCGCGAGCGGCTGGTCCTGCAGTTGCGCTTCGTCGAGGACCTGACGCAGTCGCAGATCGCCGAGCGGATCGGCCACTCGCAGATGCACGTCTCGCGCATCCTGCGACGGACCCTGGAGCGGATCCGCGCCGAGGTCGCCGAGCAGAGCAGCGCCGCCGCCGACTCTGAATGACTCCGCGCCTCTAGTTCTTCGAGAAGGAGGAGATGGCGACGACCAGGTACTCGCCTTCGTCGCCCTCCTCGACCCGCAGGTCGTCGGTCAGCTTCTCCAGTGAGCCGCCGACCTCGGGCAGCTCGAAGCTGGCGCGCAGGCGCTCGGCGCCGCCGTGGGTCATCGGCCCGACCTTGAGCTCGATCCCCGCCGGCAGCTCGGCGATGCTGAGCGAGACGTGGCCGTCGGTGAACCCCTGCGGCGCCCGGGCCGAGATCGCGTCGCTGAGGAGCATCGTGTCGGAAAGGCGGTCGACGCTGATGTCCTGACGGGCGGCAAGAGCGGAGAGGGCGCGGCTGAGAACCGGACCGACGATCTCCGGCGGACCGACCCGGATCCGGGTCTCTTCGTCGGCCGCCACCGCGAAGGTGGAGCCGGTGACGGTGCCGCTCTCGCGCGCCTGCAGCGGCAGGTGCATGCGAATCTCGGTGCCTTTGTCGGCTCCGCCCTTGATCTCGAAGCTGCTGGAGAGGGCGGCGATCAGGGTCAGGCCGATCCGCAGGCTCGGGCGCTCGACGTCGGGCCGCGGCCTGATCCCGGTGCCGTGGTCGCGAATCACGACCGTGAGCCCCTCGAGATCGCTCTCCGCCTCGACCTCCAGCGGGCCCGGCTCGGTGCCCGCATAGGCGTGTACGACGACGTTCATGCAGGCCTCGGTGACGACGGTCTTCAGGTCCGCCAGCGACGCCTCGTCCATTCCCAGTCGTTCCGCCAGGCCGGCCAGCGCGTGGCGGACCACCGCCACGTTCTCCGCCCGGGCGGGGAGAGACATTTGGAGGCCCGATCGATCGTTGGTTGAGGTATTCAAAGTTCCGCCCTGCCCCAGGACCGCCGAGGCTCGTTATTCAGAGGCGCCGAGCATAACCACCGCCTCTCTACAAAGCCTGCTTACCCCTGCCAACCGGCGGCAAAACGCTATGTCAAGATCTTTGCCGCCTGCGGTAGCATCGTTCCGTGAACCCAGCCCCGTTCGAGGTGAAAGTGGGAGATCTCGAGCATGGCGTCCAGACCATCTCGGTCCGCGGCGAGCTCGACCTGAGCACCGCTCCCGAACTGGAGGCGCCGCTCGACGAGGTCCTCGGCGAGGGCGCCGGCTCGGTCCTGATCGACCTCTCCCGCTGCGAGTTCATCGACTCCACCGGCATCGCCCTCATCGTTCGCGCGTGGCAGCGCCTCGACGGGGCCGAAGACGGCCGCTCCCTGGTCATCTGCAGCCAGAACGAGCAGGTCCGCCGCGTGCTGGAGATCACCGGCCTCGAGCTCTCGATCCCGGTTCACCTGACCCAGGACGACGCCCTCGCGGCCCTGACCGCTTGAGCGGCGCCGGCCACGGGTAGCCGCTTTCCCGATGCCCCCTGCTCCGCGACGCCCCCGGTTCCCCCGGGAGCTGTTCGAGACCCGCAGCCATGCCTGGCACTCGCTCGGCCTCGGCGACGAGCTGGCGCCGCGGTTCTCCAAGCGCCAGCTCGGCGGCCTGCTGCTGGCGCTGTTGGCGATCGCCGGGACGCTCTTCGTCTACGGTCACCGGCACCAGATCGCCCCCGGTTACGGACAGTGGATCCGGATCGGGACCGTCCTCGTCCTCGTCCTCGTCGGCTCGGCCGCGGTGCACTGGCTGGTGCGAGGCCTCTCGCCCCCCCTCTACCGGCGGCTCGATCCGGCCACCGCCGGCACCGCGGGCTTCGTCATCCGCCTGCTGGCGATGACGGGGGTGGTGATCCTCGCCCTGCGGATCGCCGGCGTCAACGCCGGCACCCTCGCCGTCGGCGGGGCCTTCACCGCGGTCCTGCTGGGGCTGGCGGCGCAGCAGGCGCTGGGCGGGATCTTCGCCGGCATCGTCCTGCAGAGCACGCGGCCCTTCCGGGTCGGCGAACGGGTACGCCTGGTGGGCGGGGCCCTCGCGGGGTCGCTCGAGGGCACCGTTACCTCGCTCGGCCTCTTCTACACGACCCTGAGCCAGGGAGCCGACCGGCTGCTGGTGCCGAACAACGTCCTCCTCAGCCTTGTCGTCGTGCCGCTGCGCGAGCCAGCCAGGGTCGACGTCCGCGTCCGCTTCCCCGTCCAGGCGAGTCCGCGCGAGATCGAGCAGCGGCTGCTGCAGGCGATCACCGTGCCGACCCGTTACAAGCCGAGCGTCTCCCTGGAGGAGCTCGACGGCGATGCCGTCATCTTCCGCGTCAGCGCGACGCCCCTGCGAGCCGAGGACGGCTCGCAGCTGGCCGAGGAGGTCCTGGAGGCGCTGCGGCGCTCGGAACCGGCAACGGCGGAAACCCGGCGCGACGAATAGGGCTCAGCCGGCGAAGACCAGGATCGCCAGGTTGACGACCACTGCCAGCGGCGTCACCACCAGGGCGACGCTGCGGAAGAACTTGGCGAACCCACCGCGGTAGCGGATGCTCTCGAAGATGCCGAGGCCGACTACGTGGGCGAGGTTGGCGAGGGCGACGCCGATCGCGATCAGGATCGCCACCGCTTCCCACCCCGACTCGTGGCCGGCTCCGGAGGCGATCGCCGCGGCAAGGATCGCGACCGTGATCGTGCCGAGAATGCCGGCGATCATCCCCGCCAGGTCCGAGCGGGTCATACCGGGGATGTAGGCGCCGCCCGCGACTTCCTTGCCGGCGAGCGGGTTGACGGTGCCGCGGCCGGTCTCCTCGACGTCGACCACGTGGTCGGGCTCGTTCTCGGCGTGCTCGAGCGCGACCAGCCGCAGCGGCGGCTCGATCGATTCCTCCGCGCGCTCGTGCAGGCCCTTCTCGTACCACTCGGTCTGCCCCTCGGCGTGGGTGAAGATCAGCACTTCGTCCGCCGGCTCTTTCAGCAGCGCGTCCTGGGCGGCCTGCACCGGGTCGGGATCGCCGACCTCGCCGCTGACGACGAGGTCGCCGTCGCGCAGCGCCTTCAGGTTCCGCTCCAGGCGGCTCTCGGCGCGCTCGCGAGGGCCCTCGATGTCTCCCAGGGTGTGCCGCAGAGGGCTTGCCTCCACGGCGGGGACCACGACCCGCACCTCCACCCCGTCGCCGTTGGCGTTGGCCTGGATCTGCTGCAGGGGCTCGGAGCCGTGAAGGTCGTCGGTGACGATCGCGATCACTCGGCGGGGCATATCTCGACCTCCTACTCGTGGCGGCGGATCGCCTCATCGGCGTCCTGAGGAATCTCTTCGTCCGGCTCGCCGAAGGCGGTGTCCGTAGGCTCCTCCGGCGGCGGGGCATCTCGATTCGGGAACCCTTTTTCATCGCCGTGCTCGGCGTTGTCGATCAGCTCCGCCTCGGCCAGCTCGAACCCCTCGGCCTCACCCTCGCCCGCCTCGACCAAGGGCCGTTCGGCCGGGTCGTCGACAGGATCGTCGGGTGCGGGGCCGCCGATCCGGGCCGCTTCCGCGGCGGCGGCGTCAGCCTCTTCCTCGGCGATCGGGTCTTTCTCGATCTCGCTCACGAAGGCTTCCTCTCTCCCCACATGCCGGTGTCGCCCTGGGCCTGGTGCTGGGCCTGCCGCCCCGGCTGCTCGGGAGGGGCCAGCTTCTCGTCTGCGCGCCGGCTCATCCCCGCGTAGGCGAGGAAGCCGATGAAGCCGATGACGAAGAAGATCAGCGCGAAGATCGGCGACCAGGCGACCGCGATCAGCGCAAGCAGGATGATCAGGACAATCGGGATGACGTACATGCTGGGTCGTTACCCCTGCCGCGCAGGCACGAAACTCCGCGTCTTCGTTTTCCCCCCTCCTCTCGGGGTACTCCGCAGGTGGACCGGAAAACAAACGTAAGGAGTGAGGATGGGGACCCAAGAGGCCGGCAACATCACCGGCACCAAGGACAAGGACTACAACGTCATCTGGTTCGTCGAGCAGTGCCTCAGCAACGTGCTGCGACTCGAGACCTACATCGAAGACGCGGAGCGCGACGGCGACTCCGACCTCGCCGACTTCTTCCGCCGCGCGCAGGAGACGAGCCGCAAGGGCGCCGAGCAGGGCAAGGATCTCCTCCGCTCGCGCCTCTCTTCCTGAGGAAGAGGGATGCCGACACGAACCGGCCCGGCCACTCGGCCGGGCCGGCGTGCGGCAAGGGGACGGCGCCCTCAGGAGCCGGTGCTGACCGAGGCGGTGCGCCCCGCCATCCAGCCGGCCGCGGCGCCGATCGCACCACCGAGACCGAGGAGGGTCAGCGCCCTCATCGGGTCTCGCTTCAGCTTTGAAGCCGTGCCGTGAACGGTGTGCTTGGCTGCGGCCTTTGCCGCCTTGCGGGCGAGGGTGTTCTTGATCGCTGACATATGTCAGCTCCCTACCCGCCGCCCCCGGCCACCTACACCAGCTGCGGAACCGAGAGCCCCTGTCGCAGCGAGATCGCGTTGGGGGGAGCGAATTCCTCCCAGTCGTTGTTGAGGTAGGCGAAGACTTCGCGGCGGGATCGCCAGGCAGCGATCCGCCGCCGCCAGTGGTCGAGCTCGCTCTTGGAGTAGTTGCCGTTGCGGCCGCGGGCGCCGTGGTGCAGCCTCAGGTAGGCCAGCTCTCCGGCCGGCCGCGCCTCCGGCAGCTCGCGGCGCCCGTCATGGGGGATCACCAAGGAGGCGCCGTGGTCCTCAAGCAGCCGCCGCACCGCCGGCACGAACCAGCTCGGATGGCGGAACTCGAAGCAGTGGCGTGCCGGTGGCAGCAGCTCCAGCGCGGAGGCGAGGACGGCGTCGTCGCGATGGAAGTTGCCCGGCAGCTGCCACAACACCGGACCCAGCTTGCCGCTCTCGCGCAGCGGCTCCAGCGGCTCCCAGAAGCGGGCCAGGCCTTGTTCGATCCCGCGCAGCCTTTTCATGTGGGTGAGGTAGCGGCTGCCCTTGACGGCGAAGAGGAAGCCGGGCGGAGTGCGCTCGACCCACCCCTCCACCACCTCCCGCTTGACCAGCCGGTAAAAGGTGTTGTTGACCTCGACGGTGTCGAAGATCTCGGCATAGCGCTCCAGCCAGCGCGCCGGCGGCACCCCTTTGTAGATGCCGTGGCGCCAGGAGTCGTAGACCCAGCCGGAGCAACCGATCCGCACATGTTTCATCGTCAGCCTGGGTACCCCGCATCCATGCCCCTGAACGCGATCCTGGACGTCGACGGCACCCTTGTCGACACCAACTACCACCACGCCCTGGCCTGGCACCGGGCGCTGCACGCCCACGGTCACCGGACCCAGATGTGGAGGGTCCACCGCCACATCGGCATGGGCGGCGACCAGATCCTCGACGCGCTGATCGGCGAGGAAGCCGCCGCCGAGCAGGGGGACGCGATCCGCGAAGCCGAGGCTGAGGCCTACGGGGAGCTGATCGGCGAAGTCGAACCGATGGAGGGAGCGCGCGAGCTGATCGAGAGACTGCGCGAGGCCGGCGCCACCGTGATCCTCGCCAGCTCGGCCAAGCAGGAGGAGGTCGACCACTACCTCGATCTGCTCGAGGCACGCGAGCTGATCGACGCCTGGACCACCTCCGCCGACGTCGAAAGCACCAAGCCCGACCCCGACCTCGTCCTCGCGGCGCTGGAGAAGGCGAGCAACAACGACCCCTCGGCGATGGTCGGCGACTCGGTCTGGGACGTGAAGGCGGCGAAGGCCGGCGGCGTTCCCACCCTGGCCGTCCTCACGGGCGGCTTCTCGGAGGCGGAGCTGCGCGATGCGGGTGCCTCTCAGGTGGTCGAATCGATAGCGGAGCTGGATTTCGAGCCGCTGTTTGCGGAATCCTCCAAGAATTGAGCTTGGTTGCAGCCCTCCGATCGGGGAGATTCTCCCGGTGGCAAGGAGGCGCGACCGAATCGATCAGGAACTGGTCAAGGCGCTGTCGCACCCCCTGCGGGTGGAAATCCTCGAACGGCTGCAGGGGCGGATCGCCAGCCCGGTCGAACTCGCCCGTGAGCTTGACGCCAGCCTCGGCGTGATCGCCTATCACGCCAAGACCCTGATTCAGTGCGGCTGCCTGGAGCTCGTCTACAGCGAACCCCGCCGTGGCAGCCGCGAGGACTTCTTCGGGATCACCTCCCGCTCGGCGCTGCGCCGGAACTAGCTCTTCGTTTCGCCCGACTTCGCCTTTTGCTTGTTGACGGTGCGAGCGGCAATTTCCTCCGCCCGCTTCTCGGAGCGCCCTTCTTCCTTCTCGCTCTTTTTGATGTGTTTGTACTGGCGGTCCCGTTTGCTGCCTTTCCTGACTCCGCGAGGGGGCATCAGCTCACGCTCCTTTCGTCGGTCGACTCTCGACCTCCGATACCCCACGTACTTAGGGCTTTAACGCACTGCGGCCTGAGGGTAGGGACGTCTGCCGGCGCCGGAGCCGCGGCTTCCGCCTCCCCCGCCTGCCGCTGCCAGCCGAGCTCGAAGGTGAGGGGGACCTGGACCCGCTCTTTCGCCAAACAGCGCGGGCAAGAGGTCCAGGAGGACGCCGCCTGCGCCGAGTATCCGCTCCCACAGTTGTCACACCGAAACATCTCGTGTCTCCCGTTCATCCCATTTGTCGAAACCCGTCGGACGGTTGACTACCCTTGGTCCAATGCGGCGAACCGTTGGCTCGCGGACTTTGTCTCTAGCGCCGAGGAGCGGGGCACTCGCGAAGAGCGCGGGTTGTAGCGGCGTGCAAGAGTGAGCCGGATGCAAGAGCCGCAGGAACTGGAGCTGTGGCGCTACCTGAGGAGTCAGCGCGAGCTTGCGGCTCGCCTGATCGAAGGCGACTCCCTCGACCAGGTGGCCCCCCGCTTCCTCGAAATCGTCGCCAGCCTCCTGCGCTGGCAGGCCGGGGCGATGTGGGAAGTAACCGGCCAGGGAGACCCGCTGCGGCTGGTCTCGGGCTGGAGCACCCCGGACCTAGACGCCCGCCCGCTCTGGCGGCGCAGCCGCGAAATCGACTTTATGCGGGGCACCGGCCTGCCAGGCGACGCCTGGGGCAGCGGCCAGATCGCGCTCGCCCCCGACTACAAGGCCTACCCGACGCCGACGCCGCGCTTCGAAGTCTCAGCCGAGCTGGGGCTGGAGGCGGCCCTTGCGATCCCCGTCCCGACCGGCTCGCCGGAGAACGTCCTCGCGGTGGCCGAGTTCCACACCACCTCCTTCAACCCCCAGTCCGAGGAGCTGATGGAGCTGCTGGCGAGCTTCGCCGATCAGCTCGGCGCCTTCATCGCCAGGCGCCGCGCGGAGGCGAAGAGCGCCGAGGCCGAGCGCTTCCGCCAGCACCTGGCGGAGGTGGTGCGGGGGACCCAGGACGCTGTCCTCAGCAAGGACCTGGACGGCATCGTCACCACCTGGAATCCAGCCGCAGTGCGGCTCTACGGCTACAGCACCGAGGAAGCGATCGGGCGCCACGTCTCCTTCATCGTCCCGCCTGACCACAAAGACGAGGAGATGGTGATCCTCGATCGGATCAAGCGCGGCGAACGGCTCGAGACCTACGAGACCGAACGGATCCGCTCCGATGGAGCCCGGATTGCCGTCTCGCTCACCGTCTCCCCGATCCGCAGCCCGCTGCGGGGCCTGATCGGGGCCTCGGTCGTCGCCCGCGACATCACCGCGGAGGTGCGGCGCCGGCGCGCCCAGGAGTTCCTGGTCGCCGCCAGCCGCCTCCTCGACAGCTCCCTCGACCCGACCGAGACGGCGCGCACGATCGTCTCCACCGCGGTGCCCGAGCTGGCCGAGCTCTGCCTGATCGATTTCCGCCGGCCCGACGGCTGGTACGGCGACAGCGTCGTCGCCGGCGCCGACCCCGAGATGGCGGCGCGGCTGGAACGGATCCGCCGGGAACAGCCGCTTGACCCCGGCGGCGAGCACCCGGTGGCGCAGGTCCTGCGCCTGAACCAGCCCATGGTCTGGCGCGACCTGAAGGCGCCCGAGGTGGTCGACAAGGTCTCCCAGAGCGCCGAGCACCTGCAGCTGATGCACGACGCCGGCTACAACTCGGCGGCGGTGGTCCCGCTCACCGCGCGTGGGCGCACCCTGGGGGCGCTCTCCTTCCTCCACGCCCACGGCGACCTGCGCTACGACCAGGGCGACCTCGAGTTCCTCGCCGAGCTGGGGGAACGAGCGGCGCTGGCACTGGACAACGCCCGCCTCTACCGGGAGCGCGACCGGGTGGCGAAAAACCTGCAGCGGGGTCTGCGGCCGCCGCGCCCGGCGGAGGTGCCGGGCCTGGAGATCTCCGTCGTCTTCGAGGCGGCCGGCGAGGGAATCGAGGTCGGCGGTGACCTCTACGACGTGATCCCGAGCGAGAACGGTTGCTGGATCATCGTCGGCGACGTCGCCGGCAAGGGCAGCACCGCCGCCGGCGTCTCGGTCGCGGTGCGTCATTCGGTCCGGGGGCTGACCCGGGAGATCGGCCAGCCCGACGAGGTCCTGCGCCGCGTCAACGAGCTGCTGCTCAGCGGGGAAAGCCTCAACGACTTCGCGACGGGGATGCTCGCCTGCCTGCGCCGCGAAGAGGACGGCTGGCATCTGACCCTCGCCTCGGCGGGGCATCCGCCGGCGGTTCTGGCCGGCCCGGACGGGCCGCGGCTGCTCGGGGGGGGCTCGGTCCTCGGCGCCTGGCGCGAGGCCAACGTCAAACGCCACGAATGCATCCTCAGGCCCACCGACACCTTCGCTCTCTGCACCGATGGCTGGCTCGAGGCCGGGCCCTCCGGCTCCCACCAGGGCCCGGAGAGCTTCGCCGAGATGACCCAGGCTCTCGCCGGCCTCGAGCTCGACGAGGTAACCGAGCGTCTCCGGGCTGACGCGGTCGGCCGCAGCTCGGGCACCCTGCGCGACGACCTCGTCGTGCTCGCGATCCGCCCCCAGGGCGCCCCAGACGTGGAGGCGCCCCAGGAGCCGGCGGTCAGCCGCTCGGCGGCTTAGCGTTTCGCCGCGGTCCTTTTGCCGGACCCGCTTTTGCGGCCAGCGGCTTTTTTCGTTCGGGGCGAGCGCTTCGCCGACGATCCCGGTTTAGCCGAGGAGCGTTTTGCCGTGGCTTTTTTCGGCGCCCGGCTTTTCGCCGCTTTTCCGCTTTTCCGGGCCGGGGCAGCGGCACGGCGAAGGGCGGCGGGGATGTCCTCCCGCGCAACCGCCCCGCTCAGCGACTTGATCTGGCCCTGGAGGAAGTTGGCCATTTTTTCCTCCTCGCGCCTGATCCCCCGCGCCAGCTTCGCCGTCTCGGAGTCCTGGACTTTTTCTGCGAGCGTCTCGATCGCGAGGTAGGTGGCGATCTCCTCGTGCTCGTTGAAGTACTCCGTCTTGGCGTTCTTCAGCATTTTCTCCTGCTCGCCGCTGCCGCGGATCGCGTGCAGCGGGCCCTTTGCCGCCGCGGTAAGTTTGCCGACCGTCCCCTGCAGGGTCTGGCCGCCGCCGCCGAGCTTCTTGATTCGGCGCTCGACCTGCTTGGCGTGCTGTTTCGTCTCTTTCAGGTGCTGCTGAAGCCGTTTCTTGTACGGGCCTTTGGCGGTCATCGCGATATGGGCCTGCAGGGCAGCCTCCAGTTCGCGCTCCTTGCCGTAAGCCTCGCTGAGGTACTGAACCAACTTCGCATCACGCTCGTTCATGTCCGCCATCGCGATTCGCGCCTCCTCCTTACTTTTGTCGATGCGTTTTCCTACCCAGCACCTATTCGGTGAAACTGGGCGCGGGAGGGTAATGAGCGCGCCGCAGCTCACGAGCCCACAGGGCTTTGGAAAAGTTTCCGGAGGGTGTCGATTTCGGCGCCGGCCGTTCGTCGTTCAGGTAAAGGGCGAATAGGCCGCCCTCAGGAAAGGAGACCCAGATGCGTTTCATGATGTTCATGTACCCGCAGATAGAGGAGCAGGACTGGCAGCCCTCGGCCGAGGCCGTGGAGGCGATGAGCCGTTACAACGAGGAGCTGCGCAAGGCCGGGATGCTGCTGTCGCTGGACGGGCTGCATCCGCCGAGCGAGGGCGGCGTCGTCAGCTTCGACAGCGAGGGCACCGCGACCGTGACCGACGGTCCTTTCGCAGAGGCGAAGGAGGTCGTCGGCGGCTACTGGCTGATCCAGGCGCGCTCGAAGGAGGAGGCTTTGGAGTGGGCCGGGCGCGTCCCCGGCGAGAGCTGCCGGGTCGAGGTGCGGCGGGTCTTCGAGATGGAGGACTTCCCGCAGGACGTGCAGGACGCCGTCAGCGAGAACTTCGGCGGCTAGCTTGAGCGAGGCCACGCGCGCGATCGAGGCGGTCTGGCGGATCGAGTCCGCCCGCCTCGTCGCGGGTCTGGCACGGGTGGTGGGCGACGTCGGCCTCGCCGAGGACCTGGCGCAGGACGCCTTGGTCGCGGCGCTGGAGGCGTGGCCGCGGTCGGGGGTCCCCGACAACCCTGGCGCCTGGCTGATGGCGACTGCGAAGAACCGGGCGATCGACCGCCTCCGCCGCGAGAAGACCTACGAGCGCAAGCGCGAAGAGGTCGCTCGCGAGACCGGGGCGCTGTTCGCGCTGGAGCGCTCGGAGTTCGAGGCGGCGGCCGACGACGAGATCGGCGACGACCTGCTGGCGCTGATCTTCACCTGCTGCCACCCGCTGCTCACGCGCGAGGCGCGGGTGGCGCTGACCCTGCGGTTGCTCGGCGGGCTGACGACGCCGGAGATCGCCCGCGCCTTCCTCGTCCCCGAGCCGACCGTCGCACAGCGGCTGGTGCGGGCGAAACGGACGCTGCGCGACGCCAAGGTGCCGTTCGAGGTGCCGCGGGGGGCGGAACTGGGGGAGCGGCTGCCCTCGGTGCTGGAAGTGATCTACCTCGTCTTCAACGAGGGCTACGCGGCGAGTGCCGGCGAGGAGTGGACTCGTCCCGACCTCTGCGAGGAAGCCCTGCGGCTGGGCCGGATTCTTGCCGAGCTCTCACCGGACGAGCCGGAGGCCCACGGCCTGGTGGCGCTGATGGAGATCCAGGCATCCCGTAGCGCCGCCCGCCACGGTCCCGACGGCTCCCCGGTGCTGCTTCTCAAGCAGGACCGCGGCCGCTGGGATCCGCTGCTGATCGTCCGCGGGCGCCGGGCGCTGGAGCGGGCCGAAGCGATGCCGGGCCCCCTCGGTCCCTACGGTCTGCAGGCGGCGATCGCCGCCTGCCATGCCCGCGCGATCCGGGCCGAGGAAACCGACTGGGTGCGGATCGCCGCGCTCTACGACACCCTTGCCCAGGTCTCCCCCTCCCCCGTCGTCGAGCTGAACCGGGCGGTGGCCGTGGGCATGGCCTTCGGCCCGGAGGCCGGGCTCGAGCTGCTGGAGAGGATCGAGGACGACCCGGCGCTGGCGCGGTACCACCTCCTCCCCAGCGTCCGCGGCGACCTCCTGGAGAAAGCCGGGCGCACCGAGGAGGCAGCATCTGAATTCAAAAAAGCCGCGACTCTGACCAGCAACGACCGCGAGAAGGACCTTTTATTGCGGCGTGCGGAGGGGCAGGGGTGACCTTCCCCAGACACTCACATCGAGCCATAGCGAGATGTGTCTGGGGTGGGTCACCCCTGCCCCTCCCCCATCGCCAAACGCTTGAGCCCATCCTCCTCGAGCCGCAACATCCGCCAGTCGTCGAGGCGCCGCGCCCCAAGCTTGGCGTAGAAGCTGAGCGCCGGCTCGTTCCACTCCAGCGCGCACCATTCAAGGCGGGCGTATCCGCGCTCGGCGGCGATTCCCGCCAGGTGCTCCATCACCGCCCGCCCGATGCCGCCGCGACGGTGCTCGGGCCGGACGTAGACGTCCTCGAGCCAGATGCCGGGCCGGCACTCGAAGGTGGAGAAGTTGGTGAAGAAGATCGCGTAGCCGACCGCTTCGCCGTCGGCGGTCTCCAGCAGCAGCGCCTCCGCGGCCCGCTGCTCGAACAAAGAGCGACGCAGCGTCTCGGCCGTCCCGGCGACGGAGTCGCCGAGTTTCTCGTAGGAGGCGAGCTCGAGGATCAAGTCGTAGAGGACCTGGACGTCCTCCGGGGTCGCCGCGCGGATCTGGACGTCGTCGGCGGTGGCGCTCATCTGCTGAGCCTAGGCCAAGCGCGGCAGCACCGAGCTCTTGTAGACGTCGATCGCCCCCAGCGGGTCGGCGCCGGAGTTGTTCATCAGCGCCACCGTGGTCGCGCCCAGCGCTTCTACCTCGCGGATCCGTTCGGCGTGGGTCTCGGGGTCGGCGGCGACGATCAGCGTCTCCTTCAGCTCTTCGTCAGAGACCTGGCGCTCGCCCTCCTCGTACATCGCCTGCGGGTCGTGCCAGTCGTCGCGGTAGAACTCTTTCGGTTGCGCGCCCTTCCAGACCCGGCAGCCCTCCAGCGCCGCGTCGTCGTCGGGCGCCCAGGAGAAGGCAGCCTGGAGGATCACCTCGCCCGGTTCCCGCCCCGCGTCCTCGGCGGCGCCCTTATAGGCGTCGAGGATCTCCGGCACCGATTCGGGATCGGCGAGGGTCCAGATGCCGTCGCCGTGGCGGGCAGCGACAGCGGCGGCCTTCGGCCCGAAGGCGGAGACGTAGATCGGCGGCCGCCGGTTACCGGGCCGCGAGTGGACGTAGGCGCGGTCGGTCCTGAAGTGCCTGCCGCCGCTCAGCCGCTTGCCGTCCCAGAGGGCGCGGATCTGCTCCAGCGCCTCCTCCATCCGCTTTACCTTCTCCCCGGGGGTGGGCCAAGCAGCCCCCAGCGGCACCTCGTTCAGCGCCTCGCCCGAGCCGATCCCGAGGTAGGGGCGCCCGGGAAACATCAGCTCCATCGTCGCCCAGGCCTGGGCGATCAGGACCGGGTGATAGCGCGGCCCCGGCGGGGTCACCGCGGTGCCGAAGCTGACCCGCTCGGTCGCCTGGGCAGCGGCCCCGAGCCAGACCCAGGCGTGCCCCGCCTCTCCCGGTTCCCACCAGGGCTGCAGATGATCGCTGCAGCCGATTCCGGAGAAGCCCGCATCCTCGGCGGCGACCGCCTGGCGCAGCAGTTGCTCGGGCGGGAACTGCTCGTGGGCGCAGAGGTGGAGGTAGCGCATTGCCCGCGCAACCTCGGGCCTATGCCTTGCCCTCGAACTCGTACTCGCGCAGGAAGCCCTCGAAGAGGCGGCGATGCCCCTGCTCGTCGCGGAGAATGCTGATCACCATGTCCTGGGTGACCGGGTCGACCCCGTCGGTCACCCCGATGATCCGGGTGTAGTGCTCGATCGCGCCGGTCTCGGCTTTGATCACGCCGCGGATCACGTGGACGACATCGACCTGGTGCTCGGGCGGCTGCAGGAAGTTCTGTTCGGCGGAAAAGGCTTCGGAGCCGGGGACGACGCCGTAGAGCTCCTTGATCCGTTTGGCGAATTCTTCGGCGTGGCCGAGCTCCTCTTTTATGTCCTCGGCCAGCGACTCGCGGATCTCCTGGGCGCGGACGCCGTCGAGGTTGGTCGATGCGGAGAGGTAGCTCATCACCGTCTCGATCTCCATCCAGTAGGCCTGCGTCAGCAGGGCGACGATCTCTTCGCGGGTACCGGAAGCGTCGCCGCTGAAGATCCCCTTGTCGAGGCTGCTCGTCTCCATCTCGTTCAATCTCCCTCTGGTCGTCTGGTCACTGGTCGAGCTTGTCTCGCTTCGGCCTCTCCCAGTCGGGAGCCTCGGGGTCTTCCGACGGGTGTGGTTCGCTGGTGCTGCGGGCGCCGCTGTGCGGGTGAGCGTCCTCGCCGAACATCTCACCGTCGGGATCGGGAGGATCGCGCGGATCCTCGCGCTTCTCGAAGGGGTCAGGCCACTCGGTCGGGTCGGGCTCGCCGACGGGGTTGTTGAGCACGTGGTGCGGCTCGCGGTCCTGTGAGATGTCGCCAGGGTCCTTGCCGGGCGGCTCCGGAAAGCCGGTCGGCGTCTCGTCGCGGTCGGGTCGGTCGTCCATGCCTGGCGGCTACCCCACGACTTCGGCGGGGAAACGCACCCTCGCCCGCGGGTCTGGCTAGTCTGCCGCGCCATGGACACGATCGATTCCCTGCTCGAGAACAACCAGACCTTCGCCGCCGGGCTTGCGGAGCGGCACCTCGACGTCGAACCGCAGCGCCGCCTGGCGATCGTCACCTGCATGGACTCCCGCCTCGACGTCTTCGCCGCCCTCGGCCTCGGCCACGGCGAGGCGCACGTGCTGCGCAACGCCGGCGGCATCATCACCGACGACGTGATCCGCTCGCTGGCGCTTTCGCAGCGGCGGCTGGGCACCCGTGAGGTGATGCTGATCCACCACGACGACTGCGGCATGCAGAAGATCACCGAGGACGGCTTCCGCGCCGAGCTGCAGGAGACGACCGGGATCGCACCCTCCTTTGCAATCGAGTCCTTCACCGACGTCGAGGAGGACGTACGGCAGTCGATCCGGCGCGTACGTGCCTCCCCGTTTCTCCCCCACCGCGACGTCGTCCGCGGCTTCGTCTACGACGTCGACACGCACCGGCTGCGCGAGGTCGAGGCAGAGGACTGAGTGACGCCCGTCGCCCCTTACGGGTCCTGGTCTTCGCCGATCACGGCGGAGACGGTGGCGCGGGGGGGACGACGGCTGGCCTTCCCGGCGATCGCCGGCGACGGCGCGGTCTGGTGGCTGGAAGGACGGCCGGACGAGGGCGGTCGCGTGGCGCTGATGCGGCGGCCGCCGGGAGGCGAGCCCGAGGCGGTGACGCCGGCGGGGACGAACGTGCGGACGCGGGCGCACGAGTACGGCGGCGGCGCCTGGCGCCTTGTCGAGCCCGACCTCGTCGTCTTCGCCGAGTTCGGCGACCAGCGCCTCTACCGGCTGCGGCTCGGGCGGGAACCGGTGGCGGTCTCGCCGCCCCCGGGCGAGGGCGAAGCGCTGCATTACGCCGACATGCGCCCGACGCCGGACGGTGCCCGCATCGTCTGCGTGCGTGAAAGCCACGGCGAGGGCGAACCGGTGAACGAGATCGTCTCCCTCAGCCTCGACGGCTCCGGCGAGCCGCAGGTGCTGGCAAACGGCCGCGACTTCTACTCCTCTCCGCGGATCAGCGACGACGGGCGATGGCTTGCCTGGACCTGCTGGGATCACCCGAACATGCCCTGGGACGGGACCGAGCTGTGGGTGGCGCCGCTGGGGGACCCCGGCGAGGAGCGGCTCGTCGCGGGCGGGCCGGAGGAGTCGATCTTCCAGCCCGAGTGGGGACCGGACGGTCGCCTGCACTTCGTCTCCGATCGCGACGGCTGGTGGAACCTCTACCGGGCGCGCGAGCCGGGGGCCGAGCTGAGCGGCGAGCAGGGACCGCTGGTGCAGCTGACCGAGCAGGAGGCCGACTTCGCCCACCCGCAGTGGCTTTTCGGCGGCGCAACCTACGCGTTCCTCGCGAGCGGCGCGATCGCCTGCGTGCGCTGCGAGCGCGGCGAGGAACGGCTCTTCCTCCTGCGGCCGGAGGGCTGGGAGCCCGTCGACCTCGGCCTCCCGTACACGTCCTTCGGCTACCCGGCGCTCTCGGCGCGGGGCGAGGCGATTGCCTTCACGGCGGCTAGCCCGGAGAGCGAGGCCGCAGTCGTCCTCTACGACGCCGGCAGCGCCGAGCGCGAGGGCGTCTGCAGCGCCAGCGACGAGCCGGTCGACCCCGCCTACGTCTCGCGGCCGCGGGCGATCGAGTTCCCGACCGGCGAGGGCGAAGTCGCCTACGGCTTCTACTACCCGCCGGGGAACCCGGACTTCTCGGCCCCCGAGGGCGAGCTGCCGCCCCTGATCGTCGAGAGCCACAGCGGTCCCACCTCCCACGCCACCCCGGCGCTCAGCCGCGAGTACCTCTACTGGACCAGCCGCGGCATCGGCGTCGTCGACGTCAACTACCGCGGTTCCAGCGGCTATGGGCGCGAGTACCGCAACAAGCTGCGCGGGACCTGGGGCATGGTCGACAGCGAGGACTGCGTCAACGCCGCGCGCTACCTGGCGGCGCAGGGCATGGCAGACGAGGAGAAACTGGCGATCCGCGGGGGCTCGGCCGGCGGCTACGCGACCCTCTGCGCCCTAACCTTCCACGACGCCTTCGCTGCCGGTGCCAGCTACTACGGCGTCGCCGACGCCGAGGCGCTCGCCGGCGACACCCACAAGTTCGAGTCCCGCTACCTCGACCGCCTGATCGGCCCCTATCCGCAGGAGGCCGAGCTCTACCGCGAGCGCTCGCCGATCCACCACGTCGAGCGGCTGCGCTCCCCGGTCATCCTCTTCCAGGGACTGGAGGACAAAGTCGTGCCGCCCAACCAGGCGGAGACGATGGCGGCGGCGCTGGAGCGGAACGGCGTCCCGCACGCCTACCTTGCCTTCGAGGGGGAGCAGCACGGCTTCCGCAAGGCGGAGACCAGCATCCGCTGCCTCGAAGCCGAGCTCTACTTCTACGGACGGATCATGGGCTTCGAGCCGGCCGGGGATCCCGAACCGGTCGAGATCACCGGCCTGGCGACCTAACCGCGCGGGCTAGCTGACCACGCAGTTTTTCGAGCCGCCCTCGGTTTCGCCTTTTTCCGGGAAGGCGTGGGCGAGCGCCAGCGCGATCAGCTGGGCGCGGGCGGCGTAGCCGGGAGAGGTGAAGTGGATTCCGTCTTCGATGAACCAGTCGTCTTTGACGTCGGATGCCCAGGCGTAGACCCGCATGTTCGGGTAGGAGTCGCAGGCGGCTTCGAGTTCCTCGTCCCACTTCTCCATGTTTCCCTTCGAGTAGGGATCACCGGCTTCGACCAGCGAGCGGACGTTGACCCACAGCACCGGTTCCTCGCCGATGATCGCCATCATTTTTTCGATCCGTTCGCGCTCGCTTACCGCCGAGCCGGCGGCGACGTTGGCGGCCTCGTTGGTCCCGAGCGCCAAGACCCAGCAGCCTTCGAACCCTTCCGCCTTCCAGGCGGCGGCGACTTCCTGGGCGTTGGGGTTGCCTTCGAACTGCTCTTCGATCGAAGTCGCCCCCTGCACCTCCATGTGGACTTCTCTGGCGCCGACTTCGGCGTAGCGGGCAGGGATGCGGGTGCCTTCGTCGGGCAGGTATTCGGCGTTGTCGAGGCCCTCGGAGGTCGAGTCGCCGATGTGGATGACCGCTTTGCACGAAGATTTGGTCGAGTCCTCGGCCTGGGCCCTGGTCAGCGGCGGCGGCTTCGTCGTCCCCTCCGCCCGCGCCTGCTCGACGCGGATGTTTTCCCCTTCGGCGGAGGTCGAGTTGACGCCGGCCATGCCGGCGGTGGCGACGAGAAGGACCACTCCCATGGCGACGATCGCCACCCGCATCCCCGGCGCGAAGGTCTCCCACTTCCAGCCGACGGCGCGACGGCGGGCAAAGAAGCGGCCAATCGCGCCGTGGCGGATCGGCTCCTCGACGAAGCGCCAGGAGAGGGCGGCGATGGCGAAGATCGCCGCCACCTGGAGGAGGCTGCGGACGAGGTTGTCGTCGTGGATCCCCTGCGGCGAGGTGAGGACGATGACCGGCGTCTGCCAGAGGTAGATCCCGTAGGAGCGGACGCCGACCCAGCGCAGCGGCCGCACCCCGAGCCAGGTGCCGAGGCGGCAGGCCGGGTGGGTCAGCGGCATCAGCACCATCACCGTCGCCAGCGAGAGGAGGACGAAGCCGCCGCGATAGTTGAAGGCGGAGAGTTCGCCGATGCGCCAGATCATCAGGGCGATGACCAAGAGGCCGGCGGCGCCCATCGCGTCAAGGGTGTTGCGGGCCTGCGGGGCGATCCGGCGGTTGAGCTTGCGGCTCGGCCAGACCATCGCCAGGGCGGCGCCGAAGAGCAGCCCGCCGGCGCGGGTGTCGGTGCCGAAGTAGATCCGCGAGGGGTCGAGGCTGGGCTCGTAGAGGACCGCCATCAGGATCGAGGAGGCGAGCGCGCCCGCGAGGGTCAGCAGCGCCAGGCGGGGGCGAACGCCGGAGGGGAGCGGCCGCTCGCGGACGAGCTTCACCCCGAGCAGCAGCAGGAACGGCCAGACGATGTAGAACTGCTCCTCGACCGAGAGCGACCAGAGGTGGTCGAGCGGGCCTTCGGCTTCGAAGCGGGCGAAGTAGGAGACGTCGGCGAAGATCTGCTCCCAGTTGTTGACGTAGAAGATCGCCGAGATCACGCCCTCCCGGAACTGCGTGGGCTGTGCAGGACCGAAGCTCGTCACCCAGGCGACGACGATCGCCAGCATCACGAAGAGGGCGGGAAGCAGGCGGCGAGCGCGGGCGAGCCAGAAGGCAACGAGCTTGATCCGCCCGCGGGCGTTCAGCTGCGCCAGGAGGATGTCGCTGATCAGGTAGCCGCTGAGGGTGAAGAAGACGCCGACGCCGAGCATGCCGCCGGGGGCCCAGTCGACGCCGAGGTGGAAGAGGATCACGGCGAGGACGGCGATCGCGCGCAACCCGTCCAGCCCAGGCATGTAGCGCTGGTTGCGCTTGACGGGTTCCGGCATCGGTCGCTCGCATGCTACGGATCAGCGCTGATAGCTTTCGGCGCAGTGGGTCCCGCCGGAGCCTCTTCACCGCCTTCGCTGTGGCGATCGTCGTGGCGCTGACGTCGAAGCCCGGATTGAGCTGCTCGGAAGCCTCGAAACTGTTCGCCCGCTTCCTCCAGGACCGGGACGGCAACCTGCCGAAACCTTGGACCGTGGTCGCCCGCGGCAGCGGCCGGGCGCAGTTCGACCGTGCCGGTTCGCCGACGATCATGGTCAACCGCATCGGAGGCGGAGGCGGGAACAACAACGTCTAGCTCAGCAGCGCTCGCAGGTCAGCCGCAACTGCGGTGGGTTCGTCATCCAGTTGGTTCCAGGTGAGATGGGTGACTGAGTAGCCGGCGACGTGCAGGCGGCGGTCGCGGGCTCGGTCGTTGCGGAAGGCGGTCTTGGTGCTGTGGGCCTGCCAGCCGTCCAGCTCGACGATCTGGCGGAGGTCGGGCCAGTAGCAGTCGACCTGGTAGCGCTTGCCGTCCGGGAGAAGGATCCAATCGTTGTAGCGGGGCAAGCGGAGGCGGTGCTGGCGGAGGAAGGGGCTGAAGCGCTCCTCGAGGGGCGAGCGCTTGCGACCTGCGGGGTCTTCCTCGAGGCGTTCCAGGGCGAGGCGAACCCTGCGGACCCCACGGCGTCCTCGGTAGCGGCGAATCAAGTCCGGGAGCGAGAGTCGGTCCTCGAGCCGGAGGAATTCCATCTCCCGGATCAGGTTCTCGACTACATCGAGCGGCTCGGTGCCAGCGAGGTCGAAGGCGGTCCGGCAGGGCCCGGTCACCGGTATCCCTTCCTTCACGGTGACCTCATCGGCGGGCAGCGCTTTGTGATGCCGCTTGATCCCGTCCCAAGTCCTGCTCTTGTGCGGAGTCGTGACGTCGATGACCGACCGTGAGCTCGGCCGGATCATCCACAGAGCCGCTGCTGAGTGGTGACTGAGGACGGCATCGGGTCCAGACGCGAGCACAGCAGCCATCCACCGCCCCGGTCGAGATAGGACCGAGTGGCCAGGCGCATAGACACCTCCATAGACCCGATAGAGGCGCCCCATGTCAATTCGCCAATCGATCTCTTCCTCACTCCACCCCGCCTCTAGCAACTGCCACCTCCCCACCACCCCATGCTGCCGCCGAGCGACCTCCCCGATCCAGCTGTCGTCTCCGCGAAACCGCAAAAACCCGTGTGGTATACGGGTTTTTGCGGTCTCGGCGGGAAGGGGCGGGGGCATGGGTGCCTCTCTAAGGGTTCGGGGTGCTCGGTTTCGCCCCGGCTGAGGCTTGGGTACCTGTGGTTCATGTCGCGTGCTGCAGAGTTTTTGCCCTCCTCCCGGTCGTTGAAGGTGCTCGAGGAGGCGGTGCAGGGGTGCCGGGGGTGCGAGCTTTACAAGGACGCGACGCAGGCAGTGTTCGGGGAGGGACGGAAGCAGGCGGAGCTGATGCTGGTCGGGGAGCAGCCGGGAAACAAGGAGGACCTGGCGGGGGAACCGTTCGTGGGGCCGGCGGGACGGTTGCTGGACAAAGCACTGGAGGAGGCGGGGATCGACCGCTCGGCGGCCTACGTGACCAACGCCGTCAAGCACTTCAAATGGAAGCCGCGGGGCAAGCGGCGGCTGCACCAGACGCCGCGCGCCGGCGAGATCGAGGCCTGCAAGCCGTGGCTGGCAGCCGAGGTCGAGGCGGTGAAGCCGCGGGCCGTGCTGGCGATGGGCGCGACGGCGGCGCGATCGCTGTTCGGGCCGAAGGTGAAGGTGACCAAGGACCGGGGGCGGCCGCTGGAGTCACCGCTGGCGCCGGTTGCCGCGGTGACGATTCACCCCTCGGCGATCCTGCGCCTGCGCGAGCACGACGAGCGCGAGGCCGAGTTCGCCGGTTTCGTCGCCGACCTCGAAGGCGTGGCGAGCGCGCTGCAGGGCACCGCCAGGTGAGCGCCACTGCGACCGCCCCCCGCCGCGGCCGCCTGCGCCGTGCCGACTGCGCGGGTCCCGGGATCAGGCGCGTCCGCCGCGGCCGCGGCTTCTCCTACGAGGACGGCACCGGTGAGGCGATCGCCGACGAGGAGACCCTGGAGCGGATCCGGCAGCTGGCGATCCCGCCAGCCTGGAAGGAAGTCTGGATCTGCCCCGACCCCTTCGGCCACATCCAGGCCACCGGCTATGACGAAGCCGGGCGCAAGCAGTACCTCTACCACGAGCGCTGGCAGCAGCGGCAGGCGGAACGCAAGTTCGAGCTGGTCCGCGAATTCGCCCTGAAGCTGCCAAAACTGCGCCGCGCGGTCACCACCGACCTGCGCCGCCAAGGGATGCCGCGCGAGCGGGCGCTCGCCTGCGCGGTCCGCCTCCTCGACCTCGGCTTTTTCCGCATCGGCAGCGAGGTCTACGCCGAGGAAAACGAGAGCTTCGGGCTAGCCACCGTGCGGCGCGACCACGTCACGATCAAGCGCAGCGAGGTCGTCTTCGACTTCCCGGCTAAGAGCGGCCAGCGGCGGGTGCAGTCGATCCGCGACGCGGCCGCGCGGCGGGCGATCGAGGCGATGTACCGGCGCCGCGGCGGTCCCGAGGACCTGCTCGCCTACCGCGCCGGGGGCGAATGGGTCGACGTCCGCTCCGACGAGATCAACGAATACATCCACGAGAAGATCGGCGAGGAGTTCACGGCGAAGAACTTCCGCACCTGGCACGGAACCGTGCTCGCCGCTGTTGCCCTGGCCGGCGAGGAGCCGCCCCGCTCCGACGCCGCCGCCAAACGGGCGATCGCCCGCGCCGTCAACCAGGTCTCCGAGGCTCTCGGCAACACCCCTGCCGTCTGCCGCGCCTCCTACATCGACCCCCGCGTCCTCGACCGCTACCGCGATGGGACGACGATCCGCCCCGCTCCGAGCGCCAACGGCCGGATGACCGCGAAGCAGCGGCTGAAGGTCGAGCGGGAAGTGATCGAGCTCGTTTCGTAAGCCCCGGCCACGGGGAGTTGAGAAGTCCGTACAGCTAGGGAAGGCAACCAGCATGAACACGCAGCAGAGGCGGCCGCTGGCGGTCGTGACCGGGTCGTCGAGCGGGATCGGGTTCGAGCTCGCCAGGGTCTTCGCCGAAGAGGGATTCGACCTCCTGATCACCGCCGAGGACGCCGAGATTGCGCAGGCCCAGCGGGAGCTGAACCAGCTCACCGCCAGCGTCGAGTGCACCCGCCTTGACCTCTCCCGCGAGGAGGAGGTGGCGCGGCTGTACGAGCGGATCGAGGCCACGGCGCGCCCCGTCGACGTCCTCGTCCTCAACGCGGGGATCGGCGCCGGCGGCGACTTCGCCCGCGAAACCGAGCTGCGCAAGGAGCTGCGGCTGATCGACCTCAACGTCCGCTCCACCGTCCACCTCTGCAAGCTGGTAGTCAAGGACATGGTTGCTCGCGACGAGGGCCGGATCCTCTTCACCTCCTCGATCGCCTCGACGATGCCCGGGGCCTACCAGGCGGTCTACAACGCCTCCAAGTCCTTCGTCCAGTCCTTCGCCCTGGCGATCCGAAACGAGCTGAAGGACACGAACGTCACCGTCACCTCGCTGATGCCCGGCCCGACCGAGACCGAGTTCTTCGAGCGGGCCGAGATGCTCGACACCCCGGTCGGCGAAGAAGAGAAGGACGACCCGGCCGAAGTCGCCCGCCAGGGCTATGAGGCGCTGATGGCCGGCAAGGAGAAGGTCGTCGGCGGCAGCTTCAAGAACAAAGCGCAGACGGTCCTCGGCAAGGTCGTACCCGACTCGGTCAAGGCCGAAATGCACCGCACGATGGCCCAGCCGGCAACGGCGGGCGAGAAGGAGGAGCGATGAAAGCCGCCGTCTGGCATGGCCCCCGCGACGTCCGCGTCGACGAGGTCGATGATCCGAAGATCGAGGAAGGGACCGACGCGATCGTCCGCATCACCTCGAGCGCGATCTGCGGCTCCGACCTCCACCTTTACGAGGTCCTCTCACCGTTCATGGAAGAGGGCGACATCCTCGGCCACGAGCCGATGGGGATCGTCGAGGAGGTCGGCCCCGAGGTGACCCACATCTCCCCCGGCGACCGGGTCGTGATCCCCTTCAACATCTCCTGCGGGCACTGCTGGATGTGCGACCGCCGGCTCTACGCCCAGTGCGAGACGACCCAGAACCGGGAGGAGGAAAAAGGCGCCTCCCTCTTCGGCTACACCAGGCTCTACGGCCAGGTGCCGGGCGGGCAGGCCGAGTACCTGCGGGTGCCGCAGGCCCAGTTCGGGCCGATCAAGGTGCCGGAGGGGCCTCCTGACGACCGCTTCCTCTACCTCTCCGACGTGCTGCCGACCTCCTGGCAGGCGGTCGACTACGCGGCGATCCCGGAGGGCGGCTCGGTCACCGTCTTCGGCCTCGGCCCGATCGGCCAGATGACCGCCCGCATCGCCGCCCACAAAGGGGCACGGGTGATCGGCGTCGACATCGTTCCCGAGCGGCTCGAGCTGGCACGGAAACACGGCATCGAGACGCTCGACCTCGAGGAGCACGAGGACATCTCCGAGACGATCCGCGAGCTGACCGAGGGCCGCGGCACCGACAGCGCGATCGACGCGGTCGGGATGGAGGCCCACGGCGCCCCGGTGGGCGAGCTCGCCCAGAAAGCGGCCGGCCTCCTTCCCGACGCGGTCGCCGAAAAGCTGATCGAAAAAGCCGCGATCGACCGCATGTCGGCGCTCTACCAGTGCTTCGACACCGTCCGCCGCGGCGGCACCGTCTCGATCAGCGGCGTCTACGGCGGCATGGTGGACCCGATCCCGATGATGCAGCTCTTCGACAAGGGCGTGCAGCTGCGGATGGGCCAGGCGCACGTGAAGAAATGGATAGACGAGATCATGCCGCTGGTCACCGATGATGCCGACCCGCTGGGGACCGAGGAGCTCGCCTCCCACAAGATCGGGATAGACGAGGTCCCGGGCGCCTACGAGACCTTCCAGAAGAAGGAAGACGGCGCGATCAAGTTCGTGATCCAGCCGTGAGGGGAGCGTGAGCCAGATGCGCGTCGTCGTCACCGGAGCAAGCGGCAACGTCGGCACCAGCGTGCTCGAGGCGCTGGGCCGCGAGGACAGGGTCGAGGAGATCGTCGGGATCGCCCGCCGGGTGCCGGCGGTGGAGATGCCGAAGGTGCGCTGGCTGGGCGCGGACGTCACCGAAGACGACCTGGTGCCGATCTTCACCGGCGCCGACGCGGTCGTCCACCTGGCCTGGGCGATCCAGCCGAGCCGCGACGAAGCGACGACCGAGCGGATCAACGTCGAGGGAAGCCGCCGCGTCTTCGAGGCAACCGCGGCGGCGAAGGTGCTGGCGCTCGTCTACGCCTCCTCAGTCGGCGCCTACAGCCCCGGCCCGAAGCAACGCCAGGTCGACGAGTCCTGGCCGGTCGACGGGATCCCGACCTCGTTCTACTCGCGCCACAAGGCCGCGGTCGAAGACCTCCTCGACCAGCTGGAAGGGCGGGCGCCGGAGCTGCGCGTGGTCCGCCTGCGCCCCGGCCTGATCTTCAAATCGGAGGCGGCGAGCGAGATCCGCCGCCTCTTCGCCGGGCCCTTTCTTCCCGGCTTCCTGGTCCGCAAGCAGCTGGTGCCGCTGATCCCGCGGGTGCCGCGGCTGCGCTTCCAGGCGGTCCACTCGCGTGACGTCGGCGAGGCCTACCGGCAGGCGGTCGTCCGCGACGTCCACGGCCCCTTCAACGTCGCCGCCGAGCCGGAGATCGGGGTCGAGGAGCTGCGCGAGCTCTTCGGCGCCCGCAGCTTTCCGCTGCCGGCCGGCGCCCTGCGCGCCGCCGCCGGCGTCACCTGGAAGCTGCGCCTGCAACCCTCTCCCCCGGGCTGGATCGACCTCGCGCTCGGAGTGCCGATGATGGACACGACCCGGGCCCGCACCGAGCTCGGCTGGGAGCCGAGCATGACCTCGCTGGAGGCGCTTGACGACCTCCTGCAGGGGATGCGCACCGCCGCCGGGGCGCCGACGCCGCCACTCGAGCCGACGGCCGGCGGCCCCCTGCGCGCCCGCGAGATCGCCACGGGTCTCGGCCGGCGCCAGGGAACCTGACGCCCCGATTCGGGCCAGCAGGAATTACCTAGCCCTTATCGCAACTTCGGGGAAGATTCACGGTTTTCGTGTCGAATGCGGGGGTACCGAAGACCCATGGCCAGCTCCAGATTAAAAACCCTTCCTAAACCGGGCGAGGTCTGGCTCAGCTGTCCGCCATACCTGATGATGGCTCGCATCGTCGCCGTCGACCTCGAGGGCGAGAGCCCGGTCGTCAGCTACGAGCTTCACGACGACGACGGCTCGCTCCTGCAGGCGGTCGAGCACGCCACACTCGACCGTGGCTGGTGGCGCACCTTCCAGCGGCTCGAGCCGCGCTTCGGCTAGAGCGGTTTCCCTCGCCGCGAGCGCAGGGTAGACGCGGGTAATGCCAGCACCCGCAGCCGCGCACTCCGCACCCCCGCCTGGGCCGGGCTCGAGCGTCCTCGCGCAGACGGTCGCCTTCCATCGCGACCCGCTCGGGTTTCTGCGTCGCCAGTGGGAGCGCTATGGCGACGTCTTCCAGATCCGGCTGCTGACCGCGCGGCCGACCTTCGTCGTCACCGATCCACATGCGGTCAAAGATCTGCTCGGCGCCGATCCCGAGCGCGGCCGGGCCGGCGAGGCGCGGCGGGCGGTGCTGCCGTTCGCCTCCAGCCGCTCCGTCTTCGGCGGCGATACCGATGCGCACCGGTCCGCCCGCGCCCGCATCGCCCCTGCCTTCGCCCCCGAGGTGATCGAGGCCCGTCGCGCGGCGATGGCGCGGATCGCCGAGCGGCAGGCGGCGGGATGGCCGATCGGCCGCCCCTTTCGCCTGCTCTCGCGGATGCGGACCCTCTGCGACGAGATCTTCGTCCGCCTCGTCCTCGGCGTCAGCGACGAGCGGCTCGCGATCTACCTGACCAAGGCGATCGGGCGCATGCTGCGCACCCCCGGGAACCCCCCGGTGACCCTGCCGGGCAAAGGGGACGGGCTGCTGGGCGAGGTCGGGAACGCCCTCTTCGAGCAGCGCCAGGCGCCGGTGGTCGCGGCGCTCTCGGTGGCGGTGGAAGCCCGTCGGCGCGAGGCAAGCGAGGAGGTCGACGTGCTCGGCTGCATGGTCGGCGACGAGGCCGAGCTGACCACCGAGCAAATCGTCGACGAGCTGATGTCCCTGCTGATGGCGGCTCAGGAGCCCCCCTCGATCGCCCTCACCTGGCTGCTCGACCGCCTCTCCCGCGAGCCGGAGCTGGCGACGACCTACCTCGACGACCCACACGGCCCCCACGCCGACGCGATCGTCCGCGAGACCCTGCGGCTGCACCCACCCGCCTCGGGTTCGCTGCGGAAGCTGCTGGCGCCGATGGAGGTCGAGGGCCACGAGCTGCCGGCCGGCGCCACTGTGATTGCCCCCACCTCGCTCGTCCATCGCGACCCGCGCGGCTTCCGCGACCCCGACTGCTTCGAGCCCGAGCGCTGGCTCGCGGACATAACTCCCTCTTGGCCGTTCTTCCCCTTCGGCGGCGGCGGCCGGCGCTGCGTCGGCGAACCGCTCGCCCGCGCCGAGATCGAGACCGTGGTCCCGGCCGTGCTGCGCAATGTGGCGCTCAGCCCGCTGGCGAGGGAGCCGGAGCGGATGGTGCAGCGGGCGACCGTGCTGGTCCCGCAGCGAAGCCTGCTGGTGCGTGCAAGCCCCGCCTAAGCGGCCGGCTCGCCGGTCGCGGCGACGGCCTCCTCGGCGCTGTGGAAGACGAGGCCGTTGGCGGTGAGGCCGGTCATCGAGAGGATCCGCTGGACCTGATCCGTCGGGCCGTAGACGGCGAGCCGGTTGTCGTTCTCCTCCATCCGGCTATGAGCCCGGAGGATCACGGCGATGCCCGAAGAGTCAATGAATGCGCATCGCTCCAAGCCGACGAGGACGCGGCTGCACTCGCTGACGGCAGCGGTCAGGACCTCGTCGAGCCGACCGGCGACGGCGAGGTCGAGCTCACCTTCGACCTGGACGTCCCGGCAACCGGGCTGCAGATCCTTAATGGTGACGTTAAAGCGCTGCATCTGGGTAGATCGTAGTGTCAACGGCAGGCATGGGTAAACCCCTGTTGGATCGAGATTGAATCGTTCGGTCCGCAGATCGGCTCTCCTGCCGAACCCCGTGCCTCTGTTTTCGGGTGATGCGCCCGGCCCACGTCCGGAGCATCCACCCGATCCTAACTTAAGCTCGCGCCCGTGTCGCCTCCTAAGCCGCTGCCGCCGCCCGAGCAGATCGTCGCCGCGATCGTCGCCCACGCCGACGACGGGTTCTGCCGCCGCAGCGAGCTGGAGCGGAGCTTCCCGCGGCTGGGCTCGCGCGATCTGCGGCGGGCGCTGCGGCGCGCGGTGGCACAGGGACTGGTGATCGAGCGGCGGGGACCCGACGGAGCCTTCCACCTCGCGGTCAGCAGCGAGGGTTGGAACCGCCACCGCAATGGGTAGCAAGGGACGGTGACCCCAGAGGACGGATCGGCGCTCAAGACCCCGGCGGAGGCGGTGGCCGGCTACGCCACGCCGGAGAAGCGACCGCCCTTCCTCCCCTACCTCGCCTTCATGAGCATCTTCGGCACGCTCGTCAGCGCCGCCCTGCTTCTCGCCAGGCGCCAGGGCCGCGAGCTCCCGGCGCAGGTCAGCCCGGGCGAGCTGCTGCTGATCGGGACCGCCTCGCACAAACTCAGCCGCGTCGTCGCCAAGGACAAGGTGACGAGCCCGCTGCGGGCGCCGTTCACCGAACTCGAAGGCAAGGGCGGCCCAGCCGAGCTCGAGGAGAGCAGCCGCGGCACCGGCCTGCGCAAGGCGATCGGCGAGCTGCTGATCTGCCCCTACTGCCTCGGGCTCTGGATCGTCGCCGCCTTCTCCGTCGGGCTGCTGTTCGCCCCCCGCGTCACCCGCTTCGTCGCCTCCCTCTTCTCGGCGCTGACGATCTCGGACTTCTTCCAGATCGCCTACAAGGCCGCCGAGGAGAAGGGGCTCGGCTAGAGAGACCGTGCCCCGTCCGCTGGAGGAGGCGGTGGTGGTGATCACCGGCGTCTCGAGCGGGATCGGCCGCGCCGCGGCGCTGCGCCTGGCCCGCCGGGCCCGGGCGCTGGGGCTCTGCGCGCGCTCGGCGGAAGCGCTGAACGAGGTCGCGGAGGAGTGCGAGCGAGAAGGCGCGGCGACGCTCTGCCGGGCGCTGGACGTCGCCGACGAGGACGCGGTCGAGGCCTTCGCCGCCGCCGTCGAGGCCGACTTCGGCCGCATCGACGTCTGGGTCAACAACGCCGGCGCGATCGCCTACGGACCCTTCGAGGAGATTCCCTCCGAGGTCTTCCGCGGGATCGTCGAGACGAACCTGATGGGACAGGTGCACGGGGCGCGGGCGGCGCTGCGGCGCTTCCGGGGCCAGGGCAGCGGCGTCCTGATCAACATGTCCTCGGTCTGGGGACGGGTCAGCACGCCCCAGGTCACCCCGTACATCGTCAGCAAGAACGCGGTTCGCGCCTTCTCCGAATGCCTGGCCGGCGAACTGGCCGACGAGGAGGAGATCCACGTCGCGACGATGGTGCCGCAGGCGGTCGACACGCCGATCTTCGAGCACGCCGGCAACTACACCGGCAGGCAGGTGCGCCCGATCCCGCCGATGCTCGAAGTCGAGGAGGTGGCCCGGGGGATCGAACTCTGCGCCGAGAACCCGAAGCGCGAAGTCAACTACGGGCGGGCGGGGCGGGCGCTGGAGATCCTCCACTCGCTGGCGCCGCCGCTCTACCGTCGCCTCGCCCACGTCGCCTTCGTCCGCGGCAGCTGGGGCAGCGTCGGCGCCGCGCCGGCGCCCGGCAACGTGCTGCGCAGCCGCGGCCCCTACGCGATCTCCGGCGGCTGGCACTCGCGGCGCCAGGCGACGCTGCGGCGAGCCTTCCTCGCGGCCGCCGGCGGCGCCCTCCGCGGGCTTTTCAAGAAGAACTCTTGAGGTTTACTGAGACGGCTCGCAGGGGTACCCTCCGCGCAACATGCAGGAGAAACGCCTGGCATGGATTTTCGGCTCGTCCCGCAGCGGCAGCACCTGGCTGCTGAGGATGCTCTCCGACCTTGAGGGGGTGGTGCCGATCGACGACCCCCATCTCGGCCACCACCTCGGCGTCTGGCGCCCGATTCCGCTCGCCTGGGCGGCTTGCGAGGACCCGCCGCAGCTCAGCACCCTGCTCGATATCAAGGCCGGGGAGCCGGGCTACTTCTTCGCCGAGCGCTACCGCGAGGCATGGGAACAGCCGCTGCGCGACCTGATCAGCGCGCGCTTCGAGGCGCAGGCGACCGAGGCCGGGGTCGAGGACCCGGCCGGCGCTGCGGCCTTCGTCGTCAAGGAGCCGGGCTCCCACGTCGCCCCCTTCCTGGCCGAGCTATTTCCCGACTCTAAGGTGATCTTCCTCCTGCGCGACGGGCGCGACGTCGTCGACTCCTGGCTCGATGCCTACAGCGAAGGCTCCTGGGCGATTCCCGGCGGCGCCTTCCCGGTCTCCGAGGAAGGGCGCATCCCGCTGATCCGCTGGCTCTCGGAAGTCTGGGCCTTCCGCAGCCGCGAGGTGCGCAAGGCCTACGAGGTGCGGGCGGAGGAGGACCGGATCCTGATCCGCTACGAGGAGCTGCGCGGCGACACCGCGACCTGCCTCGCCCGGATCTGCGGGATGATCGAGCTCGATCCCGAGCCGATCCCGGAGGTCGTCGAAGCGCACCGCTTCGAGAAGCAGCCGCGCGCCGCGCGCGGCCGCCAGCGCTTCATCCGCCGCGCCCAGCCGGGCGGCTGGCGCGAGAACCTCAGCCAGGCCGAGCAGCGCGCGATGCACGAGGTAATGGGCGAGACCCTGGCCGAGTTCGGCTATGACGTCGAGTCGCAACTCGCCGCCGCTGGATAAAAGTCCGCCGGACCTTTGTATCGCCATGCGAAACAAAGGTCCGGCGGACTTTTGACTTCAGTCGCTTGATCGCGGTCATCTCCGACACCCACATGCCGAAGGGGAGGCGGGTGCTGCCGGAGGCGTGCGTGGAGAAGATCCGGGAGGGGGAGGCGCTGATCCATGCGGGCGACTTCTCCGCGGCCTCGGTTCTCGACGAGCTGCGCGGGCTCTGCCCCGTTGTTCTCGGGGTCCACGGCAACGTCGACGACGCCGGGCTGCGGCGCGAGCTGCCGGAGTCGCTGGAGGTCGAGGTCGGCGGCCGGACCGTCGCCGTCGTCCACGACGCCGGACCGAGCAAGGGCCGCCTGTCCCGCCTCCGCAGCCGCTTCCCGGACGCCGATGCCGTCGTCTTCGGGCACAGCCACCTTCCCCTGCACGAGGAGGAGAGCGGCTTCCAGATCTTCAATCCCGGCAGCCCGACCGAGCGCCGCCGCGCCCCCCGCGCCTCGATGGGCCTCCTCCGTTTCGGCCCCGCCGGCCTGCGCTTCGAACACCTCTGGCTCGGGTAGGGAAACGGCATCCTGCCAACCACCCAGAGGAGGAAGACGATGGCCGAGTTGACGACCATGGAGGAGAAGCTCGCGGAGGTGATCGGGCTCGCCGAAGCGGCGCAGAAAGCGACCGAGAAGGTCGAAGGCCTCGTCGAGGACGAAAGCGTCGCCCAGAAACTGCAACAGATGCGCGAGGAGGCTGAGGAGACCGCGCGCCGCGGCACCGAGGTAGCCGAGCAGCGCGACGGCAAGAAGACGGCGATCCTCGAAAAGGCCAAAGAGACCAAAGGCGAGGCCGCCGAGATGATGGACACCTACCTCGGCGACGACGCCGACGGGCTCGACGGGTTCGAGTTCATGACGATGGCCGAGGCGGGCGAGGTCGGCCACTGGGCGGTGCTGAAGAAACTGAACGAGCAGGCCGGTGAGGAGCAGGTCTCCGAGCTGGTCGAGTGGGCGCTGCCGATCCAGGAACGGCACTTCAGCGAGACGAAGGAGTACGCGCTGCAACTGGCCGGCGAGAAAGACCCCTACGAGGAGGCCTGACCCAGCCGATGGCCCAGAGCGCGGACCCGGATCGACTCCTGGCCATCTACCTCAACGACCACCTGGCGGGGGCTGCGCTCGGGGTCGAGCTGGCCCGCCGCCTGCGGTCGAGCAATCGCGGCGACCCCGAGTTCGGCGAGCCGCTGGCGCGGATCTGCGGCGAGATCGAAGAGGACCGGGAGACGCTGATCCGGGTGATGGAACGGCTCGGCGTCGAGCGTAAGCAGCTGAAACCGGCGCTCGCGGTCCTCGGGGAGCGGGTGGGGCGGCTGAAGCTGAACGGCCGGCTGCGGGGGTACTCCCCGCTCAGCCGCGTGCTCGAGCTGGAGGTGCTCGCCTCCGGGATCGGGGGCAAGATGCAGCTCTGGAACGCGCTCGAGCAGAGCTTCGGCGAGCGCCTCGGCGGCTTCGACTTCCACGCCCTCGCCGAGCGCGCCGACCGCCAGGGCCGGCAGGTCGAAGACCTCCACCTCGCCGCCGCTCAGCGGGCACTGCCGAGCGTGACCGCAGGCAGCCAGGGCGTCCCTTAGGCCAGCGACATCGAGACCGCCCACTGGTCGGCGACCGATTTGGCCGCCGCCTTCTCCTCGCCGAGGATCGATTCGGCGAGGGTGACGGTCTCCTCGTCGCCGGCCCGGCGGGCGGCGCGAAGCAGCAGCTCGTAGGCGGCCACCTCGAGGTTCTCGACCGCGTAGGCGAAGCCCGCGAGCTTGGCCGGGGTGTCGGGCTGGGCGGCGAAGAAGGCGCCCCAGTTGAGGGCGCCGAGGCGGAGCATCGCGTCCTTGATCGCCGAGGGGGTGGAGCCGCGGTCGTCGAGCCGGCGCTCGATCTTCGCGAGATGGCCTTCGGTCTCCGTGAGGTGTCGGTCGAGGACCGAGCGCAACCCCTCGGGGACGTCCAGCTCGCGGCTTTTCTCCAGCAGCTTCTTCGACTGGCCCTCCAGCGCGTGCACGTCGGCCAGGTAGGTGTTGAGCGTGTCGCCGAGGTCGTCGGGCTCGACCCGCGCCAGCGCCTGCTCGACCGCTTCGTCCCAGCTCGCCGCAATCCGGCCCGCCATCTCCCTCTCCTCGTCGGCGATCGCCGCCGCCATCGCCGCGGTCTCCTCGTCGCCTGCTTCGCGGGCGGCGATCCCCAGCAGCTCGTAGGCGGCCACCTCCATGTGCTCGTAGGAGAAGGCGTGCATCGCCAGCTTGCCCGGGGTGTCGGGCTGGGAGCGGGCGAAGAGGACCATCCCGAAGCCGCCGGCGGCGCCGGCGAGGTCCTTGACCTTGGAGGGAGAGGCATCGTGCGCCTCCAGGCGGCCTCGCACTCGCTGCTCCTGGGATTCGGTCTCCCCGAGGTGGCGCCGGAAGGCTTCGGCGAACGCTCCCTCGACGAGCTTCGGCGCGCGTTCCATCTGGATCCGCGCCTGTTCCTCGATCGAGTGGACATCGGTCAGGTACTTGACGAGCTGGGTCTGGGGATCGTTGTCTGGCATGCCTGCCAGCTACCCGCGGCGCCTCGATGCCACGCCTGGGTCTAGACGAAGGCCATCTCCGGCGCCAGCGCGTGCAGGCGCACCGTCGTGCCCCCCTCGCCGGAGCGGATCTGGACGAGGTCGCAGAGCTTGTTCGCAAGCCAGAGGCCGCGGCCGCCCTCCTGCGAGATGTCGGGACGGAGGCGGCCGACCAGGGGGTCTTCGATCCGGCCGCGGTCCTCGACTTCCACCAGCAGCCGCCCGTCGTCGCGCCAGAGGCGGAGGGCACCGCTGCCGCCGCCGTGCATGACGCTGTTGGCGGCCAGCTCGCTGGTCGCGGTGACGACGTCAGCGACCCCCTCGCGGTGCATCCCCGCCGCCTCGGCGGCAAGGGCAACCCGGCGGCGGACCTCACCCAGCCCGCTCACATCGAAATCAAATACCTCAGGCCTGGCGGCCGGCGGCGGCAGCTCCCCGGCAAGGCAGTCGGGGTAGGGCTCGTAGGTGGCGCTGGGCTCGTGGCGGCCTTCGCGCTGGAGGCAGGGGTGCGAGTGGGCGACCTTCTCCATGATCTCGTCCCCGATCGAGGTGGCGTCGTAGGGGCAGAGCAGGTCCCAGGCGGGGCCGCCGTCGAAGGCGATGTTGAGCAGGGACTCGTGCCGCCGGCACTCCTCCAGCGCCGCCTCGCTGCGGGAGGCCCAGACCGGTTCGCCGATCCCGCGCACTCGCCTGCCCCCGGCGGTGTCGACGAAGTCCCGCCACAGGGGGATGATCGTAGCCGGATTGCGCCCGACTTCGCGCATGTCCGTGAAGTTGACCCGGCTCGCGTGCGTGCCCAGCTCCCGCCGCAGCAGCTCGGTCTGATCGGGGCCGACCGCGACAAGCACCTGCTGGCCGGACTCGATCCCGGCCTGGATGAAGGGAAGGGTCCCGGCCAGGTACTCCTCGGAGCCGTCGTAGATCAGGGCTTCGTGTTGAAATCCGGCGCGTCTCACTCGCATCACCTCTTGGCGGTTCGTCTTCCCGGCTCGGGTTGGATCGAAACTGGTTTGTGCGCTACGTCACTGGGTAATCAACTCTCGGCACAACTGTCACACGGCTGCTTGTGTCGGGAGGTAGACCGCTCACTTCTCACGGCATCGCACGGAGATTGGGAGAGGCACCGGATCCAACTGATCACCCAATTTCCCAAGAAGCCCGGAGGACACCGATGACCGCCCCACCCCCCAACAGTCCGGCCCCCAGCAGGTCCCGAGAAGAGATCCGCGGACCTGAGATCGGCCCCGCCCTCAAGCGCGACGTGCTGCTGCAGCGAGTTCGCGCAGCGCGCAAACGGCTTTCGCCGGGCCCGACCACGGTTCCCCGACTGCGTTAGAATCCCCAGACGGGTTCGTCGGTGCCGCCTGCGGCGCCGGCCGATCACTTGTCCAAGGCAAGACCGCGAGCGCCCACCGCGAGGCGCCCCGGGACTTCCGGTCAATTTGAAACGGAGGTTCCGAATTGCCCATCATCGATTCACGAACCCAGGACGGGTTACTGGTCGTCGAGCAGTTTGAAGAAGGAGAACGGATCCGCTGCTGCCTGCAGGGAGAGCTCGACCTCTCCAACGCCGGCACCGCCGAGCTGGAGCTTGAAGCGGCGCTCAGCTCGAAGCGTCCCGTGCTGATCGACCTCAGCAAGCTCGAATTCCTCGACTCGACCGGGATCTCCCTGCTGGTGGCGGCGATCGGCCGTCCCGACGCACGCCAGCTCGAGTTCCTTCCCAGCGAGACCCGAGCGGTGCGCCGGGTCCTGAGCCTGACCGGGCTCGAGGAGAGGCTGCCCTACGCCTCGCTGAAGAACCGCCAGACGGTCCAGCCCGCGGCCTAGCCCCTCACCGGCTCGGGCGGCCGCTCCTCTAGGCGCCGGCGCAACTGGCGCCTGGAGTGGGCGGCAAGGGGGATGACGGCTTCGCCGTAGCGGACGCCGCCGAAGCGCAGGCGCTGGAGAACGGCCAGCCAGGCGCAGACGCCGCGCTCGAGCACCCAGACCGGCGCCAGCAGCGAAGAGGAGATGGGGAAGTGGGCGGCGCCGCCGGCGCGGCGGCGCCCCCGCTCCGCGATCGCGACGGAGGCGGCGGCGGGGGCCAGCGCCAGAGCCGGCCGGTGCCGGCCGAGGGCGAGCAGGAGCAGCGGCACCACCGCGAGCCAGAGCGCCATCCGCAGCGGTAGAGCGAAGTCGTCGTAGGCCTGGCGGGTGCGCTGGCCCCAGAAGTGGGCGGAGGAGGGCGGGACCCGGGCGACGTAGAGGTCGAGCGGGGCGACGTCGCTGCCGCCGTGAGCGCGAACGGTGCGGATCAGCTCCAGGTTCTCGAAGAGGACGTCGCCGTCGTAGAGGCCCATCGCCAGCAGGCGCGAGCGGCGCACCGCCAGCGTCCCCGGGTAATCGCGCCCGACGCAACGGTTGAGCAGGGTGCGGGCGGTGTCCCAGCGGGCGTGCCAGGGCAGCGAGCTGAAGTAGTTCTGCGGCCGCACCAGGTCGTAGGCGTCGAGCAGGCGCGCCGTCCGGCGCAGCGCCTCGAGGTCGTAGCGGACGTCGTCGTCGGCGATCACCACCTGCTCGCGGGAGGCAAGTCGGACCCCCGTCCGCACCCCCGAGACTTTGCCCATCAGCCACTGCTCGTCCTCCAGCGGCGGCACGTGGGTGACGAAGCTGCCCCAGGCTTCGGCGTTGGCGACGAAGACGTCCTCGGGCGAGCCGTCGACGACGATCACCTCGGCGCAGCGGCGAGCGGTCTCGGCCAGGTAGCCGGCCAGCTCCTGCCGCTGCTCGCCGTCGTGCCAGCGCACCGGCACCACGTAGCTGAGGTCGAGCGGGGCGCTCACGCGGCGATCGGGACCAGGGGCGAGCGCAGCGACGTCCCCCCTCGCTCCCACGAGCCCATCAGGTGACGGGCCCAGCGAGCCTCAACCTGCAGCAGGGCGCGGGCGCCGAAGAGGATGTCGGCGGCGACCTCGGGCTCCTCGGCGGCAAGGCCGCCGGCCAGGTCCCAGGCGGCGATGTTCTCGTGCACGGCGTCGGCCTCGACGTGCTCGTCGTAGAAGTGCGTCACCTCCGGCCCGTGCCCGAGCCGGCGCAGGGCGTTGCCGTAGCGGCGGTTGGGGATCGAGGAGGTCATCTCGAAGCCGGCGAGGTGGCCGACGAGGGCGCCGCGGCGGCGCCGGTGCAGGCCGAAGTTGGTGATCAGGTTGACCGTCGCCAGGGTGATCCCCGGCCAGCGGTCGAGGTAGCGACCGTAGGCCGGATCGAGGCCGAGTCCCGCCATCGTCTTCGCGAACAGCGCCGAGTGCATCCGCTCGGCGCTGCCGCCGCCGTACTCGTCGAACTGGACCTCGACCAGCGCGGCCTTCGGCCGCGGCGAGAGGCGCGGGATCGCCCAGGAGTGCGGGTCGGCCTCCTTCAGCTGGTAGGCAGAGCGGTGGACGACGTGCTCGAGCATCTGCTCCTCGGTCCCCTGGGTCTCCATGTAGCGGGAGAGCGGCGGCCCCGGGTCCTCGGCGACGATCTGCTGCAGTGCGGCGCCGACCGACTCCAGCTCCGCCGCTTCGGCCGGCGGCACCAGCTCCGCCACCGCTTCTTCGAACGGCCGCTCGAGAGCGCCCCGGAAGGAGAGCAGGGAGGGCGACCACTCCCAGCGTTCGTCGACGCCCTCGATCGCGCTGTAGTGGAGCTCGTAGGCGACGTAGAGGGCAAGCTGCAGGTCCTCGTCGGCCAGTGGGTCGCTCGGCTCGACCAGGCCCGGGCAGGCGAGGCGCGTGTGCGGCGGCCCTTCCAGCGCCTCGAACAGCTGCTCGCTGAGAGGCCCCCGTGGCGGGGGCAGCTCGATCAGGCGCCCGGCCATGGCTCCGGCCCGCTCGGCGCCTTGAACCCGATCAGCTTGTGGGTGCCGTCGCAGAACGGGCGCACGCGGGACTTGCCGCAGCGGCAGAGGGCGATCGTCCGCCGCTCGACCGGCAGCTCGTTCCCGTCCTGGTCGGTGACGGCGAAGTTGCCGCGGACCAGGTAGGGGCCGTCGGGATAGGGGGTGATGGTGGCTGGGGACGACTGATCTGGTGGCATGCCGCCGCTTCATCTACCCGCAGTTTGGATTGATAAATCGTCCCGGTCGCGGGGTAGGAAGCAGACATGGCACAGGACCAGACGGTGGAGCCGCGGAGCGGCGACCACCACAACAACAGCCACTCCTTCGAGTCGATCCGGGCGGAGATCTCGCGCGAGATGGTCCGCCTCTACAAGGAGCTGTTCGGGCGCGGGCCGACGAAGGCGCGAACCGAGTTCGCCGGGCCCGACATCGTCATCTGCACGCTCGAGAACACCTTCACCCCGGCCGAGCGGAGCCTCGCCGAGCTCGGCGAGCACCAGCGCCTGCGCGACACGCGCATGTACTTCCAGGCGGCCACGCACGACAGGTTCACGGAGATCATCGAACGGCTGACCGGGCGCAAGGTTCGCGCCTTCATCAGCGGCCTCGACGCTGAAGAGGACGTCTGCGCCGAGGTCTTCTACCTGGAGGCGAAGGGGCTGCAGGGCGAGGATTGACCGCGTCGGCGAGGTATCCGATCACTCGGCCTCTTCGCCGACCCGATCGCTGATCGCCTCGACGACCTGGGGGTCGAGCGGCTCGACCGCGACCACCCGCTCGGGGAAGACCAGCAGCGCCCCGTGGTCGGCGTCGAGGTCGCAGTCGTCGCTCAGCCTCCCGATCAGCTCGACCACGACCTTGCCCTCCGGTTCGGAGTCGTTTTTCCAGGCGAGGTAGCGGTAGAGGCCCTCGCGGGTCGGGAAGACGGCGATCCCGCGCCGGCGGGTGCGCTGGATCTCGCCGCTCCCCTGGCAGGTCGGGCAGGTCTGCTCGAAGCGGACCCGGCCCTGGCAGACGGGGCAGTCGGAGTCCGACCCGGCCTCCAAGCAGGAAAAGCACTCGTAGGGGGCAACCCCGCGGCCCCCGCACTTGTCGCAGGGGCCGTGTTCGGGCTCGCCCCAGGGCCCGGTTACCTGCTGGCCGGGATCGAGCAGCGACGCCGGGTCTGCATCGGCCGGGCAGCTATGGAAGAAGGTCCCGTCAGCCCCCGGCACCGTTCTTCCGCGCCTCCTTGGCCTCCGCGGCGGCTTTCTCCAGCCGCTCGGCCTCGCGCTTGGTCGCGGCCGCCTCCTTCTTGGCCTCGATGCTCTCGTCCTTTGCCTCGAGCTTCTGCAGCTGCGCGGTCTTCTCGGCTTTGGCGTTGGTGCGTTTGACTTTGCTCGCGGCTTTCGCCGCTTTCTCCTTCTTTTTCGCTTCGGCTTTCTTCGCCCGCGCCTCGCGTTCGCGGCGCCGCTTCTCAGCCTGGCGCTTCTCCTGCTCGGCCACGCGCCGCGCCTCCGCCGCCGCTTTCTCGGCCGCTTCAGCCGCCCGCGCCTGGCGCTCCTCGGCCTCGCGCTCCTGCACCTCGGCTTGCTCGCGCAGCTCGGTCGCCCGCTCGCGCTCCTTCGTCGCCAGCAGCGCCGCCCGGCCTTCTTCGCGCAGCTCAGGGTCGGCGAAAAGGATGCCGGTGGCGCTGCGGGCGCCGGCTTCGGCCCGGTCGATCAGGAGCTTGGCCTGGGACTCGGAGCCGCCGAAAGCGCCCAGGGCCACGTCTAAGGGCGTCCGCGCCAGCTTCAGCGACGAGTTGAAGATCGTTTTCGGGATCGTCGGCATTGCCATCTTCTAGTCCTCCTCCTTGGGATCGATCGCGGCGGCCGCCGCTTCGGCCCGGTCGGCTTCGCGCTGCAGCTCCGCCGCCTCGCGCTTCGCCTCGCCCTTCTCGGCTGCGGCCTGTTGGCGTTTGGCGGCGGCGCGGTCTTCGCCCTCCAGCCGCTGCCGCTCGGCGGCGGCCTTCTCGGCCTGGGCGCGGTTGGCCGCTTCGCGCTCCTCTTCGGCCCGTCGGCGCTCGGCCTCCTCCTCGGCCTCGATCTCGGCCGCCTCGAGCTCGACCTCGTGGCGCTCGGCCTCGGTCTCGGCCCGCTCCGCCTCGATCTCGGCCTCCTCTTCCCGCCGCTCGGCCTCGGCCGCCTTCGCAGCCGCTTCGGCCTCGGCGTCGGCTTGGACCTCCTGCAGCTTCCCCTCGCGGTGGAGGTCTTCGCGCCCAAGCGCGGCCCCGGCCGCCTGCTTGACCTTGCCGACCATCTTGCCCAAGGGGCCTCCGGCGACCCGCTCCTGCTCAGTCAAAGCTCGTTCTCCTTCCGATTCTCTCCAGACCTTTCGGAACTCGTCTACCCGAGGGGCTGCGCGGGCGAACCGGACGGAGGTCACACTTCCGGCCTCTAATAGCGAAGGACCGCCGCAACCCCTTCAGCCTCGTTCAGCGGCGCCGCCAGCTCGTCGCGGACCATGGTCACCCGGGCGCCGCTGGACATCGCCGCCCGGATCAGCGACTCACCCTCCTGGCCGATCGCGCCGTCAAAGACGAGGTGTTCGACCCGGCCTTCGACCAGCGCCTCTTTCACCTCCTGCAGGCCGGTGGCCCCGCGACCGCCGCCCTTCGCCCCGGCGATCGCCTGCTCGACGACGGCGCCGTCGCGCTCCTGGTCGAGGCGGCTCGCAACCTCGGACACCACTTCGTTCAGCTTGCCCTTCGGGATCGAGATCAGCTCCTGGTCGCCGCCCGCGGTCAGCTTCGCCCCCGCCGACCCGAAGCCGGCCCTGAAGCTCTCCATGTCCTTGCTCGGACCGAAGACGATCAGCTCCTCGATCCCGTCCTCCCCCAGCCGGCGCGCGGCGAGGCCGCCGCACTCGCCCAGGAACCGCTGCCGGTTGTGGTCGAGCCGTTCGTCGAACTGGTCGTGGCCGGAGGAGCTGACCCCCTGGGCGCGGGCCGGGTTGTTGGAGCTCTGGGATTTGCGCTCGCGCCAGTCGAGCATGGTGACGCTCAGCTCCCAGTCCTCGAGGTCCTCCAGCGTCGCTTCGGCGCAGCGAAGCAGCCGCACCCGCTCGGAGGAGAGCAGGGCGACCCCGCGGGCACCGGCCTGGCCGCAGACGTCGAACAGCGGCGCGACCACCGGGTCGGCGCCGAACTCGACGCAGGCCTCAGCGACCGGCGCCACCGCGGTCCCGAACCAGTGCTCGGTTCCCTCCTTCTCGGAGACTTCGACGAAGCCGACTTCGCCGCGCGGAGGCGGCCGCAGGTCGCCGTCTTCGAAGCGCTCGGTGAGCCGTTTCGCCGTCGCCCTCAGCGCCACCCGGCGATCGTGCTCGGCTTCCTGCTGGGTCTCGAGGATCGAATCCAGGCCGTTGCGCAGCTCGGTCCGCCAGGCGCCGCCGCGGTCGGCCGGGTCGAATCCCAGAAACACTGAAAGGACGCCCAGCGGCGGGCGCCATTCGCTCAACTCCCGTGCAGCCTCCAAGGTCGGTTGGGTCATCGACGCCTCCTCCTTACTCGGGTTCGCTCCGGCTACCCCGGCCCCCGGTCAAGAAAAACCGAGGACGGGTAAGACGAGGGCATGGATACCTTTCTCGACACCCCTGTCCTGGAGACCCCGATCCCGGGCCCACCTCAGCCGGACCCGCAGCCGCCCGCGCCGACGCCAGAGCCGGGACCACCCGCTCCCCCCGCCCCGGACCCGGCGCCGCCGCAGCCGCAACCTCCGCCGCGGCCTGCCCCGGAAATCGCTTGCGGCTAAGCGCCGGCGTAGCGGAGGGAACCCGGGGTGTCGAGGTCCTCGCCGGTCTCCAGCAGCGTCTTCAGGCCGGAGAGGATCATCGGCCAGCCGCCGTAGAGCTCGTTGTTGGCGTCCTCGCCGAGCTGGTCGTGGGTGACCCGCAGGCGACAGGAGGTGCCGACCGGCTCGATCTCCCAGGTCACCCGTGAGGTTCCTTCCTTCTGCACGTCCTCGCTCCAGAGCGCAGTGAAGCTCTGCACCAGGCGCCGCGGCGGGTCGACCTCGATGTTCTTCCCGCCGGCGATGTCGATCACGCCGGGAACCGAGGCCTTGTACTCGGACCCCGGGGTCCACTCGGAGACGGTGGCGACCCCGAAGCTGTAGCGCGCCCGCATCTCCTCGCTGGTGATCGCCTCCCAGAGGCGCTCCGGCGTCGTCTTGATGTAGATCTCGAACACGGTCATCGAACCGCGGCCGCCGATCACCGCGTAGGCCTGCTCGTCGTTCATCGCTCTTCCTCTTTCTCTATGTCTTTCTTCAGCTCGCTGAGCGCCGAGGCCCAGGGCTCCGCGTACTTGCCGACCCAGCGCTCGTAGACGAGGCGGATCGGGACGGGGTTGAGGAAGTGCAGCTTCTCGCGGCCGCGCTTCTGCGTCGTCACCAGTCCCGCCTCCTCCAGCACCCTCAGGTGCTTCATCACGCCGAAGCGGGACATCGGCAACCGCTCTTCAAGGGCGCTGAGCGATTGTCCGTCCCGCTCGAAGAGCCGGTCGAGCAGCTCGCGACGGGTCGGATCCGCCAGCGCCTTGAACACCTCGTCCATGACCCTGACTATAGGTGACTTTTCGGTCACATGTCAAGGCGAAAAAAGACGCCCGTCGCCTGACGGACGCCTTCTCACTTCAATGGTCACCCGGAAGCACCTTTTTATTACACGGATCCGTGTCACATACCGGTAGACTCGCGGTGGCGGTGCTCATCGGGGGCTTTGACTGGTAGCCCTGCACCCTTTCAGGGTTCGGTGGGCGCCGTCAAATGACTCGGACCCACCTACGATGGCGGGGTGGACCACGGCGGCCAGAGCCTCAACGCCCTTTCCTTCTCGGCCACGGTCCATTGCCTGACCGGATGCGCGATCGGCGAGGTCGCGGGCCTGGCGATCGGGACCGCGCTCGGCTTCTCCAACCTGGGGACGATCGTGCTGGCGGTGGTCCTCGCCTTCTTCTTCGGCTACGGGCTGACCAGCCTGCCGCTGCTGCGCTCGGGGATGGCGCTCGGCGCCGTCATCCCGGTCGCCTTCGCTTCGGACACCCTCAGCATCGTGACGATGGAGGTCGTCGACAACCTGATCGTCCTGACGATCCCGGGCGCGATGGACGCAGGGCTCGACAGCCTCCTCTTCTGGGGGAGCCTCGCCTTCGCACTGGTGGTCGCGGGCCTGATCGCCTGGCCGGTCAACCGCTGGCTGATCGCCCGCGGCAAGGGGCACGCGGTCGTCCACAGGACCGGCGTCCACGGCTAAAGCTCGAGCGGGCCTTCGATTACCGTCTGGGTGCGCCCGCCGACCCAGACGGTGCCGTCCTCCTCCTGGGAGATCTCGATGCGACCGGCGCGACCGATCGCACCTCCCTGGGTGGCGACGTAGGGGGCGGAGAGACGCCCGCTCCCCAGCAGCCACTGGGAGACCGAGGCGTTGAGGCTGCCGGTGACCGGATCCTCCCAGGCCAGGCCGTTGACGGGCGTGAAGGCCCGCAGCTCGATCGCCGCCTCCGCTTCGGGCGGGTGGAAGCCGACAACGCCGAGGTCAAAATCGAGGCCGCGCGGCTGCAGCTCCAGCACCCGCTCCGCGCTCTCGAGCATGACCGCGATCCAGCCCGGCCCATTGTCGACCCACTCGACCGCGAGCACCTCGGCGGGGTCGAGGTCGAGCGCCGCCGCCGCTTTCGACGCCTCCTCCTCGGAGGCCGGTCCGGAGCGCACCAGCGGCGGCGCCTCGAATGCGAGCCGCCCGCCGTCGCGCCGGATCCGGATCAGCCCCGCCTCACACTCCTGCACCATCTCGGCAGGATCCGCCGCCTCTCCCCCGGCCTGCAGCCAGGCGTGGCAGGTGCCCAGGGTTGGATGCCCGGCGAATGGCAGCTCCATGACCGGCGTGAAGATCCGCATCCGGTAGTCGGCCTGCGGCCGCTTCGGCGGCAGCACGAAGGTCGTCTCCGAGAGGTTCGTCCACTGCGCGAACCGCTGCATCTCCTCCTCCCCCATCCCCTCGGCGTCGACCACCACCGCGACCGGGTTGCCGGAGCAGGGGCCGCCTCCGAAAACGTCGACCTGGGCAAACGGGCGCGGCATTCCCCGAGTGTCGCAGCCCGGATAGGAATGTTTGCCCTTTGCTAGACAGGGAAGCCTCTGGGTGGGTCGCCAAGCACGCGAAGGCGAGCGCCGATGCTTCGCCGAGGAGGAGGACCGCATGCCCGACGTAAGCGACATCACCAGCAACGCCGTGCAGTTGGCGCGCAAGATTGGGAAATCGCCGGCCACGCCGCTGAAGAACCTGAAAAGCCCGAAGAAGATGGCCGCGGCGGGGGCGACGATGATGGCGCTGCCGTTCGCGGCGGAGGGAATCGCCAAGCTGGTCGGGGGCTCGCCGAAAGAGAAAGCAGCCGACCTCGGCAAGAAGGCGAAAGACAAAGCCACCGAAGGCGCGAAGGAAGCCGTCAGCGATGTTGCCGACGAGAAGCTCGGCTCGAAACTGGGCGGCCTCGGCGGCCTCTTCAGCAAAAACGGGTCCGACGACGACAGCGAGGAGGCGACGGAGGCGCACGGCAGCGGGCGGCGGATGCCGATCCAGCAGTCGGTCGACGTCGCGGTGCCGATCGACGAGGCCTACGACCAGTGGACCCGGTTCGAAGAGTGGCCGGAGTTCATGCACCGTGTCGACAGCGTCCAGCAGGTCGACGACTCGACCGTCCACATCTCGACCAAGGTCTGGGGCGTGACCAAGGAGTTCGAGGCCGAAATCGTCAAACAGCGGCCGGACGAGCGGATCGAATGGCATTCAGAGGACGGGCTGATGAACAGCGGTGTCGTCACCTTCCACCGCCTGGCGCCGCGGCTGACGCGGATCGAGGTGACGATGGACGTGAAGCCGGACTCGCTGCTGGAGAAAGCCGGCCGCGGCATGCGCTTCACCAAGCGCGCCGTCCGCGGCGACCTCCACCGCTTCAAGGCCTACGTCGAGATGGAGGAGCACAGCGACAAAGGCTGGCGCGGGACGATCAAAAACGGCGACGTCAAGCGCAAGACCCAGCGGAAAAAATCGAAACGCTGATCGCTACTCAGCCACGTGCAACTCGAGCGCGTGGATCTGCGACTGGCCGTAGGAGCCGGTCTGGACGGGGCCGGCGGCGCTGATCAGGTCGCCTGGTCCGGGCAGCGGGCGCGGGCGCAGGCCGGCGCGAACGTCAATCGCCGTGAGACCCGGGAGAGTGATCCCCTGCGGATCGGCGATCACGAAGTGCGCGTCGCCGTCGCCGTCGGGATCAACCCGCTCGACGTAGACGATCCGCCCGACCGTCTCCCGACAGGTGGGAGGGCCGGGTGGGCAGTGCGAGGGCGCCGGCCCGGTAGGCCCGACGAGGAGGGCGAGGAGGCCTGCGAGGAATCCCGATGGGCTGGTCAAGCTGCGAGGTGACCTCGCTCGCCGGCAGGGACGAAGTGCTCGATGGGAACTTCCCGCTCCAATGCGAACGGAACGCCCTCCTCGACCAGCTTCACGATTTCCTCATAGGTATCGGCGGCGGCAGTCCAGCCCTGGATGTCGGGGGACTCTGCCCACCAGCCGCCTTCTTCGTAGTGGTAGATAACGCGTACGGGATCCATTTCAGTTCCTCCAAGTCACAGTAGCTTCCGCGCCTCGTCTACCGCAAGACCCACGTCTCGGAGAAGAATCTTGCGAACGACTTGCGGTGGAATGGTCGCGCGATCATGGAAGGCAAACAGCAGCGGCGGATAGTCGGGTGACAACAGCCATCGATGCGAACCCGCTCGGCGCACCACGCGGTAGCTGAGCGGCTTACGTTCGAGGACGGCCAACAGGCGCTTGGCCTTCAAGGAGGGGAACTGGGAGCCCACCCCTGCCTAAGGGGCGGGCACCGTTGAATCTCCCCCTACATCCGGTAGACCGGGGCCGCAGTTTCCGCCAGCGGCGCGTTGGCGCAGGTGTCTAGTGCCTGGGCGAGCACGCGGCGGGTGTCGCGGGGGTCGATGACGCCGTCGTCCCAGAGGCGGGCGGTCGAGTAGAAGGGGCGGCCCTGGCGCTCGTACTGCTCCTTCAGCTCGGCGGCGGTCTCGGGCTGGCCCACCTCTTTCATCACCGCCGCCGCCATGTCGCCGCCCATCACCGAGATGCGGGCGTTGGGCCACATGAAGAGGAAGCGGGGCGAGTAGGCACGGCCGCACATGCCGTAGTTGCCGGCCCCGAAGGAGCCGCCGACGATCACCGTCAGCTTGGGGACACGGGCGGTGGAGACGGCGGCGACCATCTTCGCGCCGTCCTTGGCGATGCCCCCGGCCTCGTACTTGGAGCCGACCATGAAGCCGTTGACGTTCTGGATGAAGACGAGGGGGATGCGGCGCTTGTCGCAGAGCTCGACGAAGTGGGCGCCCTTGAGGGCGCTCTCGGAGAAGAGGATGCCGTTGTTGGCGAGGATCCCGACCGGGTGGCCGTCGAGGTGGGCGAAGGCGCAGACCAGCGTTTTCCCGTACTTCTCCTTGAACTCGCGCAGCTCGCCGGCGTCGACGATGCGGCGCAGAACCTCGCGCACGTCCCAGGGCGCCCGCGAGCCGATCGGGACGGCGTCGAGGATCCCGTCGGGGTCCTCGGCCGGCGGGCGCGGCTCGATCCGCGCCCACGGGGCCGCCGGCGCGGGCGGCAGCGTGGCGACGATCTCGCGCAACATCCGCAGCGCCTCGGCGTCGTCGGCGGCGAGGTGGTCGGCGACGCCGGACTTGCGGGCGTGGACGTCGCCGCCGCCGAGCTCCTCTGCCGTCACCTCCTCCCCGGTCGCCGCCTTTACCAGCGGCGGGCCGCCGAGGAAGATCGTCCCCTGATGGCGGACGATCACGGTCTCGTCGCTCATCGCCGGCACGTAGGCGCCGCCCGCGGTGCATGACCCCATCACCGCCGCCAGCTGCGGGATCTCCCGCGCCGACATCGTCGCCTGGTTGAAGAAGATGCGGCCGAAGTGCTCGCGGTCGGGGAAGACCTCGTCCTGCAGCGGCAGGTAGGCGCCGCCGGAGTCGACCAGGTAGATGCAGGGAAGCCGGTTCTCCAGCGCCACCTCCTGGGCGCGCAGGTGCTTCTTCACCGTGATCGGGTAGTAGGTGCCGCCTTTGACGGTGGCATCGTTGGCGACGACGACGCACTGGCGGCCGCTGACGGTGCCGACTGCGGTGACGATCCCCGCCCCCGGCGCCGCGTCCTCGTACATCCCGTGGGCGGCCAGCGGCGACAGCTCGAGGAACTCGGTCCCCTCGTCGCAGAGGCCGGCGACGCGCTCGCGGGCGGTCATCTTGCCGCGGCCGCGGTGGCGTTCGACCGCCTTCGCGCCGCCGCCGGCGCGGACCCGCTCCAGCTCCGCGTTCAGCTCGGCGATCAGCTCCAGGTGCTGCTCGCGCGAGCTCTCGGCCGTTACCTTGCCCACGCTCATCGCGGTGGGTTCTCCTTGAAGGGGTCGCGCTCGGGGTGCCACTCGACCGGGCCGGCGAGGAGGGTGTGAGAAGCGAGCGGTCGCCCGAGCACCTCCTGCGCGGTGGCCGCCGCTTCCAGCAGCTTGCCGAGGTCGACGCCGGTCTCGACCCCCATCTCATGCAGCATCGAGACCAGGTCCTCGCTGGCGACGTTGCCGGTGGCGCCGGGCGGGACCGGGCAGCCGCCGAGCTGGCCGAAGCTCGACTCGAAGGAGTCGACGCCGGTCTCGAGCGCCGCCAGCACGTTGGCAAGCGCCTGGCCGCGGGTGTCGTGGAAGTGGGCGGTCAGCTCGGCCCCGACGATCTCCTCGTGCGCGCGGCGGAAGAACTCGCCGACCTGGACCGGGTTCGCCATCCCGGTGGTGTCGCCGAACCCGATCTCGACCGCGCCGGCAACCGAGAGTCGCTTGGCGATCTCGAAGACGCGCTCGAAGGGGACGTAGCCCTCGTAGGGGCAGCCGAAGCTGGTGCTGATCACGCCCTCGCACCGCAGGCCCTCCTCGGTCGCCCGCGCCAGCACCTGCTCCAGCCCCGAGAGCGACTCCTCGACCGCGCGGTTGACGTTGCGGCGGTTGTGGGTCTCGGAGGCGGAGAGGAAGACGTTGACCTCGTCGATCTTCCCCCGCACCTCCAGCGCCGCTTCGAGACCGCGCATGTTGGGGACGAGGACCGAGACCGAGACCTCGTCGGGGATGTCCGCGCGTTCCAGCACCTCGCGCCCGTCGGCCAGCTGCGGGATGACGTCGGCGCGGACGAAGCTGGTCACCTCCAGCCGCCGGAGCCCGGTCCGGGCGAGCATCTCGACCAGCCGCACCTTGTCCTCGGCCGCGATGGTCTCCGGCTCGTTCTGGAAGCCGTCGCGCGGCCCGACCTCGCGGATGCGGACGGCTTTCGGGATCACCGGCCTCAGGCCCCCAGGACGCGGGCGATGACCATCTGCTGGACCTCGTCGGTGCCCTCACCGATCGTGAGTATCTTCGCGTCGCGGTAGAAGCGGCAGACCGGGTACTCCTCGATGTAGCCGTAGCCGCCGTGGATCTGCACCGCCTCCTCGCAACAGCGGACGGCGAGGCGGCCGCTCTTCAGCTTCGCCTGGGCGGCGGTTAAGGAGAAGTTTTCGCCGAGGTCCTTCATCCGCGCCGCTTTGTAGACGAGCAGCCGAGTGGCCTCGATCTCGGTTGCCATGTCGGCGAGCTTGGCCTGGATCGACTGAAAGCGGGAGATCGGCTGGCCGAAGGCCTGGCGCTCCTTCGCGTAGGCGAGCGCCTCGTCGAGGGCGCCCTGGGCGAGGCCGACGCCCATCGCGGCGACGCCGATGCGGCCGATGTCGAGCACCTGGAGGAACTGGCGGAAGCCCATCCCGCGCGGTCCGAGCAGGTTCTCCTCCGGCACCCGGCACTCGGTGAAGGTGAGCGGGCGGGTGTCGGAGGCGTTCCATCCCATCTTCCGGTACGGCTCCCCCTGCTCGTAGCCGGGGGTGCCGTTGGCGACGATCAGGTTGGAGATCTCCTCCTCGCCCGTGCGGGCGGTGATGCAGACGACGCCGGAGATCTCGGTGCCGGCGTTGGTGATGAACTGCTTGGCCCCGTCGATCGTCCATTCGCCGCCGTCGAGGCGGGCCTTGGTGCGGACGTTGCCGGCGTCGGAGCCGGCCTCGGGCTCGGTCAGGCCGAAGGCGCCGAGGATCTCGCCGGCCGTCAGCCGCGGCAGCCACTCTTCTTTCTGCTCCTCGGAGCCAAAGAGATAGATCGGCTGGGTGCCGAGCGAGGTGTGAGCGCAGAGGGTTATCGCCACCGATGAATCCACCCGGGTCAGCTCCTCGACCGCGAGCGCGTAGGCGAGCGAGTCGCCGCCCCCGCCGCCGTACTCCTGCGGGAAGGGGATCCCCATCAGGTTCAGATCGGCGAGCTTGCGCACGATCTCGTAGGGGAACCGCTTCTCGCGGTCGAGCTCCTCCGCGACCGGGGCCACCTCCTGGGTGGCGAAGTCGCGGACGGTGCGCTGGATCAGGCGATGCTCGTCGCCGAGGTTGAAGTCCATCCCGACAAGATACCGAATCGATGTTCGAAATTAGAGGAGTGGTTCGGTTTTTGCGCTACCCTCCCCCGATGCCGGCCCCCTCTCCCCCGACCCGCCCGGCCCTCCGCGCCCGTTACGACGCCCGCCGCAGCGAAGTCGTCGCCACCGCCGCCGAGCTGTTCGCCGAGCGCGGCTACGACTCGACCTCGATCGGCGAGCTGACCGCGGCGACCGGCCTCGCCGCCGGCGGCCTCTACCACTACATCGAGGGCAAGGACGACCTCCTGATCGCGATCTGCGACGAGCTGCTGGAGCCGCTGCTGGCCCGGGCCCGCGAGATCGTTGCCGCTGGCGCGCCGCCGGTCGAGCAGCTGCGCCAGCTGGTCGGCGCCTGGGTCGCCCACGTCGTCGAGCACCGCCACCACATGCTCGTCTTCACCCAGGAGCGGCAGGCGATCGAGCGCGAGCGGCGCTGGCGCCGCGTCCGCTCCCAGCGCAAGGCCTTCGAGAAGATCCTCGACGAGGTCCTCGCTCGCGGCGAGGCCGACGGCTCGATGACCTTCGCCGACCGCCGACTCTCCCTCCTCGCCCTGCTGGGAATGGTCAACTACACCCCGCAGTGGGTGCGCCCGAACGGCCGCCTCTCCCCTGCGGAGATCGCCGAGGGCTACTGCGCGATGTTGCTGGCCGACTCTTAAGCCTGGACGCCGGTACCGGTGGCGACCAGAACGGCTATCACCACGGCGATCACCAGCGTCAGGACGGCCGTCTTCACGGGTGCAGGTGGAGCGGAACGGATCATGCTCCGAAGGTAGCTCGCCAGGACCACGATGCCTGTGCGTAAGAACACAGGTTGATGTTGCTCACATTGAACAGGTTTCCATCGGGGGCCCGAGCGGTCGCCGGTCCCAATGCTCAAGATCAATATGGGTAGTTGGAAAACTTTCAATTTTCGGTATTTGCGGAATTCTAATTACCGCTTACGCTGCCGGACCCCTGCGAGAACCATGGGTTCTCAAAAGTCTGGAGAACTCATGAGCCCCTCCCCCAAACACAAGGATTGGCTTCGGCCCCTGGCTGACCTGCTGATCGCCCGGCACATCAACGTCTCTCTGCCGGAGCATGAGCTGCGCCGGGAGATCTTCGAGAGCGACACCGAGCTATGGAAACGCTGCCAGCGCAAGTTCCGCTGCATCGCGGTGGTCGGAGCGGGCGCGAGCGCGCCCGCACTGGCCCGCGGTGATCAGCTGGCCAGCGGCCTGATCGAGAAGTTCAATATCGGCCAGGCCTCGGTCGAGGCCGAGCGAGACCGCCTCGAGCGCATCACTGCGGTCGATCCCAGCGAGTTCGAGGCCCAGCTCTCGGCAATCGGGCAGACCCTGGGCAACAGCCGTCGCGTCCGAGCCGCGATCTCGGACCTCTACCGCGTGCGTCAACCCACGGTCCTCGCCTACGAGCTGCTCGCCCACCTTCTCAAGCACCGCTTCATCGACGCGATCATCAGCATGAACTTCGACGAGTTGCTTGACCAGTCGCTGGACGACGAGCTCGGGATCGGCGAGTACGCCCGGATCGTCTCCGACCGTGACTGCGTCAACGCCAACAGCGACGTCTTCTCCCCGGACTACATTCCCCTCTACATCAAGCTCCACGGCACCGCCAGCGAGCCGGAGAGCCTTCGCTTCACCCGCGAGTCCTACTACGACAGCCCGGTCCAGGTCGGGACCGAGGCGGCGCGCCTCTTTCAGGTGCCCGAATGCGTGGTTCTCAACATCGGCTTCGGGATGGCCAGCTTCGACCTCCACCGCCTTCTCGCGATCCCCGACGAACTCTGGCTCTACAACCTCAGCCACGATCCGCTCTCCAATAAAGCCAGAAGTGCGATCGAGCGCGAGCGCGAGCGACACGGTCGGACCGGGACCACCGAATTCCGCGAGAGCCCCGACAACGAAAAGAAGTTCAAAGCCGGGACCTGGCCGGAGGATGAGGAGAAATCGCGCGCTTCCTACGATCCGGTAGCCGGAACCTCGGACCAGATGATGGACGACCTCCTGGGATCGATCCAGGCGAGCGTGAAGAGCCTCTCCGGCGGGGCCTCCTCCGCGGTGACGCTGCGGCCGGTGGAGCGCCACCAGGCTGTGGTCAGCCTGCTCGGCCCCAACAGCAAACCGGGCAAGCGGCTGAAGGAACTCGCGAGCAGCTCCGAAGACGCCCGGGTCTCGCTCGACCCCCTCTCGCGAGCCGCGCGCCCCGACGCGGTCAAGGCCGGCTATCTCCTGCGGCGGACGACCCTCGAGCTGGTGCTTGCGATGGCCCGCGGCCGGGGACTGGTCTCCATCGCAACCCTGGCGGTCGATCGCTGCGGTCAGTACTACGACGAGTACCGCCGCCATGCCGGCCAGGACCCCTTCAGCTGGCGGGACCTCTACAAGCTGGTCGGCTTCGTCCAGAACCCCGAGGTCCCCGACGTCGTCGAAGCAGCCGAGGCGATCCACTCCGGCAGCTCCGGCGAAGCCGGCCTCTACGAGAGGTTGCTCAAACCCGCCTCCGAGGGCGAAAAAAAGCGGGACGAATGGCATGAACTTCCCACGCTCGACATCCCCGGCCTCGTGCGACGGGTTCTGCCGCACATCGTCGACTCTCCATCCGCCGAGCAGGTGGACATCCTCACCAGGGAGTTGCAGGTGCTCAACACCGGTAACGAGTACGAGCTGCACTCGCGCGACGACCGAGTCTGCTCAAAAACCTTCTCCAGCCCTGTCGTCTTGAAGACCCTCTCTTCGCTCGACGCGTACAGCTACGACTTGGCTCATACGGGCTCCTCCTCTGAGGAAACCGAGCTCGACGTCATCTCCGAGACCGGCGACTGGCTGCTGGAACGAAACGCTGTCTTCAAGCGCCACCTCAGGGAGGTGCCGCAGATCCGCCTCATCGTCGCCTTCCTTCGCGATGTGCCGAAGCTGTACAAGGAATTTCCAGGGATCGAGATCAGCTACCAACAACCTTGGCACCACAACCGGCACATGGCGATCCTCCGCTGCGGCGATATGCCCAAGCAGGCGATCTACTTCGCCCGCCACCATCGCACCCCCTACGTAACTCCGGTCCTGCTCAAGCGCCGTCGCGACATTGGCGTCCTGCAAACCACCTTCAAAGACAGGTGGGAGCACTCGATCCGACTAAAACCGCCGACGCGAACCCGAGGCTGAACACGACGGGGAGCTAGAGGGGCGGAACCTGGGCGAAGGACCGCAGCTGGACGTCGTTCGCATCGAGCAGGTCCTCCACCGACGGATCGCAAAGGGTGCGCAGCTCGACCTGGCGCTCGGCGTCGTAGGAGGAGGTGGGCACCGGGCCGGCGGCGGGATGACAGCCGATCTCGGTCCAGCCCGGGGGCAGGCCGCGGATCATCTCGGCCAGCCGCTGGGGCGTGACCCCCTCGGGAAAAGGTTCGCCCTTGCCGCCCTGGCCGTAGAAGCCGCCCTCGTAACGGATTGCCCGGTTGCGCAGGGGCACGCCGAGCTCTGCCGCAAGCGCCTCGGCGACACCCGCGACCGGCTCGGGTTCGTGCACGTGCTGGTGCGAGTCGAGGTGGGTCGGATCGCGACCGAGCAAGGCGCGGAAGCGCTCGAGCTGGGCCCGGCACTCGGCCTCGACCGCGTCGCGGTCGTCGGTGTCGCAGTGGAGGTAGGCCTGGATCCATTCGCCGCGCTCGTAGATCCACTCGCCGAGGTCGAGGTGGAGCCCGATCGCCAGCTCGGGGCGCGACGCCGATGCCTCCGCCGCGGCCGGCGCCGCTCCCTGGCGGACCATCAGGCTGGCGCTGGTGACGATCCCGTCGGTATGCGCTCGGAAGATGCCGGCGTTGACGGACGCGGAGAGGCCGAGGTCGTCGGCGTTGACGACGAGGAAGCGGTTCCCGCTCACAGCTCCAGCTTCTCGGCGAGCGCGACCGCCTCGCCGAGCCAGTCATGCCGCTGCCCCTCCGGCGGCTCCCACTCCGGCGGCGCCCAGCCGAGCCACTGGATCGCGACCTGGAGGCGGGCGAGGTCGAGATCGCGGCGGCTGAACGGGGCGACGCCGGGCTCGGCGGCGTAGGCGGCGGCGATCACCTCCCGGTCCTCATCCGGCCAGCCGCTGGCCAGCGCCGCCAGGTCGCTGAGGCCGGTGCCGACCGCCGCCAGCTCCCAGTCGACGGGAGCGACCCGCACGTCCGAGTTTCGCGCCGGCGGGGTGTGTTCAGAACCGGTGACGACGAGCACGTTCGAAGCGTAGAACTCGCCGTGAAGCACGGTCTGGGGCAGCGCCAGCAGCGCCTCGACCACCTGCTCGTGGCGGGCGGCCAGCCACTCGACCGGCTTCGGGTCGCCGGCGAACTCCTGCGCCCGCTCGATCCAGCGCCGGTAGAAGCCGGCGTCATGGTCGAGCAGCCGCGCCTCGCGGCGGTATCGCTCCCGCTCGGGTGCCAGGGCGACGTGGAAGCGCGCGAGCCAGCGGGCCGCCTCCTCCCACAGCTCCCGCTCCCCCACCTGAAACAGCTCCCGTCCCTCCACCCACTCGACGAAGAGCCAGGACCGCTCCGCCTCCAGCACCGAGCCGAAGAACTCCGGCGAACCGGCGGGCGCCTGCGGCAGGAGCGCGCGGTAAACCTCCGGCTCGCGTTCGGGGTCGTGCAGGAAGCGGGGCTTGGCCAGCTGCGCGGCGGGCTCGAGCCGGTCCCACTCGAGCTGCTTGAACCCCACCCGCACCTCCCCCCTCTCCGCCAGCCCGAAGCGCAGCTCCTCGATCGGGAAGCTGGTCCGGTAGGGCGAAGGACGGCGCTCGACCTCTCCCGTGAGCCTCAGCCCCACCTCTGCGAGCGCCTGCTCGAGCCCGGCGCGGAGCACGGAATCGGCAGGTCTCACGCGGTTGAGCTTATTCGCATAGGAAGGTCAATCGGGCATCCGTCTAGATATCTGGACGCTCTGCCCCGTCGGGGCCAATTGTTCCTAAGGGATTCCTACCTGGTGCCGACACCTCCTTGAGGCGTCGACGCAAGGGAGATCCGGCAGCAGGCATGAGTTACGGGTTAGACGAATACCGGGCACTGGTCCGACGCTTTGCCGAGCTCGTTCGCAGCGCCGTCCCCGCGGACGCGACAGTGGCCGTGGTCAGCAAAGGCGACGCCGAGCTGCTCGAGATCGACGGCCGCGCCGCCTGGCACTTCCCCCAGCGCAGCGACGGCACCTACGCCGGCTACCACCCCCTCAACAGCGCCGGCGCGATCGCCCACCTGGAGGAGCTGCGCGCGAAGGGAGTCGACCACCTCGCTTTCCCCGCCCCCTCGCTGTGGTGGCTCGACCACTACGAGGAGCTGCGCCTGTACCTGGAGGGCAACTACAGGGAGATCTCTCGCGACGCCGAGGCGGGAGCCGTCTTCGCGCTGACGGCGAGCACGCCGGCCGCCCCGGGGCACCCCTCGACGCCGGGTCCCGCGCAGCCGCAAGCGCAGGGCCGCTCGGACCTGGAGATGCTCTTCTCGCTCGACCATTACGCCGCGCAGGTCGGCCGCGAGTTCGCCTCGCTGGAGGAGGCGATCGCCCACTACGACGTCGAGGGCCAGCACGAGGGCGCCGACCCGCACCCGCTCTTCGACACCAGCTGGTACCTGCAGCGCAATCCGGAGGCCGCAGCCCCGGGCTCCAACCCGCTGCTCCACTTCATCGAGCGCTCTGCCAGCGAGGGCCAGGACCCTAGCCCCTACTTCGACACCGCCTACTACTACGACCAGATTCCCCGCCTGCACAAGAACGGGAAGAACGCCCTCGTCCACTACGTCGACCCCGAGCAGCGCTCCGCCCATCCCAACGCCCTCTTCCGCGACGGCTACTACCGTGAGAAGACTCGCAAGGCGAGCACCTCGGCGCCGACCCCGCTCGAGCACTACCTCCGCTACGGCAAGGACGAAGGCCGGGCGATGTCGCACGTCCACGAGAAGCTGCTCGACCAGGTCCGTGGCGACTCGAGCGCGCTGCAGCGGGGGAAATGGACGAAGGACACGATCCTCTGGTTCACGCAGGGGGACGGCGACGGCAGCCACCCCGCTCCCGCGGCGATCGCCGCCCACCTGGCCGACGAGCACCACCTCGGCAGCCTCCTCGTCTCCGCCGTCGCCCCCGCGGCCGACCCCGGCTGGACCGGCCCCACCTTCGTCCTCGAGGACTACAAGCTCGCCTGCGAAATCTTCCGCCCCGCCGCCCTGCGCCTGCTCGCCTTCGCCCTCACCGGCCAGAGACCGCTGTTCGCGATCTGCGACGTGCCGGAGGCGGCCGAGACCCTGAGCGTCAACGGCATCCGCGTCCTCGACGCGCCGTCGGGGCGCTCGCCGAGACGCGCCGCCGAGGCGTTGCTGAAGCTCGCCGGCAGGGAGCTCGGGGTGAAGAGCCACCGGCGCGAGAAGCGGCGCAAGAAGAAGCGGCCGAAGGTCTTCATCCCCAGCTCCGACTGGGCGGTGAGCGGCGTCAACGCCTCACTGGAGGCGGCCGGGCTGCAGCTGCTCGAGCTCGGCTGGGACCTCGAGGTCCTCTTCACCCGGGACGAGGAGGTCGTGCGCGAAAGCGCCCTCGACCACCCGCTCCCCCTGCTCCCGCACCGCTTCCTCGAGCGCGACCGCAAGGGCCCCTCGGGCGTCTGGCACGCGCTGATGGGGGAGCTCGAGTCGCAGTCGCCCTGCATCCTCTTCATGGCCTACGACTTCCTCGCCAACAGCGTCGCCCCCGCCCTCTCGGAGAACATCGGCATCGTCAGCTGGGTCCAGGCCGACGACAACGACTACTACGAGCAGGCCTACCGGCTCGGCCGCTACTGCAATGCGGTGATCTGCGTCTCCGAGCTGCTGCGCGAGCGGGTCCGGGAGCTTAACCCGGTGATCGGAGAGCGCACCCATGTGATCCATAACTCCAGCGTCCGCCAGGCCGACATCGCCCGCCGCCGCCCCCGCCGTGGCGAGAAGCTGCGGTTGGTCTACACCGGCCGGCTGGTCCAGTACCAGAAGCGGATCCTCGACTTCGTCGAGCTGGCGGCGGCGCTGGACCGGGCGCAGGTGCCCTACGAGATCACCCTCGTCGGCACCTTCAACGCCCACGACGGAACCGAGGAGGAGTTCATGCGGGTGGCCGCCGCTCACCTCGAGGACGGGCGGATCAAGCTGCCCGGCCGCATGCAGCGCGACGAGATCCTCAAGACCCTCACTTCCCAGGACCTCTTCGTCCTGCTCTCCGACTTCGAGGGGCTGCCGCTGGCGCTGGTCGAGGCGATGGCCCGCGGCTGCGTCCCGGTCACCGCGGCGATGCCGAGCGGGATCCCGGAGATAATCGCCGACGGCGAGAACGGCTACATCGTCGAGGGGCGCGACTACGACGAGTGGGCGGCGCTGCTGAAGGGACTCTGGAAGGACCCGGAGGCGCAACAAGCGCTCTCGCGCAAGGCACGACGGACGATCGGCGAGGGGTTCACCGTCGAGCGGATCGGCGGCCAGTTCGACCAGCTCTTCCGCGCCGTGGCGAAGGAGATCAACTCGGGCGCCTACGAGCGACCGGAGTCGCTCAACTGGGGCGGCGAGCGCAGCCACGCGGGCGACGTCCTCCCCTCGCCGAACCTCTTCCGCCCGGCAGCGCTACAGCTTCCCGGCCTGCAGTAGGGCGGGGTGCGCGGGTTAAGCGAGCGCGGCCGCGCTCGCGCGGTAGGTGGGCTCGTCTTCGAGCACGTACTCGAACTCGGTCCCCCGCAGCGCCGCGGCGACCTCGTCGTAGTTGACGATCGCCTGCTCCAGCGGCAGCACCGACTGCTTGCGGTAGCGCGGCTGGCTCTTCTTGAACTCGGACTCGATCCCCATCCACGCGGCGACCTGGTCGAGGATGGCGTCGGCCGGCGGCTCACCCATTCGCGGGAACAAGTCCTCGTACTGGATCGCCTTGTAGTGGTCGTAGCCGCCGAGCATGCGGTGGATCAGCCGGTCTTCGTTGCGGCAGAGCTCGAGCCGGAAGAACATCTCCTCGAGGTCGAGCTCGACCCCCTCGTCTTCGACCTTGACCGCGCCGTCGGCGCCGGAGGCATGGAGGTGATACTTGCGGGTGCGCTCGGTTTTCAGCCAGGAGAGGTAGTAGCGGAGGTAGTTGCGGCGCTGCAGGTTGAGAACGCGGATGCCGTTGCGCCTGAGGTAGGCGAAGAGGGTGGGCTCGGCGGCGAGGTCGCGCCAGGGCGCGTCGACGTTGTGGGCCGAGTTGTACTTGATGTCGACGACCATCCGGGGTTTCTCGCTGAAGGTGTCGAGGTGGGCGAGGTACTCGAGGAAGAGCGCTTCCTGGGCTTCCTCGGAGGTGAGCACCTTCTTGATCTCGCCGCGACGCTCGTCGAGGAAGTTGAAGTAGTTGGCCTCGACCTCGTAGCGCGCCTTCGGCGAGGGCTGGGCCTGGAAGACCTCGGGCAGGCAGAAAACCTCGGGATGCGAGTCGAGCACGTCCCGCAGGGCGTTGGTCCCGCTGCGCTGGCGCGCCAGCAGCACCGTCACGTTGGAGAGGTCCATCAAAAGACGGTATCGGCCGCTCGGAGCGGATTTGCAGCGGAATCAGCGGGTGTACTAGAGACGCGGTCGAGCAGGCGCCTGAGGACGGTCCGCGAGTCGAACAGGTTCTCGGCGAGGGCGCGGGCGGCACCGGCGTGGCGCTCGTAGTCGCCGCTGACCGCCTCGATCGCCGCGGCCGCCTCTGCGGCGGTCGCGAAGGCGAGCAGGCCCTCCCCGGTCGGGAGGTGGCGCGGAAAGCCGGTGTCCTGCGCGACGACCGGGCGGCCGGAGGCGAGGTAGCAGGCGCTGCGATCGCTGAACCAGCCGCAGCGGGACTCGGCGTAGCCCTCCTTGGCGATCCCGATCTCCCCCTTCGAGGCGCGGACGAAATCGGCATAGCGGCCCGGGGTGCCCGCCGCTGCGACGGGATCGACCTGCTCCCAGCCGTGGCTTCGGAGGGCGGCGAGGTCCTCCGCCTCTTCGGGGTGGATCGCCAGCGCCGGCGCCAGCCGCTCGCTCGTCAGCCGCGGGACATCGAGCAGCTTGCGCAGCGAGTGCGCCTTCTGGCCGTAGCGCTTCCCCTCCCAGGTGACCGAGCCGTAGCCGCGCCAGTTCGCAACCGTGGTGAAGGCGGTGCCGGAGCCGGTGGCGCGCTGCCAGCGCGGGAGGAAGACCGGCGGCAGCGTCTTGATCCACTCGCGCCCGCAAGTGGGCACCGGGCATTCCGGCTCCCCCAGCCCGAGGCCGACGGTGACGAAGCGGTTGTGGAGGTCGAAGCCCATCTCGATCCCTTCGGCGTGCCAGAGCTGGTTGAAGGCGGGGTCGAGGTCGAGGAAGACCCGCAGCGGCGGTGGGCAGACGAGCTCCTCGTCGCGCAGCATCCCGGAGACGTTGAGGAGGGCGTCCGCCTCGGCGGCCCAGGCGACCAGCTCGCCGTAGGAGGCGCCGACCGTCGCCCGGCCGCCGCGGACGAGCAGGGCCGCTTCGCCCTCCAGGCCGAAATCGCTGACGAGCCGCTCGAAGTAGGAGACGACCTCGGGATCGAGCCGGTCGACCGGCTCGACCAGGCGCACGCGATGCCCGAGCGCCCGCAACCCGAGCACGTACTGGAGGATCGACCAGCTGGCGCCGCCCTGCCCGGGGTCGCCGGCGACCATGCCGCTGAAGAGGATGCGGAGGCCGCTCACAGCGCCGCCTCCAGGAAGCGCGCGAGGACGAGGCCGGAGTCGAAGTGCGCCTCCGCCAGGGTCCGCGCAGCGCGAGAATGGGCTTCGTAGTCGGCGGCTATCGCTTCGATGCCGGCAACCGCCTCGGCGGTGGTGCGAAAGGTCAGCAGCCCCTCTCCGACCGGGTAGCGCTCGCCGATCCCGGTGTCCTGGACCAGCGCGGGCCGGCCGCTGGCGAGGTAGCGGACGGTGCGGTCGCTGACCCAGCCGCTGGCGGTGTCGACATAGACCGGGTGGGCGACGGAGAGCTCGGCGGCGGACCCCTGGACGTAGGAGCGGAAGGCGAGTGGATCGCCGGCGACCGCGGTCGGGTCTGCAAGGTGCCAGCCGTTCGCTTCCAGGGCGATCTGGTCCGGCTCGTCGGCGGGGTCGATCTGCAGGGCGATCTCCAGCTCGTGGTCCACCTGTCGGGGCAGATGGACCAGTCGCCGCCATTGGTGGTGCTTGCCCGCGAAAGCCGTCTCGCCGTGGACCAGGGACCCCAGCGGGCTGCGCCAGGTGGCGACGGTGGTGAAGCGCCCGCCGCTCGGGACCGGGAGCAGCGGCCAGTCCGCGAGCGTCACCGGCGGCGGCAGCGGCAGCCACTCCCGCCCGGCGGTCGGGATCGAGCACCCCGGCGTGCCGATGTTCTCGCCGACGGTGAAGTAGGTGTCGTGGCGATCGAGCCGGGCGGCGGCGCCTTCCTCGGCCCAGATCTGGGTGAAGCCGGGGTCGACGTCTATATAAGCTCGCCGGCGCGGGCCCTCGACGATCGCCTCGAGCTCGAGGTGGCCGCTGACGTTGACCAGGAGGTCGGCGCCGCGAGCCCACTCGGTGACTTGCTCCAGCGTCAGGCCGATCTCGCTGCGCCCGTCGCAGAGCAGCGCGACCGGACAGTCCGGCGCCAGGGCCGCCACCGTCAGGCGGAAGGTCTCGAGGCCGATCGGGTCGGCGCTCTCGATCTGCTCGACGAAGCAGACCTCATGGCCGAGCCGGCGCAGGCCCCGCAGCCAGCTCATCCGCACCCACGCCTCGCCGCCGCTGAGGGGCTTGTTGGCAATCGCGCCGCTGACGATGATCTTCGCCATGCCGTCGCCTACTTGAACGCATCGACGAAGAGGCTCTCGCGCTCACGGTTGTCGAGCGCGGTGATCTCCGCAAACCTGCTCGCCGTCTCGCGGAACCTGCAGCGGACCACCCGCCGGAAGCCGGCCCGGTAGAGCAGCTCCTCGGTGAAGTCGAAGGTGTACATCGACTTCGAGTAGCCGTACCAGGTGAGCTGCACGATCAGCTTGCCGCCGATGCTGCGAGCGTCGTCGTCGGGAACGAGGAAGTAGTCGGCGTTCCCCTGCTGGTAGGCGCGCATCGCCTTCTCCATGTCCGGCAGGGCGAGCCGCAGCGCGCCCTCGGGCTTCAGCACCCGCCGCAGCTCCGCCATCGCCGGCTCGACGTCGGGGTAGGGCAGCTCGGGGAAGGCGTGGATGCTGGCTGCGTAGTCGATGCTGTCGTCCTCCAGCGGCAGGCCGTCGCGGATGTCGCAGCTGATGTCGATCCCCGGCGCCTCCTTGATGTCGCAGTTGATCCAGTCCCCGGGCGGCTCGGTTCCCGAGCCCCAGTTCAACCGCCGCTCGGTCCGCTCAGACATGGGTCCGCACCGCCCCCAGCTCCTCGACCAGGCGCCCCAGCACCCGCTGGGCGTCAAGGTGCTCCTCGGCGATCTCGCGCGCCGCCCGTGCGTGCCGCTCGCGCCCGCAGCGAACCTCTTCGACCGCTGCTGCCGCCTCCTCCATGGTGGAGAAGGCGAGCAGTCCTCTTCCGGTCGGGAGGTGGCCGCCGAAGCCGGTCTCCTGTGCGACGACAGGCTTGCCGCTCGCCAGATAACAGGCGCTGCGGTCGCTGAACCAGCCGCCGCGGGTTTCGACATACATCGCTTTCGCCACCGTGAACTCGGCGGCGGAGGCCTGGATGAAGCTGCGGTAGGAACCAGGATCGGCGACAGCGTCGGGCTCGACCAGGCCCCAGTTCGCCCGCCGCAGCCGCTCGAGGTCGGCGGCGTCACCCGGATCGATCGCCAGCGCGAGCTCGAACTTCGCCGAGACGCGTTCGGGGAGCGAGAGAAAGCGGCGGAACTCGTGCACGCGCAGGCCATAGGTGCGGCCCTCGTACTCGACCGGGCCGTAGGGGCCGCGCCAGGTGGCGACGCTGGTGAAGGCGTCGCCCCCTTCCGCCGCCGGCCAGTGCGCGAGCGCTACCGGCGGCAGCGTCGGTATCCACTCGAGGCCGCAGTCGGGCACCTCGCAGCCTGCGCTGCCGAGGTTGAGACCGACCGAGACGAAACGCTCGTGACCGGCGAAGGGATCGGCGAGACCCAGCTCCCGCCACATCTGCCCGAAGCCGGGGTCGACGTCGAGAAAGACGCGCAGCGGCGCCCGCGCCAGAAGATCCTCGTCGTCGAGGTAGCCCATCACGTTGAGGAGGAAGTCCGAGGAGCCGACCCGGCGCTCGACCTCGGCTCGCGGCAGGCCGGCGCTTTCGCCGCCGGGCAGCAGCACCGACCAGCAGCCCCCGAGCCCGAACCGCTCCATCTCCTCGGCGAGGTAGGCGAGGCCGTCGCCGGGCATCCCCGGGTCGAGGCGGTCGACCAGGGTCACCTCCCAGCCGAGGGCGCGGAAGCCGAGCAGGTACTGCAGCGCGAACCAGGTGTGGCCGCCGACGCCCGGCCGCTGGGCGAGCGCGGCGGCGAGAACGACGCTGCCGCGCCTCATCCGCCCGCCTCCACCGGCTCGGCCCCGAGGCCCTCGAGGCGGAAGAGCTCGGCCTCATGCACGTGGGCCAGCTCGCCCCCCTCGGCGGCGGCGTCGACGAGCAGGCAGGCAGGCGAGGAGCCCGCCCGGGCGATCTCGCCGTCGGCGTCGAGCAGCGTCGGCGCTGCCGCCGCGACCGCCGGCTCGGCGTCGAGGGCGGCAGTCAGGTGGCCCACCCACCCCGGGTGCTGGGGGATGACGTCAGAGCCGAGGAAGAGCAGCCGCTGCGCCCGTGCGGACGCAGCTCCCAGCTGACAGGCGAGCGGCCGGTCGCCGGGCGCGGTCAGCGCGAGGAGGCGAAGCGGCAGGCCGTAGAGCGCGTAGAGCTCCGTCACTATCTCGCGCGCGAGCTCGGCCTGCTCCGGATCGGCGACGACGTAGATCAGCTCGCACTCCGCCAGCTCGGGATCGGCGGCGAACTGGGCGAGCTGGTGCTCGATCAGGTCGACGCGACGCAACAGCGGGACGACGATCGAGACCTCCGGCGCGATCGGAGGGTCGCCGAGGGAGCAGACGTCGGCGCGGCTCATAGGACAACCTCCCCCTTGTTCTTCTGAGATCTAGATATGGAGGCCGAGCGAAGCGAGGCCGTCGAAGATCCCGGTCGAACGCAGAGAGAAGCCGAC